>WNGA01015691.1_pt1 | contig 17104 bp, 13 predicted proteins | sample 5400061 | NCBI WGS metagenome assembly WNGA01 (sample SAMN13153366, study PRJNA577476) | soil metagenome | isolation source: 100 cm soil or saprolite under grassland replicate 2 | place: USA:California | collected 2016-06-15 | reverse complement strand
TGCCCGGGCCGGCGCCGGAAGCCGGAGCTTCGGGACAACCCGCGTCATCGTCAGTTCATCGCGCATCACTCAGGAGTGGCGGCAGCTCGGTCAGGTTGGTCGGTGTGATGAGTTTGAAGTGGCGATCAAACGCGCCGGTCGCGCCCGCGGCGGAAGCCGCCGCAGGTTCCTCGCGGCTGATCACCGCCGCGTGAATCAGCTTTTCGTCGAAGAGCCGTTTCAGGTCGACTTGCCGGGGCATGGCCCCGGAACAGACCGCAAGCACTCGCGGGCGGTTCCCGTCCAGTTTGGCGATCTGGCCCGCGTCGAGCACGGGCGGGCCGAGCAACGAAACGATGACGTCCTTCTCCCTGGCCTTGCGAAGCAGCTCGAGGAAGTCGCCGGACGGCACGCTCAGAACGCGCAACGGGTCCACTTTCAGGAGGCGCGTGGCGGCGATTTCGACACGGGCCTTTTTCAGTGTTCGACGGAAGCCCTCGGCCTGCGCCTCGAAGGCCGGCGCCTTGAACATTGCGGTGTCGCGCGTAATGAGGATGATGCGGCCGCCGGGTTGCTGCAGCTTGAGGGCCTCTTGCGCAAGGACCTGGCCCAACTCACGATGCGGCCCGCGGTCGAATCGCGGCGGCAACGGGCAAATGGAAAACAGAATCACCGCCCAGGCCGTCACCGTCGCCAAGGCCGCGAGGATGCCTTTAGCCTTCCGGCCGGGCGGTTCGCCTGTATTTGTCCTGGCAGCGGAACCACTCATGGGTGTCTGGATGACAAGGTGGATATTACAGCCCGGTTGTCGTCCATGCCGCGGGCTCCTGGGTAGCCTCCACGATTCGAGCATCGCGCATTGGGGCCATGAACGGCGGCGGCTGGCACGGAGTCCCGGCTTTAGCCGGCTGGACGTCCTGCCGCCTGAAGGCGCGACTCCTTGCAAGAGCCGGTTCATGGGAAGTGGGCATTCAGCCGGAACGAACGATTCGCGGACGCCTACTGACCGGTGCCGTCCGGGCGCGTCGTGCCGGGCGGTTTCGGCTTTTGCATCAGGACCAGCGCGTTGGCCATCGGCCGTTCGTGGCCGTAGCAGGGGCTGTTCATCACCTGTCCCCGCACCCAGAACGTGGCGGAGCCGCCCCCGTCGAGGTTCATGGCCCGCTGGCAGCCCAGCTTCACGAAGTAAGCGGCCAACTCGGGCAACGACATGCCGACGGAGAGCTTGTTCTGCCGGCCATCCACGACGACGAAAAAGAACTGCTTGTCGTTCCAGCCAATGGCGGTGCGCGGCTCCCGCTTTTGCTCGGAAAACGACGCCGCCTTGCCGTCGCGCACGAGCATCGGGCCGCCGCCAATGGCGGTCTGGACGCCGCGCAAGCTCGGGATTGTCTCCAGGGCCAATTTCAGCGAGGCGCCCGGCGCCGGTCTGGGCAGTCGCGCGGCCAGTTCGGGGCTGAGCGAGAGCACCGCGATATCCGCCGACAACGGCGCGTCGCCCGCCTCGCGCACCTCGCGCACGCGGGCCGTGTAGGACTCGCCAACGCGCAGCGGAAGCCACGGGGTGTCGCCCGCCCGCTCCAGCACCAGTTCGCGCCCGCCCCGGGTCTTGGTCGAAGCGCCGACCGCCGCCGTGAAGAGCACCGCGCCGGGGTTGGGGCGCTCTTCGTTCACGCCGAAAAGAGTGGACTGTCCGTCGGGCCAGTTGACGGCGAACTGCGCGAGCACGTTCGTGGCCTGAGGCTGGCCTTGGGGGTCGATCCAAAAGCAGGCCCGATCGCAGGGGGCGCTGACCAGTTCGCCCTGGCGGATTTGCAGTCCCATCGGGTCGCCGGGGGGCTGGCGTCCGTCCTTCCAGAAGTCGCCGTTGATCGCGCCCAGCGGTTGGCCGAGGGCCGGCGGCAGTGCCTTGAGTTGCTCGCTCAGCGTGGTCAAGCCGAAGGTGGCGCCCTGGGCCAGTGTCGTATGGAACTCCAGGTCCGTGCGCGTGCGATCAATCTTCAGGACGTGAATCGACCACGGCACCTCGGCCACTTCGTCGTGGTTATATGAAATCCCCAGTCCGCCCCGCGCCGCCTGCGGCCGTTCCTCGCTGGCCGGGACAAACACCACCGATACACCGCCGCAAAGCAGCAGCATCACCAGGCCGCGGAAGGCGGCCCTCCGAACTGTCCCCTGTCGTTCCACAAGTTGAATCGCAGCCGCCACCCGCCCCGCTGCGCCACGCCGCAATCCCGGCGGCGGGACTACGGTACAACCGAATAGCGCCTGTTATTAGACAGTGCCGGCGCAGAAAGTTACATCGTGCCGTGCTGGTTAAACGCCGTCGAGAGCTAAAAGTTCGGAATTCAGTGCGGCAGCGCGGCGAAAAGAAATCCAAAAATGCCAGTTGACTTTTTTTTTTCCTGCTGTGCTTTAGTGGATCTCTTCGGGAGAAGAACGGTTTGGAGCACCGCCATGAACTCGAGAAATCCAACGAAGCGGAGGATCTCCGGCACTGGACGACCGGCGGAATGTGGAGAAACGTGACAGCATGTCCTCCCTGCTTGACGGGCTGTTGCTCGACCCGTACCGCGACCCGCGCGAGGTCTGGTTCGCCGTCCGCACCGACGGACAGCGCGGTTGCGGGACGCAGAGCGACCCCTACCCCGGCGGCACGAGCAACGGTCCCAGCTTTCAGGCGACCCTCCAGAGGGACATCGCCGATTTCTTCACCGCTCTAGCCACGGCTGCCAACCACGGATTGATCGAGGGCGACGTCGTGACGGTCAAATGCCCCAGCCAGCCGGCGTTCGAGGGCAACTTCTGGGTTTTTGAGGTCGATTCCAACTCGTTCAAGTACAAGACGCAAGGCGCGCAGGAACTCCTGGACGTGACCGGCCTCAGTGCCACCGCCGCCAAAGTGACTTACCTGTTCGACGAGGTCATGCGCAATGTGCCCGACTATTCGGTCATCCATCTCGGTCCGGGCGTGTTCGAGACGCGTGGCACTGTGCCGCGCACTGACGCGCAGGCTCAATCGCAAGGTTGGGGCGCCAAGAGTGGCCAGAAGGTGCTTGGTTCAGGCATGGGCGTCACGACCTTGAAGTTGATGCACGCGATTCATTCCAACTTGCTGACTCTTGCCATCGGCCAGTATGTGGGTTCGGTGGATGACTTTATGGCTTCCGACTTCACGGTGGATTGCAACATGAGATCGCAGCTACGCGACATCGTGGCAAAGGGTGCAATAGGTGCGCAAGGCAAGCACGTGCGCCTCCGGCGCGTGCGCGCGATTGATTTCGGCACGCAATCACCATTGGGCGTCGAGTGTTTCGTTCTCATCACGGCGGGGGGGCACCCCAGCTTCCCAGAGCGTGTGGACTGCCGCATTGAAGATTGCGTGATAGAACAACCTGCTTTGAGCTGCCTGTACGTCAGTACCATCCTGCTCCTGGGCTCTGGTGAGGAGCCGACCGGGGGCGTGATGGGCTGGCATCGCGCGTGCGCACTGCGCCACAACTACATCGACTGCGCTTACCTCGACAATCCGGTGCCGATTGTCGCTATTAACCTGTCCGGCGGAACCGCCACCGTCACCACCCGCGCCCCGCACGGTCGGGCCACGAACGATTGGGTGGTCATTTCCGGCGCGCTGCTCAATGGCAGTGCTGCTAATGCGTTCAACGGCTCCTACTTGATTACCGTCACGGACTCGACGCACTTTGACTATCAGCCCATGCCGGTCCCGGCCGCCAATCCGGCGGGCGAGATGTACGTGGACCGCTTTTCCAGCCGCTTCTTGTCCATTGACAGCATTATGACGGTACCGGTTGACACTTTTCCGACCCGAAGGGTCAGAATTACCACATTCCAACCGCACAACCGCAAGCCGTCCTATTTCGTGAATCTCTTTAACGTCACAGCGAATGGCAAAGAAATCAATCCATTCAACGGGCGCTTCGCGATAAAGTCCGTAAACTCTCCGACCGAGTTGGAATTCGACATCAACGAGAACGTGACGGAGGCACAGACTTTCACCGGTCTTGCGATTCTAGGCGTCGGTTTTCAAGCCCTGAGCGGCGATGGCGGCATCGCCGCGGTCGTAGAAGGCAACCGGGTGTTGCACTGCGGGATCGGCGGTCCCTATCATGACACCTGGGCTTCGAGGGATATGGAGGTCCGCAACAACTACTACCACGACGTTTTGGTCGGACCTTACCAGAGCTTCAGTACCGCCGTCAGCACTACGAACGCGGGCGTTGCCTTGCAGAGTATTGAGAATTCCGGGATGACGGTAACGGCGGCGACGTCTAAACCACATGGGTTGCGCGCGCTCACCGATTTTGTGATCATATCCGGAGTCAGCCCAGTCGAATATAACAGTCTCCCTAACACAAGTTTCCAAGTCAAGACAGTAGACACGCCGACTCAGTTCACCTACGAGCTGTCCGATGATCCGAGCGGGCCGCCGACCGGTGGCAATTATCTTATCCCACTGCGGCGAAAGCTCCTCGAATCAATCGCCAAGGTGCCCGATGGAGCGGGCTTCCTCGTCACCGCAACGACCTCCGTCGCGCATGGATTAACCAAGGGCGATGCCGTCGAAATCATCAACGCCGGCCACTTCAATCTGACCCAGTTTCCGAAATCCACGCTTTACAACGGCTCTTTTACAATCACCGATGTTCCAGGCGAGAAGCTGTTCCGTTATCGCGTCAATGAAGATCCCGGCGTGGATTCAAGCGACGCGGACTTTGCGGCGGGCTATTTCGGGCGAATCTGGCAGGCCAGGAATCTGGCTTACGAGAACAACGTCATTGAACTCTCCCGGCGCTTCGGCAACGAGGGATCGCCCTCGGCCATTTCCGCAGGCACTTCGACTCCTCGCGTCGATCCGTACCTCTTCCAGGCGATGATCGCGCGGGAAAATGTGATCCGTCCGGCGGACGAACGCTATGGTCTCGTGGATACGTCATCGTCGTGGGGCATCATCTTTAACAGTTGCGAGAAGGCCCTCCTGGAAGGCAATGTGATCGACCTTGACAATCCCAACCCGATCGACTTCAGTTTTTCCGGTGCCGTGAAAGCCGAGTTCAACCAAAGCCCCGCAGGCCTGCCTATCCGTGGCTATGACCGGATCAAGGGCGTCCAGATCGATGATCTCCAGACACTGGTTGACGACGTTCAAACCTTGAGTCTCCTATGAAAGCTATAAGTCGCTGCGCGGTCGTCCTTTTGCTCCTTCTCAATGTGCTGGCTGCCCCCAGCACAATGTCGCAGCCGACGTTGATTGTTTCGCCCAATCTCAATGTCAGTGGGAATAACGGGTACGTGTTCCCGTTTGACCTTGGTGAAGCGCTTTTGCCGTCGATGCGCTACCAGCAGGTGTACGCGTCGAGCGATTTCGCCACAAGAATGCCGCTCGGCGGATATATCAGCGCCATTCGTTTCGACATCGCAACTGATCAGAATGGCGGACACCCGTTCGTTGGCACGCTGCCCAACTTGCAAATCAATCTGTCAACGACCACCATGGCAATTGACGGACTCAGCACTGTCTTTGCACAGAACGTGGGCGCCGACGACAGCATGGTCTTCGGGCCATCCTCAATCACGCTGAGCGATGGGGGCTTCGGAGGCGCCGACATCATCATTCGGTTTGGCACGCCGTTCTTTTACGACCCGAGTGCCGGCAACCTGCTCATGGACGTTCGGAACTTCGGCGGGGGCTCTACAAGTCCATTCAACGCTAACGATTCTCCAGGCGATACCGTCTCATCAATCTGGGCTCTTTCAGTGGGCGATACCGCAGGTCGTTTGCAGACGACCGGCTTGATCACTGTGTTCGAAGTGACGCCGGTTCCTGAACCTGCGACCTGGAGCTTGCTGCTGCTGGGGTCGCTCAGTTTGTGCTTCGTTGCGCGGCGGCGGATGAAAAGGACCTGAGCTTATGTCCCTGGTTAGCGCTCTCCTTCTGGATCCGTACCCGTTCGAGGTGTGGATTGCCAAACGCACGGATGGCATCAAGGGCGATGGCACGCTGAACAGTCCTTTCAATGCCGTTACGGCCGCGGATTTCGACACGCTGATGAACGGCTTCAGCGCGAATACGCGGGTTCATCTGGGTCCAGGAGCTTTTACAACCCAAGGTTACTACGACGGGGCGCCCGCGACTTACGGATGGCAGCCCAAAGCAGGGATGAAGATTACCGGCGCGGGCATCGACGTGACCACGATTCAACTTGCCGGAGGGCTGGCGGCAAACAACCACTATTTTGCCATCGGCCACGCGCTGGCCAACGGAACGCAGCCTAATAGCCTTGATTTCTGCGCGGTGTCCGACTTGACCATCGACTGCAACTTGCAAAATCAGGCGAACTCAGTCGCCTGCGGCGCCGTGCGGCTCATGGGCAACCATGTGCACATCAGCCGGGTCAAAGCCCGAAACTGGGGCAACAAGCTGCCCGGCAAATCCAGTTTCGTGTTCGCTGTGATCACCGCCGACCCCGAGAGTGTCGTGTCCGTCGCGGACGCCGGGATTGAAGACTGCATCGCGGTGGAGCCGGCCAGCGGCACGACGGACGAAGTTCTGATTCTGCACGCGGGCGGGAAGCTCCGCCGCGCGGACGGAACTGATTACGATGCCACGCAAAGCCTGGAGGGCCATGGGACGGCCCCGTTCATTCGCAATTGCTTCGTGGACTGTGATGCGAACGGATCTTTGGGCAGCGGCAGCGACTATCGGTCCAAACTGCGCGGGCTGTCGATGGGTGCGTGCAGGGGCGGCGTCATAGGAACGTCGTCGCGGGACCGGTCCTGAGCTTGCCTGCGCCAGGCGCTGCAATCAACAAGAGTCAAGTCGCCTTGCCCGATCCATCGCCATCGAGCACGGTGGAGGTGACCACTCAAAGCAACCATCCATTGACTGTCGGAGACCGCGTGCGGATCTCCGGGGCCGCTCCCATCGACTACAACGGCACCTTCGCGGTGTTGTCCGTCAGCGCGCCAAACAAATTCAGATACCTTCTCAGTTCACGGCCGGCGTCGAACACCGCTCCTGGCTCGACGCAGAAAGTGCTCGGGGTCGAGCACTTCCTGGCGGAGCGCAACACGGTCGAGTTGGCCCCATTCAAGGCCGATTCGGTGAGTCCGCCTGCGACTCCGATCGCCCTCCAACTCAAAGCCGACGCGGCAGCGTCGCAGCCGGCGGCTTACGTATACGGAGACGTGATTCTGAGGGACAACAAAGTCCGCTACCTCGATGGCCAGTATGATACCGCTTTCGTCGGCTACGCGCTCGATGTACAGGGCGCCCGGAACCTGCTCGTCAGGAACAACGTGCTGGAATCTGCGCCCGCAGTTCCCTTGCGAAACCAACGCTGCGGCGCGGTCACTTATTTCAACAACCGGACGCCGGCTGGCGTGCTGGTTGAGGGATTCAACCCGGACACGGCGCAAAAGTATGCCGAATTGGAAACTGACAATGACTTGGCTTTGATCTTGTCGCTCTTCAACCGAAGAGCTCGGTAATCCGCAGCCAACAACTCAAAGAACGAAAGGAGAAACGAAACTATGCCAGACGTCAACATACAGGCAACGCTCACCGTTACGAAATCCAACTCGACCTTGCAAGGAGTTGGGTTTTGGGACATCACTCAGCAAACCAGTACCAAGAGAAACAACGCCAGCATACAGAACGTCGGGGTAAGCCCTGGACCCCAGTTGACATTTGGAAGCGTGTCACCGCTCGGCTACTTGTTCATCAAAAACTTGGGCTCAGTGAACGTGTCGGTCGCTTTGAACAACTCAACGAATGCTTTCGCGACATTGCGGCCTGGCGAATTTCTTCTGCTGCCTCCAGCTACGAGTACGCTTTACGCCTGGTCAGCAAGCTCTACTGCCGACCTTCAATTGGTAGCCGCTGAATCCTGAAGACAGAACCTTCTTATGTCCGTCCTAATCAAAGCCCTCACCAACGTCGCACCCGTTATCGACAACTCCCCGGCGGCTCCGCCGACAGACCTGTACAACATTATTCCGACGGCGAACGCAGTTTATGATCTTTACACGGCCCCAAATACCTCTACAACCAAGCGCGGCGCGATTGTGAAGGGCATTCGTTTGCTGAACACGGCCACCGGAACAACGAAGGTCAAAATAAGCCTGTACTTCAATCGTCCCACAAGCGTAGGCCAAAATCGCCGTCGGTTGCTGGCCCCGGCAGACATCGAACTGCCTGCCGGTTTTGCCTATATCGACGAAGGCGAGATCACCTTGGAGCCAGGCGACAAAATTCAGGCCAAAGCCGATACGGCCAACGTCATCCAGTATGTCATCAGCGGCGTGGAACGCGACGTGACCTGAGCCATGAGCACAAGAATCCTGAACGCCCAAGGCATCCTCTCCTCGGAGGTCCCGACCGGCAACCTGCTGTGGGTGGATCAGGTCAACGGTGTGGACGGCCTGGCGGTTCGGGGACGCATGACAATACCCTTCCGAACGCTCACCGCGGCAAAAGGAGCCGCCAAGTCCGGGGACAAGATCATGGTCTTACCGGGGAACTACGACGAGAGAAATCTGCTGAAGAACGGCGTTAATTGGCACTTCTTGAACGGCGCAGTGGTCCAGTACAGTGGCACGGCCGACGGAGGCATTTTCGACACGAGCAGCACTGGGGCCAACCAAGCCGTTAACTCCGCTATCACTGGATTTGGCATTTTCGCTGTTGGTCAACCGTCTCTCAATGCCAAAGGGCATGTGATCCAATCCGCGGCGACCTCAGACCATTTGTTTATCCAAGCCAGGAGTATGTCATCCTATGACACCGCAATCAAAATCGCTTCCAGTTCCAGCACTGTAGAAGTCTCCGTTCTCGAAGGCCTTAGTTGTTCGTTGGATGCCATTTCAGTGGTTGGTGCCTCGACGAGCAGCATTATCCGCGCACATTCGATTATCAGCTCAGGAGCTGCCCTGTACGTAGGCGCTGGGAGCATAGATGCATTTGCTCACAGGATCACTGCAGGTGCTGACGGTGCTATCGTCATAGCGGGTGGCACTGGAGCTGTCACCGTTAGGGCATTTGAGATGTTGTCCTCGACAGACCACGCAGTCAAGTACACTGCTTCGAGCACATTTCCGAAATTGACCGTCATTGGCTCGCGGATTGTTACTGCGGGGGTCAGCAAAAGGGCCGTGGATTTCTCATCGAACAATTCAAGCGTTTCGAAGAAAGTCCGCCTGGCCAGTTGCGTGTTGATCGCGACAGACACCGTATCGATCAAATCGGCATATAATGGGACGGTGGTGCCAATTCACTGTGAATGTGTTGCGAATAAAGCTCAAGACGCGACAGTGAATTTTGGGAGTCCGGCCACAGGCGATTTCCGGGTTTCGACTGACATTGATTGAGAATGATTGGCCTTATGGAATGTGGGTGCAACCAAATCCGGTAGCGGCTGTATTGATTAAGGGAGTCAAGCAGTTTTGCGCCGCAAAGTGAAACGACGCCGAAAAAGCACGAGCGAAAATTATGCAAATCCACCAGATCGTAATCCGCCCTGGAGATAACACAACTGTGATTCTGTATATCGACGCTGCAGGTAACAGAAACTCGATGGTTATCGACATCGCTAATGATCCGCACGCGACGGCCCTGATTGCGGCCGCACAGCAGCGACTGCCAGCGGACACCGAGAATCCCAACAAGCCAGAGATTCAGAAGGAGATTGCTGACCTCGAAAATCGGGTCATGTTGCTGAAGCAGGCAATTGGCGTTGCGTGAGGCACAGCGCCTTTCGCGCCTGACTCATTTCTGTTCAAGGCTTCGCGGCCGGCCTTTTCAGGATGACCACCCCGTTGGCGATGGGCCGTTCGGACCCGTTGCACGGGCGGTTGATGACTTTGCCCTTCCACCAGAACGTCGCCGACGCGCCGCCATCCAGGCTCAAGGCCAGCTCGCAACCCAGCTTCTGCATGTAGTCGCCCAACTCCGCCAGCGTCATGCCCGCCGAATAGCCGGGCTGGCGCCCGTCCACTTCGAGCAGAAAGAAGTGGTCGCGGCCCGCGCCGATAGCCGAGCGGGGATGGCGCTGAGTCACCGAGGCATGCCTGTAGTCTTGCGACTGCGGCACGCGAAGCGTCTCCGTTTTGCCGTCGCGCACCAGCACGTAGCCGCCGCTGATGGCCCACTTCACACCCGTCAAATCCGGCAGCGTCGCCATCGAGACTTTCAACACCGCGCCCGCTTCCGCTTGCGCGGCGGCCGGCGTATTCGTCAGCAGTTTTGGCGAGAGCGAGAGCACCATCACATCGGGGCTCAAGGGCGAGTTGCCTCCATCGCGCGTCTCGCGGATCCGGGCCGTGTACGTAAGTCCCGCGCGCAGCGGGAGCCACGGCCCGCTGCCCGCGCGTTCCAAAATCAATTCCCGGCCGCCGCGCGTGCGGGTCGCCTCGCCCAGGCGCGCCGTGTACAGCACCGCGACGCCATCCGTCCGATCCTCATTCAACCCGATGGGTGTCGTCGCGCCGTCCGGCCACGTGACCTCGAACTGCGACAAGACGTTCGTGGCCTGGGGCACGCCCGCCGGGTCGAGCCAAAAGCTGGCCTCGTCCGTTGGCGCGCTGACCAGTTCGCCATCCAGGATCTGCAATCCGCGCGGGTCTCCGACGTACGGATTGCGCTCGTCCACGACGTAAAAGTCACCATTCACCGCCGCCAGTGGCAGACCAGCCTCCGGCGGCAAGGCATCGATCTGTTGCACCAGGGTGCTCAAGCCGATCCTGGTTCCCCGGCCCAGCATGGTCCGCAATTCCAAGTCGGCCCGCCCCCGCTCGACTTTCACCACGTGGATTGACCACGGCACTTTGGCCACTGTGTCGTGGTGGTAGGAAATCCCCGTTTCTGCTGCTTGAGGCGGCTCGGAACCGCAGGAGGTGAGGAGCAGCAAAAGCGCCGTCGGCGCGATCCCTGCGCCGAGCGGGCGGAAAGCCGGGCGCAATGCCTGAATATATCTGATCAGGTGGGAATGCACGTTGCGAATTAATAGTCCATCAGCCGCCCCGAGGCAACGAGGGAGCGGGCTGAAAGTTGCCTCTTCTCTTGCCTTCCCTGCGGCGGAACGGTTGACTCCCGGAAGGAACACGACGAATTCAGGCGAATGATTTATGGCTGGACACAGCAAATGGGCCAAGGTGAAGCATTTCAAAGGGGCCATCGACGCCAAGCGGGGGAAGATTTTCGCCAAGCTCTCCAAGGAGATTTCCATCGCCGCCAAGATCGCCGGCGGGGATCCGAACATGAACCCGCGCTTGCGGATGGTGTTGCTCAAGTGCCGCGGAGCCAACATGCCCAACGACAACATCGAGCGGGCCATCAAACGGGGCACCGGCGAGGGCGGGGCGATCAATTACGAGGATTTGACCTACGAAGTCTACGGCCCGGGCGGCGTGGCGATTCTCGTCGAATTGAGCACCGACAATCGCAACCGCACGGCAGCCGAGATTCGCAGCATCCTCACCAAGAACGGCGGCAGCATGGCGAGCACCGGCGCGGTGGCGCGCCTGTTCCAACGCAAGGGGCAAATCATCGTCTCGCGCCAGGCGGCCGACGAGGACACGATCATGGGAGCGGCCCTCGAGGCGGGCGCGGAGGACTTCAAGGCGGAGCCGGAGGGGTACGAAATCCTGACGGAGCCGGCCGCCTTTGAGGCGGTGCACAAAGCGATCGAGGCCAAGGGCATCAAGCCGGCGGCGGCGGCGGTGACTTACTTGCCGACAATGAGCGTCGCGGGGACCGAGGGGGTGAGCCGACTGCTGGAGTTGCTCGAAGACCACGATGACGTGAAGGAAGTTTACTCGAACGCGGAGTTCCCGAGCGGCTGAGTTGTGTCCAGGCACTGTTCCCTCGCTGCAAACGTAGGGCAGGCGTCTCGCCTGCCCGGCGAGCGCGTCAGCGCGAGCCATGCGGCAGACGCGGCATCCGCCTCGCTACGCTCGGCGCCGGGCAGGCGAGACGCCTGCCCTACTTCGCGGTTCATGGGAAGGTTCGACGATTCCAGCATTGTGCTTAGGGGCCTTGAGTCGGGTAGGGACGCGCTGCTGCGCGTCCAGGCCGACCGGCAGGTCGGCCCTACCCGGTTGATGGAAAAGGGTTCGTCCGATGAAATGATCACGGTTTGTTCTCGTGCGTGCTCGCAATGAATTCGCCGAAACCATCGCCCGCGGTCCGCCTCTTGAAATGGCTGGCCGATGCGGTGTATCTGCACCGGGGCTGGTTCTTCTGGCCGCAGGTGGGGTTGGCCGGCGCCTGCATCTGGTTCACCTTCGCCAAGCTGGAGTTTCGCACGGATCGCAACAGCCTGGTAGGCGGGGAGAAGGCGTATCACAAGGTCTTCCTGGAGTTTCGCAAGGAGTTCCCCATCGAGGATGACATCGTCGTGGTGGTGGAAAGCGATCGCATGGAGAAGAACCGGCAGTTCGTCGAGCGCCTCGGCGCCAAGCTCGAAGCCGCGCGTTTGACGATCGAAGCGAAACCCGGCTCGAAGGCGACCTACGAAACCAACCTGTTCACGCACGTCTTCTACAAGGGCAATCTGAAAATGATGGGGCGCAAGGCGCTTCTGTTCGTCCCGGAGTCCGACTTGGCGAAGATGCGCCAGACGATGCAGGAGTTCCAGCCGTTCCTCCAGCAGTTCGCGCGCGCGACGAACCTGTACTCCATGCTCGACCTGGTGAACGATCAGATTCGCACGGCGCGCGAAGAGACGAACGCGCAAAACATCGCTCTGATCCAGGCGCTGCCGGCGCTCCGGCGCATTATCGATCAGGCATCGGATGCGTTGAAGCGCGCGGGCGCGCCGCCTTCGCCCGGCATCGACGCGTTGTTCGGCGGCGGCGCGGAGGCGGAGGGAAAACTCTACATCACTTATGATCGGGGGCGCATCTACCTTGCCACGGCGCAGCCCGCGCTGCCTGCCAAACGCGCCGAAGCCTTGGAACGATTGCGACAGCTTGTCGCGGAAACGCAGCTCGAGGTGCCCGGGCTGAACGTGGGGGTGACGGGCGAATTGGTGCTCGAAGTGGACGAGATGACGCAGTCCCAGAAGGACTCGATGCTGGCGACGGTGCTCTCGTTGATCGGCGTGGCGCTCATTTTCATTTACGGCTACCACGGGACGGGACGTCCGTTGAAGGCGACTCTCTGCCTGCTGGTGGGCATCGCCTACACGATGGGATTCACAACCCTGGTCGTGGGACACCTTAACATTCTGACGATCACGTTCGTGCCCATTCTCATCGGGCTGGCCATTGACTTCGGGGTGCACCTCATTACCCGGTACGAGGAGGAGCTGCGCCGGGGCCGGCCCGAACGGGTCGCGCTGGAGAAAGCGATGGTGAACACGGGCCTAGGGATCTTCACGGGCGCATTCACGACCGCCGGGGCCTTCTTCGCGATGGCGTTCACGGATTTCGACGGCATCCAGGAGATGGGGATCATTTGCGGCGGCGGCCTGCTGGTGTCGCTGGTGCCGATGTTGACGCTGCTGCCGGTGCTGTTGCTGCGGGGCCGGCAAAACGTGCTCGACCACCAACTGGGTCCGATGCTGGAGGGCCAGGAAGCCGTCGAAGTGGACCGGCGGGCCCGTATCGAGAACGTCTGGCTGCGCCGGCCGGTCATGGTGATTGTTGTAACAGCGGCGCTGACCGGGCTTGCGATCGTTCCGGCACGCAAGGTGTACTTCGATTACAACCTGCTGAACATGCAAAGCCGCGGGTTGCCGGCGGTGGTGTTTCAGGACAAGCTGATGAAAGTCTCCCCGCGCTCCGTGCTCTACGGCGCGGTGGTGGCGACGAGCCTGGCACACGCCACCAACCTGATCGCCACGCTCACGAACCTGCCCACGGTGTCGGCCGTCGATTCGATGGCGCCGTACCTGGCCGCGGACACCCGAGGCAAGATCGAACCCGTGCGCGCGGTGAAAGAACTGGCGACAGCCATCCGCATCGGCCCGGCGGATACGAACGTCGCGGACGTCGCGGGGCTCAACCGGGCGCTCTTCGCGCTGCAAGGCTACCTGGAACTCATCGCCTCGAAAGTCACCAATGCCGCCGATGCCGCTTTGCGAGCGGAGGTCGTGGCGCTCGAAAAATCGGCCAGCGCGCTGCGGCGGCACCTGGAAGTCGACGATCCGAAGGCCACCGCCGAGAAACTGGCCCAGTATCAGCAGGCGCTCTTCGCCGACGTGCGCGAGACGTTCGAGACGCTGCAGTCGCAGGAGCCGGCCGGCGGGCTGCGAATCGAGGACCTTCCCGAGGCGCTGCGCAACCGGTTTATCGGGGTGACGGGGAAGTTGCTCCTGCAAGTTTACCCCAAGGGCAACGTCTGGGATCGGGCGGAGCAGGAGGCGTTTGTGGCGGACTTGCGGCGGGTGGACAAGCTGGCCACCGGCACGCCGGTGCAATTACTGGAGTATACGACGCTCCTGAAACAGAGCTACGTGCAAGCGGCTCTCTACGCCCTGATCGCGATCGCGCTGCTCGTGTTCCTTCATTTCAGGAAGATTTCCTGCGTGGTGCTTGCGCTCATCCCGGTGGCGATCGGTTCGATCTGGATGGTGGGCATGATGGGCGTGTTGGGCATCCCGTTCAACCCGGCCAACATCATGACGCTGCCGCTGGTGATTGGCATCGGCGTGACCAACGGCATTCACATCCTGAATCGCTTCGCCGAGGAGCTTCACCCAAGCATCCTGGCCCGCAGCACGGGCAAGGCGGTGCTGGTGTCCGGGCTGACCACGATCGCGGGGTTCGGCAGCCTCATCGTCGCCAAACATCAGGGCATCGAAAGCCTCGGCTGGGTGATGGCGACGGGCACGGCGACGTGCATGTTCGTCGGGCTGACGTTCCTTCCGGCAATTCTAAACCTCCTGGACCAGCACGGCTGGACGATAAAAAAAACCCAGCGCGACAATGCACAATCGACGCTGGGTCGGGAGGAACCGAGGTTTACACCTCAAGTCTGAAAACAGGTTAATCGGAGCCATTAGAAAGTCAATCTCAATGTTGGTTCTTGTAGCTGCGACCGTGAGGTCGCGGGCCGAGCGGACTTGGTGGAGGGGTGTAGCGACGAACTGGCCCCGCGACCCTACGGTCGCAGCTACTCTGGGAAGATCGCATTCTTTGTTGGTGACGGCCAACCGGCCTGTCTATAGTCGCGCCGCTTTGCATGTTCAGCGCCAGTGACTTTCGCCTCAAATCGATGCTCGTCGCGCTGGCATTCGCGGCGTTGAGACTCAACGTCCGGGCGGGGGAGGAAGCGGAATTCGGCCCGCTTTACCAACAGTTCAAACTGACTCTCGAACCAGGGCACCGTCAGGAAGCCGCCGGCCCGCTTTGGTATTCCCAGCAGTCGGGCCCGCCCGGCGACCGGCTCCGCCTTTGGGCCGTGCCGCCGCTGTTCTCTTACGGGCGCAACGACGACACGGACTTCGAGGAGTTCGACTTCCTCTGGAAAGTCGCCACGTATCATCGCTACGGCCCCGAATACCGCTTCCAACTTGTCCAGTGGTTCAGCTTCGCCGGCGGCGGGACCCAATCCGGCACCAACGTCCACCGGTTCACGCTCTTCCCGATTTACTTCCAGCAGCGCTCCGCAATTTCGGAGAAGAACTACACGGCGATTTTTCCCCTTTACGGGCGCATCGAGAACCGTTTCTTCCGGGACGAAGCCAAGTTTGTGCTGTTCCCCCTCTACGGCCAATCGCGCAAGAAGGATGTTGTCACCGACAACTACCTCTATCCGTTTTTTCATCTTCGCCGCGGCGACGGCCTCGAAGGCTGGCAATTCTGGCCGCTCTTCGGCGCCGAACACAAAGAGTTGACCTGGCGCACGAATCACTGGGGCGACCCGTTTGTGGTTGGCGGCCACGACAAGCAATTCATGTTCTGGCCATTCCTGCAGGACCAGCGTGCCGGCGTCGGCACGACGAACGTCGCCCACCAGCAGGCTTTCCTTCCGTTTTATAGTTTTCTGCGCTCGCCGCAACGCGATTCGACCACGGCTCCCTGGCCCATTGGCTACACGCACACCGTCGACCGTGTGAAAAAATTCGAGGAATGGGGCGCGCCCTGCCCGTCTACAAATACAACCGCCTGCACAACGATCCGCTCGACCGGGAGCGGACCCGCATCCTGTTCTTTCTCTACTCGGACGCCTCGACGAGGAATACCGAGGCCGGCACCCGCCAGCGGCGCATCGACTTGTGGCCGCTCTTCAGTTCCACGCGCGACTTCGAGGGCCGCCGGCGCCTCCAGGTGATCAGTTTCCTCGAGCCGTTTCTGCCGAACAACACCTCCGTCCAGCGCGACATCTCGCCCCTTTGGTCGCTTTGGCGGTCGGAGAAAAACCCGCAAACCGGCGCGCGCAGCCAGTCCTTGCTCTGGAACCTTTACCGCCGCGACGCCGCTCCGGATTCCAAAAAGTGCTCGCTCCTTTTCGGCCTGTTCAAGTATCAATCCGGCCCTGACGGAAAACGCTGGCGCCTGTTATACGTTCCGTTCGGCAAGAAGAAGGAACCTCCCGCGCAGCCGCGAGCCGAAGCCAATAACTAGAGAAACCACGAATGGACACGAATGAACACGAATGTGAACATGAGGAGGAAGACACGGATTGCACGGAATAAGACGGATTCATTCCGTGAGAATCCGTGCAATCCATGTCTGCCCCATTCGTGTTCATTCGTGTCCATTCGTGGTTGAGTTGATCCGCACGAACTATGTTCCAAAACATCGGCGAGATGATGGTCCTGTTCTGGCGCACCGTCCGGGCGCTGCCGAAAGTCCTGTACCAACGCCAAAAGATCTACGACCAACTCTTCGAGATCGGCAACGCCAGCCTCCTCATGGCCTGCATCCTGGCGCTGTTCATCGGCGGGGTCATCGCCCTCCAGACCGGCCCCGTGCTTGCGGAGCGGGGCCTGCAGAGCGCCATCGGCGGGCTGGTCGGCATTTCGATTTGCAAGGAACTGGCCCCGGTGATGATGTCCGTGCTCATTTCCGGGCGCATCGGCTCGGCAATGGCCGCCGAGATCGGCTCCATGCGCGTCTACCAGGAAATCGACGCGCTGCGCACGATGAACATCAACCC
>WNGA01006216.1_pt1 | contig 17106 bp, 15 predicted proteins | sample 5400061 | NCBI WGS metagenome assembly WNGA01 (sample SAMN13153366, study PRJNA577476) | soil metagenome | isolation source: 100 cm soil or saprolite under grassland replicate 2 | place: USA:California | collected 2016-06-15 | reverse complement strand
TCGTTCGAGGCTCGGGCACTGGGGCTTCTGGACGATGAGCGTCGCGCTGCTGGGGATGAGCCTCGCCTTCGCCGTCGCCGGCGTCCTGCAGAGCTACCTCGAACGCGTGCAGGGGCAGCCGTACATGGTCGCCCAGCAGCCGATCCGGTTCTGGATGCTCCTCGCCTTCGTCCACGGCGTGTTCGTCCTCGCAGGCGCGGTGATGACGATCGTGCACCTGCTGACGCTCCGTCCCGCGGGCGCCGCGGAGCCGGCGAGCGCGCGGGCGTGAGGGCCGCCCCGAGCCGGTCAGAACGGGCGGGCTCTCGCCGTTCTCTCGCTGCGCTCCGCCGGGGCGACCGTACGCCGTCGCGATGAGCTCGCCGCCGCCTTCAACCAGGCGCCACCGAGCTCGCCTCGACGGCGTTCAGATCCGTCCAATCTCCGGGTGCAGGTCACCGGGTACGGCGCCGAGACGGACCTCCTCCTTGCGGCGAACGCAGTCGGGCCTCGGCACCGCGACATCGGACTCGAGATGACGGAACTCGATGCTCCATAGCTGCGCGCCGTGGGACCGACGGCACGATCGTGGCGATGCCACGTGCCCGGCGCAGGCCGCGTAGCGACCCTCGGAGTCCTTCCCTTTCCGTGAATCTGCGGCTCGCGGCGGCTGCCGCGTGGATACCTGCTCGTCAGCGAGTGCAGGACCTCCGTGTCACTCGGAAGAGCGAACCAACGTGCGTTGGCGCTCACGGACCGAGCGTCGCCCCACAGGGCCTCTAGCCGACATCGCCGCGCAGCCGCACGTTCGGCCGTCCGTGAACCGAAGCGCGGCTGGTTCGCAATCGCGGGGGTGAGTGCTGTGTCGTTGCGCGGCGAGTTGCGGGGTGGAGGACGCGGTACCGCCGCACCCGGGAAGCCGCTCGCGTCCGGCGGCCCGACGCAGGCGCAACGACTCCGTCGCCGCTGGGTAGGGTTCGCGGCGACGATCGCGGCGGCGCTCGGCTTCACCGGGTTGCAGATCCTCATCTCGGTCGGAAACGCGCGACCGCGCGCCAGAGAGACGGCGTCGCCCCGGTCGGTGGGGGTCGCGTCGATCGCAGCGATCCGGCCGGCCTCGCCGTCCGGAGTGGCTCCGCCGGAAGAGCTACCTCCGTCAACCGGACCAGCCGCGCCATCCTCGCCGCTCGCGCGTGCGGGCGTTCGCGAAGAGCCGCTTCATCCCGTCCACCCTCGGGTCGACCGCTCGGCCGCTGCGCTCGAAGTCGCGCGCGCCGCCCCGCGCGCCGCTGGGCTCACCCCGGAGTTGCGCGCGATCCTCGAGCGCGCCGCCGCGAGCGACGATCCCGAGGTCGCGCACGCGGCGCGGGCGGACCTCGCCGCAGCGTGGGCGGAGGAGGGATACCGGCGCAAGCGCGCGAACGATCTCGATGGTGCCGAGCGCGCCTTCGTTGCGGCGCGCGACGGCGGGTTCGATCGTATCCGCGCATCTTTCGAGGTCGCGTACCTCGCACACCAACTGGGCGACCTCGCCGGCGCGCGCGCGGCGCTGGCCGACGCGGCCGCGGGGCCGGATACCACGGCTCGAGAGCGGGCCCTGAGCGAGCTCCGGCTCTCATACCTCGACGAGGCGTTCCACCTTCGGGCCCGAAACGATCCCGGCGGCGCGCAGCTCGCGCTCACCGCGGCACGCAAGGCCGGGGCCGACCCGCAGCGGATCGATCTCGAGCTGGCCTACGTGTCGCTCGCGAGCCGCCAGACCGGAGCAGCCCGCACGTATCTCGCCGCGGCGGCGGCAGGTCCCGATCCGGTCCTCGCGCGGCAGGCCCGCGCGCAGCTCGGGGTCCTTCCGGCGCGGGATTGGCTCGACCTCTATGGCGAGGTCGCTTCGATGCAGCAGCTCGGCGGTGCGACCGCGGCGGGCGCGCTCGCGCCCATGGCTCGCCTCCGCGGCCACCACGCGCTCCTCGACGACGGCACACTCTCGGCGTTTGCCGCGGGCGAGGTCCGGCAGGGCCTCGGGTGGTCCGGCGTGGTCGGCGCCCCCGCCCAGGGGACCACGGTTACAGCTTTCGGCGCGGGAGCCATGTTCGCGCTCCTCGATCGGCGCGTCGGAGTCCTCGCGCAGGTCGGACCCGCGCTGGTGCAGGGCCCGGCGGGCGGGAACACCGTGCTCGACCTACGCGCGGGCGCGTTCGCCGACACGCAGACGAGCCAGTGCTGGCCGACCGCGAGGAGCGGCGCGACGCTCGTCTTCATCCCCTGCGCCGAGGTCTACGCGGAAGCGACCTACCTCTCTCGTGTCGACCACGACCTCTTCACATTCGGCCGCGGCCGCGCCGCCGCGGCGTGGGCGATCACGGGTCCGGTCGCGTGGGAGCTTCTCGCGGAAGCGCGTGCCGCGCGCGACCTGAAGGCGCTCGCCGGCGCGACGTTCGCCGCAGCTGGAGCTGGACCGCGCCTCCGGCTCGTCCGCCCCGTACACCTCGACCTGATCGCGACTGCCGGCGCCTCGGCCACGCCGGGCGGCGTCGTGAGACCCGAGCTGCGCCTCGACCTCGTCCTCTCAGCCCGTATGAGCCCATGACTCCCCAAGACCTCGACCAGATCGCCCGGCTGCTCGCGTACCCCATCGGCGGCGGGATCCTCCTGAACCAGCTCGACGATCTGTTCATCGACGCGAACTACGTCGCGCGCGGGCTGCACCGGCGCGGGACATGCGAGGTATCCCTCGAGGAGCTCCGCGACTGCGAGCAGAAGCGCATCGCCATCCTGCTCCCGGCCTGGCAGGAGGCCGACGTGATCGAGCAGATGCTCGAGCACAACCTCGCAGCGATCGACTACGACCGATCCCGGTACGAGATCTTCTGCGGGACGTACGCGAACGATCCCAGGACCCAGGCGCCCGTCGACGCTCTCGCCGCCCGGGTCTCCAACGTGCACAAGGTCGTGGTCCCTCACGATGGCCCGACGTGCAAGGCGGACTGCCTGAACTGGGTGTACCAGGGCGTCGTGCTGGAGGAGCAGCGCCGGGGGATGCGGTTCGAGATCCTACTCATGCACGACGCCGAGGACGTGATCCACCCGCTGGCGCTCCGGCTCTACAGCACGCTCATCCCTCGATACGAGTTCGTGCAGACGCCGGTCTTCTCGCTCGATCTCGCTCCCTCCGAGATGGTGGCCGGGACCTACATCGACGAGTTCTCGGAGCACCACCTGAAGGAGATGCGCGTCCGAGAGAGCATCGGAGGCCTGATCCCGTCCGCAGGGGTAGGGAGCGCGTTCGACCGGGCCGCCTTCGAGGCGATCGCGCTCGCCAGCCGCCAGAAGCCTTTCAACGACGCGAGCCTCACGGAGGATTACGAGATCGGCCTCAGGTTCCGGCTAGCGAACCGGCGCGTCCACTTCGCGTGCTGCACCGTTCTGCGAAAGCAGACCGCGGGCGGTGGACGCCCGGCCCGCGTCCGCGACGAGTACATCGCCACGCGCGAGTTCTTCCCGTCGGATTTCGGCGCGTCCGTTCGGCAACGGTCTCGCTGGGTGCTCGGGATCGCGCTGCAGACGTGGGAGCAGATCGGCTGGCAGGGCGCCCTCCCCGTGCTCTACTGCCTATGGCGCGACCGGAAAGCGCTCTTCACGAACGCGCTGCTCGTGCTCAGCTACGCGCTCGTCGGGTACATCGGGCTGCGGTTCTCGTTGGGCCTCGCGTCCGGATCGCACTGGGACCCGTCGGAGCTCATCCCGCCTCGGACGTTCCTGTACACGCTCATGTCGGTGAACCTGATGGGGTTCGTCGCTCGCTGCGCGGTGAAGATGTACTTCGTACGTCGGCTCTATGGCTTGTGGCACGGCCTGTTGAGCCCGGCGCGCCTCCTCGTCGCAAACGTGATCAGCATCGCTGCCACCGCGCGCGCGGTGCGCACCTACGTCCGTCACCTCGTCACGAAGCAGCCGCTCCGCTGGGTGAAGACCGCCCATGCGTTCCCGAGCGCCGCCGCGCTCGCAGCCGAGAGCGCGGAGCCGCTCACCCTCGTCGCCGTCGCTGCCGCCCAGGAGAGGAGAGCCTCGTGACCGGAACTGCCTGCATCGTCGTCGGGACCCGCCCGGAGGCGATCAAGCTCGCGCCCGTCGTGAGCGCGCTGCGCCGGGGACGCGTGCTGCACCCGGTGCTCGTCTCGACCGGTCAGCACCGCCAGATGCTGGATCAGGCGCTCGGGGTGTTCGGGCTGAAGCCGGATGTGGACCTGTCGGTCATGCAACCGGGTCAGACCCTGTACGAGGTGACGAGCCGGACGCTCGAAGGGATGCGCGGGGTGATTCGCCAGGTCGCCCCAGAGTGGGTCGTCGTGCAGGGGGACACCACGACCGCGTTCGCCGCGGCGCTCGCGGCGTTCTACGAGCGCACTCCCGTGGCGCACGTCGAGGCGGGGCTGCGCTCGGGCGACCCCTACGCGCCGTTTCCGGAGGAGATGAACCGCCGGCTCGTGGACCAGCTCTCGCGCGTGCTCTTCGCGCCGACCGCGCAGGCGCGGGACCTTCTGTTCAGGGACGGTTTCGCCACGGATGCCGTTCACCACACCGGGAACACCGTCGTGGATGCGCTCCTTGCGACCCGGGAGCTCCTCCGGGGCCGGCGCGTCGACGTACCCGGGATCGAAGAGGAGATGCTCCAGGGGATGCGCGTCCTGCTCGTCACCGCCCATCGCCGCGAGAGCTTCGGCGCGCCGCTCGAGGGAATTTGCCGGGCGCTCGCCGCGGTGGCCCGCGCGGATCCGAGCGTGCTCGTCATCTATCCGGTGCACCTCAACCCGAACGTCGACCGCCCGGTGCGGCGCATCCTGGGCAACGTACCGCGCGTCGCGCTCCTTCCGCCGGTGTCGTATCTGCAGTTCATCACGCTCATGGACCGCGCCCATATCGTCCTCACCGACTCGGGAGGCGTCCAGGAGGAGGCGCCTACCTTCAAGAAACCGCTGCTCGTCCTGAGGGACAACACCGAGCGGCCGGAGGGCGTCGCAGCCGGCGTGGCGCGGCTGGTCGGGACGAACGAGGAGCGGATCTTCGCGGAGACGATGATCCTGCTGCAGGACGCGGACAGATACCGCGCCATGTCCAGCGGCGTGAACCCTTACGGCGACGGGCGCGCCGCTCAGCGCATCGCTGCCGTCCTCTCCCACCGCGCTCCGGCGGAGGATGCTGCCGGCGTGCCGAACACGGCGGTCGCATGAGCGGCGTGGGCTCAGCGCGGGCCGCCCGAGGAGCTGTACCACCAGCCGGCGCTCGGAATTCCGTATTCCCTCCGGGCATTCTAGGAGAACACATGCGAAGGACTTGGATTGGGCTCGCGCTCGCAGTCGCAGTGCTGCTCGGCTGCACGCCGAAGACGGGCGTCCGGGATGGGGGGCGCGCCGAGGGCGCGCGCGTCCTGAACGCGTTCGCGCACGTGACGAGCTCCGTGTACGCGAGCCCGGACTGGCGCATCGCGGGCGCCGCAGCGTCTCCCAGGCTGACGAGCGCGATGGCCGGGGCGGCACTGTCCGGCACCGCCACGACGCTGGTCCTCTTCGACGACGCCGGCGCATGGGGTTGGCTCGGCGAGCTCTACGCCATCTCGGCGGGCAATCTCGCCTCGCATTTCGGACGGTGGACCGCGAAGCCGATCGGCAACTATCAGCCGGGTGACATGTCGGCGTTCACGGCGGTGATCTACATCGGGTCGACCTACGACCAGCCGGTGCCCACCGCCTTCCTCGACGACGTCCTCTCGGGCCAGACACCTGTCATCTGGATCTACGACAACGTCTGGCAGCTGGTGAACCATTCGCCGGCCACCTACGCAGCCCGGTACGGGTTCACTCCGTGGATCTTCGACACGAGCACGAGCCCTGTGACGCACGTCGTCTACAAGGGCACGGCCCTCACCCGGTCGACCCTGAATGGCGAGACCCCGATGACTTACTCGTCCATCGATCCCGCGCGCTCGACGGTGCTCGCGACCGCGGTGCGAAGCGACGGATCGCAGTACCCATGGGCGATCCGCTCCTCGAACCTCACCTACGTGGGCGAAATCCCGTTCGCGTACATCAACGAGACGGATCGTTACCTCGTGTTCTGCGATCTGCTGTTCGACGTGCTCGCGCCGGGGACCCCCGAGCGCCATCGCGCCCTCGTCCGGATCGAGGACGTGAACGCCACCAGCGACCCCAACGAGCTCAAGGCGATCGCGGACTACTTGCGCAAACAGAACGTCCCGTTCTCGGTGGCGGTGATCCCCTACTACTCGGATCCATTGGGCGCCTATAGCGACAACGGACAACCCGAGGCGATCCCGCTCAAGAACGCACCGGAGGTGGTGGCGGCGCTCAAGTACATGCAGTCGCAGGGCGGGACCCTCCTGATGCACGGCTACACGCACCAGCACTCGACCCACGCGAACCCGTACTCGGGCGCGTCGGCGGACGATTTCGAGTTCTGGCTCTCGCACATCGACGACCAGAACTGGGTCCGGCTCGACGGACCGGTGCCCGAGGACTCGGCGACCTGGACGGCGGGTCGGATCAGCGCCGCGTTCTCGGAGTTCGCCGCGGCGGGGTTGCCCAGCCCGACCATCTTCGAGTACCCGCACTACGCCGGGTCGGGCGTCGACTCCCGCACGATCCAGCGCAGCTTCGGGACCGTCTATCACCGTGGATTCTACTTTTCCGGGGGGCTTTCCGGCGCCGACAATCCGTCGATCGTCGTGGGACAGTTCTTCCCCTATGCGGTGCGGGATGTTTACGGCTGGGTCGTCGTCCCCGAGAACATCGGCAACTACGAGCCGCTGCCGGCGAACAACATTCCGCCGCGGCTCCCCTCCGATCTTCTCGCGAACACGCTCGCAGCCAAGGTCGTCCGGGACGGATTCGCGAGCTTCTACTTCCACCCGTACTACCCGGTATCGGTTCTGAAGCAGATTGTGCAGAACACGAAGAACGCGGGGTACACGTTCGTGAGCCCGGGCGCGCTGTGACGCCCTGCTCGTCAGGTGACTGATGCCTAGGATTCGGTGGGTTGCCGTCAGCCTCGGGGCACTGCTCTCGCTCGCAGCATGCGGTTCGCACGCGGCCGCTCCCACGTCTACGAACCGGATCTGGGGCGTCACACTAAACAATCCCTGGAACACCGCCGCGACCGTGGACGCGCTTTCGAAGCTCCCGATCCGCCCGGTGGCGCGGGTGGTATTCGACGAGGGTCAAGCCGCGTCCGCGTACGTGGACGTCGTGAGGCAGATCAAGACGGTCGCCGACATCATGGGCGAGATGCTTGACTCCCAATACGTGAACACCGTGAGCGTCTCGGCCTACGTGAGCCGCGCGAACGAGTACCTGCGCGCGCTCGGCAACAGCGTGGACCTGTGGGAGGTCGGGAACGAGGTGAATGGCGAGTGGCTCGGGCCCACGTCCGACGTGGTCGCGAAGATCTCGGGCGCCTACGACGCAGTGAAGACCGCCGGTCGTCCCACGGCCCTGACGCTCTATTACAACCAGGGCTGCTGGTCGAGAGCCGATCACGAGATGTTCACCTGGGCCGACGCGAACATCCCTGATCGCATGAAGACCGGGCTCGACTACGTCTTCGTGAGTTACTACGAAGACGACTGCAACGGCCTCCAGCCTGACTGGAACGCCATCTTCCAGCGGCTCGCGACGATGTTCCCGAACTCGAAGCTCGGCATTGGGGAGTGCGGGACCACGAAGGCCAGCGAGAAGGCTGCCTACCTGACGCGCTACTACACGATGAGCGTCAACCTTCCTCGGTTCGTGGGCGGCGACTTCTGGTGGTACGCCAGCGAGGACCTCGTCCCGGCCACGGCCCCGCTCTGGTCCACGCTGGCGCAGATCATGGCCGCCTCGAAATGAAGTGACTTGTCAGCCCGACTAAGGTGGACGTTCCCTCCGAGGCGCCGGTGGTGCTGACGATCGGGGCGGCGCACGCGCGGCCGTACCGCCCCGGCCGCGCGGCGCCCCGATGAGCCGTCACGCCTTCGGCGCCGCCATCCCGGGCGTACCGGGAGGCGGCAGGGGCGCGCGCACGCCGAACCGCGCCGGCGCCGGCCCCGCGGACTTGAGATACAGCAGCTTCGCCACGAGGAATCCGAGCGCGACGATCCCGGAGAGCACGATCCAGCTGTGCTCCCAGCCGTAGATGGTCGGGTAGTGGTTCGAGACCATCGTGAAGACGAGCGGCACCGACAGGTACGTGTTGTGCTTCGAGCGGAGCGCCGCCATCGGTGCGACCGCCGGATCCGGCGCGGCGGCGACGCCCTTCGCCGCCGAGATCAGCTTCTTCTGCGCGGGCCAGATCCTCATCCAGACGTTCATCACCATGATCGTCCCGAAGAGCATGCCGGCGTGGACGAAGAGGGCGCGGCCCGTGAAGACCTGCTGGAGCGCGACGAGCAAGGCGACGAGCAGGGCGAAGAGGACCCCCGTCGCGACCCGCTCGTTCTTGCCGAGCGCCTTCCAGACGCCCTCGTACACGAAGAAGACGACGCCGATGAGGACGAGCGCGATCGCGACGCCGCCGACGTGGGACATCGTGGGGCGTCCGGCCTCGTCCTTGCGGATGAGGTTGTCGACCGACCAGTAGACGAGCCCCGCGATCAGGAAGCCGGAGGTCCACGTCCACACCGCGCCCCAGCGGAACCAGTACAGGGCCCGCGGCATCAGCTCAGGGACCACCTTCTTTCTCGACTCCGGGTCGTACGCCTTCGCGACCTGCAGGTTCACGAAGTTGAAGAAGTAGAGGTGGCCGATCCATAGGATCCCCGCCACCACGTGCGTCCAGCGGAATGCAGCCTCGAGCCAGGTCATCGCGCACCTCACGGGCCAGAGCCTCCGGTCACGGGCTCTCGGCCCCTCGATAACGAGCGGGGGGCCTGCCGGGCCGTCCCGTCCGGGCAACGTGCTCGTGACCATCGTGGGGCCGTAATCCGCGAGGGTGATCTGAAGCATGGAGAACGCCGAGGTCGCCAAGACCTTCTCCGAGCTGGCCGACCTGCTCGAGCTGACCGGGGGAAACCCGTACAAGGTGCGGGCCTACCGCCAGGCCGCCCAGGTGATCGACACGCTGCCGAGCCCGGTCTCGGAGCTCTGGCGAAGAGGCGAGCTCACCTCGATCGCCTCGATCGGCGAGCGGATCGCGTCCCGCATCGGCCAGCTCCTCGAGCGCGGGACGCTGCCGGACCGTGACGAGCTCGCGGGGCGTGTTCCGGAGGGGGTCGTCGAGCTGCTCTCGATCGAGGGCGTCGGCCCGAAGACGGTCGCCGCGGCGTGGAGGACGCTCGGGATCGCGGACGTCGACGGCCTGGAGCAGGCCTGCCGCAGCGGGCGGCTCGCCGCGCTGCCTCGCCTGGGCGAGCGCCGCGCGGCGGCGATCCTGGAGGCCATCCAACGGCACCGGGCGCGGCGCACCACGCGCGTCCCGCTGCACCGCGCCGTCTCCTACGCCGACTCGATCTGCGCGAAGCTGCGCAAGGTCCCCGGGGTCGCCAGGGTGGAGCCTGCGGGGAGCGTCCGGCGCAGGAAGGAGACCGCCGGAGACCTCGACATCCTGGTCGCGGCGGCGGATCCGGCGCCGCCGATGCGCGCGTTCTGCGATCTGTCGGAGGTCGCGGCGGTGCTCGCGAAGGGGCCGACCAAGGCCACCGTCCGTCTGCGCATCGGGCTCCAGGTGGACCTGCGGGTCCTGCCGCCCGAGGCGTTCGGCGCCGCGCTCCACTACTTCACGGGGAGCAAGGCTCACAACATCGCGATCCGCACGCGCGCGGTGCATCGCGGCCTCAAGCTGAGTGAGTACGGCGTGTTCGATCGCGAGGGGCGGCGGCTCTCCGGAGCGCGGGAGGAGGACGTGTTCGAGGCCGTCGGGCTGCCCTGGATCCCCCCGAGCTCCGCGAGGGCTCCGGGGAGATCGAGGCGGCCGAGTCGGGCAGGCTCCCCCGCCTCGTGGACGAGCGGGACGTCCTCGGCGACCTCCACGTCCACTCGAAGGCGTCGAGGGACGCCCGCGCGTCGCTGGAGGAGCTGGCCGAGGAAGCGGATCGCCTCGGGCGCCGGTACCTCGCCATCACGGACCACTCTCGTTCGCGCCCGCTCGGGCTCGACGAGAAGGCGCTCGCCGAGCAGCGCGAACGCATCGCCACGCTCAACGGGCAGCGGAGCGGGACTCGGCTGCTCGCTGGCGTCGAGGTCGACATCCTGCCCGACGGCTCGCTCGACCTCGCGCCGGACGCGCTCGCCGGGCTCGACTGGGTCGTCGCGAGCGTCCACAGCGACTTCGGTCAACCCCGGGACCAGATGACGGATCGGATCGTCCGCGCGCTGCGGTCGGGCGTCGTGGACGTGCTCGGCCACCCCACCGGCCGGCGCATCGGGCACCGCGATCCGTACGACCTCGACCTCGAGGCGGTGCTGGAGACCGCTCGCGAGGAGGGGGTCGCGCTCGAGGTGAACGCCATGCCGGAGCGCCTCGACCTCGGCGACCGTGCGTGCCGGCTCGCGAAGGAGGCCGGGGTCCAGGTGGCGATCTCGACGGACGCGCACGTCGCGACGCACCTCGCGAACGTCCGGAACGGCGTCTGGGTCGCGCGGCGCGGGTGGCTCGCGCCGGAGGACGTGGTCAACACCCGCCCGCTCGAGGAGCTGTGGCGCTCGCGCCGGACGCACTGAGCGAGAGCGGCGGCCGACGGTCACGCGGGTGCGTGCGGCCCGTGCGCGAGGCGCCCCGAGACGGCGGGGAGCCCCGCGAGCGCGCGGAGCACGTTCACCGCCCCGAGGCCCATCCGCTCGGGGAGGTACCCGCCCTCGAGCACGGCGACGACGCGGCCCTTCGCCGACGAGCGCGTCCGCTCCACGACCTCGTGCGTGATCGCGTGCAGATCCTCCGGCTCGAGCAGGAGCCCGCCGAGCGGATCGTCCGCGAGGCAATCGAACCCGGCGACGAGGCGCAGCGAACGAGCCCGCCCGTGGGGCGGGGATGATGCGTGGCATGACGCGAGACCTCGATGCCGGTCGAGGCGGGCGCCACCCTGGCGGCCGTCACCGGCGAGGCGCGCACCATCACCGCGGCGCCTGCCTCCTCGCGACGCTGATGCGTCACTTTCTCGCGGAGGCGCTCCCGATAGCGCCGCTGCCGATCCGCGTGCGCCCGCCGGCCATCGTGGCTGGCTTGGTACCGCCGGCCAGCGTCCAGGCAGCTCGCCCGACGCGCCGCCGCCGCGCAGGCCGCCCCGCAGTAGCGGTGGCCCCGGTCGCAGTACCGGCAGAGGTGAAAGACCCGCCCGCACGCTGGTCGCGCGCAGGCCACGAACCGCAGAGACTCCAAGCGCCCCCGGCGAGGGCGCGTGGAAGTAGACCGGCAGCGTCAGGCGTGAGATCACCGGACCGCTGGTGACCAAGCGCCCTGCTTGACCGGCCGAAGGCTCGGAGCGCGAACTCCGGGCCTTCACTTTTTCGCCCTGCCGACCGCTGACTACCCGTGAACGGCCACCCCGGCCAGTTCCCGGCCGATCCTCAAGCCGCCGGCGAGATGTCCAGATTCACGCGGTTCCTGGTGAGCGGCGACAATGGACCGCCACGGGAAAGGCTCAGAACGTGATCACCTGGTATCCGTCGTGGACGAGCCGCCGCACGCTGGGGTGGCCCTCGTACTCGCCCGCGAGCTGGACGCGCTGCGCGACCACAGCATCCTTTACACCGAACGCTCCCGCGCAGGCGCAGGCGCCCGCGATCCGATCGCCGACCGCCGCGTAGAGCCCGTGGGCCTTGTGCTCCTTCTTCGCGAGCTCCGGGACCCACGCCGTCCCCGCGCCGTCGAAGACGATCCGGACGTCGTCGTTTCCCTCCTTCAGCTCCTTCGCGGCCTCGAGCGCATTCACCACGCGCCCGAGCCCTTCGTGCGTCTCCGTCCCAGCCAACACCACGATCGCGACCTTCGCCATGTCTGCACTCCTCCGTTCGAGGACAGGTCCCGAGCCGCGCGCGCACTTCGCTCGCATCGAGACTCGCGGCTCGAAATCTTCGCCGGCCTGGGCACCTCGCGCACTATGACCTTCCCGCCAGCGTATCCGCACGCTGATGCGTCAATGCACCTGATGAGGGCAGGTGCGCCGCAAGGCGGGCGGGGTAGCTGCCTGGCTCTCCTCCGCCAATGGCAACTCGACGTTCTTGCTGCGGGTGTCCGGGTGCGTCCAGGGCACCGGCGTGCGCCGTTGCTCGACGCCCGCCGGAAGGGCGAGGTGGCGCGCCCGTGGGCCCTGCGACGCCCCCAACTGGTCAGGGCGCTACGTGGGGAGCTCCGAACCCAGGGGCGTCCTCGGAAGCCGGACGGTGAACGTGGATCCGGCGCCGGGCGTGCTCGCCACGGAGATCGTGCCTCCGTGCTCCTCGACGAGTTGGCGCGTGATGTACAGCCCGAGCCCGAGCCCTCCGAAGTGCCGCGACGACACGGCCCGCTCGAACTGGTCGAAGATCCGGTCGACATCCTCGGGACCGATCCCTATTCCGTGATCCTGGATCTCGATCAGCGCCTGCTCTCCTTGGGATCGGACCCGGATCTCGACGGGCTTCTGCGCGCCGAACTTGAGCGCATTCGAGAGGAGGTTCCCGAGGACGCGTTCGAGCGCGAGCCGGTCCCAGCTGCCGCGGATCGGCTCCGGGCAGTGGAGCGCGACCTCGGATCTGCTCCGGGTCGCGAGCTCGGCGAGCCGCGCGATCACGTCGCGCGCCACCTCCGCCAGATCGAGCTCCTCGCGATCGATCTTCACCCGGTCCCGGACGATGCGGGACATGTCCAGCAGCTCCTCGATGAGGTGCCCGAGGCGCGCGATCTGGCGGGCGGCGCCGGCGTAGTCGGCGGGGACGGCGAGATGGCACGTGCCGCAAACCGAGGCCCGCTGCTTCAGCTCGACCTGCTGCAGCTTGAGCTGGAGCACCGCGACCGGCGTGCGGAGCTCGTGCGCGGCGACCGACAGGAACTCCTCCCGGGCGGCGACCGCGAGGCGCGCCTCCCGGTACAGGCGGCAGTTGGCGACGGCGACCCCCGCTCGGCGCCCGATCTCCTCCGCGACGACGAGGTCGTCCGGCCCGAACCGGCGGCCGGACGCGGCGAACACCACCACCCCGAGCACCTCGTCGGTCAGCCGCACCGGAATGACCATGCACGACTGGGCCCCGAGCTCCTCGAGCGCGGTCCTCCAGGGCGACGGCGCGGAGCCGGAGGACACGTCCTCGCGAAGCTCGGCTCGCCCGGTCGCGGCGACGGCGGGAGGACCGCAAGGCTCCTCGGGCGCGGCGGCCATGGCATCGAGTCGAGCGGAGACCGCGCCCGCGGCGGCCGCGTCGCGGTGCGCGCTGATCCATTCTGGCGTCGTCGCCTCCGCGCCGGTCGTCCTGATCGCGCACCAGTCCGCGAATCGCGGGACCACGCACGAGACGAGCGAGCTGAGCGCGTGCCGGTCCTCGAGGGAATGGGACACCGCCGTGCTCGCCGCGGCGAGCACCGCCATGCGTTCCCGCGCGGCCTCGGCTGCGGCGCGTGCAGCCCGCTCGCTGGCGAGCAGCCGGGCGCGCGCAGCCTGGTCGTGGCGGTCGATCGCGTAGCGCAGCGCGCGCGGGAGGAGCGCCATGCCGTCGTCGCCCTTCACGAGGTAGTCCTGGGCTCCGGCCTGGATTGCGGCCGCGCCGAGCGCCCGGTCCATGCTGCCGGTGAGGACCACCACCGGCAGCTCGGGCGCCGCCTCCGTCAACCGGCGCAGCCCCTCGAAGCGGGACGCGTCGGGGAGCGTGAGATCGAGCAGGACGACGTCCGGTGCGGGGGCCGACCGGACGCGCGCGAGCGCATCCGCGAGCGTCTCGCAGTGTTCCAGCGCGAACGCCCCCGCGTCAGCCTCGTCGCAGGCGACGCGCACGAGCTCGGCGTCGCCGGCGTTGTCCTCGACGAGGAGGACGCGCATCACGGTGTCGATCCCCGCCGGCGTATCACCACCTCGGAGCGGCGCTGGGGAGCTTCACCACGCCCAGCCAGAAGTGCGCCACGGCGCCCACGGAGGCCAGGAACTCGTGCAGGTCCACGGGCTTCGTGACGAAGCAGTTCGCGTGCAGGCGGTAGGAGTCGAGGAGGTCGCGCTCCGCGTGCGACGAGCTGAGGATCACGACGGGGATGTGCTTCAGCCCGGGATCCTCCTTCACCCGGGCGAGCACCTCGCGGCCGCTCAGCTTGGGGAGGTTGAGGTCGAGGAGGACGAGATCCGCGTCCTTTGCGCCGGCGTGGCGCCCCGCCTTGCGGAGGAACTCGATCGCCTCGAGGCCGTCGCTCGCCACCGAGACGTCGCACGGGAACTCGCGGATCGCGTCGATGACGAGATCGGCGTCGCCGGGGTTGTCCTCCACGAGGAGGATGTGCAGGCGGCGGGCGGTGTTCGCTACGTTGTTTTCCATGCGTCACACGCGCGGCAGGGTGAACTGGAAGGTTGCGCCGGCGCCGGGCTCGGACTCGACCCAGATGCGGCCCCCGTGGCGCTCGATGACCTTCTTGCAGACGGAGAGGCCGATCCCGGTGCCCGGGTACTCGGCGCGGGTGTGCAGCCGCTGGAAGATGACGAAGATCCGGTCCAGGAACTGCGGATCGATGCCGATCCCGTTGTCCTTCACCGCGAACAGCCACTCGTCGCGCCGCGGAACCGCGGACACGTGGATCGCGGGAGCCTCGCCGGGCCGGCGGAACTTGATCGCGTTCCCGACGAGGTTCTGGAGGGCCTGCGCCAGGCGACCGGCGTTCCCGGTGACGCTCGGGAGCGGGCCGCGCGTGACGACGGCGTGGCTCTCCTCGATCGCGGATCGGAGGTTCAGGAGCGCCTGATCGAGCGCCGAGCCCATGTCGACCGGTCCGGACGGCTCGTCGATCCGGCCGACGCGCGAGAACTCCAGCAGGCCGCCGATGAGCGCCTGCATGCGCTTCGCGCCCTCGACCGAGTAGTCGATGTACTTCTTCGCCTGCGCGTCCACCTGCCCCGCGTAGCGCTTCTCGAAGAGCTGCACGTAGCTCGAGACCATCCGGAGCGGCTCCTGGAGGTCGTGCGAGGCGACGTAGGCGAACTGCTCCAGCTCGGCGTTCGATCGCGCGAGCGCGTCCGTCTTCTCCCGGAGCGCGCGCTCGGCGGCGCCGCGCTCGGCCACCTCCCGACGGAGCTCCGCGTTCACGGCCTCGACCTTGCGCTTCTCGTCCTCGAAGTCGTCGAGGATGTTCAAGATCGCGCGCTGGGTCGACTCGAGCCGCTCCTTCTCCCCGCCGAAGTCCTCGAGGATGTTGAGGAGGGCGCGCTGCATCTCGCCCTGCCGCGACCGCTCCTCGCCGCTGTCATCGAGGATGTTGAGGACCGCGCGCTGCGTGTCCTCGAGCCGCAGCTTCTCGTCGGTGAAGTCGTCGAGGATGTTGAGGATCGCCCGCTGCGTCTCGTCCTGCCGGAGGCGCTCCCCGCCGAAGTCCTCGAGGATGTTGAGGATGGCGCGGTTCGTGTCCGGCAGCGAGAGCTCGAGCTCTGCCGCGTCGGGGCGCGACGGAGGCATCAGCGCGAGAGCCGCTCCGGCGGCCCCTGCCTGCGCAGCTCCTCGATCTCCTTCTTCAGCTCGATCATCTTGAGCTCTCGTCCGACGGTGAGCCGCTGGAAGCGCTCCAGCTCGCCGAGGCGCTCGAGCTCGCGGGTGCGCTGGTCGGCGACCTCCTGCTCGGCCTTGTTCTGGGCGCTGACGTCGCGGGCGGCGGCAAACACGCCGAGCACCTTCCCCCGGAAGTCCTTGTACACCGACGCGTTGTAGAGGACGTTCGTGAGGGTCCCGTTCCGGTGCCGGATGGTGAGCGGGTAGTCGGTGACGAACCCCTTCGAGAACACCTGCTGGTAGCCCTCGCGCGCCTTCTCCGGCTCGGTGAAGTAGTCGGAGAAGTCGGTCCCGATGAGCCGCTCGCGGGAGACGCCGGTGACCTTGATGGTCGCCTCGTTCACGTCCGTGATCTTGCCTTCCGAGCTGATGGTGACGAGCGGGTCGAGCGAGGCCTCGACGAGGCTTCGTGCGTACTGGGAGGCCTGCTTCTGCGCGGTGACGTCGCGGGCGGCGGCGAACACGCCGAGCACGTTGCCGCGCGCGTCCTTGTACACCGAGGCGTTGTAGAGCACGTCCGTCAGCTTGCTGTTCTTGTGACGGATGGTGAGTGGGTAGTCGGTGACCGCGCCCTTGTCGAACACCTCCTTGTAGCCCTCGCGCGCCTTCTCCGGCTCGGTGAAGTAATCGGAGAAGTCGGTCCCGATGAGCCGTTCGCGGGCCGCGCCGGTCACCTGCGCGGTCGCCTCGTTCACGTCCGTGATCTTGCCGGTGGGGCTGATGGTCACGAGCGGATCGAGGGAGGCCTCGATGAGTGACCGGGCGTACTGCGAGGCCTGCTTCTGCTCCGTCACGTCGCGGGCGGCGGCGAACACGCCGAGCACCTTCCCGGCCCCGTCCTTGTACACCGACGCGTTGTAGAGCACGTCCGTGAGCCGGCCGTTCTTGTGACGGATGGTGAGCGGGTAGTCGGTGACGAACCCCTTCGCGAACACCTGCTGGTACCCCTCGCGCGCCTTCTCCGGCTCGGTGAAGTAGTCGGAGAAGTCGGTCGCGATGAGCCGCTCCCGCGCGATGCCGGTGACCTTGATGGTGGCCTCGTTCACGTCGGTGATCTTGCCGGCCGGGCTGATGGTGACGAGCGGGTCGAGCGACGCCTCGATGAGGCTTCGGGCGTACTGCGACGCGGCCTTCTGCTCGGTGACGTCGCGGGCGGCCGCGAAGACGCCGAGCACCTTGCCACGGGCGTCCTTGTACACCGACGCGTTGTAGAGGACGTCCGTGACCTGGCCGTCGCGGTGACGGATGGTGAGGGGGTAGTCGGTCACGGATCCGATCGAGAACACCTGCTGGTAGCCTTCGCGCGCCTTCTCCGGCTCGGTGAAGTAGTCGGAGAAGTCGGTCCCGATGAGCTTCTCGCGCGCGATGCCGGTCACCTTGATGGTGGCCTCGTTCACGTCGGTGATCTTGCCATCCGGGCTGATCGTGACGAGCG
>WNGA01006215.1_pt1 | contig 17106 bp, 12 predicted proteins | sample 5400061 | NCBI WGS metagenome assembly WNGA01 (sample SAMN13153366, study PRJNA577476) | soil metagenome | isolation source: 100 cm soil or saprolite under grassland replicate 2 | place: USA:California | collected 2016-06-15 | reverse complement strand
GGGTGCACGAAGCCCATGTAGAGCTTCTCGCCCGGCATCTGGAAGGCGTAGCGGCCGTCCTCGGTGAGGGCCGCGGCCAGCTTGAGCATGTCGTCGTACGTCTCCGGCGTCTTGAGCCCCTTCTTCTCGCGCAGGTCGCGGCGCTCGCAGAAGTACGTGGCGCCCATGGCGTGGGTCACCCCGTAGTATTTGCCGTCGAAGTACTGGAGCTTCCGCGTCGCCTCGTGGATGTCGTTCTCGCCGAGGGCCCGGACGAGCTCATCCATCGGACGCAGGAGTCCCTTGGTGTAGAGGGACGCGGTCACGAACGGATTGAGGTGGGTGAGATCGGGCGGGCTGCCCGCGGAGAGCGAGGCGAGGAGCTTGGTGTTGAGGTCGCCCCACCCGAGCGCCTGCTGGCGGACCTTGAAGCCCGGGAACTTTCGCTCGAACTCGGCGATGCTCGTGTCCTGGATGATCTTGACGGTCTGCGGCTCGACTTCGGTATGCCAGACCTGGATCTCGCGCACCTGCTGGCCGATGGCCGCGGGCGCCCGTCCGAGTGTGGCGGCGCCGATGACCGCTCCGGTGCCGGCGAGGAAGCGACGACGGGAAACGCGGGATGGGGGTGCGGGCGTGTGTTTCATCAGAGCTCCTTCCGTAGTGCCTTCGTTGGCCTTCCGGGGAGTGCGCCGGTCCAGGGGACCGGTTCAGCGCACGTCCGGCCCGACTTGCCGGCTCCGGTCTCATCCGGTGTCCGGCCGGTCCGCTCGAGACAGCCGGGCAAGGATGTATCGGGGGCCGCGGGCCTGTCAAGGCGCGGCTACGCACAACGGCCTCACTCTACCCCCAGCGAGCTGGAGCTCGCGGGCTCGAGAGAGACCGACCCGGTGACGACAATTCGCTAGGGCTTCGCTGATTCCTCGAGCACTCGACGCGCCACGAGACGAGCGTTAGATTGAGCCGGGGTATCCCGAGCGGGTGTATCGGCCTCGATCAGGTCGAGGTGCACGGCCTCTATCGAATCACGGAAGTGTCTCAGGCAAGCTTCTCCTGCTCGAGCCACATTGCTGAAACATTGCACTCTAAATTGCCGGTGCACAACGTAGGCTCTGGCGGCTTATCCGAGCCGCCGTAGTAGCCGCGGTTCACATAAACAGTCGCTACGCAACACGCGGCATAGAAAAAGTAGCTCGACGCCGTGAAGTCGAGCTGCACGGGAAAGCCAGTGAAGGTGCCCGATTGCTGATCCTCGTGCCGCGACGCAATCGGCTGATTCTCGACGCTCCATAACGGTTTGTCCCATTCGGCGACGAGCTCGGATGTCTTCATGAACATGTTGACCTTGAATGCGACCAGCCGGATGAATCCACGCGTCTTGGCAACGGAGAGCGTACCGGGCGAGGCGTGATCAATCAGATAGTGAAAATGGAACGCAAGCTCCGGCGTCATCTTGAGTTTCGTCAATGGGTACCGGGGCCGGAAGAGAAATCCGATACCCGCATGCGCGGTTCCGCCACTGAACGCACCGTTCGGATCGAACACCGGTGGCATCGGCGACAGCACATTGACAACGTGCAGCTTCCCCGTCGCTTTAGACGCAGAGTCGCTGCCTGCGGTCTGAGCGCTGTCCCGATAGGTCCACTCCAGGCTATAGCCGTGGTCTTCGTGGAGAAACGGATCGTTGGCCGGACCATAGAGCTGCTCGAGCAGTCCCGCGTATTTGATCGCCTCACGCACGCTCTCGGAAACGAGCCCGTGATGAGTGTGCGTACGGGTAACGATGTCGCGCACTTCCGTGAGCAGACTCTGATAAGGCTTCTGCCAATGATGGGGCAGTGGCGACTCGGCGCCTTCGGGGTGCCGCCGTATGCCTTCGAGAAATCGTCTGTACGCTTGTCCGACCGGGGAAGGCGCAGCCCAATGCGCGAGAGCGTTCTTCACGATTTCCACGAGCGCGGATTGGTCAAAATCGTGTTTCGATTCCATCCTTGTCTCCTGGGTGGGCACGGGCGCGTCATCGCGCTTTCTTCTTAGTCTTCTCCCACCGCGCAAGTACAGCCTTCCGAGCGGAGTCCGAACGCTCCTCGGCGGTACGCTTCCGAGCGGCTGTCTTTTCGCCCTCGGCCCCCCATGCTTGGAAGGCCGCGCGCCTGAGCTTCCTTGGTTTCATGGCTCAGGGGTTTCATGGCTCAGGCGCTTACTTATCATGTTTGGGTCGTGCAACCGAATTGGAATTCTAGTAGGCTGGCGTGGCTAGACTGGCGGTCGGGTCACCGGATGGACGGAGGACTACTCTGGCGCAAGCTGGACCCTGCCGCGAAGCGGCTTACTTGAACGCTTGAATAGACCGACCGCGGACTCGTTCGCCATCGTCCTATGGATAAATGCTGTTCACTGCGTCGATGTCGCCCTGAGTCAAGACGCCTGGGGTTCCACCGACGGTAACCCCGGCGGGACCCTCCATGGTCACCAGGTTTGTGTCCCGCACCGTGTGCCACAGTCTCGGACTGCTCTTGCCCAGGTGCATCGAGTGTAGTTGTTGAACACCCCCTGGGGCGCTCCCTGAGGTGAAGGCGGCCAAGGCCGGACCCCGTCGGCTTTGATTGTTGTCCCGTCGATTGTTTGGTCGCCACCCGTTGATATCGAAGAAGGAGTGCCAGATCGTAGTGGACGAATCCCCGATGTGAGCCAAATGGAGCTGACTGTTAAACTCGCAGAGCGCTGGCGTGGCTCGGCTCTTTTGATCTGGGATGCGTACGTTGGTGGTCCAGTTTCGCCCGTCGTTGGTCCAGGTGTGCCAAAGATTGTTGGAGCTATCTCCGAGATGAACCATATGCAGCTCTCCGCCAAAGGATGCGAGTGCCGGGGCCGTCTTGCTCTTCTGGCCCAGGATTTTTTGCTGCGTCCAGTTGGTGCCATCGCTGGTCCAGGAATGCCAGATGTCGTTGGAGCTGCCCCCGATGTGCACCATATGCAACTCACCGTTGAAGGATGCCAACGCTGGACTGGCTTTGCTCTTCTGGTTCTGGTTTTGCTGGTCCCTGATCCGCGTGTTGGCAGTCCAATTCCGTAAATCGTTGGATTGTGAGTGCCAGATGTCGTTCGATGAGGTCCCCAGATGCACCATGTGAAGATTGCCATTCCATACAGCGAGCGCCGGGGGCAACTTGCTTGACTGGTTCGGAATCTGGTTGTTCTGAGTCCATGACGTCCCGTTCTGGGTCCAGGAATGATAAATGTCGTTGGAACCCTCACCCAGGTGCACCAGGTGCAACTCCCCGCCAACGGCAGCCAGCGCCGGCGCGTCCTTGCTTGACTGACCGAAGAGCGCATTGGCAGGGCGCCAGTCTATGGCAAAAGTCCGGGGTGCATAGTGCATCACGGACTGGTAGTCGTACACCCCGAGATCCGTTCCATCGTCCACATGCCGGTCGAAGTTCCCTCTTTTGTCCGACCGGACATTTTCGAGAAAGACCGAAACGTTCAAGCCGCGATCTTCGCGGCTCTGCTCGTGCCAAAGACCGATCGCATGGCCGATCTCGTGTACCAGCGTTCCAGACAGTGGGACGCAGGGGATCTGTTGCGAGCCTCGAAATTGCCTCCGCCCTACATGGCTGCTACAAGCACCTTCCTCCTCTCCCGCAACGAACTCGACCCAATTCAGCTCGCCGTTGCGCGGCTGGATTCGTATGCTCGTATTCGTCGTCCAACGATCGATGGCGAGTTGAATCGCCGCGCGTTCAGCGTCGCCTTCGGGAGTACCGGCGGGGAAATCCTCATTGTTGATGGTATACGGGATAACACGGTTCGGCCATCGCCAGCGTGTCCCTGTTCTGACGCAACCCATTATCTTCTCACTTCCGTTATCGATGATGTCTTGCCATTGGGCGTCAGGTCCACCATGCATTCACTGGGATGAGGGGCGACTACGCAGGTCCAGCGCATAGCCACCGCAAACGCGATTCTCCGCCGGGCGCTGGGCCTTTCGCCCCGAAGAACCGGGGCCCAGCCCCGGCACTCGCCGGCCTCGCCGGCGCGGGGTGGCGATGGCGAAGGTCGACGCCGTGATCAGCCGGGGAGCGAGGTCATCTTGAGCCCATGCTCTTCCGGACGCGGGTAGAAGTCAAGGGGCCGGTCGGGGACTGCTTCGGAGCGTAGGTACCATGACCCCCGTTCTCGGACTCGGCCCGCCTCGCTCCGAGGGTCCTCCTCTCGGGACCTGCTGGCACAGCCATGATCCCGTCGCCCATGACCTGGTTCACGGTGCCCTCGTAACGGTGCACGGCCGCCATCATCCGTTCGAGGACCGGGTCAAGCAGCTTCCGCGCCTCCTCGGGATCGCGATCGGCGAGCAACTCCATCGAGCCCTTGAGATCGGCGAAGAGCACCGTGACCTGCTTGCGCTCGCCCTCGAGCGCGCTCTTGGAAGTCAGGATTTTCTCGGCAAGGTGCTTCGGCGTGTAGGACTCCGGCGAGGCGAAGGGCGGGGGCCCTGCGGAGGCACGGGCGGCGCGGTCACCCGCGCACCGCACTTACCGCAGAAGGCAAACCCCTCGGGGTTGGCGAAGCCGCACGAGGGACACAGGGTCGCCAGCCTCGTTCCACACCGACCGCAGAACGCCATCGGGGGAGGATTCGCGAAGGCGCACTGCGGACAGCTCACGCCCCGGGCTCCATCGACTCCGCCTCAGCCTGCTCGAGCCAGAAGCGCATGTCCATCTCGCGGTACATCGTCGTCGCGGTGGTGAGGTGCTCGTGTGCCGACTCGCGCTTGCCCGTGCGCCGGTAGAGCTTGCCGAGGCCGAGGTGGCAGTGCGCGATGAGCGGACGCATGCCAAGCTGGGTGGCCACCGCAAGCGCCTCACCGTAGTACCCATCCGCTTCCTCGACAGCGGCGGGGGCACGGTGCCCCGCGATGTCGCCCAATAGATGGAGCGCATAGGCCTCGAAGCCGCGCTGGCCCCAGAGGCGACAGCGTTCCAGGGCGGCCTCGGCCGCCATGCGCGCCTGGTCGATCTGACCATCGAGTAGACGCGCCTCGGCGAAGTGAACTCCGGCCAGAGCAGAGAACAACCCCCAGGCGCCGGACTTGTAGTCGGCCCAGGCCTGCTCGAGCAGTCGCAGACCCAAGGCGGCCCGGCCTGTCCGCGCGTAGAGAACTCCAAGCGTAGCCTTCACTGGGCCACGCAGGAAGGCGATTCCCAGTTCATCCGCCTGCACCACGTTCCTCTCAAGGCACGCGACCGCCGCGTCCAGCCGCCCTTCGATCATGTCCACCTGTCCGATTCCCCAGTAATGCGCAACGATGATGTTCCATGGATTGATCTGGCGCTCGGCAAGCCTGGCGGCCTCCTGGCCATGCGCCCGCGCCTCTCCGAATAGGCCGCGCTCGGCCAGCGCCCACGCGAGGAGGGCGCGTGACTGGATGGCGGGCGACCCCACGAGGCCGAACCCCTCGCGACTGGGATCGTCTCGATGCGAGCGCAGGATCTTCTCGAAGAGAAGCTCCGCTCGTCGCCAAAGCCCCGCATGCAAGCAGCCCACGGCCAGGTAGTAGCTCGCGGTCACGCTGAGGCGGAAGTCGCCGCGCCGCTCGGCAAGCTCGAGGGTGCGCTCGCCGACTTCCAGGGCTGCCTGCGTGTCGCCACTTAGCCAGAGGTTTGTGCAAAGGCACGTCCCGATCCGGCCGAGACGTGCCGCGTCGTCGAGCCGTCCGGCCAGCGCCTCGGCTTCCCTCAGGTAGCGTGTGATGGCTTCCGTCCGCCCGAGCGGCAAGAGCGCAACGCGTAGATCGAGGCGAACGTCGACCGCCGTCTCTCGGGCCTCGGCGCTCTCGGGAAGGTGAGCGAGTGCATCGAGCGCCTGCTCGAGGTACCGCGTCGCTTCCTCGTAGACGCCGCGCGCGGTCGCCTTGGCGGCCGCCTGACGGAGATAGCCGACTGCAGCGGGCCAGGCCTCGCCTCTGACGGCATGGTGGGCCAGCCGCTCTACGTGTTCGCTCAACCGGTCCGGATAGGAATGTTCGATGGCACCGACAATCCGTGCATGCAGCGCCTTGCGCCTGTCCTGGAGCAGGGTGCCATAGGCAACTTCATGGGTGAGTGCATGCTTGAAGGTGTACTCGAGATCGGGGAACAGGCTCGTCTCGTACAGGAACTCGGCTGCCTGGAGGTCGGTAAGCGCCCGGCGAAGGCTGTCCTCAGGCGCCTCAGCAATGGCCTGCAGGAGCGCGAATGGCACGTCCTTCCCGATGACGGAGGCGGCTTGGAGGAGGCGCTTGTCCTCCGTTGGCAGCCGGTCTATGCGCGCGGCAAGGATCGCCTGCGCCGTCGCCGGGATCTGCCACACATGCGGCGGCTTCGTCATCCGATAGGCCCCCTGCTCCCCGGCAAGCATATGGGTCTCCGCGAGGGTCCGCACGCTCTCCTCCAGGAAGAAAGGGTTCCCCCCGGTCCGCTCGATCAACACTCGCTTCAGCGGCTCAAGGGTTCGATCTTCGCCAAGTAGCACGCGGAGCAGCTCTTCCGTGCTCTCGGGTGTCAACGGGTCAATCCGTAGCTGAAGATAGTAGGTCTTGTGGCCCCAAGCGTGGTGGTACTCGGGTCGATAGTTCACAAGGAGCAAGAGGCGGACGGTTGGCAGGCTCTCAATAAGGCTGTCCAGGAACGCCTGAGTCTCCGAGTCGATCCAGTGGAGATCTTCGAAGAGAACGAGGAGCGGCTGGACCTGACTCTCCCGGAAGAGCAGTCGCTTGACGGCCTCCAGGGTGCGCTGTCGGCGTTGTGAAGGGTCGAGGGCGTCCCACGTAGCGTCCGCGATGCGCACATCCAGCAGTGCCAACAGCGGCATCAGGAGTGGCTCCAGCGCGCGGTCCAGCATCAAGAGTTTGCCCGCCACGCGCTCGCGGATCTCACGCGGGTCGTCGCGTTCCTGTATACGACAATACGCCTTCAGCAATTCGATGACTGGCAGGTATGGCGTGGCCTTCCCGTAAGAAACCGAGCTGCTTTCGAGCACGAGCCAACCGTGAGTGCGGTGTGATCGGATGAATTCCCAGACCAGCCGCGACTTCCCAACACCCGCCTCGCCCACGACGGCGACGGCCTGCCCGTGTCCCGCGGCGGCTCGCTCGAGGGCTTGCGCCAGCTGATGCATCTCGCTGACGCGCCCAACGAAACGGGTCAGCCCTCGCGTGGCGCTGGCCTGCAGCCGGGACCGGGCCGGGATGATTCCGGTCAGTTCGTGGACCGGAGTCGGAACCTCGAGCCCCTTCACGGGCACAGACCCGAGCGGCCGGACCTGGACGTAGCCTTCAGCGAGCGTCAAAGTGGCGCCGGTGATGAGCGTGGACCCGGGCTTCGCCATTTGCTCCATCCGGGCGGCGAGATGGGTGGTCTGACCGACGGCGGAGTAATCCATACGCAGGTCACTGCCGATAGCACGCACCACCACCTCGCCCGAGTTGACCCCCACGCGGACCTGCACCGGCGTTCCGCCCTTCTGCTGGATCTCGTCCGCATAGAGGTTGACCCGCCGCTGCATGCGCAGCGCGGCGTAACAGGCGCGGACGGCGTGATCTTCATGCGCGAGCGGCGCGCCGAAGAGCGCCATGATGCCGTCGCCCATCACTTGGTTGACCGTGCCCTCGTAGCGGTGAACGGCCTCCATCATGCGCTCGAGGACGGGGTCGAGGAGCGTGCGCGCTTCCTCGGGGTCGCGGTCGGCGAGTAGCTCCATCGAGCCCTTCAGGTCGGCGAAGAGGACGGTGACCAGTTTCCGCTCGCCCTCCAGCCCGGCCTTGGATGTGAGGATTTTCTCGGCGAGGTGCTTCGGGGTGTACGACTCGGGCGATATAAAGGCCGGTCCGGCAGGCTTGGTGAGCGGCGCAGCGCACTGCCCACAGAACTTGTTGCCCGGCGGGTTGGCCACGCCGCACGAAGCGCACACGGATACCAAGGGCATGGCGCACTCGCCGCAGAACTTCATGCCAGCCGGGTTTTCCTGCTGGCAGCGGGGACACTGCATGCCGGACCTCCCAGCGCGCACGCTGGAGACGGTCGAAACAGGGTAGGGCGAGCTTAGTCCCGTGCCTTCCGGGGATCAAGGACGCGCGGCGGGTTCTCGATCCTGACCCGGTGCCCCATGTTCGGGCCGCCGCGGTGCCGCAGCGCGGCGGCCAGGGCAGCCTCGCGCGTCGGCTGCTCGCTCCGGTACGCGCAGGTGTCGCAGATCTCGCGCGAATCGCGGAGCGGCCTTGTGCTGGACTCGAGACGCCGACTACGTCGTCGGTGGGCCTTCGCTGGAGTCCGGGTCTTTCGCAGGGGCAAACGGCTGGACGGCTTCGTTCACACGGGCCACGATGCGCGTCCATGTCTCGTTCGGCTTTTCCTCCGTCGCCCGCTCCCGTCGCGCGTCGCACCAGGCCTTCAGGCGCTGCCCGTCATTGAACTCGAGATCGAGAGTCCACGTCGCCCCCTCGTGGGGTGGCTCTGCGGCCCGGATCGTCGCAGCAATATCAGGGGCGAGCACCGGCACGGCGCCCTCGGTGATCGCCGCCACCACGGTCTGCATCTCGCCATCGGTCCACTGGATCGTGACCGCCATGCGGGTCATGTGAGCACCAGGAGGGGGCGGTGTCAAACGCGGGCACCCGCCGCGCGGCGGGGCGCTGGGCGTTTCTAGTATTCTCGTTCCCGCCGATACCCGGGAACCAGAAATACCAGAAATAAAAATCGGACTAAGTGCGCGTGATGACGTGCTCTATTCTCGTTCCCGCGTTTGGGGCACTTTTCGAGAGTGGGAACCAGCAACGGGAACCAGCTTTTTGGGTGCCCGGTGAGGGCCGCTCGGGCGCCCAGACTTGACTCCGCCTAGTGGACGGGCCTACCCCTTGGAGACATGGTCAGGAGAGTGCCGTCTCCACCCACCGTCGGGTTTACGTGCCCGCTCTGCCTCGCTGCCGGTCGTGACGTGCTCATCACTGCAGAGCTCGAAGCTGCCACCGTAGGGCGAATCGTGGGCGACGTGACGGGCTGCCCGCACGCGGAGGTATTCGGCGAGTGCACCGGCCTCACACTCGGAGAGCAATGGGCGCTGATCGAGAGCGTAGGTAACATAACCGATCCTGCCAGAGCGGGGATCAGAGGGGTCAAATCGGGGTCTTGAATCAGGGGTGGGAGCCCTCCACGGGACCATCAAGCACCAGCAGGGCAAACGTCCGAGGCTGCCCGCCTAGACGGTCACGCTGGAAAGTGCCGGCTGCTCGGCCGCTGTCGCGGTCAGGGGCAACGGGGGCTGCGGATCCTCCCGCGCGCAGGGCAGCCCGAGATGGGCAAGGATCCGCTGAATCACGGCCGGGTCGTCGATCGTGGCGATCAGTTGCATCCGCCCGGCGCAGCGCGGACAGCGCAGAATGTCCAGGTCGAAGGCGCGGCGCATCAGCAGAGCCCACGTCCAGTAGCGGGGCCTGGGCGCTCCTCCAACCCCCGCGCGGAAATCTTTCGCCCGGTCCCTCTCCGTGCCGTGGTAGACGACGACCTCCGGCCGCCAACGTGCGTGTGGGGCCAGCACCCCCATGATAGAGCACCAGGTTGATTCCGGGCCGCGGCGTCAGGGCCGCCAGCAAGGTGAACGGTACCAGGCGTTCGAGCGCGCAGCGCTCGCAGCGCACCCGGGCAAGGCCGTGCGCCAGCACACCGCAGGTCAGGAACTCACGAAACTCCCGGGCGATGAACTCGGGGAGGCAGCATCCGTTGGCTCGGTCGGCGGCGGCGCGCAGGAAGTCATCCAAGTGATTTCGGATGACCCTGTGGAGCACGCTCGCCTCCGCGTGGCGCGGCTGGTAGCTGCGTTGGGCACAGCCCATGCTCCTGCGTAACGCGGGGGGAGGCGCGCGCCAATGCCCAGAAAACGATACAGGACGGGGAGATCCTGACGACTCTCGCCAACGGAAGAGACAGGCGCGCTTGGTCAGGAAGCCGGCGGGTTCGCCGATTCGCTAGAAGGATCGGCCGCCATCACCGAAATCGTCCCGTCTCACCTTCGACTGAGCCGGGCGGAGAGCCCGTCAGGACCGCCTTCGCGGGAGCCACTCGATGGCGACCAGAGCGGCGTCACCAGGGCTTGCCCAGTACCGATGCCCTCACTCCACCCCGGCGAGCTGGAGCTCGCGGGCTCGGTGACAGGCGACGAAGTGCGCGGGTGAGATCTCCTGCCAGGCCGGCACCTGCGTCCGGCACATCTCGATCGCGTGCGGGCAGCGGGGGTGGAAATAGCAGCCCTCCGGAGGCGAGGCGGGATTTGCGACCTCCCCTTCGAGGATGATGCGCCGCGAGCGCACGCGCGGGTCCGGTTCGGAGACCGCGGACAGGAGGGCCGCGGTGTAGGGATGCTTGGGCGCCGTGAAGATCTCCTCGGTCTCCGCGAGCTCCACGATGCGCCCGACATACATCACCGCCACGCGGTCGCTGATGTGCCGCACGACGCTGAGATCGTGGGCCACGAAGAGGTAGGTGAGCCGAAACTCGACCTGCAGATCCTGGAGCAGATTCAGGATCTGCGCCTGGACCGAAACATCCAGGGCCGAGACCGGCTCGTCGGCGACCACCAGGCGGGGCCTGAGCGCCAGCGCGCGGGCGATGCCGATGCGCTGGCGCTCGCCTCCGCTGAAGGCATGGGGGAAGCGCCGCATGTACTCGGGCCGGAGCCCGACGCGTCGGAGAAGCTCGGCCACGTGCTCCTCGCGCACCCGCCGGCTCTTCACCCCGTGCACCAGCAGCGGCTCTCCCACCAGATCGAGGAGCGTCATGCGGGGATTGAGGGAGGCGAAGGGATCCTGAAAGATCATCTGCATCTCCCGACGCAGTGCCCGCAGCTCCGTGCGGCCCAGCCGGCCCACCTCGACCACCGAGCCGTCGGTGACGCGCATGAGGATCTCCCCGCCCGTCGGCTCGATGGCGCGCACGATGCACCGCGCGGTGGTCGTTTTCCCGCAGCCGCTCTCCCCGACGAGGCCGAGAGTTTCGCCTTCGTCGATGTGGAAGTCGACGCCGTCCACCGCGCGGACATGGCCCACCGTTCGTTTCCAGAAGCCCTTCCGGATGGGGAAGAGCTTCTGAAGCCTGGTGACCCGCAGGAGGACTCCGGGAGGGAGAGCGCTCACGGATAGAGGAAGCAGCTCACCGCGTGCTTGTCCCCGACCGGCCGCAGGGTTGGCTCCTCCGCATCGCAGCGCCCCGCCATGAACTGCGGGCAGCGCGGGTGGAACGAACAGCCGGAGGGCCGGTCATAGGGGTGCGGCACCGCGCCCGCGATGGGGTTGAGCCGCTCCCGCGAGCGTGACCGCATGCGGGGAATGGAGCGAAGGAGCGCCTGGGTATACGGGTGCCGCGGCGCATGGAAGATCTCGTCGACGGGCGCCTGCTCGACCACGCGGCCGAGATACATCACCGCCACGTCGGTGGCCATCTCGGCGACCACGCCCAGGTCGTGGGTGATGAGCATGATCGCCATCCCGTCTTCGCGCTGGAGGTGGCGCATGAGTTCGAGGATCTGCGTTTGCGTGGTCACGTCGAGGGCCGTGGTGGGCTCGTCCGCGATGAGCAGGGTCGGATGGCAGGAGAGCGCCATCGCGATCATGGCCCGCTGGCGCAGGCCCCCGCTCAGCTGGTTGGACAGCTGGTCGACGCGCTGGTCGGGCGAGGACACGCCGACCCGTCGAAGCATCTCGATCGTCCTCGCGCGCGCCTGGCGCCGGTCGACCTGTTGATGGAGCATGATGGCCTCGACGATCTGGTTCCCCACCGTGTGCACGGGACTGAACGAGGACATCGGCTCCTGGAAGATGAGGGCGATCTCCGCCCCGCGGATGGCGCGGATCTCGGGGCCATTCGGCGGCAGCTTGGCCAGATCCACCACGGGACCGCCGGCGGTCGCGCCGGTGACGGCCTGTCGGCGGAATCGGATCTCGCCGTCGACGATCCGGCCCGGGCGATCCACGATCCCGAGGATCGAGCGGGCAGTGACGCTCTTGCCGCAGCCGCTTTCCCCCACGATGCCGAGGGTGGTCCCCGGATAGAGGTCGAAGCTCACGCCGTCGACCGCCTTCACGGTGCCTTCGTCCTGCATGAAGTAGGTCTTCAGATCACGGACAGACAGGAGCGTCGGCCGGATCTCAGCGGCCATAAGGGTCCGCGGCGTCGCGGAGACCGTCACCAAGGAAATTGAACGCCATGACCACGACGATGACGGGCACCGCGGGAAGCATCAGCCACGGCGAGATGGCCACCGTCTGTACGTTCTGGGCCTGCTGCAGCAGGACTCCCCAGCTCATGGCCGGCGGGCGCAGGCCCAGGCCGAGAAAGCTCAGGGCAGTCTCACTGACGATCATGGCGGGCAGCGCGAGGGTGGTGGCCGCGATGATATGGCTCATGAACGACGGGACCATGTGCACGAAGATGGTCCGCATCTGGCTGCATCCCACCAGCCGCGCGGACACGACGAAGTCCTCCTCCCGCAGGGAAAGGAAGCGTCCGCGGACAACCCGGGCCAGCTCGGTCCAGGCGAGCAGGGAGATGATGATGGTGATGGCGAAATACACTTGAAGGATGGACCAGTCCCGGGGAAGCGCCGCCGCCAGGCCCATCCACAGCGGGATGGTGGGGATCGAGCGGAGGATCTCGATGATCCGCTGGATGAGCGTATCGGCGATCCCCCCGTAGAAGCCCGAGAGCCCGCCGAGGATCACGCCCAGGACGAGGCTCATGGTCACGCCGACGAGCCCGATGGTGAGCGAGATGCGCGTGCCGTACATGAGCCGTGACCAGAGATCCCGTCCCTGCACGTCCGTGCCCAGCAGGAAAACCGTCTTGGCGGCGTCGCGCCCCCCGTCGACGCCGATCAGGTGCCGAGTCGTCGGGATCAGGCCGAGGAACCGGTACTCGAAGCCCTTGGCGAAGAACCGGACGGGAATCTTCTCGCTCGGGTCCGGGCGATAGACGCGCTTGAAGCTCTGGAGGTCTCGGGCTCCCTTGACTGCGTAGACGTAGGGGCCGAAGCGCCAGCCGTCGAAGAGGTGGACGCGCTGCGGCGGCATGAGCGAGCGCTGCGCCTCGGAGGCGTTGGGGTCGGCGTACGCGAGGAAATCCGCGCCCACCACGACCAGGTAGAAACCGATGACGACGAGCGCGCTCGCCACCGCCACCCTGTGCTTGCGGAACCTCCACCACATGAGCTGCCATTGCGAGGCCACGAAGACGCGCTGTTTGTTCAGGTCGGGCGCGCCCGCCCCGGGCAGGGAAGCGCTCGTGGGACCGAGCGCCACGTCGGGCGTGGCCATCATGTCTCCTCGAGCCGGATGCGCGGGTCGACCCACACGAGCAGGATGTCCGAGACCAGGGTGCCGATCACCGTCATGACCCCCAGCAGGAGCACGATAGTGCCCGCGAGGAACATGTCCTGGGCGATGAGGGCCTTGAGGAGGAGCGGTCCCACCGTGGGCAGTCCCAGCACCAGAGATACGATGATGCTCCCCGACACGATGTACGGCAGAGTGTAACCGATGGTGCTCGCGAAGGGGTTGAGGGCCAGCCGCACCGGATACTTCAAGATCAAGTCGATCTCGGTGAGGCCCTTGGAGCGCGCCGTCACCACGTAGGGCTTTCGCAGCTCGTCCAGCAGATTGGCCCGCATGATCCGGATCTGCTGTGCGGTGCCCGCGAGGCCCAGGATGAGCGCGGGGATGGGCAGGTGCTTGAGCAGGTCCCAGACCCGGGCCATGCTCCACGGCGCATCCTGGAGCTCCGGCGAGAACAGGCCGCCGATATGGGCGTTGAACAGGGTGAAGCCCAGGTAGAGCAGCACCAGCGCGAGGAGGAAGTTCGGGACGGCGAGGCCGATGAAGCCCACGAAGGTGCCGACGTAGTCGCCCACCGAATATTGCCGGACCGCCGAATAGATTCCGATGGGCAGGGCGAGCACCCAGGTGAGGAACAAGGAGGCGACGGAGACGACCACCGTCAGCCAGAAGCGCTCGCCGATCACCTCGGTGACCGGACGCCGCCATTCCATGGACATGCCGAAGTTGCCCTGAGCGATGAGCCGCATCCACTTCAGGTACTGGACGTAGATCGGCTGCCCCAAGCCGTACTGGATCCGGAGGTTCTGCGCCTCCTCGTCGGTAACCACGCTGCCCATGGAGGCCATCTGGGCGATGTAGGAGGTGACGTAGTCGCCCGGCGGCAGCTGGATGATGACGAAGGAGAGGACGGAGATCGCCCACACGGTGAAGACAGCGAGGAGGGCGCGACGGCCGATATACGCGAGCATGACGGGCCTGGGTCAGCGCCGCCCCTCACCCTGCCCTCTCCCCAGCGGGGAGAGGGTTGGACGAGGGGCGACGGTGCCCCGGACGCCTCCCGAGCCTACTTCTTCCAGAAGAATGTCACGGGCCGGGAAATCGTCGGGGTCTTGCCGTCCGGGCTGTTGTATTGGCGCGACGGAATATTGCCCATGTTCGTCTTCACCACGCGCACGCCCATGGAGGCCGGGCCCATGCCGATCACGCCGATGATGTAGACCTCCTCGGCGGCGATCTTCCAGACCTCCTTGCCCAGCTCTATCCGCTCCTTCTCCGGCACCCCGTACGCCCGCTTGAACTTCTCCATCAGCTCCTTCATGCGCGCGGGAGGCTCCTTCCCCTGCGTGCCCGCGGACTGGAACCACTTCGCGTAGAGCGGCCCCGAGGAGGCGACGGTGGCGATCTCGAAGGGGAAGACGTGGAGCGGGAAGGTGAAGAGGTGCTCGCTGCCGTCGTTGTTCCACGCCCCGAGCTGCTGCTCGTTGGCCGCGGTGCGCTTGAGGGCCAGGCTCCGCTCCACCTCCTGCACGGTGAGGTCGATGCCGATCTTCTTCCACTGCTCCCGGATCATCTCCGCGATCTGCGTGAACTGCAGGAACTGGCCCCCCAGCGTCATGATCTCGATGCGCAGGCGCCCCTTGCCGTCGGAGCGGAGCCGATAGCCGTCGCCGTCTTTCTTGGCGAGGCCGGCCTTGTCCAGCATCTCGTTGGCCTTCTTGACGTCGAGGGTGGCCCAGAGTTTCCGGTACTGCGGCCCCGGGTTGTACTTGTTGCTGTCGGCGGGCACCACCGAGCCCGGCGTGCCCGTCCCCAGCCAGAAGGTCTCGTTGATCTGGTCCCGGTCGATCCCGAGCGACAGGGCGCGCCGGAAGTCGGCCGTGTTCATCCACTTCGCGATCTCCGGATCGGCCTCGTAGCTCAGATTGAACTTGATGATCATGTCGCCGCCATAGTCGCCGGGGTCGAGGTAGAGCTTGTAGCCGCCCTTCTGCTGGTTCTCGATGAACACCGGCACCTTGGCGAGATCGAGGTGCCGGGCCTGGAAGTCGTACTCGCCCGCGATCGCGCGCAGGTTGACGACTTCGAGATTCTCGCCGAGGGTCAGCACCACCCGGTCGATGTAGGGCAACTGGTTGCCTGCCGCGTCCACGAAGACGCTGTAGGGATTCCGCTCCAGCGTCCACGTGGCCGTGTTGATGGGCGTCACGGTCTTCCACGGGCTCAGGACCGGCAGCTCCGGATTGAGCGACCAGTCGTTCTTGAACAGGAACATCCGGACCCAGCTGTCGAACTTCGCTTCCTTGAATTTCTTGTCCACTTCGGTCTGCCCGGCGTACTTCGGGTGGAACTGCTTCAGGTAGTGCGCCGGCGCATAGGCGCCCAGGCCGAGCGCCCCCCGCCAGGCCTGGCCGCCGACGTCAGTGGAGCCCGCCAGCATGTCGGGGAACATGTAGTACGGCTCGGGGAACTTGAACTTCACCGTGTAGGTGTCGACCTTCTCGACCACACCCTGCTTGCCGTTGATGGCCATGGCCGCGGAGGGGGTGGGGACGAGGTCCTTGTTCCGGTAGATGTCCTCGAACCAGAAGACGATGTCGTCCGCGGTGAACGGCTTGCCGTCGCTCCACTTCATCCCGCGGCGCAGGTGGAGGACGAGGGTGCGCCCGCCGTCCTGCATCTCGTAGCCTTTAGCGATGTTGGGCGTGACCTTGTCGCCCGTGTAGTCCCAGAAGAGCAGGTGGTCGGGCCCGGAGCAGCACCGGTAGCCGTTCCAGAAGTCGGCCGGGCCCGTGAACCCTCCGCGCCACGTGCCGCCGTACTTGCCGATCTCGTTGAGGGGCTTGATGACCAGCGGATCCTGCCCCACGCGCTCCGCCACCGGCGGGAGCTTGCCCGCCCTGACCATTTCGGCGAGCTGCGGGGCCTCCTTGAGCTGTTTGGGTTGCTTGGCAGGGTCGGTGACGACCTCCGGCCCCTCGAGCTTGCCGATGAGGGCGCTCTTGCTCATCTGAGCGAGGGCCCCGGCGGCGACCATGATGCTGAGCGCCCCCACCACGAGGGCGATGGTGAAACGGGACCGGAGCATGCGTGCCCGCGGCGTATGGCTACCTTCGGTCATGACGTGTCCCCCTTGACGCGTGTCCGATGATCATGCGTGCTGCCCGCGGCGCTCCTGCCCGGCCGGGCCAGCACGCCCCACCTGCGGGCTCTCCCAAGTATGTTGGGGGATACTGCGCCGGGCGCCCGCCCGCCGTCAAGCGGCTCTCACTAGTGCGCATCAGGGTCTGGCGCGGCCGATCCGCTCGAGGAGAACGGTATATACTGCCGCTGCCGCATCACGGTCCTACCCAGAGGAGGCGGTGTGATGACCCGACCCCACGTACTCATCGCCAGGGCCGCGGGCGTCGCGGCCGTCGTCACCCTCGCGCTCGTCGCGTTCCTGCTCGCCGCGGACGCATCGTCACCCCGGGCGGCCGGCGCGCCGACGCTCCGCGAGGGCAGGCACGAGGGCGCCGACTTCCTGGTCGGCGTGCCGGCCCAGTGGAACGGCGGCCTGGTCATGTTCGCGCACGGCTACGAGGGCGAGAGCTCGGGGCGCGGCGGTGTGCGCGGTGACCCGGCCGGCGGCTACCTCACGGAGCGCGGCTACGCCTGGGCTGCCTCCGGCTACCGCAGCATGGGCTACCGGCCGGACTGGTTCATGGCCGACACGCTCGCGTTGCGTGAGCACTTCATCAGGGAGTTCGGCCGGCCGCGCTGGACGATCA
>WNGA01017347.1_pt1 | contig 17117 bp, 16 predicted proteins | sample 5400061 | NCBI WGS metagenome assembly WNGA01 (sample SAMN13153366, study PRJNA577476) | soil metagenome | isolation source: 100 cm soil or saprolite under grassland replicate 2 | place: USA:California | collected 2016-06-15 | reverse complement strand
CGCGAACAACTCGGCCGCGAAGGCGAACGTGCGCGCATCGATCCCGGCAGTCGAGGCGTACAACGCCGACAACTCGAAGGGTTACTCGGGGATCACCCTGACGAAGATGCAGGCCTACGACCAGGGCGTCAAGAACGTCACGCTCGTCGGTTCGGCCAACACGACGTCGTATTGCCTCAAGAGCCAGGTCGGCACGAAGGCCTGGTACAAGCGGGGCCCCGGCGGCGACATCACCACGCTCGCCTGCACCGGGCCGTAACACGGGTCTGATCGGTACTGCCGAGGGGCGCGGGAGACCGCGCCCCTCGTCGTTCGTCCCTCGTTCAAGTGATGCCCGACCGGTGCCGATACGCGAGCAATGGCCGTTGACACCGTTGTTGCCGCGCGCGCGGAGAGTCCTTCACGTCCATTCTCACTGGCGGTATCCGTCCCGGTCGCGCTCGGCGGGCTCGTAGCCCTGAGCGCGATCGTCCGGTTTCTGCTGGCGCTCTCGCATCCGACGCCGCTCCTCTTCGCGGACGAGTACATCTACTCGACGCTCGCGCACGGCATCGCGACGACCGGCCATCCGACGATCCGCGGCGAGGCGGCGAGCTTCCCGGCGCTGCTCGAGCCGATCCTGACGGCGCCGTTCTGGCTCTTCGGCGATGCGGGCGTCGCCCTGCGGCTGACGCAGGCGCTGAATGCGGTCGCGATGTCGCTTGCAGCGGTGCCGGTCTATCTGCTCGCGCGCAAGCTCGGTCTGGGCGCTCTCTACGGGCTCGCCGCTTCCGCGCTCGCCCTCGTGACTCCCGCCTTCTTCTACGTCGCGTATGTCGTCGGCGAGCCGATCGCCTACCCGCTCGTGCTCGCCGCCGTCTACGCCGGCGTCTGCGCGCTCTCGGAGCCCACGCGAAAGAACCAGCTCGCCTTCATGGCGCTCGCAGGGCTCGCCTCGTTCGCGCGGATCCAGTTCGTGATCCTCCCGCTCGCCTTTTTCGGTGCCGCGCTGCTCGCCCGCCCCGGCTTCAAGCGGCTCCGACTCTCGATCGGTCTCGTCGCCCTCGGGGGCGTCGCGCTCGCAGTGCACGGGCTCGGCTACTACCACGGCGTTCGCGACCTCCCGCTCGATCCGGGGAAACTGCTCCACTGGGCCGCGCTCGATTCGATGCTGCTCGCGTACGCCGCAGGCTGGCTCGTCGTGCCCGGCGCACTCGTTGCGCTCGCGACGCCGCGGACGCAGGTCGAGCGCGCGTTCGCGGGGATGACGATCTTCTTCGCTCTCGGCCTGTTCGTGGAGGCGGCGGTGTACGCGTCGAGCGCCGACGGCGCCGGACCGGGCGGGCGGTTCCAGGAGCGCTACCTGTTCACGCTCCTCCCGCTGCTGGCGGTTGCTTTTGGTGTCTCGTTGCGGCGCAGCGGGCGTGCTCGTCTCGCCGTCCTCGTGCTGTCGTCGGTCCTCGTCGCCGTTTCCGCGCGATTCCCGCTCTCGGGCTGGACCGACGACCACGGCCGGGAGGAATCGCCGCTGCTGATGGGCGTCTACCGGCTGGAGGACGCGGTCGGGTACGCGAACGGGTCACTGCTCGTCGCGATCGTCGTCGCGCTGCTGGCGGCCGGCGCGACGGCGGTCGCCTATCGAACGCGCCTCTGGCCCGCCGCGCTCGGAATCGTCGCGCTGTTGCTCGCCTCGGTAGGCGCGGGCGCTTGGGCGCTCGACGCGAGGTACGCCCAGCGTGCGCGCGCGACCTACTTCCCTGCGGACGCGCGCTGGGTCGACCACGCGAACCTCGGCGACGTGACGGCGGTGAACACGCCCAGTGCGAGCCGCGAGCTCGTGCTCGAGCAGATGTTCTGGAACCGGTCGATCAAGCGCCTCGTGCGGCTGCGCCGGGCAGAAAGCCCGGACGTCTTCTCCGTGCCGCAGCTGACCATTCGCAAGGACGGCGCTCTGCTCCTGCGCGGCAGGCCGCTGCGGACGGCGCTGCTGATCAACGAGTACGCGGTCACCGCCGAGTTCGAGGGCGCGAAGAGTGTCGTTTCGTCGAGCTTGTTCGAGCTCTGGAAGCCGGTCGGGATCCCGCGCCTGCGCCTCCTCGTGGGTGGGCGGTTCTTCGACGGCTGGCTGGCCAACTCCGGCTATGTCCGCACCTGGGGCGCTGCGAGCACCCTTCGACTCCGCCTCTCGCTCCCTCACACGGCGCCGGCGTCGGCCCGGCTCGTCTTCAGGGCGGGCGGGATGACCCGGACGGTCAGCATCGCCCCCGGCGCTACGCGGGCGGTTCGGTTCGACGTGCCGAACGGTGTCTGGACGCTCCGCTGGAAGGGCCCGCTGAACTACCTCCCGGACGGCAGACCCGTGAGCGTCCACGCGGAACGCCTCGAGCTGAAGCCCCTTCAGCCGGCCGCCGCCGGTGCCGATATCTGAACCGTGAGCCTCACGGTCTCCCCTGCGGTCAAGGTGTTCGCCGTCGTCGGCGTTCTGGCCGCGCTCGCGCTCATGGGCGGGATGATGTTCCTGGGGCGGTCTCCGGCCGAGGTCGACGCCGCTCCGATCGTCCTGCCGAAGCAGAAGACCGGCGTGCTCGCCGGCGTCGGCGCCGAGAAGGTTGCCGCGAAGGCGAACGCGGCCGTGAAGAAGCCCTCCCCCGTGGCCGGGACCGCGAAGTCGGCAAAGGCTGTCGCGACGTCCGCGAGGCCCAAGCCGGCGGCGACGCCCAAGCCTCAGCCCGCGGCGAAGCCGAAGCCGGCTCCCGCGACCGCGAAGACGCCGAGCCTGATCGCGGCAAACGGACTGCCGACGCGCATCGCCGGCGCGCTCCAGCGTCATTCCGTCGTCGTGGTCTCGCTCTGGAGCACCGGCGGCAAGATCGATGCGATGTCGCGTGACGAGGCCGCTGCGGGCGCTGCCTCAGCCGGCGCGGGGTTCGTCCCACTCGACCTCGTCAAGAATTCCCGCGAGGCGCAGGCGCTCACGCTCAAGCTCGGGATCGTCTTGCGCTCGCCCGGCATCCTCGTCTTCACGCGGCCGAACGTCGTCTCGCTCTCGCTTGACGGCTTCCGCGATCGCGAGACGGTCGCGCAAGCCGCCGCGAACGCGCTTCGGTGAGCACCATGGCTGCGACAACCGGCACCGAGCTCTTCGTTCGCCATGCCCGCAGGGACGGACGCTCCGTCGCGGTCCTCCGGGCGATCGACCACGGCACGTCGTGCGTCGTCGAGGCCGAGGTCTTCCCGGTGGGGGCGAGCGGCACGGGCGCCGACGCCACGCGCCCGGGCCCGTACACGTTCGCGAGCGCACACGAGGCGACCGCGTTCGTCACGGAAGCGGTCGAGGCGCTGATGTACCTCGGCTGCGACATCGCCGCCGAATAGAGCGCGAAAATCGGCGCCTGCGGCGCCTCAATTTTCGCGCTGGCGCGCTCGGTCTCCGATGACGTCCGTGAGCACGGCGCGGCAAAGCCACGCCGTGCCGGCACCGCGGTCAATCCACCTCGCGCATCGCCGACCAGAACCTGATGGTGCGAGACATGGCGTAGTCATGCCGTTCGCGCCCGCGACGATGTTTTCCCACGTCTGCAAAGTCAATGTGAAACGGCAGCGCCAGACGGGTAGGTCAGTACCCCGAGAGGCACGTCTTGGGCGGCCGCGTCTCGGGACCTGGTCCCGAGACATGGCTCGGTCGGCTCAAGAATGACTACCGGCTTGCGCGGCTGCGCGTGACCGGCTTGGAGCGGATAGCGCTCTATGCCGACCTGACGATGTTGGCGCGGCTCAGTCAGGCACTTGCCCGGCGCGAGCCGTAACTACTTCGAGTTGCTTCCGGCCCACTTCCGCTTGCCGAACGGGAGGGGTTCGCCGAGCGGCTAGAGGAAGAGCTCGCGCGCGACCGAGACGAGTGGAGGGTCTGGCTCGTCGTCGAGGTCGACGGAGACGTCGCGGGACAACTCGTCGCCCACGTCGAGCGGCCGAGCGAGAATGCCGAGCGTCAGATGGTCCGCCACCTCGCAGCGACGCGCCTGTTCATCGACGCTCGAGCAGCGGTTGCATCCGAGGCGCTATTCACAAGGGCCGAGGACGCATTCGGCGGCGTAGACGTGGTCGTCCACGCGGCCGGGATGATGATCCTCGGGCCCATCGCCGAGTTCGACTTGGACGTTCTCGACCGCATGAGTCGCACGAACATCCGGGGCACCTTCGTCGTCCACCAACAGGCGGCACGCCGCGTGCGAGCCGGCGGAGCGATCATCAACTTCTCCTCGTCGGTGAAGAAGGTCGGGTTGCCAACCTACGGGCCATATGCCGCCACCAAGGGGGCGGTCGACGCCATCAGCCCCATCCTGGCGAGGGAGCTGAGTGGGCGCGACGTGGATCACGCGGACAATCTCCTCCGGCGCGAACACCTCGGTCGGGCGGCGTATGCGCGGATCTCCTCCACGTGTGGCCCGTTGCGAGTCTCGATGTTCCGCACGCTCGCGTACACGCTGTGCCCGGCGTGCGCGAGCGTTTAGGCGGTGAGGTTCCCGAAGCCGATGTTGGCGCCGGTGACCGCGGACCGGCCCCTTGCGGGGCTATGGCCCTTTCGGCTCCTCGCTCTGCTCGGCGCGTCGGCGATACCGCTCGATGGCTTCCTGCAGGCGCCTCGTCACGTCGTCGTAGCGCGCCTGATCCGCTTTGACACGCTCACAAATCCGTTGCTTCGTCGTCTTCTTCGCCATCGGTGAGTGCCTCCCGGATGTCGCGCAATGTCGTTCGTATGTCAAAGAGTGCCTCAAGAAGCAGCTGAGTGGCGGCGGTCACGTCCCGTAGCGTGGTGTAGGAGCGCGTCGGACGGAGCCGGGTAGATGGTCCGGCCACCGCGGCGCTCAGACTCGTCGGTTCCTGCCAAGGACTGACGAGAGGAGAGTCACCGCGATGGCCGAGAGGTAGAGGATGACGTGCGAGCAGGTCGTCGGCTACTTGCTCGAGGGCGAGGGTCTGGATTTCCTGCGCGAGTCGCTTTGCTGGGTTGTGCAGCAGCTGATGGAGGCGGAGGTATAAGAACTGGTCGGCGCCGCTCGAGGCGAGCGGGCACCGGAGGAGCGGTTGACGCATCGCAACGGCTACCGGGAGCGGACGTGGGCGACCCGTGCGGGCGAGATCGAGCTCGCGATCCCGAAGCTCAGGCGCGGGTCGTACTTCCCGAGCTTCCTCGAGCCGCGCCGTCGTTCGGAGCAGGCGCTGGTCTCGGTCGTGCAGGAGGCATACGTCGCCGGTGTCTCGACACGCAAGGTCGACCAGGTGGTCGAGTCGCTCGGGTTGCGGATCTCCAAGAGCGAGGTGTCGCGGATCTGCCCGGGGCTGGACGAGCAGGTGGACGCGTTCCGCAACCGGCCGCTCGAGGGGTCGTATCCGTATCTCTGGCTCGACGCGAAGGTCGAGAAGGTGCGCGACGGCGGCCGCGTCGTGCGCAAGTGCCTGGTGCTTGCCTACGGGGTGCACGAGTCCGGCTACCGGGAAGTGATCGCCCTCGATGTCGGCGAGGCTGAGACGGAGGCGTTCTGGCGCAGCTTCCTCCGCGGCCTGGTCGAGCGCGGTCTGAGCGGCGTGCAGGTGGTCGTCTCCGACGCCCACGCCGGCCTCAAGAAGGCGATCGGCCAGGTGCTCGGCTGCCCTTGGCAGCGCTGCAGCGTGCACTTCCTGCGCGAGGCGCTCGGGCACGCCCGTCGTGACCAGCAACCGATGCTCGCTGCGCTGCTGCGCCCGCTCTTCAGCGCCGACAGCGGTCAGCAGGCGCGCGAGCTCGTCGGTGACGCGCTCGACAGGTTGCGCAAGCCGCTGCCGAAGGTGGCGGCGCTCTTGGAGGAGGCCGAGGAGGACCTGCTCGCCTTCTACGGCTTCCCGGACGCCCACTGGCCGAAGCTGCGCTCCACCAACCCGCTCGAGCGGGTCAACCGCGAGATCGGCCGCCGCACCGACGTCGTCGGCATCTTCCCCAACGACCGTTCGCTGATCCGGCTCGCCGCCAGCGTCGTGATCGAGCAGAACGACGAGTGGCTCGTCGGCCGCCGCTACCTCAGCAACCACTCGCTGGAAGCGGCCCTCGACCGGGAGAAGAAAGAAGACAAAGACAGAGAGGAGGCGCGCGAGCTCACCACGGCCTGAGCAGCCGACGATCTTGCCGACGAGTTACACCACGTCCTGGGACTTGACTGTGGCGGCCTCGTCCACAGCACAAGGCTGACCACGGGATTGCCGCTCCGCAAGACGTCGTTATAGGGCGTATCCGCGGGGGCGGGCTTTGCCCGTCCCCGCTCACTTCGGCTCTGGCAAGAGTCCCGGCTAGAAGTTGAGGCCCGAAGGGCCGACTTCTAGACGGATACTCGGGCGAGCTCTTCGATCGACGTGAGCCCGGCGGCGACCTTGGCGAGGCCGTCGTCCCACATCGTCTTCATGCCCTCGGCGATCGCCGCCCGCTCGAGGTCCTCGCGCGTGGCCTTCGAGACGGCGAGCTGCTCGAGCTGCTCGGACATGACCAGGAGCTGGTAGACGCCGATCCGGCCCTTGTACCCCGTCTGGCCGCAGCGCGGGCAGCCGCGCTTGCGGTAGAAGGCCATCCCGTCGGAGGCGGCGGCGACGTCCGGTGAGATGCGCGCCTTCAAGAGCTCGTCGACACTCGGCCTGTACATCTCGCAGCAGTGCGTGCACAGCTTCCGCGCGAGGCGCTGCGCGAGCACGGCCGAGACCGCGGCGCCGGTCAGGAATGGCTCGACACCCATCTCGTTCAGACGCGTGATCGCGCCCGGCGCGTCGTTCGTGTGCAGCGTGGAGAGCACGAAGTGACCGGTGAGGGCGGCCTCGATCGCCATCTTGGCGGTCTCGCCGTCGCGGACCTCGCCGACCATCACCACGTCCGGGTCGGAACGCAGGATCGAGCGCAGCGCGGACGCGAACGTGAGGCCGGCGCGCGTGTTGATCTGCACCTGATTGATCCCGGCAAGGCGGTACTCGACCGGATCCTCGACCGTGATGATGTTGATCTCGGGCCGGTTGATCTCGCTCAGCGACGCGTACAGCGTCGTCGACTTACCGGAACCCGTCGGCCCGGTGACCAGGAGCGCGCCCGTCGGCCGCCGCACGATCTCGGACAGGGCCGTCCGCATGTCCTCGGAGAGCCCGAGCTCCTCCAGCGTCGGCGGCTTCTTCGACTTGTCGAGCAGACGCATGACGAGCGACTCGCCCTCGACGGTCGGCAAGGTCGCGACACGGACGTCGAGCATGCGGCCGGCGGCGGCAGCGTTCAGCGAGATGCGCCCGTCCTGCGGCTTGCGGCGCTCTGCGATGTCGAGCTTCGCGAGCACCTTCAGGCGGGTCGTGACTCCGGCCATCATCCGCTTCGGGATGCGCTGCACCTCCTGGAGCACGCCGTCGATCCGGAACCGGACGACGAGCGAGTCCTCCTGGGGTTCGAAATGGATGTCGGAGGCGCCGTCCTCGGCAGCCTGGAAGATCACGGAGTTGACGAGCCGGACGAGGGGCGCGTCCGAGATCCCGTCGTCGACTTCGAGGTCGTCGGCCTCCTCCTCTTCGACTTCGAGTTCCTCCTCGACCGCGGCGCGGGCGCCGAAGGCCTCGGAGGTGCGGACGAGACGCCGGAGCTCGACCTCGATCTCGTCCCGAGAGGCGACGCCGATCTCGAGCGGGTAGCGCGTGGCGAGCCGCAGCTCGTCGATCGCCTGGACGTTCGACGGGTCGGCGATGGCAACGCGGAGCGTCCCGTCGCGAAGCTCGTAGGGCATCGCGATCAGGCGCTCGAGCACATGCAGCGGGACGAGCTTCGTCGCCTCCTCGTCCACCGCCTGAACCGCCAGCTCGACGAGCGGCAGCTGGAAGCGCGTGGCGAACGCGCGGGCGATCCCGTCGGCCGTCGCGACCCCTTCGTCGAAGATCGCCTGGGCGAGGGAGCCGCCCTGCTGGGCGCGGCCCCGAACCATCGCGAGCTTGTCCGGCGCGACGAGGCCGGTCGCCGCGAGCAGGTCGACGACGAGCTCCGCGACCGCGTTTACGGGCAGGCCGCCGCCCAGGGGCTGGGCAGGCCTGGTCCCCTGGTCGATGTCGACGGTGCGGAGCGTCGGTCGCTGTTCGAACTCGTTCATGGCGTCAATCCCTCGAACGAGTTATCGGCATCCGGGCCCGAAAGCCTGAGAGCCGATCGGGGACCTAGAGGAGGCTCAGATAGGCGTCCAGGAGCCGATCGCCCCAGAAGAGGGCGATCACGGCCCCCAGGGCCAAGAATGGGCCGAAGGGGATCCCCATCTTCCGGGCCGCCAGGCCGTGGCGGGCCAGGAGCACGATCGAGGGCAGGAGTGGAGGGCCGTCTGGGCCGCGAGGACGATCGCGGCCGCGGGAAGCACGACGCGATTCGGGATGATCCGATGCGCCAGGTCGATCACAGAGACGACGACGAGGACGGCGCAGAAAAAGGCGGCAACGAGGGCATCGAGCGTGATGCCGAAGGCCAGGATGCAGCCGGCGACGAGCACAGCGGTCGTCAGCTCCACGGCGGGATAGACCCAGGGGATCGTCACGCCGCAGTTGCGGCAGCGGCCCCGGAGGAGCAGCCAGGACACGACCGGAACGTTGTCGTACCAGGCGATCCGCTCCCCGCAGGACATGCAGGCGGAAGGCGGGCTCACAACGGAGCGCCGGAGCGGAACCCGAGCGGCGACGACGTTCAGGAAGCTGCCCAGGGCCAGCCCAGGGGCAAGGGAGAAGGCGGCGGCGACGAGCTCCACGGAGTACCTATCGGCTGGAGGAGAGCCGAAGTTGAATCTCGGCGTCGCCGCCCTCGCGCGGACTATCCGCTGTACATCTCGGGGTTCTGCGCATACGCGTAGACCGCCGAGTTGCCGGGCATCCCCGACGGAACGAGCGTGAACGGCGGGAACGCCGAGTTCGACGTCTGGCCGAGGATCACAGTGCTTCCGTCGAGCGGGCCGTCGACGTTCGAGGTCGTCCCGATCTCGATCACGTTCGTGGCGTAGATCGCGCCCTGTACGTGCGAGCTGACGACCTGAACGCTGTCCCCGGCGGTTACCTGGTTGTCCGGAGAAGGGCTCGAACCGTTGCCGTTCGCGACGAACGTGATCAGGTTCACGTTCGGATCCCAGCCGGACGTCGTGCAGTTCGACGAGTTGCTCGGGTCGAGTTTGCCGCAGAGCTTCGAGTTCTTCACGAGAAGCGTTCCCGACAGGTAGATCACGCCCTGCCCGACGTAGCTGTTCGTCACGCCGTTGTCGATCTTGACGCTGCCGTCGATGAACATCGTGCCCTTGATGTTGAGCACGTGCGTGGTCGCATTCCACGAAAGCTCGTTGTAGACCAGCTGGTCGTTCTTGACGCCGGCGACCGTCTTACAGGAGTAGGAAGTGGACGGGGTCAGGTTGATCAGCCCTGCGTTGTTGTTCTTGTAGGTGAGCTTCAGGGTGTCGCTTGCGCTCGACGCCGCGACCGGGCTGTCGAAGACCCAGCTCGGGTTGGCAGCTTCGCCGCTCGCCGGAGCGATGCACGGGTAGTACGGCCCTGGGGAGGCGTTGACGTACCAATCGTTCCAGAGCACGCTCGGCGGCTCCACCGCGCCGGCGTTGCCGTCGAGTGCGTTGGCCCACACGTTGTCGGCGAGCGTGGGGTTGCCACCCGCTCCGTAGAGGCACGGGCTGTGGGACGACTGGTTCAGGTACTTGCAGCCCTTCGCGATGTGCGCGTCGTTGATCGGCGTGGACGCAGAGCCGACCCGGTTCGCGTTCTGGAACATGGTCAGCGAGCCGCGAACGAACAGACCGCCGCTGATGATCGTCGCCGTGTTCTGCATGCACAGATTGCCGTTGACGAACAGCGGCGAGCTGACCGCGACGCTGTTACTGAGCGTCATGTCGCAGCCGTTGAACGCCTGGCCGGTTCCGGGAGCGCGGGAGTAGATGTAGTTCCAGGACGGACTCTGCAGCTGCTGCTGGTCGGCGGGAACGACCGGCGCGCGCGCGGTGAGCGTTCGCTGGACGGGCTTCGAGCCGCCGGTGGGGTTGCGGACCGTCCCCGTCGATGTGAGCCTCCAGTACGCGGTGAACGGCGGTGTACTCGTGTTGATGATCAACTCGCCGGTGTACGTCGCGGTGCCGCCTTCGTAGTTGCGGGTGTTCCAGCAGGGAAGCTGCGGCGTCGAATTGGAGTCCGGGCAGAACGCGTATTTGTCGAGCGCGTTCTGTGTCAGTAGGAGCGAGATCGCGTTGTTGATCCCGGCCTCCGCCAGCGCCTGCGCGTTCTTGTCGCCGAAGCTGCGAGCTGCCGACCGCGCATTCGCCGTCGAGTAATCGATGACGGCGACCGTGCTGATGGTCAGCGCCGTGAGAACGCCTAATGCGAGCGGGAGGACCATTCCGCGCTCGTTCCTGAGCAGCCTCAATAGATGCATTTCGCCGGCTCTCAGCATCGGCAGCCCCCGCCGCACCCACCATCCCTCGTTTCGGGGTCTCAACAGGTCGCCGGCTCCGCCGTGTCGGTGTAGCCCAGATAGGTCGAGTCGGGCGCCTTCCTCGAGCTGTTGCGAAGCACGATCTGGTCGCAGAGGGAATACGCGGGCGTGCCGTCGGTCGGCTTGGCATCCACCGTGAACTGGACGCGGAGCTTCGCCAGCGACGACGTGTTTTGCGTCTTGAAGTCGAACGCACTCGGGAGCGTCAGGTAGTCGGCCCAGTTTGTGCCCGTGTTGTCGCAGGTGCTCGCGACCTTCCGATACAGCGCATAGCGGTTCGTCGCGACGGAAACGGTGCACCACGTGACGTTCGTCGTCACGCCGCCGACTGCAGTCGGGCATTGGCTCGGGAGCTCGAGCGTGACTCCTGTGGAGGGGCCGGTCCCGCCCGTGGTGGCGGCGGAGCGCGCACAGTGGATCTCCCGGCGCATCTTGTCGAGCGCGACGCGCACGTTCTGCTGCGCCTGGAAGCGCCGGTTCATGTCGAGCTCGGCGTTCGAGCCCTGGATGAAGAGCGTGGTCAGGCCGGTCATCACGACACCGAGGATCGAGATCACAGTGAGCATCTCGATCAGCGAGTAGCCGCGCTCCCCTCGCAGCCTGCGGAGGAGCGGGATCACTTCGAGTTGGCCTCGACCCTCGCGAGCGCGGCGCGGGCGACGGCTTCGCTCTTGGCGCCTGAGCCCCAGGCGGCCTGTGCCTTCCGGTCGACCTGGATCAGGATGCGCAGCGCCTGTGCGCCGTGCCACCAGCCGAACTCCGAGCCGGTGACGATCCACGAGTGCTGGTAGAGGAAGTGCTGGACGACCGTGTTCGTCGGGCGCGGGTGCGCGGCGACGTACTTGCCGAGCAGCGTCGCGCGGTCGGTGAGCGGGATCTCGTCGAGCGGCTCCTTGCGCGCGCCGGCCGCCGCGAACGCAGGCTGGCGCGAGGCCTTCGGCGCCGCCTTCGGCTTGGCCGCGGGCTTCGTGGCTGCCGCGTGGACGGGCGCCTCAGGCGCGGACGAGCTGCCCGCAACCTTGACCGCAGTCCCGGCCCAGGGCGCCGCGTTCTCCGGCGAGCCCTTCTGGCCATAGCTCTTGTTGGCGCGCAGAGTCAGCCGGACGAGCGGCGCGCCGGTGTCCACGACCCGCGTCCCCGCTTGCGGCGTCTGCGAGGCGACCGTGTTCGCGGCGTAGCCCTGCACCGAGCCGACGACCTTCCACGCGAACCCGGCGTCCTCGAGCGTGCCCTTGGCGAAGACGAAGGCCTGGCGCCGCACGTCGGGGACGATCACGACCTGCGGCACGGAAGCCGCGGTCGGCTGGGGCGGCGACGTCGGCGCCGTGAGCTGCTGGTTCGCGGCGAACGTCAACGTCGCCGTCCCGAGAAGGACGGCGAGCGGCAGCGCGACGAAGCGCGGCAGGAGAGAGGCGAGCCTTCCGGCCATCTCTCACGGAATCGGCAGATTCCGCCAGGAAGTTGAGGGCCGGTTAGCGGCTGAAGAGGACGACGTCGTTCTGGCCCGACTCGCCGAAGACATCCCTCGAGCGAGGGGCCGCAGGCGTGGCCAGCGGCGGGGGGTCTCCCTGCCAGCGGAAGGCGGTACCCGCGAACGACTGGAACCAGGCCTGCTGCTGCGGATAGGCCGTCGCCGGCTGGAGCTGGAGGTGAAGGTGCGGGCCGCTCGCATGGCCGGTCGAGCCGACGAGGCCGACCGGAGCGCCCGCGCTCAGCCGCGCTCCCGGCGTGACCGACGGCTCCAGATACGAGAGGTGGCAATAGGTCCAGACGAGACCGTCGTCCGTATCGATCGTGAAGCCGATCCCGCAGCGCGGGTCCGGGTACGTCCACGAGCGCTCGACGACGCCGTTCGAGAGGGCGTAGAGCGGCGCGCCGGCGGGCGCGGCGATGTCCGCGGCCGGATAGTCGTGGTGGTACGCGCCGACGGAGACGACGCTCGGCCCGCCGCCGACGGGGAAGACGTACTCGCCCGAGTAGGAGGCCGCAGCGAGCAGCGTTCCTGCCGCCGGGGCGAACGCCGCCTGCTGCGCCTCGAGCCGCGCCGCCTCGAGCGCCTTGACGGCTTCGGCGAGGGTCGTCCGCAGGTCGGCGACGTGCTGCGACGCGGCTGCGTGCGCGACCCCGGCGAGGGTCGCCTGCTTCTGCGCCGCGAGGCGGTCGGAGAAGAGCTTTTGCTTCGGCACGCGCGCGAGCAGTCGTGCCTCGACCTTCGCCCGCGCGTGCGCGACCTTGCGGGCAGCGGTCACCGCCTCGCTCGCCTGGACGACCGCGAGCTGCGCCGTCCGCAGGTCGACGCCCATCCGGTCGAACGTGAACCCCGCGTCGGTGCCGCCGCCGCCGAACACCTCGGCGGTCTCCATGACGTCGTTCACGTACCAGGTCGCGTGGTTGTACGCGAAGACCGCGCGGCGGATGTCAGAGGCGCCGCCGGCGGCCGCCAGGTAGCGCGCCGCGGAGAAGACGCCGTCCTCGGGATCCCAGGGGTCCGCGATCCGGTCGCCGTCGCCGTCCATGCCCCAGCGCAGCCACGTGTCCGGCATGAACTGCATCCAGCCGACCGCGCCGGCGGAGCTCGGACCCATGTTGCGGCCGAAGTTCGACTCGATCTTGTTGATCGCCGCGAGCACCTGCCAGCGGATCCCGTACGCGGCGCCAGCGCGCTGCCAGAGAGTCTGCAGCTGCCCGTACTCGAGCTTCGCGGGGAGCGGCGTCTGCTGCGTCCACGCGGCCGGAAGCAGGAGCGAGCCCGGGCTGTTCGGAGTGTCGGCGCTCGGCAGTACGAGCGGCGCGGAGGCGCTGCTCGGCGAGACCGCGAAGACGTCGGCGCGGGCTGCGCCGCCCGTCAGCGCGAGGACGAGCGCGGCGACGAGGGCGAGGCGCTTCATCCCTCGGTGGGCTGTGCCACCCGGAGCTCCGGGATGAGGAGCTCCGGCGCGTTCTCACGCAAGGCGTCGGCCTCGGCCTTCATCGCGTCGGCGGCCTGCTGCTTGAGCGCGCGGTCGAGCGCGACGAGGAAGTCGTGCCGGTTCGTCGAGGCGTTGGCAGCTGTCTCGCGGTCGACACGGCCCGCGAGCACGTGCTCGATCAGGGCCTGCGTGAAGGTCTGCATGTCGAAGAAGGCGCCTTCCTCGATCGCCTCTTCGATCGAGTCGGTCTTGCTCTCGCGGACGAGGTCGGCGATCCGCTGATTCATCACCATCACCTCGACGGCTGCGACGCGCCCGCCGTCGACCTTCGGGAGCAGGCGCTGGCTGATCACGCCCTTGAGCACGCCGGCCATGATCGAGCGGATCTGCTGCTGCTTCGCCTCCGGGAAGAACTCGATCATCCGGCCCATCGTCTCGGAGGCATCGACCGTGTGCATCGTCGAGAGCACGAGGTGGCCGGACTCGGCCGCCTGCAGCGCGGTCTGCGCGGTCTCGGCGTCGCGGAGCTCGCCGATCAGAATCACGTCAGGATCCTGACGCAGCGCGCGGCGCAACGCCTGGGCGAAGTTCTCGGTGTCGAGCCCCACCTCGCGCTGGTTGACGATGCAGTTGTCGTCCGGGTGCAGAACCTCGATCGGATCCTCGATCGTGACGATGTGCTGCTTGCGCGTGCGGTTGATCTCGCCGATCATCGCCGCGAGCGTCGTCGTCTTCCCCGAGCCGGTTGCACCAGTGCAGAGGATCAGGCCGCGATGCTCGTGCGTCAGGCGCTCGACCCCTTTCGGGAGCGCCAGGTCGGCGAACGTGGGCACGCGCTTCGGGATCACGCGGAAGGCGAAGGAGATCGAGCCACGCTGGCGGAAGGCGTTCACGCGGAATCGCGGCAGGCCCTCGGCCTGGTAGGCGATGTCGAGGTCGCCCGAGTTGTGGAACATCTGCAGGCGCGCCGGAGCGGCGGAGCCGACCGTGTTCAGCATGGTCTCGAGGTGGTGGATGAGCAGCGGTTCCGCGTCGTCCATCGGCGCGAGCGAGCCGTCACGGCGGAGGATCGGAGGCTGCCCCTCTTTCAGGTGAATGTCCGTCGCGCCGAGCTCGACGGCACGCCGCAGGAGGGCGTCGAGGTCCATGCAGCCGTTGTCGGCAGGTACCGGCCCGCGCTTGAGCCCCTCGCCGGGTTTCCCGAGACGCTGCCGGTGGTTCGGCGCCGGAGGTCACAGTGCTTTAGCACGGGGCCGGAGAGCGACGGGCCGCCGGCGGCGTCAGGCGGTGCGGAGGCGGGCTGCGCCCGCCGGGAGCAGTGCCGGTCGGGGAAGCCGGGCTAGAATGGCCGTTCGCCCGGGGGTGTGCCCGAGTGGCCAAAGGGAACGGGCTGTAAACCCGTCGGCTCAGCCTACGGAGGTTCGAATCCTCCCGCCCCCATCGCTTCTCCGATGATCTCTGTGAGCCGACGCCGGCGAAGCCGGCATCGGCGGCTACGGTCACGCAAGTGGTCTGGGCTCGAGTTCTGCTGGTTGCCTTCGTCGTGGCGTGGTTGCTCGACGTGTGGGGGCTGCGGTGGGTCGTGCCGCTCTGGTTGCCGTTTCTCGTCGCGCTCGGGCTGGAGCTCAGTTACTTCGTCGGCGCGTGGCGGGACCTGCCGGCCGAGGAGCGCGACTCTTCCCCGCAGGCGATCGATCTCGAGCGGTACGGCGAGCTGGAGACCGAGGACGACGAATGGCCGTTGTCCGACCTGCCGTCCGCGCGCCGGCCGCTTCGCCGTTTCCTTGTCGGTGCTGGGGTGATCGCGACACTCGCGTTGGTCGTCTGGCTCGTCAAGGTGAACTCAGGGTGGGACGGCGTCGACCCCGACGAGCGTGAGGCTGCGGTCGCGCGCTTCTCGAAGGAGGCTTCGCAGATCGTCGGGCGGCCGGTCGAGATTCGGTGCGACGAGCGCGGCGAGTTCGTCGGCGCTGTGCAGGATGCCGACGGCGTGGCCGTCATCGGCGGCCGGCTCGCGTACCTCACGCCCGCGCGGTGTTACGACCTCTACCGGCTCGAGCACGACGGACACGTCTCGTTCAGTCAGACTGGCCGTGCGCTCGCGGTGCTTGCGCACGAGTCGTGGCACCTGCGCGGAGAACGCAACGAGGGCATCACTGAGTGCCTCGCGTTCCAGTCAGGCGTCGGCCTGGGCCGCCGTCTCGGCCTCGACGAGAGCACCGCGAGGCGGATGATGCGCCAGCAACTCGCCGAAAACGCGCAGCGCGCCGGCGGCGACGCCGAGTACCTCGTCCCGTCGGAGTGCCGCGACGGTGGCGAGCTGGACCTCGACCCGAACACGTCCGACTTTCCGTAGCGCTACCTCGCCTCGATGCGGTAGAGGAACTCGCGCACGACGCCGAGGTAACGCTCCGTCTCCTCCAGCACGGGCGTATGGGAACTCTCGTCGAACACGACCTCGCGCGCATGCGGGATCCCTTCGAGCAGTGTGCGCGAGATCGCCGGGGTCGACATGTCATGTGCGCCGCGGAGGACGAGCGTCGGCAGCGTGAGCTCGCGCAGCCGCGCGCGCACGTCCCAGCCGTCGAGGACGCCGGTGACCGTCCACTCGTCCGGGCCCCACATCGCCTCGTAGACCGGCTTCCCGCGCTCCGCCCGCATCCAGACGATCTCCTTCGGCTCCTCTCCGCGGCGGTAGAAGTGGCGCGCTTCGAACTCGCGCGCAGCTTCCTCGTCCGTGCCCGAAATGTCGTCGCGCAGCCGCTTCGCCTCGAGCGCCCACTCTGCCGCGCTCGCGAGCGTCGAGCTGAGGATCAGGCTTCGCAGCGAGTCCTGGCGCGCGAGCGCGTGTTCGAGCGCGAGCATCCCGCCCCACGACGTGCCGAGCAGGTGCACGCGCGCGAGCCCGAGGTGCTCGCGCAACGCGTCGAGCTCCTCGAGAAAGAGGCCGAGGCTCCACTCGACGTCGTCCGGCCGGTCCGAGCGCCCGCAACCGAGTTGGTCGTAGAGCACGATCGGCCGCTCGTCCGCGAGCCGCTCGAGCGGCGCGAAGTAGTTGTGCGTCGACCCGGGCCCGCCGTGCAGACCAACGAGCGGCGTGCGCCCGCCCTCACCGGTGAGGCGGTACCAGGTACGCCCGATCGGCCGCTCGAGCCAACCCTCCACGCGCGCACCCTAATCATGAAAACGCCTTGGTACCCTGTCCCCTCCTGCCCTCTTAGCTCAGTTGGTAGAGCACCTCCATGGTAAGGAGGGGGTCGACGGTTCGAGTCCGTCAGAGGGCTCTGCAAAAGCCCCGCAAACCGGGGCTTTATCGTATGTGTTCAGTCGGCGTGGAGGGCCATCAGGCCCGGTATGGAGCCGTTTATGGAGCTCTCGCGCAGAGAAGTCGGTCAGGCGAGCGCGGGAATCGGGTCGCCACGGGATTTCGCGGTGAGGGCGTCGCTGAGGTAGGCGTAGAGCGAGCGGCGCTGCAGCCGGCAGGTTTGGTCGACGGAGAGCAGCCGTTCGATCGTGCGTTCGCCGCCCTGGGAACGGCTGCCGAGTGAGAGCTTGCGGTAGATGACGGCGGCGCGGAGGCCGCGCTCGGCAGCGTTGTTGGTCGGCTCGACATCGGGAACGTCGGCGAACGTCCAGAGCGCGGGCCAGAGCTTGAGCAGGTTCTTCGCGAGCGCGCGCACGTGCCGCTGCCGCTTTCCTGTCGAGCCCCACTCGAGCAGCGG
>WNGA01006210.1_pt1 | contig 17117 bp, 23 predicted proteins | sample 5400061 | NCBI WGS metagenome assembly WNGA01 (sample SAMN13153366, study PRJNA577476) | soil metagenome | isolation source: 100 cm soil or saprolite under grassland replicate 2 | place: USA:California | collected 2016-06-15 | reverse complement strand
GGCCATGACCCGGGGATCGCCGAAGCGCAGGGCTCCGGTTGAGTATCCCGCCTCGCCCGAGGGCTGTGCGACCCGCGCAAAGGCTGGGCTCGCAAGGACGCAGCCCTGGCCGGCCCGTTCAGTGTCCAACAGGCGGCGGTTGGCTGCACGGGCCTTGGTCTGGAGCTCATCCAGATGGGCCAGGCGGCGGTTGACCCTGAAGTCGGTGGGCGAGTTGATCACCGTCTCGATGCGGAGCGCCCGGCCTTCCTTCAGGTATTGCTTGATCCGTGAGTGCTTGTAGAAGCAGTTGACGGTGACGTCCACGCCGCGGGTGACCACCCGGGTGGCGAAGCCGGTCTCGGTGTCGGAGCGGATGCGCCGGTCGAAGATCAGCGAGACCTCGTCGGGCCGGCCGATGCCCAGGTTGTCGACCACCAGCGCCGCAAAGAACGCCCGCGCCCGGCGGGGCTGGTCCAGCACCAGGGTGCGGGACACCTCGACCTGGCGCATGGACAGCTCCCACCAGTAGCCCGCCTGCCGGTCGGCATCGGTCAGCGGCAGCGGCAGGCGGGCCAGCCAGCGCTGGAAGAAGATCTGGATGTGGCGGGGCCGAGCCGGTCACAGATCGCCTGGAGGCCAGCGGGGTCGTCGGTGCTCGCGAACCCGTTGGCCAGCTCGGTGAACCCGATCCCCGCCTTGCGGGCCTGCTGCTTGGCCCACTCATGCCCGTTGACCCAGACCTTCACGGGGTAGGGAAAGTAGCTGCACAGCTTGATGAACCCGGGGCCAAAGTCGTCGTCCCACACATAGAAGTAGTAGCAGCTCACCCGCCGCTCAGCCTTCTCGAACCCGTAGCGGGGCGGGCCGGGCTGGCCGTCTGTGCGGCCCCGGTCATAGCCGCTGAAGACCCGCTGGAACTCCTGGGCGACCCCGACCGCGACCACCCCCGGCCGGCCGGCGGCTTCGGCTGCTTCCAGCAAGGGGCGCATGACCTCGGCCTTGCGCTGGTCCTTGCCGAAGCGCACCAGCGGGATCTGGTTGGCCTTGGCGAAGCGGGCCACCGCAGCGCGGAACCGGTCCCCGATCGGGTTGAACAGGGCTGGGGACGGGATCGGGTTCCCCAGATGCTGGGTGAGGAACGTCACAACCTGCCCGCCGACCTGCAGGTTGGGGATGTAGCCGTTGAGGTAGATGCGGTCCAGGCACTCCAGGTCCAGCGTCACGTGCCCGTCCAGCACCTGGCTGATGGTGACCGTGCCTGCCTGGTTGGCCGCTGCGATCGCCGTGCGCGCTCGTGCTCCCGCCGTCACCGGTCACCTCCAGGCTCACCCGCAAGACGGGCAGCCTGACCCAGTACCCACGGCGATGCCATGCCCCAGCTCAACCCCCGCAGGCTTGGCGGTCCGAGGCTGGCCTCGCTGGAGCGGCGGTCAAGTACCCGCGTTGCGCGCCATCGCCGCATCCTGTCACCGCAGGTGATCGAGGCGCGGCACCGATACTTGACCGCCGCTCTAAGCAACAAGGAGGGCCCGGCGGGGACCGCCCGCCGGGCCCTCCTGTCCCCCTCCCCCCGGAGGGGAGCCCGGGGGACCCGAGGGTCCCCCGGTGGGTCGGAGCCCTAGTGGTCGAGCCGGCGGAGCTGGCCGCGGATGGCGCCGCCGGGGAACTCGATGTTGTGGATGTTCACGTAGTAGGCGCTCGGGTGGCGGCGGATGTCGCGCAGCAGCGCGGCGCTCTGGCCGCTGACACAGCCCGCCGCCGCGGTGATCGTGTCGGGCAGGGCGGCAGGTGGGCTGCCGGGCGCCTCCGGCACGTCGAAGAACAGCACCACCACCGGGCCGTTGACCCCGGCGACGCCACTGTGGATGTGGGCGAAGATCGGCGGGCCGATGTTGGTCCACAGCAGCGCGAAGCAGACGCTGGTGCGGCCGGTGTCCACGAACGCGCGGCCGCGTCCGTCCGGGTCGGCAGGGGGCACCTCGTTGCCGCCGAGGAGCCGGGCGGTGAGCTGGTCCGGCACGTCGAGGTCGAGGTCGTCGGCGGGGTGGAGCTGGCCGCGGATGGCGCCGCCGGGGAAGTCGGCGGTGTGGATGTTCACGTAGTAGTCGCTCGGGTGGGCGGCGACCGCGTCGACCACCGCGGGGTCGGCCGGCGCGCAGCCGGCGACCGCGTTCAGGGTGTCGGGAAGCTGGCCCTGGAAGAACAGCACGACCACGCCGCCGGGCACGCCGCGGCGGCCGACGTGGATGTGGGCGGCGACCGGGGCGGTGATGCGCGACCACTTCAGCAGGAAGCAGGCCTGGCTGTCGGAGAGCCGGACGAGGGCGCGTCCGGAGCCGTCGGGATCGCCCGGGCCGGGTACCTCCTGCGCGCCGTCGAGGGAGGCGGCGAGCAGGGTGGCCTGGTCGCCGGCGGCGGCGGCCCCCGGGGCGACCAGCGCGGTCAGCCCGAAGGCGAGGGCGATGGTGATGGCGGCGGCGAGCGCGCGTCTGCGCATTCCGCTGCTCCTTTCGGTCGGCCGACACGAGGAGACACTGGGACAACCATCGAAGGGGCCGTCCGCTTCCCGTGCTAGGGTCCGGTTATGTCGGTAGCGAGGATCGGGATCCACCTGGGCCGTGAGGCCCCGCTCGCCGAGGCGGCCGCCAGGGGCGCCGACTGCGTGCAGTTCTTCCTCGGCGACCCGCAGGGCTGGAAGGTGCCGCCGCCGGGCCCTGACGCCGGCGAGCTGGCGGCCGCCGAGGTCGCCGTCTACGTGCACGCGCCCTATGGGATCAACCTCGCCTCGGCCAACAACCGCATCCGCATCCCCTCCCGCAAGCTGCTCGCCGACACCTGCCGGGGCGCCGAGGCGGTCGGCGCGGCCGGGGTGATCGTCCACGGCGGCCACGTCACCGCCGACGACGACGAGAAGGAAGGCTTCGTCCGCTGGCGCAAGGCGCTCGACCAGCTCGACTCGCCGGTGCCGCTGCTGCTGGAGAACACCGCCGGCGGCAACCACGCGATGGCGCGCTGGCTGGAGACCATCGGGCGGCTCTGGGAGCACGTGGCCGACAGCCGGCTCGGCTTCTGCCTCGACACCTGCCACTTCCACGCCGGCGGCGAGGACCTGGACGGGATCGTCGACCGGGTGCTGGCGACCACCGGCCGGATCGACCTGGTCCACGCCAACGACTCCAAGGACCCGGCCGGCTCCGGCCGCGACCGCCACGAGAACCTCGGCAAGGGCCAGATCGACCTCGACACCCTGGTCGGGGTCGTCCGCGCCGCCGGCGCGCCGGTGATCTGCGAGACCCCCGGCGGGGTCGCCGCGCACCGGGCCGACATCGACCTGCTCCGCTCCCGCCTGGGTTAATCTGGGCCGTCACCTGCCGCGGAGGACCGATGCCAGCCACCCCGACCGTGAACCCCACCAAGGCGGCCCTGGAGGCCGCCGTCCTGGACCTGACCGACGCCCAGATCACCGACGCCCTGCGTAAGGTCGACGCGGCGGTCCGCACCACCTACAAGGACCGCGAGTCCTACGCCTGGCCCCGAGAGGCCCAGCGCACCCTGCTGGAGGCCCTCGCCCGCCGCCTCGCGGACGGTCGCAAGCCGGCCTCGCGCTGAGCGACCCCTCAGGCGGACGGTCCGCCGTCCGGCCCGCTCCCGCTCCCACGCCCGCGTGGCCCACCGTCGGCGGCCGGGTACTCGACGATCGCCACCACCCGGGCGGCCAGGAAGCGGGCGCTGCGCACCGGCTGGCCGGTCCGGGTCACCTCGGCAACCTCGATCATGTTGCGCGACGTCGTGACCTCGACCCGCCGCCCCGAGCGGCTGGCCACGACCTCGAACCCCCGCACCCCGTTCCCGGTGTCGACCAGCACCTCAACTTTGTCCCCACGCATGCGAGCAGAGTAGCCCCTCCCCACCCGCAAGGACAGAGAGGACGGAAGCGGCACCGCGGAACGGGCCGGCCGGGGTCCCACCCGCCCGACTGTAGTTCCCGGAGGAAGGGTGGGACCCCGGCCGGCCCGCACCCACGGCGACGTCAGCCCCCCAGCACGACCCCCAGCACCGCAGCGGTCGCCGCGACCCCAGCCCCGTCCCCGAGCTCGGCCAGCTCGTCCCCCACGACCAGCGCCCCCGGCGTGTCGAGGTCCGCGGCCAGGGCGGCCGCGACCCGCGCCGGGAGGCGACCCGGCTCGGCGCCCCCGCCCACCCGCCGCCAGGCCGTGAGCCGCTCCCCCGCCTCCTTCAGCTCGGCGGCGTCCCACTCCCACGGGGAGCGCCAGTGGTGGGCGAGCAGGGCCAGGCGGACGGCGGCGGGCTCGGTGTCGCGGAACAGCTCCCTCGGGAAGACCAGGTTGCCGAGCGACTTCGACATCTTCTCGCCCTGGTAGCGGACCATGCCGGTGTGCAGCCAGCGGCGCACGGACGGGGCCTGGCCGACCGCCTCCGACTGGGCCCGCTCGGACTCGTGGTGGGGGTACAGCAGGTCGGCGCCGCCGCCGTGCAGGTCGACGGTGGCGCCGAGGTAGCGGCGGCTCATCGCCGAGCACTCCAGGTGCCAGCCGGGCCGGCCTCGGCCCCAGGGGCTCTGCCACCACGGCTCCCCGGGCTCGCTCTGCTGCCAGACGATGAAGTCGAGCGGGTGGCGCTTGCGCGGGTCGTCGGGGTCGCCGCCGCGCTCGGCCAGCAGGGCCCGCTGCCGGCCGGGGTCGAGCCCGGAGAGCTCCCCGAACCCGGGATAGCTGGTGACGTCGAAGAAGACGGTGCCGTCGACCAGGTAGGCGTCGCCTGCCTCCACGAGCTGGGTGGCCAGCTCGATCATGGACGGGACCTCCTCGGTCGCCCGTGGGAGGAAGGTCGGCCTGGCGACGTTGAGGGCGTCCATGTCGCGGAGGTAGGCGGCCGTCTCCCGCCGTGCGAGCGCCAGGAAGTCCTCGCCGTCGCGGGCGGCCTGCCGGAGCATGTCGTCGTCCACGTCGGTCACGTTCTGGCAGTAGACGACCTCGTGCCCGCGCCAGCGCAGGAAGCGCGCCAGCGTGTCGAAGGCCACGTAGGTGAACGCGTGGCCGATGTGGGCGGCGTCGTAGGGGGTGATGCCGCAGACGTAGAGGGTGACCCTCCGGTCGAGCCGGAGTGGGGCGTCGCCGTCGGGCGGCCCGTGCAGCACCACAGCGCCGTCCTCACCTGTCATGGCCTGGATGGTACCGGGTGGTCCGCTTGTTGTCGGGGGAGCCGTGGGCGAAACTGCCGGCATGGATGCAGGGCTGGTGGCGTTCGTCGGCGTCGCCGTGGTCGTGGTCGTCACCCCGGGACCCGACACGGCGTTGACGCTTCGCAACGCGCTGGTCGGCGGGCGGCGGGCGGGCGTGCTCACGGCCGTCGGGGTCGTCGGCGGTCAGGCGGTCTGGACGCTGGCCACCAGCGCCGGGATCGCCGCGCTGCTGGTCGCCTCCAGGCCCGCGTTTACGGCGCTGCGGTACGCCGGCGCCGCCTACCTGATCTACCTCGGGTTGCGGTCGCTGCTCGCCGCCGTCCGAGGCGGCGGCACCCCTCCGCTGGACCGCGGAACGCGACGGCCGCCGCCGGTCGCCGCGTTCCGCCAAGGGATCGTCAGCAACCTCGCCAATCCCAAGTCGGCCGTGTTCTTCACCAGCCTGCTGCCGCAGTTCGTTCCCGCGGGGAGGACGTCGTTCCTGGGGTTGCTCGCGCTCGGCCTGATCTACTGCTCGATCACGCTGGCGTGGCTGAGCGCCTATGCGGTCGCGGTCGCGAAGGTCGGCGTCGTGCTGCGGCGCCCGATCATCCGCAGGGCGATCGAGGCGGTCACCGGCGTCGTGCTGACCGCGCTCGGCCTCCGCCTGGCGTCCGAGCGGCGCTGACCCGAGGCCGCCGTTGCGCTCCCTTGCGATCGTCGGCGCCGCAGTGTTCGACGGCTCGGGGGGCCCGCCGGCGCCGTCGCGGACGGTGGTGGTCCGCGGCGGCCGGGTGGAGCGGGTGGGCCCCGCCGGCGAGGTCGGGCCGCCGGCCGGCGCCGAGGTCGTCGACGGGACCGGCTGCACGCTGCTGCCCGGGATCGTCGACGCCCACGTGCACCTCGACTTCTACCCGCCGGCCGAGGTCCTGGCCGGCGGGGTGACCACCGTTCGGGACCTCGGCTGGCCGGCCGGGCGGCTGGCCGCCCTGCGCGAGGTGGCCGAGGTCCCGGGCGCGGCGTCGCCCCGCCTGCTCGCCGCCGGCCAGATCGTGACCGTGCCGGGCGGCTACCCGACCAGGGCGCCGTGGGCGCCGCACGGCACCGCCCGGCCGGTGGCCGGCGCCGCCGAGGCGGCCCGGGCGGTGGAGGAGCTGGCCGCCGCCGGCGCCGCCGTGGTCAAGGTCGCCCTCGACGACCGCGTCGGCCCGACCCTGCCGGAGCCGGTCCTCGCCGCCGTGGTCGCCGCGGCGCGCGCGCACGGCCTCGGCGTGACCGCCCACGTCGGGACCGCCCGCGAGGCGGAGAAGGCACTGGCCGCCGGCGTCGGCGAGCTCGCCCACTGGCCGTTCGACCGGCGCACCCTCCCGGACGCGCTGATCGCCCGCCTGGCCGCGTCGGTGACGGTCGTGCCCACCCTCCACATCCAGCCGTCGCGGGCACGCCGCCGGGGGGTGCGGCGCTTCGTGGAGCTCGGCGGGCGGGTGCTGTACGGGACCGACCTCGGCAACCAGGGGCCGCCGCCGGCGGTCGACGTCGAGGAGCTGCGCCTGCTGGTCGCGGCGGGCCTGACGCCCGCGCAGGCCCTCGAGGCGGCCACCTCGGCGGCCGCGGCCCACCTGGGCCTGGCCGACGTCGGGCGGGTCGCGCCGGGCGCCAGGGCCGACCTGCTGCTGGTCGCGGGCGACCCGCTCGCCGACCTCGCCGCGCTGTCCCGCGTCCGGCTGGTGACCCGCGACGGCTGGGTCGCAGGAGCCCCCACCCGCTGACCAGGCGCCAAATCCAGACGCCAATTGAGGTCCCGATCGGCACATTCGGTCTGACCCGGGCATCGGTCCGCAAACGCCGCGCCCGGCGCCGGCAAGGAACCGACCGCGAAAAGGGGCCGGAACCGCCGCGACCACCGCCGGGCGGGCGCCCCTGGCACCCGGGTCTGGCGCCATGGAGCAGGGCTGCCCAGGACGGCCGAGGAGGAATTGCCACCGCCATGGGCGACCCGCCCGGCGGGAGGTGGCACGGTGATTTGCCGGGCCGGCGCCCCACGTCCCGAGCGAGCCACGGGCCGTTGGCCCGGTGGCCGCCCCTTTCGCCTCCCACCCCGCCTCGCCGGCCCGCGGCTTTGATCAGGGCCGGGGCCGGCCGGCGCCGCCCCGGCCACCGTCGCCCGCGGTCCAGCGGGCCGGTGCGCCGGAAATACAGACCGGGGGCTCCCGCACGAAAGCTACTACAGCAATGCGGTCGCCGATCCCGCTGCCTACAGCCCGACCGTTAAGCACGCTGTAGTAGCTTTCGTGCGGGAGCCCCCGGAGGATTTTCTGCCGATGATGTTGCGAACCGCTGGTTGCTGTGGTTACTCTTCCACAAATCGGCCCCTGACGCCCCGGAATGCGCCGATAGGCCTTGAAAGGAGTTTGCATGGGCACCAAGACGATCACCATGTACGTCTCGGACATCGACTCGGGCGAGATTCCCGCCGGCGAGGCGTACCAGCTCTCGATCCGTCACCCCGACGGCTCGACCCAGCAGCTCGACATCTCCGCCAAGAACTACCGCGACCTCAAGCTCGAGGGCCTGGGAAAGACGCTCAAGAAGCGCGGCCGCAAGCCCGGCTCCACCACCCGGACGGCCGCCGCGACCCGTCGCCGGGCCCCCCGCCAGAACAGCAAGGCGGAATAGACCCACGGGAGTTTGGGCGCGGGACCGCCGTCAGGTGGCCCGCGCCCTTTGGCAGCCGGCGCACACCCCAAATACGTCCGCCTGGTGGCCGGTGACCGAGAAACCGCGGCGCCGGCCGACCCGGGCCGCCCACGGCTCGACCTCGCACGCGTCGATCTCCTCGACCCGGCCGCAGCGCTGGCAGACCAGGTGATGGTGATGCACGGGGTTGCAGAGCCGGAACAGCGCCTCGCCGGTGTCGCGGCGGAACACGTCCACCTGGCCGGTGTCCACCAGCCCCTGGAGGGTCCGGTAGACGGTCGCGAGCCCCACCGTCCGGCCGAGCTCGGCGTGGAGGTCCTGGGCCGACACCGGCTCGGGGGCGCGGCGTAGCGCGGCGAGCACCGCAGTTCGCTGCCTGGTGGTGCGCGCCCGATCCAGAGGGCGCCCGTTCGTCATGGCGGTTCAGTCTACTCCCGGACGGTCGGCGCTCCTTGTGAGGACTACGCCGAATGAGCTAACTTCGCACTAGGGGCTCCTGCACGAAAGCTACTACAGCAATGCGGTCGCCGATCCCGCCGCCTACAGGCCCTATCGTTAAGCACGCTGTAGTAGCTTTCGTGCGGGAGCCCCTACCGCACGTTCGGATCTCTGTCCCAGGAGACTGCGTGCCTCCCACCACCGCGGCCAGCCGCACGGGCGCCTACCGGCGCTACGCCCGCGTCTACGACCTGGTCTGGAGCGCGGCCCCCTACCACCGCTTCGTGGACCTGTGCCTGGCGGCGGCAGCCGCCCACGGCACCGAGGTGCGCCATGTGCTGGTGGCCGCCTGCGGCACCGCCAACGCGGCCGTGGAGCTGGCCAGGCGCGGCTACCGGGTCGCCGGCTTCGACCTCTCGCCGGCGATGCTGGCGCGGGCGGCGGCCAAGTGCCGCGCCGGCGGCGACCGGGTGGCCCTGGCGCTCGGCGACCTGCGGGCGGTGCCGCTCCGCGACGGCTGCGCCGACCTGGTCCTCGCCCTCAACGCCAGCCTCAACTACCTGCTGGAGCCCGCCGAGACGGCGGCGGCGCTCGGGCACCTTGGGCGGGTGACCGCGACCAATGGCACGGTGGTGGTCGAGCCGCTCTCGGCCCGGTTCCTCCACGACGGCTGGGAGCCCGGCCGCCACCTGGACCGGGACGGCCTGCAGCTCGACGCCAGCTACGAGGTGGACGGCGACCTGGTGGCCGAGCGCCTGCGCTGGTCGCTCGACGGCGTCGAGGAGACCGAGACCTACCGGCAGCGCTTCTACGACGACCGCCAGCTCGAGACGCTGATGGCCGCGGCGGGCCTACGGCTGCTGGAGCGGCGGCCCATGTGGCCGGCGATCGGGGCCGAGCCCGCCCGCGGCCGCGTCCTGTGGGTCGCCCGGCCAGAGGCATAGGCTGGTTGCGCGACCAGCGCGGCGCACGGTTGGATGAAACCTGCGCCCGCAGCGACAGAGAAAGCCGCCATGCCCACCTCCACCGTGCATCTCGAGATCCCCGCCTCCGGCGCCTACCTCTCGGTGGCACGAGCGGCCGCGACCGGCCTGGCGGCGCAGCTCCAGTTCACCTACGAGGAGATCGACGACCTCCGCATCGCCGTGGACGAGGCGTGCACCCAGTTGCTGGCCAGGCGCGGCAGCGCCACCACCCTGCAGGTCGACTACCACCTGGCCGACACCGAGCTGCGGGTGGACGTCTCGATCGAGGCGCCAGACCGCGGCGACCCGCTCGCCAAGGACACCTTCGCCTGGCAGATCCTGACCGCCATCACCGACGAGGTCAGCGAGCAGGCCGAGTCCGACCGCCTGGCGCTGAGCTTCCGCAAGGTCGGCGGCCGGGCGTGAGCGCCAACGAGGCCGACGACATGGTCACCGGCGTCCTCGAGGGAGCGGCCCTGGCCGGCCGGGGGGTGGACCGCGCCTACGCCAAGGACCTGTTCCGCCGCTTCGTCGAGCACCGCGACCCCGCCCTGCGCGAGGAGCTGGTGGGGGTCCACCTGCCGTTGGTCGAGTACCTCGCCCGGCGCTTCCGCAACCGCGGCGAGCCCCTCGAAGACCTCGTCCAGGTCGGCACCATCGGGCTGCTGAAGGCCATCGACCGCTTCGACCTGGACCGCGAGGTGGAGTTCTCCACCTACGCCACCCCCACGATCGTCGGCGAGCTCAAGCGCCACTTCCGGGACAAGGGCTGGGCGGTGCGCGTGCCGCGGCGCCTCCAGGAGCTGAACCTGTCGCTCAACAAGGTGGTGGCCGAGCTCTCCCAGGAGGTCGGGCGCTCCCCGACGATCGCCGAGATCGCCGCCAAGGTGCACCTGTCCGAGGAGGAGGTGCTCGAGGGCCTCGACACCTCCAACGCCTACGCGGTGGTCTCCCTGGACGCGCCGGCCGGCGGCGACGACACGCCCTCGGTCAGCGAGCACATCGGCGTCGAGGACGAGAGCCTGGAGGCGCTGGAGTACCGGGCCGCCCTCGGGCCGCTGATCGCCGGGCTGCCCGAGCGCGAGCGCCGCATCCTGTACCTGCGGTTCTTCGGCGGCATGACCCAGTCGCAGATCGCCGCCCGGCTGGGCATCTCCCAGATGCACGTCTCGCGCCTGCTGAACCGCACCCTGGCCGCGCTGCGGGCAGGATTGCTCGCCGACGAGGAGACCGAGTAGCGGGATGCGGGTGGTGCTGATCGCCAACCCGCACGCCAGCCGGTTCAGCGGTCGGCAGCGCGACCGCGTGGCCGCGGCCCTGGGCGCGGCGCACAAGGTCGAGGTCCTCCAGACCACCCACCCCGGGCAGGCGACCGTCCTGACCCGCCGGGCGGTGGCCGGCGGAGCCGAGGTCGCCGCGGTGCTCGGCGGCGACGGCACCGTCAACGAGGTGGTCAACGGGCTCGGCGACTCGGCGACGATGCTCGGCCTGCTGGGCGGGGGGCGGGCCAACGTCGTCGCCCGCGGCCTCGGGCTGCCCGCCGATCCCGACCGGGCCGCCGAGCGGCTGCTCGAGCTGCTGGCGTCGGGCGGGCGGCGGCGGCTGACGCTGGGCACCGCCGACGGGCGCCGCTTCGCCCTCAACGCCGGCCTCGGCCTCGACGGCGCGATCGTGCGCGAGGTCGAGCGCCGCCAGCGCGCCAAGCAGCTCTACGGCGACCGGGCCTACGTGGCCGCCGGCCTCAAGACCTTCCTGGTCGACTACGACCGCGGCCGCCCCCACCTCACCGTCCACCTCGGCGGCGGCCGGCCGGTGCTGCGCGGCTTCTTCGCCCTGGTCGGCAACGGCGACCCGTTCACCTTCCTGGGGCGGCGCCCGTTCCGGCCGACGCCGCAGGCGACCTGGGAGGGCGGGCTCGACCTGCTGGTGGCGCAGACGATGGCGACGCGGCCGCTGGTGCGCGCGCTCACCGGCATGCTCTCGCCCCGCCCGCGGGCGTCCTACCCGGGCCTGCCGGTGCTCCACGACGAGGACGCGTTCACCATCGAGTCCGACGTGCCGCTGCCGTTCCAGCTCGACGGGGAATACCTCGGCGACCGCACCAGCGTGGCCGTCGGCTGCCTGCGGGCAGCGCTCACGGTCATCGCGCCGGCCGGGCGTGTGCGTAATTCTGCCGAGTGATATCGCTATTTCTGATTATGGGGTCGCCGGTTTCACTTCGGCGAGAACGGGTACCGACCAGTGGACTCGTCCCCTGCCAGCAGCCCAAGCGCTGGCGTCAGCAGAGGTAATTGGTGCTGATTCTTCCGGTCAAGCGCGAATTTGGTGCTTCCCAAGCCCGGTTCGCTGCCCTAGACTCACGCCGCTCTTGCCCTTCCCCCAGGGCTTGCACCGGAAAGTGAGGATGTCAATGGATTGGCGCCATCGTGCCCGCTGCCGCGATGTCGACCCCGAGCTCTTCTTCCCGGTCGGCACCACCGGGCCGGCCGAGGCTCAGGTTCAGGCGGCCAAGGCGATCTGCGCGCTGTGCCCCGTTCGTGAGGAGTGCCTCCAGTGGGCGCTGGACACGGCCCAGGACGCGGGCGTCTGGGGCGGGCTGTCCGAAGAGGAGCGACGCGCTCTGCGCCGCGGGCAGCGCCGCAGGGTCCGGATCGCCTGAGCGCGGTCCCTTCAGTTCTCGTCAGCTCGCCTACCGTGTCACCCTGTCCGGATCGACGGGTTCATTCGTCTGGCCTGAAGCGGTACGATCGAGATGGATGAATCAGGCGACGAGGGGGGCGCTATGGGCGACGTCGTACGCATCCTCGTGGCGGATGACCATCCGCTGACGCGGGACGGGATCAAGGCCGCGCTCTCGATGGACGCCGAGCTCGAGGTGGTCGCCGAGGCAAGCGACGGGCAGGAGGCGGTGAGCCTGGCCGAGGCGGTCCGACCCGACGTCATCCTCATGGACGTGCGCATGCCGGTGCTCGGCGGGATCCGGGCGACCCAGGCGATCTCCCGGAGCGTGCCGAGCGCGCGGGTGGTGATGCTGACCGTGGAGGAGACCCAGGCGCGGGTCGGCGAGGCGATCCAGGCGGGGGCGGCCGGCTACCTGTTGAAGGACATCGACGCCCACGAGCTGGCGCGGGCCGTGCACCTGGCCGCCGAGGGCTCGGCGGTGATCCACCCCAACCTGACCCGCCAGTTCATCGAGGAGATCCGCCAGCTCACCAGGGGCGAGCAGAGCGTGTCGACGCTGTCGGGCAGGGAGGTCGAGGTGCTGCAGATGATCGCCTACGGCTCCACCAACCGGGAGGTGGCCGAGGCGCTCCACATCTCGCCGCAGACGGTCAAGACCTACCTGGAGCGGATCTTCACCAAGCTCGGCGTCTCCGACCGCACCCGCGCCGTCGCGGTCGCCCTCAAGCACGGCATCGTGGAGTAAAGGCGGCCGCACGATGCACAAATCCAGGGCGATCGGACGGGATCAGGGCGGGTGTCGGGCATCGTGTGGACGGCTTTAGGAGGAGAGGGCGTGGGCGAGCCGCTGGTGTTCCTGCTGGTTGGTGGGGCGGCGGTGGTCGCCGGCCTGGCCCGCGGTGGGCTGCTCCGCGGCCTGACCGAGACCAGCGTGCGGGACCGCTCGCTCGGCCTGGCCTGCCTCGGCGTGCAGGCGTTCGTGGTCGCGCTGCCGTTGCGGGCCATCTGGCTGCCCTACGGCCTCGGCGCGCTGCTGCTGGCCGTCGCCCTCGGCGTGCTGCTGGCCGTCGCCCGCGCCAACGGCCGCATGCCGGGCGTCCCGCTGATCGCGCTGGGCCTGCTGCTCAACCTCGCGGCGGTGGTGGCCAACGCCGGCATGCCGACCTCCGAGTCGACCCTCGCCAGCGCCGGCGTCGCGGTCGAGCGGCCGCTCCCCCACCGCCCCGACGCCAAGCACGTGCTCGCCGGCGGCACCCGCCTGGCGCTGCTCGGCGACCGGCTGGCCGTGCGGCCGCTGCGGGCGGTCGTCAGCTACGGCACGGTGTGCGAGCTGGCCGGCCTGTTCCTGCTGCTGCAGTACCTGCTGCTGGCCGCGGCGCCGGACCGCGGAGACGACGACGCCCACGGCGCCCACGAGGCCAGGACGGTCCCGTGGACGACGTGGGCGGACTGAGCCCTGACTGACCCCTACCCGATCGGCTCCTCCCGCAGGTCGTTGGCGAGCTCGCGGATCTTGGCCTCCGGGTAGCGCCGGTGCCCGCCGAGCGTCTTCAGGAAGGGGAGCTTGCCCTCCTTGGCCCAGCGGGAGACCGTCTTGGGCGACACGTGCAGGATGTCGGCCACCTCGGCAGTGCGGAGGTAGCTCGGGGTCTCGATTCTGGCCGTCTTGCGCTGTGCCACCACGCGTCCTTTCTCGAGTCCGGACCCCGACAGGCGAGCCGAGCAGAAGGACGTGCGGCGGGAACGGGTCTGTCGGTCACCCTGCTGGGAGCAGTGCGAACACGGCGATTATTAGGACCGGTCCGAGCGCCCACCATAGCCCGGTTGGGCTGTTTCAGCTCAGATGCTACCTACTGTTCGTTCACTACTGAGCATAGTTACTCGGGCGCCCAGGGTAGCGATGATGACCCGGAAGGCGCGCCTTGAGCCACTCCACGGTCAGGGTGAGCCCCTCGTCCAGCGGCGTCCACGGCCGCCAGCCGAGGGCCTTGTCGGCCTTGGCGGGGTCCAGCGCGGAGCGGGTGGGATCGCCGGGGCGGGCCGGCGCCCACGCGGGCTCGCCGGACCAGCCGACCCTGGCCGCGAGCCGCTCGACCACCTCCAGGACGGGGGTGGCGGTCCCGGTGCCGACCAGCACCCGCTCGGGCGGCGTGCTGGCGTGGACCGCCCTGGCCACGGCGTCGACCGCGTCGTCCACGAACAGGAAGTCGCGCTGCTGGCGGCCGTCGCCCTCGACCGTCGGGGCGTGGCCCTGCAGCATCGACCAGGCCGACCTGGCGACCAGACCGGGCCCGAGCGGGTCCTGCCGGGGCCCGTAGACGGTCGCGAGGACCAGCAGGACGACGTCGAGCCCGCGGGCGGCGAACGCCCCCGCGTACGCCTCCAGCGCGAGCCTGGCGGCCCCGAACGGGTGCACGGGCCGTGGCGGGTCGCCCACCCGGGTGGCACCGCTGAGCTGGGCCGGGTAGAGGTAGGCACCCGAGGACGCCAGCACCACCCTGGTGCCGCTCGCCGCCGCCGCGCGCAGGACCTCGACGCCGCCGGGGACCACGGCCCTCGCCTCGCCGGTCGGGTCGTCCCAGGCCCGCACCGGGTCGGTGGCCGTCGCCAGGTGCACCCAGGCGTCGGCCCCGATCCTGCCGGCCAGCGTGGCCAGGCCGCCCTGGGCCACGTCCATCCGGTGGAAGCGCACGCCGCCGCGGCGCCGCGCCTCGGTCAGGTTGGCCAGGTGGCCGTGGGAGAGGTCGTCCACCACGACGACCTCGTCACCCTCGGCCTGGAGCCGGTCGACCAGGTTGGCCCCCAGGAACCCGGCACCCCCGGCAACCACGACCAGCACGGTCTACCTCCCCCCGGTTGGTCGAATCGGTACTGACCGGGGCATCCTAGTCGGGTCGGGCAAGCGGCGGGGGGGCCAGTAGGCGAAGCGGACGCGGCCGGTCAGGGCCGTGGCCGGGACGGGGCCGAAGTCGCGGCCGTCGGTGCTGGCGGCGCGGTGGTCGCCGAGCACGAGGTACTGGTCCTCGCCGAGGCGGACGTCCAGGTCGCCGGCCTCGGCCCGCCGGGCGCCCACCTCGCCGCCGGTCCCGCCGAGGTAGGGCTCGGCGACCTCCACGCCGTCGACCTCCAGCCGTCCGGCGACCAGCCGCACCCGTTCGCCCGGCAACCCGACCACCCGCTTGACCACCTCGAGCCCGGAAGGGTCCGGCGAACCCCGAAGGGGTGCCCCGGCGGATCGGGAAGGGGTGGGTCCCCGGCGGACCACCACCAGGTCGCCGCGGCGCGGCGGGTGGTCCAAGGGGCCGACCGCGAGCCGCCACCCGGGCAGCAGCGTCGGCCGCATGCTGTCGCCCTCCACGAGCACGGGTTCCAGCCGCGCCAGGCGGCGGGCCACGACGGCCAGCGCCAGAGCGGCGGCGGCCAGCGTGACGGTCCTGCGCATGGCCGGATGATCTCCCGGCCCGTGTGTGCGGCGAAAGCCGAGGTGGTAGTAACGTCGCCGGAGACGTCGATACCGAAAGGGACGATGCCAATGCTCGCCGAGCGCCTGGCCGAATGGCTCCGGCCCACCCGGGTCGTCCATGCGCACTGCGACCTGCCCTGTGGGGTCTACGATCCGGCGCAGGCCCGGATCGAGGCCGAGTCGATGGCGAAGATCGTGGAGAAGTACCACGCCACCGACGACCCGGTCTTCCGCGACCGCGCCCTGTTCATCAAGGAGCAGCGCGCCGAGCTGGTCAAGCACCACCTGTGGGTGCTCTGGACCGACTACTTCAAGCCGCAGCACCTGGAGCAGTTCCCCAACCTGCACGACCTGTTCTGGCAGGCGACCAAGGCGGCGGGACAGGCCAAGCACTCGGTCGACCAGGCCGACCAGCAGAAGCTGCTCGACCTCATCGACGAGATCGACGGCGTCTTCCAGAAGTCCAAGACCGGCTGACAGGATCCGGGCGGCCGGCCCGTCCACGGGCCGGCCGCCGTGCCTTCCTCCCCCGGGTCAGGGGCTGGCCAGGCGCTTGCCCCGGTAGTTGGGGAAGATCAGCGGCTGGTGCTGCCAGCACAGGCCGGTCTTGTTGTAGATCGACAGGCGTGTCTCGCAGTCGTTCTCATGGCAGACCCGCCCGACCCGCTCGACCTTGGAGGCCGGCGGGTCGCTGCCGGGCCTGTGGCCCTTCACGTTCTCGGAGCGCATCGCGTGCTTCACCGTCCTTCCGCCACCCATCTATACGCCGGCGGACATAAAGAAGGTTTCATGACGCCGTCGCCGGACGGCGAGGCGCGGCGCGGAAGGGCGCTCAGGCGGGTTGGGACGGGGGGTTGGTGCGCACGATCTGCTCAACCCGCAGGCGCAGCGACTCGACCACGCCGCTCGGCACCGGGCCGGGGTCGGCGCAGCGGCGCACGAGCTGCTTGAAGCGCCGGTCGAAGCGGACCGCCCGCTGGCAGCTCGGGCACTCGGCCAGGTGCGCCTCCAGCTCGGTGCAGGTGGTCGGCGGTGCCTCGTGGTCCAGGTACAGCCAGACGAAGCCGAGCACGTCGTGGCAGCCGCCTACTTCGGGCGAACCCATTCCTGTCCCTCCTCGAGCAGCCCACGGTCGGCGGCGAACTCCCACAGCCGCCGCTGGAGCTGGCGCCGGCCCCGGTGCAGCCGGGACATCACGGTCCCGATCGAGGTGCCCATGATGTCGGCGATCTCCTTGTAGGAGAAGCCTTCCACGTCGGCCAGCAGCACCGCGACCCGGAACTGCTCCGGCAGCGCGTCGAGGGCCTGGCGGACCTCCTCCTCGGGGATCTGGTCAAGCAGCACGTCCTCGGGGGTCTCGGCGCCGTGCGGGTTGGCGCTGGCGATCCGCTGGTACAGCGAGAAGTCGTCGACGTCCTCGGTCGGCACCGACTGGGGGTTCCGCTGCTGCCTGCGGTAGGCGTTGATGTAGGCGTTGGTGAGGATGCGGTACAGCCACGCCTTGAGGTTGGTGCCCGGCTCGAACTGGTGGAACGCGTTGTAGGCGCGCAGGAAGGTCTCCTGGACCAGGTCCTCGGCGTCGGCCGGGTTGCGGGTCAGGCGCAGGGCACCCGCGTAGATGGTGTCCAGGAGGGGGATCGCCTCGTCGGCGAAGCGCTGGCGGCGCACCTCGGCGGTCTCGTCGGCCGGGACGCGGGCGCCATCGGGC
>WNGA01017531.1_pt1 | contig 17123 bp, 15 predicted proteins | sample 5400061 | NCBI WGS metagenome assembly WNGA01 (sample SAMN13153366, study PRJNA577476) | soil metagenome | isolation source: 100 cm soil or saprolite under grassland replicate 2 | place: USA:California | collected 2016-06-15 | reverse complement strand
GAGCGCGAGCGGCGCATCCTCGAGCTCCGCTTCGGCTTCGAGGGCGAGCCGTGGACGCTCGAGGCGATCGGACACGAGCTCGACCTGACCCGCGAGAGGGTGAGGCAGCTGGAGGGCCAGGCGCTCGCGCGCCTCGCGGCCCTCCGGGACATGATCTCCATCGCAGCCTGATCGAGGCGCGAGCGATTACGAGCTGAGGGGCGCCGCGAGGCGCCCTTCGCATTTGCGGATTCAGCCGCTGTGACTCGGGAGCGGTGTCGCCCGCGCCTTCCGCCGCATCGGGCCGACGTGCGTGAACGGCACGAAGATGTCCAAGCTGATCGGCTTCGAGCGCAGCTCGTGGCCGTCGTTCGTCCGCAGACGCACGTGGAAGCGGTGCAGCGACGACTTCGCGACGTCGACGACGATCTCGAAGCGATCGACGTCGCCGGGCTTCAGGTACTGCTGGATCGGAACCGTGCGCGTGTACCCACGCCCCGAGACCTCGAGCCGGACGTTGTAGACCGCGCTGATCATGGCCGCGGGGGAAACCGCGCAGGCCGGCTGGACGAGGATCATCTTGGACACGAACTTCAGGCGCTCGCGGACGACCCGGCCGGAGGGCGTCGACGACGAGTAGTCGAGCTCGCCGAAGACGGTGACGTACTGCCCGGTGAACGGCCGCACCGCCTGTCGCAGTGCCTGCAGGTCGGCGCGGGTCGGCTTGCAGGTGAACGGTTCGATCCGCGCGACGCGTGTGAGATCGACGCCCTCGGCGCGCACCGCGTCGGTGAGATCGAGGCGCGCATCGGTGTGGACGCGGGCGATCCGGATCGTGTGCGGATACGAGCCCGTGAAGCGCGGCGGCCGTCCCCGGTCGACGATGTCGAAGTGCGCGACGAGGTTCCCCGCATCGCCCCAGCCCTCGTTGTGCAGGTCGAGCCGGCGCGTCGACTTGTTCGTGATCACGAGGACCGGCCGCGGGTCGAGGACGCTCTGCTCCACGTCGAGGACCGCCTCCGTGAAGAACAGCGTCCGGCCGCTGTTGTTCGCGAGCTTGAGATCGAGCTTCGGCAGGTACTGCGGTGCCTGGACCGCCTCGTACTCCGGGACGCCCTCGATCGGGCCGCCGCGCGCGATCGTCGCGAGGTAGTCGCTCTCGGGGACGACGGTCAGCCCGGCCGGGCCGTCACTCTCGACGTAGTGCACCGGCCCGAGCAGCGCGGGAAACTCCTCCGCGTCGACAGTCGGGTCGACGGAAACGTCGAAGCCAAGCTCGCTGAGGAAGGCGCGCTCGCTCGCCTCCGGCGCCGCGAAGGCGTAGACGAAGACCGACGCGAGGACGAAGGCGAGCGTGGCCAGGAACAATCTCTGCGCCCAGCGCGGGTAGTAGGGAAGGCGCGGCGCAATCCGCTCGATCGCGTCGAGGATCGTCTTCATGCGCCGTCGTCCGGCTGCCTGCGCGGACGTGCCGACTCCGCGGCCCCGTAGCCCCGGACGTAGACGAAGGCGGACACCAAGACCAGGACGAGCGTCACGAGGAAGAACAGGCGCGCCCAGAGCGGATACGACTCGGACCGGCCGACGAGATTCCAGAAACCAATCGCCGCAGCAGCGCTCACGACCATGACCCACCCCCGCTGCTCGCTGCCTCGTCTCACGATGACAGCCACCGCAGGCGAACACAAGCGCGACCCACCCCGTGCCCGTCGCTATCGTCGGCGGGCATGGCCGACGTCCGCGAGTGCATCCTCGACATAGCGCCGATCCACGCCGAGCCCGACGCGTCCTCCGAGCAGGTGACGCAGGCGCTCCGCGGCGAGCCGCTCACCGTCGAGGAGGAACGGGACGGCTGGGCCCGCGTCCGAACCGCCTACGACTACCCCGGCTGGATCGCACGTGACGCGTTGGGACAGGCCCGAGGGACTGTCCCTCGGACCTGGCTCCCCGAGCCACGGCCGGACGGCGACGCCGTCGCCGAGGCGCGCTCGTACCTCGGCACGCCGTACCTCTGGGGCGGGATGACCGAGCGCGGCATCGACTGCTCCGGCCTCGTCCACATGAGCTACCGACGGCTCGGCCGGCTCGTCCCGCGGGACGCCGACCAGCAGGAGGAGGCCGGAACGGCCGTCGCCGAGGCAGACCTGCGCCCGGGCGACCTGATCACCTACGGCGACGAGCGCACGACGCACGTCGCCTTTTGGCTCGGAGACGGGCGCATCCTCCACGCGACCGAACGCGACGACGTCAGCGGCGTCCTCGAAGAACGCGAGCCCGAGGACCTTCGTGCGCGCAGGCGCAAGCTGCTTCGTCTCTGAGCGCACTAACCACGCGCGTTCTTACTCGTCCTTGTAAGAATCCACGCGAAACAACACACGCGGAGGCCTGGGCGGGCCGCCGTCAGAGCGGAGGTGGATGAGTTGACTCGCAGAGAACGACGGATGTGGTGGGTGAGCCTCGCTGTTTTCGCGGCGGGAGTGGCGCTCCTCGCGGCCGCGTGCGGCGGTGGCACCAAGACGTCCGTCAGCGTCTCGGGCACAGTCGCAACGACCGGCGGCGGGGGAACCGCGCAGAAAGCCTTCCCCAACTTCCGCATCGTCTACGACACCGGGACTGACTATCTCGACCCGGGCCTGTCGTACACCGTGCAGGGCTGGGCGGCGATGTGGAACGTGTACCTGAGCCTGCTCGGGTACAAGCACGTGAACGGGCCGGACGGCGCGACGATCGTGCCGGCTCTCGCCACGGACCTGCCGCAGATCTCGTCCGACGGAAAGACCTACACGCTGACGCTCCGTTCGGGGCTGAAGTACTCGGACGGGACGGCGGTGAAGGCGAGCGACTTCAAGTACGCGATCAAGCGTGACTTCCAGGTCGACTCGCCGGGCGTCGGCTTCTTCACGAACATCGTCGGCGCAGACCAGTTCTCGAAGACGAAGAAGGGCGACATCTCGGGAATCACGGCGAACGACGCCACGGGGAAGATCACGATCAAGCTGGTGAAGCCGCAGGGCGACTTCCAGAACATCCTCGCGACGATCTTCGCCGCGCCCGTGCCGGCGAACACGCCGGCGAAGGACCAGTCGACGAATCCGATTCCGTCGACCGGCCCCTACATGATCCAGAGCTACCAGCCGAACAAGCAGTTCATCCTCGTCCGGAACCCGAACTTCCAGTCGACGGACAACATCCCGGCGACGAACCCGGACAAGATGACCTTCAAGATCGTCGAGGACGACTCGGCGGCGCTGCAGCAGGTGATCAACGGCCAGGCGGATTACGACTTCCATCCGATCCCGGTCGACCGGCTCGCCGACGTGCAGCAGAAGTACGGCGACCAGCTCAAGATCTACACGCCGGCGAACACGTACTACTTCTTCATGAACACGCGGACGCCGCCGTTCGACAAGTTGCAGGTGCGTCAGGCCGTGAACTACGCGATCGACCGTGACGCGCTCGTGCGCCTGTACGGCGGGCTTGCGACGCCGACGGAGAACATCCTGCCGCCGACGTATCCGCAGTACAAGAAGCACGACCTGTATCCGCACGACCTCGCGAAGGCGAAGCAGCTCATCCAGCAGGCCGGCGCGAGCGGTGCGTCGGTGCAGGTGTGGGGCTCGAACCGCGAGACGTCGAAGAAGCCGGTTGCGTACCTCGCGGACGTCCTCAACAAGATCGGTCTGAAGGCGAGCCTGAAGATCATCGACGCCTCGATCTACTGGACGACGATCGGCAACCAGGGGACGAAGGCGCAGATCGGGTTCGCGGACTGGTTCCAGGACTACCCGCACCCGCTCGACTGGTTCGACGTGCTGCTGAACGGCGAGCGGATCACGGATACGCACAACAACAACTACTCCAACTACGACAACAAGCAGGTCAATGCGACGATCGCAAAACTGAAGCAGGAGCCCACGCTGACCGACTCGGTCAACTCCGAGTGGGCGCAGCTCGACGAGACGATCATGAAGGACGCCGGCTGGGCGCCCTACGTGAATCGCCAGTTCACGGACTTCTTCTCCACCAACGTGGACGCGGGCTGCTACATCAACCACGTGCTGTACCAGTTCGACTTCAGCCGCATCTGCATGAAGTAGTCGTGGCTGGGAAATAGGCAGAGAGTCGAGGGCGCCCCGCGCGGGGCGCCCTCGCACCTTGCAATGGCGACGGAATCGAAACAGTCAACCCCGGAGGCCGCGTTCTCGCTCGACACGGCCTCGCTGCTCGCCGAGCGCGAGCACGACATCACGATCGAGGGCCGCAGCCCGTGGTACCTCGCGTGGCGCCGGCTGCGGCGGAACTACCTCGCCTTCTTCTTCCTCCTCGTGTTCGTCCTCGTCGTCGTCTGTTGCGCGCTCGCGCCCGTCTACGCGAAGCACGTCGCGCACACCGACGCGAACACGAACCACGTCACCGACGTCGTCATGGTGAACGGGAAGCCAACGCCGGTCATGGGCGTGACGCCGGGGAAGATCGGCATCCAGATCCTCGGCCCGACGTGGTGGCATGCCGGCGGCAGGTTCGTCCTCGGCGCGGACAACAACGGCCGCGACGAGGCTGTCCGGCTCCTCTACGGCGGCAGGAACTCACTGAGGATCGGGATCGTCTCGGCCCTGATCTGCACGATCCTCTCGGTCGTGCTCGCCCTGCTCGCCGGCTACTACCGCGGCTGGCTCGACTGGATCATCACGCGCTTCTTCGACCTGATCTGGGCGTTCCCGGTCGTGCTGCTCGGGATCGCGCTCGGCGCCGCGCTCGCGATCAACGGCATCCACTGGGGCCCGATCCAGGTGAAGAACAACAGCCTCTGGATCCCGACCCTCGTCATCTCGTACGTCCTCATCCCCTACATCGGGCGTCCGCTGCGCGGGCAGATCCTGTCTCTGCGCGAGAAGGAGTTCGTGGAGGCGGCGATCGCGCAGGGAGCGAGCGCGCCGCGGATCATGTTCGCGGAGATCCTCCCGAACGTCGCGTCGAGCGTGCTCGTCTTCTTCACGCTGATCGTCGCGAACAACATCCTGCTCGAAGCGGCGCTCTCGTACCTCGGCGCGGGCGTCCAGGACCCGAACCCGTCGTGGGGGACGCTCATCTCCGACGGCCAGAGCCGGATCCTGACCGCGCCGTGGCAGACGCTCACGCCCGGCATCGCGATCGTGCTGACCGTCCTCTCGCTGAACATCTTCGGCGACGGCCTGCGCGACGCCCTCGACCCGCGCGCCAAGGTGCGCGTCGAGCACTGATGGCCGCATTCCTGGTCCGTCGGCTGGTCGGCATGGGCGTCGTGCTGATCGTCGTCAGCTTCATTGTCTTCTTGATCTTCATCGTCGTGCCCGGAGGCGATCCAGCGGTACGGATCGCCGGCCGCACCGCGAACGACCAGAACATCGAGAACATTCGCCACACGTGGGGCTTCGACCGACCGTTCTACGTCCAGTACGTCGAGATGATGAAGAAGGCACTGAACGGCGTGCGGCCCGGGTGTTGCGAGGGACAGCAGTCGGAGCTCCGCTCGCAGACGAATCAGCTCAACGTCGCCGACCAGATCAGGGCGGGGATCCCGGCGACGTTCTCCCTCTCGATCGGCGCGGCGATCATCTGGCTCTTCTTCGGGATCCTCGTCGGCACGATCTCGGCGGTCACCGCCGGGCGGTGGTCCGATCGAACGATCACCGTGCTCGCACTCGTCGGCATCTCGATGCCGGTCTTCTGGCTCGGCATCATCGCGCGCTTCTACCTCGCCGAGGGCGGCCTCTTCACGCTCTTCCCGGACGGCGAGTACGTGCCGCTGACCGAGAATCCGATCCAGTGGTTCTGGCATCTGCTGTTGCCCTGGTTCGTGCTCGCGGTCCTGTTCATCGGCTTCTACGGCCGCGTGCTGCGCGGGAACATCCTCGACGTCATCAACGAGGACTACGTGCGGACGGCGCGCGCGAAGGGGCTCAATCCGCGCCGCGTGCTCGTGAAGCACGTGCTCCGCAATTCGCTCATCCCGATCGTGACGCTGTTCGGGCTCGACTTCGCAGGCGTGCTCGGCGGCGGCGCCATCCTGACCGAAACGGTCTTCGACCTGCACGGCGTCGGCCAGTACGCGGCGCAGTCGATCCGCAACTTCGACCTGCCGCCGATCATGGGGGTGACGCTGTTCGGCGCGTTCTTCATCGTCTTCTTCAGCACCGTCGTCGACCTGCTCTACGCCTACCTCGACCCGCGCATCAGGCCCACGTAATGGCGGAGAAGCTGCTCGAAGTAGAAGACCTCAAGGTCCACTTCTCGACCGAGGACGGCGTCGTGCGGGCGGTGGACGGCGTCTCCTTCGAGCTCGAGCGCGGCAGCGTGCTGGGGATCGTCGGCGAGTCGGGCTCGGGCAAGAGCGTCACCGCGATGACGATCCTCGGCCTCACGCGAGGTGTGAACGCACGCTTTGAGGGATCGATCCTCTACAAGGGCCAGGATCTCCTGAACATGAGCGAGGCGCAGCTGCGGCGCTTCCGCGGCAACGAGATCGCGATGATCTTCCAGGACCCGATGACCTCGCTGAACCCGGTCTACAAGGTCGGGGCGCAGATCTGCGAGGCGATCCGCACGCACGAAGACGTCAGCCAGCGCACCGCGCGGCTCCGCTCCGTCCAGCTGCTGAGGCAGGTGGGGATTCCCCATCCGGAGGAACGCGTCGACGACTATCCGCACCAGTTCTCCGGAGGCATGCGGCAGCGCGCGATGATCGCGATGTCGCTCGCCAACAACCCGGACGTCCTGATCGCCGACGAGCCGACGACGGCCCTCGACGTGACGATCCAGGCGCAGATCATCGAGTTGATCGACAAGCTGAAGGACGACTTCAACTCGGCGGTGATCCTGATCACGCACGACCTCGGCGTCGTCGCCGACATCGCCGACGACATCGCCGTCATGTACGCGGGCCGCATCGTCGAGCACGCGACGAAGCGGCAGGTGTTCTACGACCCGATGATGCCGTACACGTGGGGACTGCTCGGCTCGATCCCGCGGCTCGACCGGCCGAAGCCGGAGCGGTTGCACTCGATCGCCGGCGCGCCGCCCTCGCTGATCAACCTGCCGCAGGGCTGCAAGTTCCGGCCGCGCTGCCCACATGCGTTCGAGAAGTGCACCGAGGAGCCTCCGCTCGAGAACCGCGTCGGGGACTCGCCGCCGCATCTCGACCGCTGCTGGCTGACGGTGGAGGAGAAGCGCGATCTGCGCGGCCTGACGATCTCCGGCGGCCGGGAGGCTGCCGCGTGAGCACGAACGGCACGCCGCTCGTCGAGACCATCCACCTCCGCAAGTACTTCCCGATCAAGAAGGGAGTGCTCCAACGTGAGGTGGCGCGCGTGCACGCGGTCGACGACGTCAGCGTGCAGGTGTTCGAAGGCGAGACGCTCGGGCTGGTCGGCGAGTCGGGTTGCGGCAAGTCGACGCTCGGCCGCACGATCATCCGCCTGCTCGAGCCGACCGACGGCGACGTGCGCTTCGAGGGACGCTCGATCGCGACTCTCGGTGCACGCGCCTTGCGGCCGCTGCGCCGCGAGATGCAGATGGTCTTCCAGGATCCGTACGCGAGCCTCAACCCGCGCAAGCGCGTCGGCTCGATCATCGGCAGCCCGATGCAGATCCACGGGACCGTCCCGCGGAAGGAGCGCCGCCGCCGCGTGCAGGAGCTGCTCGAGACGGTCGGCCTGTCGCCCGAGCACTACAACCGCTTCCCGCACGAGTTCTCGGGCGGCCAGCGGCAGCGGCTCGGCGTCGCGCGCGCGCTCGCGCTCCGCCCGAAGCTGGTCGTCGCGGACGAGCCGGTGTCGGCGCTCGACGTCTCGATCCAGTCGCAGATCCTCAACCTGCTCAAGGACCTCCAGAACGAGTTCACGCTGACCTACCTGTTCATCGCGCACGACCTCGGCGTCGTGCGGCACGTGAGCGACCGGATCGCTGTGATGTACCTCGGCAAGCTCGTCGAGCTCTCGCCGGCGGAGGAGCTCTACCAGCGGCCGATCATGCCGTACACCGAGGCGCTGCTCTCGGCGGTGCCGATCCCGGATCCCGACCTCGCCGAGCGGCGCGAGCGGATCGTCCTCCAGGGCGACGTGCCGAGCCCGATCGCGCCGCCCTCCGGCTGCCGCTTCCATCCCCGCTGCCGCTACATGACCGAGATCTGCGCCCAGGTCGAGCCGCCGCTGACCGACTACGGAAACGGCCACCTGGCCGCCTGCCACCATCCGCTGAACGTCGACGCGGAGACGCTCGCGCGCGTGCACGCCGCGCCCGAGACGCCGATCACCGCCGACGAGTCGGCCCTGCCGGCCGACACGAGCGGCGAGTCCCACCCGGCCGGCTGATCCCTAGATCGGGGTAGTTCCCTCTAAAGAGGGTCTGCCGGGAGGCCGATAGCTGCACCGTGGACGCAGCCGAGCGCAAGGAGATCCTGTCCCGCTACATGGACCACAGCCGCCGCTTCGAGGCGGTCGCGGCGACCCGCCGGCGGAACGGCAACGGGGAGGTGATCCGGGGTGCGGCTCTTCCTCAGCGAGGAGACCGTCAAGTCTCACGTGCGCCACCTGCTCGCGAAGCTGCAGGCTCGCTCGCGGGCCCACGCCGTAGCCGTTGGCTTCCGGCGTGGGCTGATCGCGTAGCGAAACCGGTTTCCTACAACGAGCCCAACCCCGGGCTACCATCTGCCGCCCGGGGTTCTCAACAGGCTGTGGATATCCCTCAACAGGGGGAAGCCACTTGCTTGTCGAGAACGGAGACTACGACAGCTTTACCAGTCTTTCGCGCCGCCGGCGATCGCAGCGCGAGCCACGAAAAGTGCGACCTTTTTCACGGTGACTCCTCAGTTGGGGACTAACGGCATTGCGGAGCTTATACCCCTTTAGGGGGATGCGCAAGATTAAGGGTGATATGGGGCCAATTCAGGAACTTCTCGAAGAAATCGCCGACGCGCCGCCGGTTATCCGGCGGTATGTGGCCCTCTTGGTTGCTTCCGCGCTCGCCGTCGTCGTAGCGCTGGTGTTGAGCAACGCGAGTATCGGCGATCCGTGGTCAGTAGTTGCGCTTGCCATCGTCGCGGCAGTTGCAGAACGAGGTAGCGTCAGACTTACTAAGACAACGGAAGAATCGATCTCGCTTCTACCGACGCTGTTCGCTGCCGTTCTGTTCGGACCTCTTGCGGCCGCAGTCGTCGGTGCGGCCTCGATGCTCGGAGACTCGAAACGTCCCTATCTCAGGTGGGGCGTCTACACATCGACGCGCCTGCTAACAGGGGCCGTCGTCGGTGCGGTGGCCCTCGGCGTACGGGACACCATCGGCAGCAACCTGAGTGCCATCGCGATCGCAACTGCTCTCTGCGCGGTCGTCGCCGAAGCGCTAGACGCGTTGTTCGCGGCCATCACGCACCGGTTGCGCCGCAACGGCACGATCCTTGGACTGGTTCGGACGCTGGCACCGCTCGTCATTGCCTCGGTTCCGCTCTACGTGCCCGTGGTCACGCTCTTGGTCCTTGCATACGAGCAAATGTCCCCGTGGACGTTGCCGCTCTTCTTTGTCCCAGCGCTCGCCGCACAGCGATTGTTTGGCATGTATCAAGAGCAGCGTCGACTTGCCGAGGATCTCTTTGCAGCGAACGACCAACTGGAACGCGCGAACGTCTCATTTGCGACAGCGCTCGTTGCGACGCTCGACGCGAGAGATCGGTACACGGCCGGCCATTCCGCTGCCGTCGCAATCTACTCCCGCGATATCGCGGCACGCATGGGCCTAAGTGAAGCCGAGCAGCAACGCGTGCACCTGTCCGGGCTCGTGCACGACATCGGAAAGATCGGTCTCCCGCCCGGACTGCTTGAAAAGCCTGGCGCGCTTAGCCTCGATGAGCGCCGCTTGATGGAGAAGCACAGCGAGATCGGCGAGCGGATCCTGGCGAAGGTGGATACGTACGCAGAGATCGCAGCTGTCGTGCGTCATCATCACGAGCGGGTCGACGGGAACGGTTACCCAGACGGCTTAGATGGATCGGAGATTCCACTTCTCTCCCGAATTATCGCGGTCGCCGATGCTTATAACGCAATGACCTCCGATCGGCCGTACCGAGAAGCTATGCCCTCCCGTGTCGCCCGGCTGCGCCTCGCGCAAGCTGTTGAGTCACAGTTCGATACTTCCGTTGTCGCTGCATTCGAAGCAATCCTCGCCGCGGCCAACGAAGACTATCGCCTCGCGCACGGAGTACAGTTCGCGCTTGAAATTCGCGAGCACGAGCGCGCAGCCACGCCGTTGGCAGCAGCGGCCGTGCTGGCGTAGCTACTCGATCATCCCGGCGCTCTTCGCCTTGACGACAGCCTGCGTCCGCGACCGAACATCGAGCTTTTCGTAGATGTTTCGTAGGTGCGTCTTCACGGTCTTCGGGCTGATGAACAACCGTGCGGCTATGTCTACATTTCGCATGCCCTGAGCGGTCAGCTTGAGAACGTCCAGTTCCCTTGCCGAGAGTGGTGAGTTCCGGTGCCGAGCCAGCGTTATGCCCGTGACAGCACAGATAGTCGAGTCTAGAGATCGGCGAGCCACGGTCGCCAGCAACAGACTGCCGTCCGGCTCCGCAAGCACGGCATCAAGCAGACGTCCGTCGGCCCGTGAGCCACAGACGATGGCGTCATAGACCTGTGTCGTCGATACGGTTTCGATCATCTCTCTCGCACGCCTTGGCGTGTTGCCGCCGCCGCCGATTGCGATGATCAATGCCGCGATCGATATCGAGGTACGAGTAGTTGCATAAAGGCTTTCTTTCTTTGCACGGCGCAAGAAACTCGCGGCGCCGCGGAGATCGCCGACAGATGCGAGCCACAACGCGAATAAAGCGAAGGTTTCGCCTCGGACGTCCGCACGCGACTCGTCAAGATCGTGTGTCTCGACATCGAACGTCGACGTGGTCGCATCGCTTACTGCGATGCGTGCGCGCAATCCGATTATGTTCGCCCTCAAGAAGCTATCGGGTGGGGCGCCCAATCGCTCGACTTCATCGATCACGGCGGCAGCTCCCGTGTAGTCACCCTTGCCCAAAAGCGCTCCAGCAATGTTCAACAATGCACTTGGGGCGACAAAGTTCAGACGTGACCGCTTGGCATCAGCAAGTTCAGCTCGCGCCGCACGCTCGCCTTCTTCGTACCGCGCAGACATCGTGAGGGCATCTGCGAGGCTATTCAAGAAGCCCGAGCGGACCATCGGATCCGTCTCTTCGTCAACCAGCGGCATCGCCTGCGCGGCCGCGTCAGCCGCATCGGCGACCCATCCGTCTCGCGTCGCCCAAATCAGTTTCGCTTGATTCAGCCGAAGAAGATGTCCCGGCGTTGCGTCACGGATCGCCTCCAGTGCGCGCAACGGCCCTTCTCGCTGGTCCTTAGGAAGCATCACCGAACTGAGGAGTTGACCCCAGACGGCTCGTTGCGCAACTCGCAGACTTGGCGCGATCGTTAAAGCCTCGGCGAAATGGAATTGCGCGCCGACGATGTCGTCCGAAAGCTGGGCCGCGGTGCCGGCACAAAGATGTGCCTCCGCAGCCAGTGCTATCACGCTGAGGAGAGGGACGCAGGCTTCCGCAATCGCTCGTGCCGCGACCCAGTCGCCTCGACGAAGAAGGACCTCTGCTCTGGCAAGTGCCAACACGGGAACTTCGAGCTGTCTTGTCCGGCCGCGTTCGATCCATCGCTCAAGCGTCGCCATCCTTCCTGATGTCAGGACCCCAACCAGTGCGGTCTCGACCAGCCGCTCGAGATGCGCATCCAATTCATGCCGCTCGATAACGGCGAACGCGTCGTCCCACTCGCTCGCATTGATCAGGTGCGTCACCAGCTTGTCGAGAAGAAGCTCCGGCGGAGGGTCCTCATCGAGTTTGCGGAGGAGGAACTTGCGCACCAGAGGGTGGATCTCGAGGCGGCTGCCTTCTCGCAGCGATGCCAACCCGACACGAACCGCTTCATCGCGTACCCGGACACTTACGTCGCCGAAAAGAAGCCTCAGAATTGACGTGTCGAGAGAATTTGGGAGCGCTAGGAGTGGCAGGTCTCGTTGTGTCGAGACATCGAGCATCTGAAAGAGTTCCTGCGCGATAAAGTCGTACAGCGCACCGGGCGTAGCTTCTGAAATGTTCGTCGCCAGTGGAAGCATTGCGGCAAGGCCGATAACCGCAGGCCAGCCTTCGGCCGCCTCCACCAGTGTGCTCGACCCCTCGCCGGCCTGAGCAAGAACAGCGTTCGCCTCTTCCGCGCGCATCGCGAGATTCTCAACGCCCACCTCTAACGCTTCGCCGTAAAGCACGCGTCTCGCCGAGATCCACCGGGGATGCTCACGACTGGTGATCAAGACCTTCGCACGCGACAGTTCAGCGAAACGCTCCACGACCATCTCCGATGCCTCCGCGCCAAGAAATGCCTGGTAGTCGTCAATGACGAGCCACGACGTCGCAGGCCACGGCGTCGCGTTCTCGGCCAGCACTTCCGCAAGCACGCGAGGCGTCTGGTCTGGCGAGCTCGCGCCCAGCAGGTATTCGCGAAGGCGTCGCGGTGCGTCGGGGAATTCCGGCGCGATCGCCTCGGCGATCGCCTGCGCGAGCGCTGCAGGATCAAGCGAGGCGGCCCCGGCGCGGTACCAAAATGCGCGACGTCCGCGAAGCGCTGTCCACTGCCGCGCGAGCGTCGTCTTGCCATAGCCGGCCGGCGCGACGAGCAGGATGATTCGCGCATCCGCCTCGTCGAGCAGGCGATAGAGGCGCGGGCGTTCGATGATGTGCCGCTGGGCCGGCGGTACGTCCTGCAGCGCCACATCGTCTCGTTTGCCCTCGCCCATCCCCTGCCCTGCGCTCCATTGACCAAAGTCAGCGTACTGCCGGACCGCCGCAGAGAAAAGACCGCACCTGCGCGCCGGGACGCGCAGGTGCGGCTGCCGTTAGCCCCCGAGCACGAGTGAGATCGGCTCGAGGCGTGGGGAGAGAGGGTCGTCTCCCGTGAGCTCCCGGTAGGCCGCCGGGATCTGTCGTCTCCGCGCGACACCGAGCTTCTGGCGCAGGACGTCGGCATGAGCCTTCGCCGTCCGGGGAGAGATCCCGAGCCTCGCTCCGACCTCGTCGTTCGAGCAGCCCACGGCGATCAGCTCGACGACCTGCCGCTGGCGCTCCGTGATCGGCGGGAACGCTGTCTGTTCGTCGTCGTGCATACCGCGACGCTAGTGCTCGCGTCAGCGCTGTCCCATCGGCCGAAGGGAGTAATCGACGAAACTCGGCTCATGGAGGGACTGCACGTCGAGGAGCACGGCCACGGCGAGCCGCTGCTGCTCGTCCAGGGCCTCGGCCAGGGCTCGTGGGCCTGGCGCTGGCAGGTGCCCGTTTTCGCGCAGCGCTTCCGCACGATCGTCTACGACCAGCGCGGCACCGGGCTCTCGCCCGTCCCCGCCGGGCCGTACGGGATTCCCGAGCTCGCGGAGGACGCGGCGGAGATCCTCGACGGTCGGGCGGCGCACGTCGTCGGCTTCTCGATGGGCGGGTACGTCGCGCTGACGCTCGCGCTAGCGCGCCCGGAGCTCGTCCGCTCGCTCGTGCTCGCCGGCACGGGCGCGGGCGGGCCGGCGCGCGTTCCGCGTCCCGCGTACGTGCGCGAGGCGTTCGAGAACGCGATCGGCCTGCCGCCGGACGAGTACGGCCGCGCGACGATGCCGTACACGTTCTCGCCCGGCTGGCCCGAGTCGCACGCGGAGCGCTTCGAGGAGATCCTCGCCGCGCGGGTCGAGCACCCGACGCCGGACGAGACGCTCGACTCGCACATGGTCGCGTGCTACGCCTTCTACACGGAAGGCTGCGAGGTCGAGCGGATCGAGGCGCCGGCGCTCGTCATCCACGGCGAAGCCGACCTGATCGTGCCGGTGGAGAACGGCCGCGCGCTCGCGCAGCGCCTGCCGAACGCGCGCTACGTCGAGCTCGCCGAGCGCGGACACAACCTGATGCTCGAGGATCCGGAGCTCTTCAATACGCTCGTCCTCGACTTCCTCACGTGAACGTCTACCGCACACCCGACGACGCCTTCGCCGCTCTGCCCGGCTACGACTTCGCGCCGCACTACGTCGAGCAGGACGGACTCCGCATGCACTACGTCGACGAGGGCGAGGGCGAACCCGTCCTGCTGTTGCACGGCGAGCCGACGTGGTCGTACCTCTACCGCCGCGTCGTCCCGCAGCTGACGCCGGTCGCGCGCGTCGTCGCGCCGGACTACTTCGGCTTCGGCCGCTCCGACAAGCCGACGAAGCGCGAGTGGTACAGCTACGACTCGCACTACTCCTCGATCGAGCGCGTCGTCGAGCAGCTCGAACTGAGGAACGTGACCGTCGTCGTGCACGACTGGGGCGGGCCGATCGGGCTGCGGCTTGCGGTCACACGGCCCGAGCGCGTCGCCCGGCTCGTCGTCCTCAACACCGGCATCTTCTCCGGCCGGCCGCCGAACGACGCGTGGCTGCGCTTCCGCGAGTTCGTCCGCCGGGTCGGCACCGACCTCGTGCCCGGACAGCTCGTGCGCATCACGTGCGCGCGCGAGCTCGACGACGACGTCGCCGCCGCGTACGACGCGCCGTTCCCGACGCCGGAGTCGAAGACCGGCGTCGTCATGTTCCCCGAGCTCGTGCCGACCGACCTCGACCACCCGTCGGCGCGCACGATGATCGAGGTGCGCGAGGCGCTGAAGACGTGGGACAAGCCGGCGCTCGTCTTCTTCGGCGACTCCGATCCGATCTTCCCGCCCGAGGTCGCCGAGCGCTTCGCGGCGCGGATGCCGAACGCGGTCTGCCTACCGCCGGTCGAGCGCGCCGGTCACTTCGTGCAGGAGGACGACGGCGAAGAGGTCGGTCAGCGCGTCGCGAGCTGGCTGACGTCGCCGTCCGTGTAGATCCGCTCGCCCGTGAACAACTGCCGTTCGCGGTCCCAGGGGAAGAAGATGATCACGCGCCAGGGCTCGCTCGGGACGCCGGTCACGCGCGCGGCCTCGCTCACTCCCTGCGGACCGACCACGATGTCCGTGAGGTCGAAGTGGATCTCCGGGAAGGCGGTGAGAAGCTCGGTGTAGAAGCGCGTCGCTCCGGCGTGCCCTTCCCAGCGCTGCCCGGTGTTCACGACTTCGTACACGCAGTCCTCCGTGAGCGTCGAGATCAGCCCCGCCAGGTCGCGCGCATCCTCGGCGATCGAATGGCGCTGCCAGAGCTTCCGGATCGAGTCGTACTCCTCCTGCGAGGGATCGCGGCGGACGAGGTCGACCATTGCGTCGTGCTCGGGGTGCTCCACGGATGCGATCATCGCACGATGAGCGATCTCGTCGTCGTCGACCGCGTGGAGGCGTTCCTCGACGAGCACGGCCTCGGCTCGGGGCCCGTGCGCGCGACGCGCATCGGCGAGGGCGGCGGCTCGAACTTCACCTTCCTGCTCGAGCGTGACGAGAACCGCTTCGTCCTGCGCCGGCCACCGCGGCCGCCCCTGCCGCCGTCGGCGCACGACATGGTGCGCGAGGCGCGGCTGCAGCTCGCGTTGCGCGAGGCGGGCTTCGAGCGGCTGCCGACGATCGTCGCGATCGGCGAGGACGAGAGCGTGCTCGGCGTCCCCTTCTACGTGATGGAGTGGCTCGACGGCTTCGTCGTAACCGACACGCTGCCGGACGGAGTCGAGCCGCGCCGGCTCGGGAACGACCTCGTGGACGTCCTCGTCGAGATCCACGCGGCCGACGTGACGACGCCGGCGCTCGCCGCGTTCGCGCGGCCGGGCTCGTACAACGAGCGGCAGGCGCGTCGCTTCGTGCAGCTGTGGGAGATCAACAAGACGCGCGAGGTGCCGGACGTCGAGACGGTCGGCGCGTGGCTCGCCGCGAATCTCCCCGAGCCGCTGCCGCCGACGGTCGTGCACGGCGACTTCCGGCTCGGGAACATGATGGTCGCGCGCGACGACCCGTCGCGAATCGTCGCGGTGCTCGATTGGGAGATGGGCGCGATCGGCGACCCGCGCGCCGACGTCGGCTACCTGCTCGCGACGTACGCGGAGCCCGGCGGCCCGCCGAACCCGCTCGGCACGTCGCCGGTGACGCAGACGGAGGGGTTTCCGTCGCGCGCCGAGCTCGTCGCGCGCTACGTCGAGCGGAGCGGCCGCGACGTCGAGCCGCTGCACTGGTTCGAGGCGCTCGCGCTCTGGAAGGCGGCGGTGTTCTGCGAGGCGATCTACGGCCGCTTCGTGCGCGGCGAGCTCGCAGCGGAGGACAGCCGCGCCGCGCGCTTCGAGCTCGGCGTCCCGTGGCTCGCGCAGGCGGCGCTCGCCGCGATCGAGCACGCATGACCGCGCTGCGGAAGCTCGCGGTGATCGGGACCACGAGCGGGAGCGGGAAGACGACGCTCGGGCACGAGCTGGCGCGGCGGCTCGGCGTGCCTTTCGTCGAGCTCGACCGGCTCGTCCACGGGCCGGGCTGGACCGAGACACCGGACGACGAGCTGCGTGCGCAGATCCAGCCGATCATCGCGTCGGACGGCTGGGTGGTCGACGGCACGTACATGCACAAGCTCGGCGACCTCGTCCTCCACTCGGCCGACGCCGTCGTCTGGCTCGATTTGCCGATGCGCGTCTGGCTGACGCGGCTGCTGCGCCGCACGGCGCGACGCATCAGCAGCCGCGAGGAGCTCTGGCACGGCAACCGGGAGTCGCTGAGGACCGCGTTCTGGGGCCGCCGGTCGCTCTTCGTCTGGGCGTTCCGCTCGCACTTCCACCGGCGCCACGAATTGCCGCTGACGCTCGCCCACCTCCGAGTGATTCGGCTGAGGACGCCAGCCGAGGTCGCGCGGTTCCTAGAGCGATTCGGCGACAGCGCGTAACGTCGCCTCGTCACGCGTCGAAACGAGCAGCGTCGTCGCGCCCGCCTCGCGGAACGCGTCGAGCCGCTCGGCGATCCGCTCCTTCGGGCCGACGAGCGCCGCCTCGTCGACGAACGCGTCCGGGACGAGCGCCGCGGCGTCGCGCTGCTTCCCGTCCAGGAACAAGTCCTGGATCTGGCTCGCCTCCGCCTCGTAGCCGTACCGCGCGAAGAGCGAGTTGTAGAAGTTCGAGCCGCGCGCGCCCATCCCGCCGATGTAGAGCGCGT
>WNGA01011594.1_pt1 | contig 17129 bp, 15 predicted proteins | sample 5400061 | NCBI WGS metagenome assembly WNGA01 (sample SAMN13153366, study PRJNA577476) | soil metagenome | isolation source: 100 cm soil or saprolite under grassland replicate 2 | place: USA:California | collected 2016-06-15 | reverse complement strand
TGGCGCTGGCCTGCGCCGCGGCGAGCGGGTCGGGATCGGGCGAGCCCGGCGCCCGCGGTCCCCAGGTCTCGGGGTCGGGCACCCCGGGCGGCAGGGTACGACGACGGCTCGGCGCTCCCGCCCGCGCGGCATGTCCCTCGGCGCCCTCGCCCGGCTCCTTCGCGCCCGGCCACGGCTTCGCCACCCGCGAGGCGAGCACGAACTCCTTGCGCAGGGGGTTGCCCTCGAACCCGTCCGGCAGCAGCAGCGGGATCAGGTTCGGATGGCCGTCGAACTCGATCCCGAACATCTCGAAGGTCTCGCGCTCGTGCCAGTTCGCCCCGGCGTACAGCTCGGTCAGCGACGCCAGCCGCGGCGACTCCCGCGGCACCAGAGTGCGCAGCAGCAGGTGGTCGAGCTCCCCGGGCGATCCGAGGCCGGCGACGTGCGAGACGACCCGGAAGCCGTCGGCGAGCTCGTCACTCGCGGTCAGGAAGTCGAAGAAGATCAGCCCGAGCTCGTCCCGCACCGTCTCGTGCGCCACGACCCACGACGCCGGCGGCACGTCGAAGGCGTCCGGGCCGAAACTCTCCGCTTTGTGCGCGGTGACCCCGGCCTCGGCCAGCACGAAAGGCGCCCGGTCGGCTGCCGTCATCGAGCCGCCTCGGGTGGCAGGACCAGGCCGCGGGTCAGCGCCGGAGCGTCGTACCGGTGGGCGAGCTTCTCGCCCGAGATCTTGTCCTGCAGCGTGAGGATGCCCTGCAGCAGCGCCTCCGGCCGCGGCGGGCAGCCGGGCACGTAGACGTCCACGGGGATGATCTGGTCGACGCCCTTGGTCACGCAGTACGAGTCCCAGTAGGGGCCGCCGGAGTTGGCGCAAGAGCCGAACGAGATCACGTACTTCGGCTCCGGCATCTGGTCGTAGAGCCGCTTGATCGCGGGCGCCATCTTGTCCGTGACTGTGCCGGACACCACCATCAGGTCCGCCTGGCGCGGGCCGGGCGCGAAGGGGATCACGCCGAGCCGGATGAAGTCGTGCCGCCCCATCGACGTCGCGATGAACTCGATCGCGCAGCAGGCCAGGCCGAAGTTGAACACCCACAGTGAGTACTTGCGACCCCAGTTCAGCAGATAGCGCACCGGCTGCGGGGCCAGCCGTGCGAGCGCGCCGACCGCCGGTTCGACGGCCGGGCGAACCACCGGCATAGGCAGTGGTACGGCGGTGTCGGTCACACTGCCAATCTATCTAGGTATCGCCGAATACGTGGATAGGGAGTTGTCCCGATGTCCCGGCCCTCCTCAGACGCGCACTCTCGGTGCCATCACAAGGAGAGGCACGAGGGTCCAGGAGGACACCATGATGTTCAGCACCAACGAGGCGATCAAGGCCGAGGTTGCCTACCGGCAGGCCAAGGTCACCGAGCAGTTCCGCCGCGCCAACAGCCGCCGGGGCCGCAGGAGCGCCGGCCCGAAGCACGCCAGCTCGCGCCGTCGCGGCTGACCCGTGGCGAGCCCGCGGCGGGTCCGCAGCGACCATCACGCCCCTGTCCTTCGACTGGTGTCGGGGGCAGGGGCGAAGATGGAGGACGTGTCCTGGACTGCCACGCCGCTGGTCGGCCGTACGACTGAGATCGCCGCGCTGCTCGCCGTCGTCGACGAGGCGAACGCCCGTCGCGCCGGCGCCGTACTGCTGTCCGGCGACGCGGGGGTGGGCAAGACCCGGCTGCTGGACGAGGTCGCGACGGGCGCGGTGCAGCGCGGGTTCACCGTGCTGGCCGGGCACTGCAGCGACTTCGGCGACGCCGGACTGCCCTATCTGCCCTTCACCGAGATCTTCGGGCGGCTCGCGACCGACCGGCCGGAGCTGGTCGAGGAGCTGCTCCGCGGCTTCCGGCCGATCGGCCGGCTGCTGCCGACGCAGCGGCTGATCGGCGCCGAGGCCCCCGAGCAGCGGATGGACCGGGGCGCGCTGTTCGACGCCGTGCTCGGCGCACTGAGCCGGATTGCCGCCGACGGGCCGGTGCTGCTGGTCGTGGAGGACGTGCACTGGGCCGACGAGTCGACCCGCGACCTGCTCGGGTACCTGCTGACCAGGATGGCCGACCAGCGCCTGGTGGCGGTCGCGTCGTACCGCAGTGACGACCTGCACCGGCGGCACCCGCTGCGCCGCCCGATCGCCGAGTGGACCCGGCTGCCGCGCGTGCGCCGCCTCGCCCTCGGCCCACTGGACACCGACGAGACCCGCACCCTGATCGGCTCCCTGCACCCGGCGCCGCTGCCGGAGCGGGACGTGCAGCGGATCCTCGACCGCGCGAGCGGGAACGCGTTCTTCGTCGAGGAGCTGGTCGCCGCCACCAGCATGGGTGACGGCAGCACCGTGCCGCCGGAGCTGGCCGACCTGCTGCTGATCCGGATGGACACCGTCTCCGAGAACGCCGCCCAGGTCGCGCGGGTCGCCGCCGTCGCCGGCCGCCGGGTCTCCCACGACCTGCTCTCCACCGTCGCGGAGATGCCCGAGCGCGAGCTGGACGCGGCGCTGCGCGAGCTGGTCGACGCGCATGTGCTGGAGCAGCAGGGCGACGTCGGGTACGGGTTCCGGCACGCGTTGCTGGCCGAGGCGGTGTACGACGACCTGCTGCCCGGCGAGCGGGTCCGGCTGCACGCGGCGTACGCGGCCGCGCTGCGGGACCGCACCGTCCCGGGCACCGCCGCCGAGCTGGCCCGGCACGCGACCAGCTCGCACGACCTGCCGACCGCGTTCGAGGCGCGGCTGCGCGCGGCGACCGAGGCGCTCACCGTGGCGGCGCCGCAGGAGGCGCTGCTGCACTACGAGAAGGCGCTCGAGCTCTTCCCGCACCGCCCGGCCGGCTACACCGTCAGCAAGGCGTGGCTGATGAACGCCGCCGCCCAGGCCGCCTCGCTGGCCGCCCAGCAGCCGCGCGCGCTGAAGCTGCTGCGCAAGGCCCTCACCGAGCTGCCCGCGGACGCCCCGGACACCGAACGCGCCGGGCTGCTGATGTCGCTGGCGATCACCGCGCTCGACGTGGACGAGGACACCGAGGCGTTCGAGACCACGTCCGAGGCCGTCACGCTCGTCCCCGAGGATCCGCCGACGCCGATCCGGGCCAAGGTCGCGTCCCTGCACGCCCGGGCCGCGATGGCGCTCGGCCGCTACGACGACGCCACGCAGTGGGCGAACCACGCGCTCGACATCGCCCGCCGGCTCGGGAACATCGACGCCGCCGCGGACGCCACCACGACACTGGCGATCCTGCGCCGCAAGTCCGGCGACCCGATGGCCGCGGTCCGCCAGCTCGCCGAGGCCGCCGCGCAGGCCCAGGCTGCCGGCGACACCGCCACCGAGTCGCGCAGCCGGTACCTGATCGGATCGACGTACTACGAGCTCGGCCAGGTCGCCGAGGCGACGGCGGCGTTCGAGGCCGCGGACCGCCGGGCGGTCGAGGTCGGCCGGCACTGGGCCGTGTACGGGCTGGACGCGCACTGGATGCTCGCGCTCATGCAGTACGTCGCCGGTGACTGGGATGCCACCGAGCGGACCACGCGCACCGTCGACGAGCAGTTGCCGGCGGCCGTGGAGGCGGTGCTGAGCACGGTCCGGCTCGCCGTCCGCGCGGGTCGTGGCGACGCCTCCGCGCTGGACGACGCCGAGCGGCTGCGCTCCCGGTGGCTGCCGGACCCGGTGCTGGCGATCCTCTCCGCCGGGCCCTACACGGACCTCCTGGTGCAGCAGGGACGGCCGCTGGACGCGGTGACCGTCGTCGACGACGTGGTGGCCACGGTGACCGGGGCGTGGCAGATGACCTGGTTCCAGGCCCGGATCCGGCTGTCGGCACTCGCGATCGCCGCACTCGCCGAGCACGTGGTGACCGAGCCGGAGTCGGCCCGGGCGCAGTGGGTTGCCCGCGGCAACGAGTACCTGGAGGCGGGCCGGACCACCGCGGACAAGGCCGTGCAGCGGATGAAGCTGGGCGTCGAGGCGTACGCCTGGAAGGCGCGGCTGGAGGCCGAGTGGGACCGGCTCCGGTGGCTCGCCGACGTCGACCCGCCGACGGCCGACGACCTGGTCGGCGGCTGGCAGAACGTGGTGGACGCGTTCTCGTACGGCGACGTCTACGAGATCGCCCGGTCACGCGCCCGGCTGGCCGCCGTACTGAAGGCCACCGGACGGACCGCCGAGGCGGCGGAGCAGACCGCGCTCGCCGAGGAGACCGCGCGGCGGCTGGGCGCCAAGCCCTTGCTGGCGGAGCTGACTGAGGCCGAGCCCGCGCCGGCCGCGCTGACCGCCCGCGAGACCGAGGTGCTGGCGCTGCTGGTCGAGGGCCGGACGAACCGTCAGCTGGCGCGGCAGCTGTACATCAGCGAGAAGACGGTCAGCGTGCACGTCTCCAACATCCTCGCCAAGCTCAACGTCCGCAGCCGCACCGAAGCGGCCGCCGTAGCCCGCCGCGACAAACTCGTCAGCTGAATTGCCGTGCGTCACAGGCGGTCGAGCAGGTCCAGGCTATTGGTGCTTGGCAGCCGGAGCTGAGGCATCACCTTCCGGTAGGCCACTCGAGCGGGGCGCACCAGATGCACGTCCTGGGCCGCCCAACGGTCCTCGCTGAGCGGCTTACCGCCGCCAGGACGCAGATGCTGGGCGATCGCCTCGCTGAGGATGTCCTGCTCCGATCGACCGGTGCGCTTCACCTCGGCCTGCAGCGCGGACCTGAGGTCAGGCGTGAGTTCCACGTTCGCGAGCATGGCTCGACGGTATCGAACTGGCACCCACATCGGCGGGTTAGGTCCAGGAGAGGATGCCCTTGCGCCAGGCGTAGAAGAGGCCGACGGCGACGAAGCCGAGGAAGACGAACATCTCGATCAGGCTGGCCACGCCGAGCGTGGCGAAGACGGTCGCCCAGGGGAACAGGTAGACGGCGTCGACGGCGAAGATCACGTAGAGGTACGCGAACAGGTAGTACCGGATGTGCATCTGCGCCCAGCCCTCGCCGACCGGGTCGACACCGGACTCGTACGTGGTCAGCTTGCCCGGCGTCGAGTACGTCACGGTGAGGGCGCGGTTCACGACGAGGGCGCCGGCGAGCCCCAGCAGGCCGAGGACCACCACCGCACCGACAACGCCGTACGCAGTCCACACGCCCATCAGCCTAGTGCCTCGCCTCGCGGAACTAGGTCTCCCATCGGATGCCGTGGAAGCCGACCGGCGGATCGGTCAGCCACACCCGGTAGACCTGCGACGGCGGGTCCTCGCCGAAGTCGACAGTGATGTCGTACGACGTCAGCCCGGCCTTCGTCCAGGAGCCGTGGTACCCGCCCTCCAGTGCCGCCGGATCGTCCTCGCCCGGCACCTCGCCCAGGCGGTACGACAATGGGTAGAGCTCACCGCGCGTCAGCGGGGCGTCGAAGGGCAGCTCGACGGCGACCAGGCCATCCTCCCCCTCGTGCTGCCGACCGATCCGGCAGGTCGGGCCCGCCTCGATCGTCGGCGCGACGCCGTTGCCGGAGTGCCTGATCGTCACCATCCGGTCGATACCGGACCGTTCCGCCCGCACGACCATCCGGACCCCGATCTCGTGGCGCTTGCGCAGCACCCGGACCAGGTCGTCCACCGCACAATCACGAGTCCCGGATCCGCAACATGTCGTAACTGAATTTCCAAGGGCGACACGAGCCCTTCCCTTGCCTGGTCAAGGACGCGATCCTCTTGCTCGTGTGTCGTCGTACGGGGCGGCCAGTCAGCGCCTCGCGCACGACCGAACGGGGGACGCCGTGCGTCGAGGGACCTCCCTAACGCACGACGAGTCGCGGCAGCCCCGTACGGCGCGCAGGGGTCGCGGGTGTCCCCAGCACCCTGCCCGCCGGGGACACCGCATCGCCCGCTCAGAACCCGAGCTTGTCCGTCAGGCCGGTGGTGAGGGTGGTGGCGAACGTGGTGGTGATGTGGTTGGCGTCGCGGTAGACGATCACGTTGCCGATGACGAGCGGGCAGGTGCGGCGGTCGCAGAACCAGGGCATCAGGTCGACGAAGTGCGCGCCGGTCGCGGCAGCGGCCTTCTTCCACACGTCGTTGCGCTGGCGGGTCAGCTGGTCGGGCGGGACCGCGCAGCTGCCGCTGTTCGCGTTCCGCGGTGCCAGGCAGTCGGCCGGCTCCTTGCGCAGGTTCGGCGTGCCGCTGAGAACGTCCACCCGCGGCGCGAGCGTGCGCAGCTTCTGCAGGGTGCGCTTGACGCCGGTGGCGAAGAACGGCTTCGCGGCCTCGGCGGTCATCATCCGGCCGGTGGCCGGGTCGGTGAAGTTCTGGACGATCAGGCCGCTGATGACGATCCGCTCGGGCTTGAGCTTGGCGATCTCGGCGTACGCCCACGTCCGCCACGCGTCGCACTCGGTGTAGGCGCGCTGCTTGTCCGAGCGCCACACGGGCGCCTCGGCCGGGAAGCAGCTCGCCTTCATGAACGTGACGACCTTCAGGTGCTGCTGCTCGGCGATCCGCTTGAGCGGCTCGAGCCACATGGTCACGTGCGAGTCGCCGTACAGGACGATCACGTGTTTCGAGGACAGGTCGCCGACCGCGCAGATCTTGTGCTTGGTGGCGTCGCGGTCGGCGAAGCAGCCGGGCGCCGGGCGGGACACGTCCGAGGTCAGGTCCTCGAGGGCCGGCTTCAGTCCCTTCGGCAGCGGATAGGCGGCACGCGCCAGCTCGGCGGCGAACGACGCAGCGTTGACGGCCGGATCCGTGTCGTTCTGCAGGATCGTCGGTTCGGGGTCGAAGTCGGGCTTCTGGTACGACGCGCTGGCGGCGGCTGGTCCGCCGTCCTGGAACTGGACGACGGCGATGGAGCTGAGCACGATCGCGGCCGTCGCCGGCCACAGCACGAGGGCGCGCCGGCGGTCTCGCGACAGCACCCGGGCGCTGCGCAGCGGGGTCTCCACGAGCGCGTAGCTCAGCCACGCCAGCAGCACCGCCAACCCCAGCAGCGCGACGCGTTCGGTGATCGTGAGCTCCCGGACCAGGTACATCGGCGGGATCATCAGCACCGGCCAGTGCCACAAGTACAGCGAGTACGAGATGTCGCCGACCCAGCGCATGACCAAACGGTCGAGCACGAAGGCGGCACCGTACCGCTCGTTGCCCCCGGCAACCACCAGCGCCGCGCCGAGGACCGGCAGCGCCGCGTGGTACCCGGGCAGCGGTGTGTGCGGGGTGAACCGCACCGCCGCCAGCGCGATCGCGACCAGCCCCAGCCAGGACGCCAGCGCTTTCACCGGCACCGGCAACCGCGCCACCCGGGTCGCGCAGAGCGCGAGCAACGCACCCGAGCCGAGCTCCCAGCCCCGTGCCGGGGCGGAGTAGTACGCCATCAGCGGCTGGTGCGTGGTGTACCAGACCGACCACGCGAACGACGCCGCGCACAGCAGCGCGATCGCCACCGCGAGCCGCCGCAACCGCCACGACGTCGCGTTGGGCCGGTCGCTCAGGCCGCGCCGTCCGGCGTACAGGATGAGGGCGATCAGCGCCGGCCAGACGAGGTAGAACTGCTCCTCGACGGCCAGCGACCAGTAGTGCTGCACCGGTGACACGAACGTGCCGACAGCGAAGTAGTCCGACCCGCTGCCGGCGAGCTGCAGGTTCGCCGCGAAGAACGCCGCCCAGGTGACTTGGTCCGTCACCTGGTCGACCCGCACGTAGTTGAACAGCCGGCTCGACACCAGCACGACCGCGAGTAGGACGACGGTCGCCGCCGGCAGGATCCGCCGGGCCCGGCGTGCGTAGAAGTTCACGATCGAGATCCGCCCGGTACGGCGTACCTCGCGGACCAGGATCCCGGTGATCAGGAAGCCGGAGATCACGAAGAACACGTCCACGCCGACGTAGCCGCCGGTCAGGCCGCTGATCCGGGCGTGGCCCAGCATCACGAGCAGTACCGCAACCGCTCGCATGCCCTGGATGTCACCGCGATGCCCGGCGCTCCGTTCGGTCCCCCGCCGGGCTCGCTGCTCCCGTGTCCCCACACCATGTTCGATGCCGGTGACGCGTTCTTGGTTATCGCCGCCGTCCCCCATACCAACTAGACCGCCGGGAAAGGCGATCCGTTGCACGCGCAGTAGCGGGGTCAGTTGACCGCCTGCGCCTTGACAGAACCACCTGAGCCGGAGCTTGACGCCGAAATAATAAGCGCGCATACTATTTCTCGTGACGACGATCGCACGCGCCAAGGGCGCCAGCACCGCAGAACCCGCCGCCTTCTTCGCCACCTGGGCCGACGTGGCCGGCTGGCCGGACTTCGACCACACCCTCGGCAAGGACCAGGACGGCCGGACCACCGTCGAGGTGGAGATCAGCATGACCGGCCCGCTGCGCGGCCTGTGGATGAAGATCATGGGCGGCGACCTGGCCAAGTCGGTGCAGCACGACCTCGACAACCTGATCGCGACCGCGGAGAAGCGCGCATGACCCGCTACTGGCTCGGCGTGGTTTCCCGCGAGCACGTGCGGCGCGCAGTCGGCCTCGGCATCGCACAGGTCAACCACGGCAGGCGCACGCCGCTGCAGCGAATGCAGCCGGGCGACGGGATCGTGTACTACTCACCGCGCGAGCGGATCCGCGACGGCGAGCCGGTCAAGGCGTTCACCGCGATCGGCACCCTCGACGACCGCGAGCCCTGGCAGGCCGACGAGGGCAGCTTCCAGCCGCGGCGCCGCGCCGTCAGCTACCGCCGCGACGCCCGCGAGGCACCGGTCGACGACCTGCGCGACCGGCTCGAGCTGACCGCCTCCCCCAAGTGGGGCGTGATGCTGCGGCGCGGCCTGCTCGAGCTGAGCGCGCACGACTACGCCGTGATCGCCGAGGCCATGACAGGGTGAATCGCATGCTCCGCACCCAGTACGCCGACGCGGACGAGAGCCCCGGCCTGCTGCTGTGGCAGGTCACGAACCGCTGGCAGGCCGCCCAGCGGGCGGCTCTCGCTCCGCTCGGCCTGACCCACGTCCAGTTCGTGCTGCTCGCCTCCGTGACCTGGCTGGCCGGCTCCGACGGCAGCGTCACCCAGCGCGAGCTCGCCGACCACGCCGTCACCGACCCGATGATGACCTCGCAGGTGCTGCGCGCTCTGGAGTCCAAGGACCTGGTACGACGCCGGCCGCACCCCACGGACGGCCGCGCGAAGGCGATCTCGCCGACGGCGGCGGGGATCGACCTGGCCAACCGCGCGGTCGAGGTCGTCGAGCGCTGCGACGCCGCGTTCTTCGGCACGCTGCCCGACAAGGGCCGCCGGCTCGCCGCCCTGCTGGTGACGGTCCGCGATGCCGCTCCGCGTTGAGACGGTTACCCCTTGCCAACACGGCCCGGCTGGTCCAAACTGATCCGGCTCCGTGGCGGCGTACAGGTGGCGCCGCCGCGGAGCGGGTCTGAACCCGTGGGGGGCACGTGGGTATCAAGGCGGCTGCGCGTCGACGACGGCGTTTCGTCGTACGGGCCTCGGCTGGTCTCCTCGATCCAGCTGCTGTGCGGCAAGTGAGCTAACCCACCATGGGCCGAAAGTCCACGGATCTTGGTCGTTGGACTGGCGTGGGATCGCCGGACAACCGGACTAGCATGGCGATATAAGTGCTCGGGGGAACGGCTCGCCGGTCAGATTCTGGCAACCGCGCCCGCACCACCAGGAGATGAACAGACAGTGACCATCGAGGTCAAGCAGCTCGACCGAGTGGTGATCCGCTTCGCCGGCGACTCAGGCGACGGGATGCAACTCACGGGGGATCGATTCACAGCCGAGACGGCGTCGTTCGGGAACGACCTGTCCACCCTTCCGAACTTCCCGGCCGAGATCCGGGCACCAGCCGGGACGCTGCCGGGTGTGTCGTCGTTCCAGCTGCACTTCGCGGACCACGACATCCTGACGCCCGGCGACGCGCCCGACGTGCTCGTGGCGATGAACCCGGCGGCGCTCAAGGCGAACCTGCGCGACGTGCCACGCGGGGCAACGCTGATCGTCGACACCGCGGACTTCACCGAGCGGAACCTCAAGCGCGTGGGGTACAAGGCCAACCCGCTCGAGACGAGCGAGCTGGAGGCGTACCACGTCGTACCGCTGAACCTGACCGGGATGACGATCGAGTCGGTCAAGGAGTTCGGGCTGACCCGCAAGGACGCCAGCCGGGCGAAGAACATGTATGCGCTCGGCCTCGTCTCCTGGCTGTTCCACCGGCCGATCGAGTCCACGATCACGTTCCTGGAGAAGAAGTTCGCGAGCGTGCCGGCCATCCGGGACGCGAACATCGCGGCCTTCCGGGCCGGGTACAACTTCGGCGAGACCGCCGAAGAGTTCAGCGTGCAGTACGAGGTGAAGCCGGCGAAGATGCCGCCGGGCACGTACCGCAACGTCTCCGGCAACCTGGCTCTCGCCTACGGCCTGATCGCGGGCGCGAAGCTGTCCGGCCGTGACCTGTTCCTGGGCTCGTACCCGATCACCCCGGCCTCCGACGTGCTGCACGAGCTGAGCAAGCACAAGCGGTTCGGGGTGGTCACGGTGCAGGCCGAGGACGAGATCGCCGGTGTCGGCGCCGCGATCGGCGCCTCGTTCGGCGGCGCGCTCGGCGTCACCACCACGTCCGGTCCGGGGATCAGCCTGAAGTCCGAGGCGATCGGGCTCGCGGTGATGCTGGAGCTGCCGCTGATCGTCTGCGACATCCAGCGCGCCGGCCCGTCCACCGGTATGCCGACCAAGACCGAGCAGGCAGACCTGCTGCAGGTGCTGCACGGGCGCAACGGCGAGGCGCCGCTGCCTGTGGTCGCCGCGCAGTCCCCAGCGGACTGCTTCGACATCGCCATCGAGGCCACCCGGATCGCGCTCACCTACCGGACCCCGGTGATCGTGCTGTCCGACGGCTACCTGGCGAACGGCTCGGAGCCGTGGAAGATCCCCGACATCGCGTCGCTGCCGGCCATCGACCCGAACTTCCGCACCGAGCCGAACGCGACGAACGGGAAGGGCGAGCCGGTCTACCTGCCGTACGAGCGCGACCCCGACACGCTCGCCCGGCACTGGGCGATCCCGGGCACGCCGGGCCTGGACCACCGCATCGGCGGGTTGGAGAAGGAGGACAAGACCGGCAACGTGTCGTACGACCCGGCCAACCACGACCTGATGGTGCGCACCCGGCAGGCCAAGATCGACGGCATCGCCCGGACCATCCCGCCGCTGGAGGTCGACGACCCGTCCGGCACCGCGAAGGTGCTGGTGCTCGGCTGGGGCTCGACGTACGGGCCGATCGGCGCCGGCGTACGGCGGGTCCGCAAGGTGGGCGGCCGGATCGCACAGGCCGACACCGGCGATCTCGTCCTCGGCCTGCACCGTGACCACCCCGAACCGCTTGTGCTTGCTCAGCTCGTGCAGCACGTCGGAGGCCGGGGTGATCGGCAACCTGGTCGAGGAGACCGAGGGCATCGACGTCGACGGCCGCCACCTAGGCGCCGACGCGGCCAACCTGCCGCACGGCGAGGGCATCCTGAGCAACGGTTCCGCGAAGAAGGAAGCGAAGGAGAGTGCGCGCTGAGCACCGTCGATCTTGGCTTCCCGGGCCTGAACGGGGTTCCGGCCGCCGACGGGCCGCAGAACCGCAAGGAGTTCGTCAGCGACCAGGAGGTCCGCTGGTGCCCGGGCTGCGGCGACTACGCCGTGCTCGCCGCGTTCCAGGGCTTCCTCCCGGAGCTCGGCGTCAAGCGCGAGAACATCGTGATGGTGTCGGGTATCGGCTGCTCGAGCCGCTTCCCCTACTACCTGTCGACGTACGGCGTGCACTCGATCCACGGTCGCGCCCCGACGATCGCCACCGGCCTGGCGGTCACCCGCCCGGACCTGAGCGTCTGGGTGATCACCGGTGATGGCGACGCGCTGTCGATCGGCGGCAACCACCTGATCCACACCATCCGCCGCAACGTGAACATGAAGATCCTGCTGTTCAACAACCGGATCTACGGTCTGACCAAGGGGCAGTACTCGCCCACCTCGGAGCGCGGCAAGGTCACCAAGTCGACGCCGATGGGCTCGGTGGACACGCCGTTCAACCCGCTCTCGCTGGCGATCGGGGCGGAGGCCAAGTTCGTCGCCAGGACGATCGACTCGGACCGCAAGCACCTCACAGAGGTGCTGCGCGCGGCCGCCGCGCACCGCGGTACGGCGTTCGTGGAGATCTACCAGAACTGCCCGATCTTCAACGACCACGCGTTCGACGCGGTGAAGGATCCGGAGACCCGCGACGACGCGATCATCCCGCTGAAGCACGGTGAGCCGATCCGGTTCGGGCGCGACGGCCGGCTCGGTGTGGTCCGTGACGACAGCGGCATCGGTCAGCTCAAGGTGGTCGAGGTCGACTCGCTGCCCAACGGCGTGGATGACCTGGTCGTGCACGACGCGCACCACGAGGACCCGGCGTACGCGTTCGCGCTGTCCCGGCTCACCGGCGGCGGCGTACTCAAGCGTGCCCCGATCGGCATCTTCCGGTCCGTCGAGCGCCAGGTGTACGACGACCAGGTGCGCCAGCAGGTCCGGGTCGCGAAGGAGCAGCAGGGCGAGGGCGACCTGCAGTCCCTCGTCAACGGCACCGACACCTGGACCGTCGCATAACGGTCCAGGCGAACGAGGGCTCCGCCGGATTCCGTCCGGCGGAGCCCTCGCTTCTCAGCTGGTCGCGGTGATCGTGCGCAGCGTCCCGGACCGCTTGGCCAGCGTGTAGTCCGGCTTGGCGTACGACACGAACGTCGCGGTGATCTTGGTGCCGAGCGGGACCGGCGTGGTCGCCTTCAGCTCCGTCGGTTGGGCCTTGCTCAGCGTGCCCGAGGCGACAACCTTGCCGCCGACGATCAACCGCACCCTGATGTACGGCGCCGATCCGGTGGGGCCGGTCGGATACGTGAAGCGGGCGACCGGAATGACCGGGCACTTGCAGCCACCCTCGACCCCGACGAGCACCCGCGGGTAGGCAGGGCACACGATCCGCAGTGCCCCGTCGGAGACGTAACCGCCGTACCCGCACACCCCGGCACGGACGACCCAGCAGTGCCGCAACGAGATGACGGTGTTGTCGGCGACCTTCGTCGTGGTGACGTCGACGCACTTTCCGGCGGCCGCGTAGCCGCGGCCGATCAGCCTGGTCACTCCGGTGGTCGCGTCCCGCACGGTGGCCTCCAGCATCAGGGTCGCCGCACCGGCGGGATTGCACCCGTGCGCCCGGGCGCGGGAGTACCCGGTGCAGTTCTCAGGGCACAACTGCCGCGCGGTGGCCTTGGGGATGGCGGTGGCGTACGCGATCGGCTTGGAGACAGATTCGCTGTAACTGTTCCCGACCTGGAGCCGCTGGCTGCGGTCACTGGTCGGGTGGGTGAGCCACACCTGCTGCGAGGCGTACGGCCACCGGACGGTGGTGACCAGGCTGACGGTACCGATGCGGTTCTGCCGCCACCGGATGACGGCCTGCCCCAGGCTGTTGGTGACACGGCTCCTGGCGACGACGACCGCGTTCTTGATCGCCACCGAGACCGTGCCGCCGGACGCGGGGTGGTCACCGTCAACGGTGTGGACGGTGACCGTGACCTGGCCGTACTGCAACGGGGCCTTCGTCCGCTTCAGGCCGGAATAGGCCATCTTGTACGGGCCGTGGTGCGCGAGCGCCTGCTTGTACAGCCGGTCCACCCGGAGTCCGAACCCCGGGAACTTGGTCTCGAGATAGGCCTTGTCCTTCGGCCACACGGTGAGGAAGTCGCTCTCGTGACGCAGCAGATGGACCACCGCGTAGTTCTCCGCAGCGCCGCTGTAGCTGGCGATGCGGCCGCGCCGGTTGATCAGCGTGGTGCCGGCCCGCCACGTCGCGTACGACGGGTAGCCGGAGACGAGGCGGTTCTGGAACCACACGGCACCGGTGGGGAAGCCGAGACGGCGGTCCTGGCAGTACCCGGTGATCCAGGTCTTGCCGGCGTCTTTGCAGACATACCGACCGTAGAACCAGCCGCTCTTGGCGACCGTGCCGTAGCTGCGGCCCCAGCTCGAGCAGGACGCGATCAGCCGATCGGCAGTGGCGGCTTGTGCTTGCTGGGCTTTGACCCTGGCGACTTCGTCTGCCAGGCGGGGCTCCCGCGGCAACGCCACCGCGGGTGCTTGGATCCGGGGCTCGGTGGCGAGAGCCGAGGCGGGCGGGTTGGTGTTGGCCTGTGCGGGACCGGTGACGATGACACCGGCCACCACGGCGGCTACGAGCATGAGCAGGCTGAGCCTGGGCGGGCGGGACTGCTGCCTCACTGACAGTCACTTTTCCTTTCGCGGAAGATAATCCGCTGTCGAAATGGCGGGAAATTGGATCGCCCTTACGAGCCTAATGCCTCACAGGAAAGCGTGACGTCGTTATTCGTGTCGGCTGTGGACAGCGACGCTCGCGCCCAGCGGATGGTGACCTGCGCCACCATCCGCGGGGCGCAAACGGCTTACAGGGAAGGGCGCAGCGCCCGCGGTGGGGTGTAGCTGGTGAAGGCGGGCGGCATCACCTTGTCGCTGAAGGTGAAGATGTCGAAAACCGTCTGCTGCTCCGGTGTGAATCCGGTCACGGCGGCGTTCAGCCGATTCGGGTTGACATCGGATCAGGTCCCGCTCTGCGCGCGATGGAGCACGGCTTGCAGGGCGATTATTTCGTCGGCGGCACTGAATGCGCGATGATCGCCACGGTCCACGCAGAGCTGGCGCAGTTTCTCCGCGTCACCGAGCCGCCGCACCCGCAGATCGACAACCGTCTGCTCAGTGCGTGAACCTCGGGGTGTTCGGGTCCGGCCTGCCGCCGGGGATCAGCAGCACGGCGAGCACCGCTGCGACCAGGGCGCTGACGGCGGCGAAGGTGAAGCCGTTGGTGAACCCGGACTGGGATCCGCGGGTGATGCCGGCGGCCGCGATGCTGGAGACCGCGGCGACACCGATCGCGCTGCCGAACTCGTGCGCGGTGTTGACGATGCCCGACGCCAGTCCGGCCTCGTGGTGCCCGACGTTGGCGAGTGCCGTCGTGGACGCGGCCACGAAGCTCGCCCCGACACCCGCCGCCGCGACGCTGATCCCGGCCACCAATGGCGTCGTACCGCTCCAGAAGGCAGGCGCCGCGGCGCCGGCCGCGGCCAGCAGCAGGCCGGCGGTGGCGACCGGGCGCGGACCGAGGTGCCCGATCGCCGTGCCGGCCGAGTGGGCGCCGGCGATCGTCGCGAGCGCCGTCGGCAGGAACAGCAGCCCGGTGCGCAACGCGCCGTACCCCTGCAGGTGCTGGAGGTAGAACGAGCCGAGGAAGAAGCTCGCGATCATCAGCACCGTCGCCACCAGCATCAGCAGCACACCGGTCGCGACCGGCCGCCGAGCGAGGATCCGCAGGTCCATCAGCGGCGACTTCACGACTCGCTGGAGCATCGCGAACGCGGCGTACAGGACGAGCGCGACGCCGAGCGTGCCGAGTGTCCGGGCCGACGTCCAGCCGCGGTCGCCGGCGTTGATCAGCCCGTAGATCGCCGCACCCGTCGCGGCGGTGACGAGCACCGCGCCGGGCACGTCGAGCCGCTGGCCGTGGTGCGCGCCGCGGGTTGCCGGCAGCGTACGGACCAACGCGGCGAACACCACGATGCCGATCGGCACGTTGATGTAGAACACCCACTCCCAGCCCGGACCGGCGGTCATCACACCTCCGAGCAGTACGCCGATGGCCGAGCCGCTTCCACCGAGCGCGGCCCACACGCCGAGTGCTTTGTTCCGCTCCGCTCCGTGGAAGGTCCTGGTGACCACCGACAGCGCGGCCGGCGACAGCAGCGCGGCGCCGATGCCCTGCGCGACCCGGCCGCCGATCAGCATCGTGGCGTTCGACGCGAGACCGGTGACCAGGGACGCCACGGTGAACAGCAGCAGGCCGCTCAGCACGACCCGGCGGGCGCCGAACAGGTCCGCGGCACGGCCGCCGAGCAGCATCAAGCCGCCGAACATCAGCGTGTACGCGCTGATCACCCAGGTCAGCGTGGCCCGTTCCAGACCGAGGTCCGCTCCGATCCGCGGCAGCGCGATCGCCACCACGGTCACGTCGAGGATGAGCATGAACTGCGCCACGCTCAGCAGCGTGAGCAGCCGCCAGCGCCGCTCGTCCGGTGTGGCAGCGGCTTCGTGTGCGGTCCCGTGGACCGCTGACTCACCGGACATCTCCGGCACCTCCTGATCCAATAACTCGAACATGGTTGTTCGGGTTATGTCGGCTAGAGTAACTCGTACAGAGGTGTTCGACAAGAGGGAGACCGGCGATGGCGAGCACAGGGACCAAGCGGGCCGACGCGCAGCGCAACATCGCCGCGATCCTGGACGCCGCACTCGTCTGCCTGAGCCGCGACCCGGACGCCAGCGTCGGCGAGATCGCCAAGGAGGCCGGGGTCGGCCGGGTCACGCTGTACGGGCACTTCCCGTCGCGTGCCGAGCTGGTCGACGCCGTCTTCACCCGGACCGTCGAGCACGCGGACGCGGCCCTCGACGCGGTCGACCTCGACGGGGACCCGCGCGAGGTACTGGCCCGGCTGATCCGGTCCTCGTGGCCGCTGATCGACCAGTCCCGGTCGCTCCGGATCGCCGCGCTGGCCGCGCTGCCGGCCGAGCGGCTGCACGCCGCGCACGCCGGCCCGATGCACCGGATCGAGCGGCTGGTCGAACGCGGCCGCGACGAGGGCGTGTTCCGCACCGACCTGCCGGTGTCCTGGCTGGTCGGCACCCTGCTCACCATCACCCACGGCGCCGCCGACGAGATCAACGGCGGACGGCTCGCCGCCGACGACGCCGCCGACCTCATCACCGCCACCGTGCTGGCCGCGTTCACCGCGCCCGGCGACCGGGTTCCCAGTCCCTGACTGACCCTCGGCCGCTGTGAGAGCATCCGGTTCGTGACCCGTCCGCACGCCGTCGTGTTCGACCTCGACGACACGTTGTTCGACCACACCGGGTCGGCGGCGGACGCGGTCGCCGGCTGGGTCACCAAGCTCGGCGCGACCCCTTCGGACGAACTCCTGGAGCGGTGGTTCGCGATCGAGACGACGCACTTCGACGCCTGGCTCGCCGGTCGTGTCTCGCATCAGGAGCAGCGCC
>WNGA01013495.1_pt1 | contig 17132 bp, 14 predicted proteins | sample 5400061 | NCBI WGS metagenome assembly WNGA01 (sample SAMN13153366, study PRJNA577476) | soil metagenome | isolation source: 100 cm soil or saprolite under grassland replicate 2 | place: USA:California | collected 2016-06-15 | reverse complement strand
GGACGCTGGACCGCGCTCTGCCTTCCCCTTACAGAGCGAGGCCCGTTGCCCTCCCGGAGACCTCGTGCCCAAGCAAGATGGCACGGTCACAACGACCCGTCAACGCGCGTTTCCCCAGGTCTGGGGATGATCCTGTGGAGAACTCGGCGAGGGTGTTGACGGCCGGGGCGTTGCTTGTGGACAACCGGCGCCGGCACTGGGGACGGCGCTGGGGACGGAAATCGGAGCCGCCGTTCTGAGCTGCGCCGTTGCCCTCCGGTGGCTTGTGGACGAGAAAAATCCGGCGCGTCCCGGGGCGGCCTCGCCGTCGGGACCGCGTGGCATACTCGACGGTAAGGGGGTCCCCGGTGCGGCAGGGCGCCGGCGATCCCGCCAGCTCCGTCCGGCACGGCCCATCCCCGAGGTGCGCATGGCTCCGTCCTCTTCCCCGCCGCCCCGGTCCGATCCGCCGGCCGCCGGACCCCAGCCACTCGTGCGGGTCGAGCGCAGCGCCCGGCGGCGCAAGACGGTGACCGCCTACCGGCAGGGCGACACCGTGGTGGTGCTGCTGCCCGCCCGCATGACCCGGCGGGAGGAGCGCCAGTGGGTCACCACCATGCTCGAACGGCTGGCCGAGCGGGAGCGCCGCCGCCAGCCGCCCGGCGACGAGCAGCTGGGCCGCCGCGCGCGCATGCTGGCCCGGCGCTACCTCGACGGCCGGGCCGAGCCGCGCTCGGTGCGCTGGGTGGGCAACATGCGTGCCCGCTACGGCTCCTGCACCCCCGAGGACCGCACCATCCGGCTGTCGGACCGGCTGGCCGCGTACCCGGGCTGGGTGCGCGACTACGTGCTCGTGCACGAGCTGGCCCACCTGCTGGTGCCCGACCACTCGCGGCCATTCTGGGACCTGGTCGCCCGCTACCCGCTGGCGGAGCGGGCGCGCGGGTTCCTGATCGCCAAGGGCCTGGAGGACCACGACGGGCCCGCCGGGGAGGCGCCCCCGGAGCTGGACTGAGCGCCGAGATCGCTGGGGAGGCGAGCGGCATGGACGAGCGGAGCGGAGCGGCCGGACCTGCGGCGGCGGGAGCGGAGCGGCGCCGCGAGCCCGCCACCGGGCGCGCCGGCGCGATGCGCCGCGTCCTGGCGGCCGCCACCCTCGCCACCGGTCTCGCCCTCGCCTTGGCGGCCCCTGGGGTGGCGGGCGGGCCGGCCGGCCCGGCACGCGGGGCGGTGGCCGCTGCGTCGGCCGTGGCGCCCGGGCGTGCCGTGGCGGCGCCCCCGCCGGTCATCCGCGTGCCGGTCACCGGGGAGATCGACCCGCTCGTGGCCGACGCGATCGAGCGGGCCGTCGCCCGTGCCGAGCGGGAGCACGCGGGCGTGATCGTGCTGGAGCTCGACACGCCGGGCGGGCTGGCCAGCTCGATGCGCAAGATCGTGACGGCGATGCTCGAGTCGGACGTCCCGGTGGCCGGCTGGGTCGGCCCCTCCGGCGGCTACGCGGCCTCGGCGGGCACCTTCATCCTGGCGGCCACCGCGTACGCGTCCATGGCCCCGAACACCACCATCGGCGCGGCCCACCCGGTCGGCATCTCCGGCGAGGTGCTGGAGCAGAAGGTCACCAACGACGCAGCCGCCTACATCCACGGCCTGGCGGAGCGGCACGGCCGCAACGCGGGCTGGTACGAGAGCGCCGTGCGCCGGTCGGTCTCGGTCGAGGCGGCGGAGGCCAAGCGCATCGACGCCATCGAGTCGGTGGACAACGACGAGGTGGCGTTCCTGAACACCCTCGACGGCAAGGTGCTGCGCACCGGCGCGGGCAAGGACGTGCTGGTGCGCACCAAAGGCGCGCCGGTGGAGGACGCCGGTCTCGGACCGGCCGCCGCGCTGCTGCACAGCCTGGTCGACCCCAATGTCGCCTTCCTGCTGTTCCTGCTCGGTGTGGCGGGGATCGTGTACGAGATCGTGCACCCGGGCATCGGCGTCGGCGGGGTCTCCGGCGCGCTCTCCCTGATCGTCGCCCTGCTGATGTTCCAGGCCCTGCCCGTGCAGCTCGGCGGGCTCGCCCTGATCGCCCTCGGCATGGGCCTGTTCGTGCTCGACCTCAAGCTGGCCGGGCACGCCTTCCTGTCGGTGTTCGCGGTGATCGCGCTGGTGCTCGGCGGCTTGCTGCTCTACGAGCCGGGCTCCCGCGCCCGCGTGCACCCGCTGGTGCTGGTGGTCGTGGTGGCCTGCGTGACGGCGCTGTTCCTGGTGGTGGCCAGGTCGGTGATGGCGGCGAGGCGCGCCCCGCCGGTCACCGGGACCGACGCCCTGATCGGGGTGACGGGCACGGTGATCAGCGCGCTCGGCCCGTCGGGACGGGTCCGCGCCGCCGGTCTGGAATGGCGTGCCCGCAGCCGCGACGGCGGCGACCTGCCCGCCGGCACCGAGGTCGTGGTCGTCGGCCTCGACGGCCTCACCATGGAGGTCGAGCCGGCCGCCAAGCCGGAGCTCGGCAGCCCCTTCCCCGCGCCGTCCCCACCCGACCAGCCCAGGAAGCCCTAGCCGACCGGCTCGGGCCCGTCCGGCTTGTCGTCGCCGGGCTCGGGCTCGTCCGGCTTCTCGTCGTAGACGGCGCCGGTCGCCGGGGCACCGTCCTCGAGCAGCGCGCGCAGGCCCTCGTCGAGGTCGACCTCGGCGCCGCCGACCAGACCGCTGCGCTCCAGCCAGCGCCCGGGGACGGCGAGCTCCTCGGTGTTGGGGAGGAAGTCCGGGTGTGCCCAGAGCCGGTCGAGCCCCTCGATGTCGGTCGCCGCCAGCACCTCGCGGCAGAAGCGGTGCCCGCGGGCAGCGCCGGCGCGCTCCGCGTCGACGCGCAGGAGCTGCGCGAACAGGCTTTGGGGCCCCTCCGGGTCGGCAAGGCGCCTCCCGACGGCCGCCGAGATCGCGCCGAGGGCGGGCAGCCGGCCCTCGAGCGCCCGCTCGCAGACCGTGAGCGCGTAGCCCTCGGTGATGGCGAGCACCGCCTCCAGCCGCCCGACGGCCGCCTGCAGCGCCGCCGTCGGCGGGCCGAGCAGGCCCTGGCCACCTTCGAGCAGCTCCCGCAGGTCGTCCGCCCCGCCGAGGTCGAGGGACTGCAACCGGTCCATCAGGCCGGACGGGTCCGGATCGGTCGCCTGGGCGATCTCCACCACCACCGCGCGCAGATGGTCGGCCAGCCACGGCACGCCCACGAGCAGGCGCTGGCGCACCACCTCGTGGGCGGCGAGCCAGAGGCGGAACTGATCGGCCGGCACGCCGGCCGAGTCCTCGAACTCGGCCACGTTCTCCGGCACGACCAGCACCCTGGCCGGCTCGCGGTTGGGCAGGCCGAGGTCGTACTGGGCCAGGACGAGCTGCGCGAGCTGCCCGACCAGCGCGCCGACCTGCAGGCCGGCGAGCAGGGCGCCGAGCCTGCTCATGACCTCGCCCATCTCACCGGGCGCGGCCCCGCCCGACTCCGGGCCGACAGCCTCCATCAACCGCCTGGCGCCGGGCTCGACCAGGGGGGCGAACTCGGGCAGGACGGCCTCGGCCCAGTCGGGCCGGCTGACCGGCTGCGCCGCCAGGGTCACGCCCCTGCCGGCGAGGCTCGTGGCGGGGTCGACCCACAGCTCGGCCAGACGGAGGCGCTCGTCCCACTCGCGGCGCTCGCCGGCAGGCGGGCTCGGCGTGGGCTTCGGGAGCTGCGGCATGGTCCCGAGCGCGTCCGCCCCTGCCGCGGTGGCCACCGCCACCTGCCTGGCCAGCTCCCAGTTGACCGGCCCGGACTCGCCGGCGAGCAGCCGGGCGAACTCACGGAACAGCGGGATGCGACCGAAGAAGTCGGCGCCGCCGGGGAACTCGCTCATGCACCAAGCTTAGGACTGTCCGGCGGCCACCACACGGGTGTCGTCGCGTGCGGCCGCCGGCGGGCGTTGCCCGCCGGCCACGGGGTAGCCTGGACGAGCGGGCGCAGACGAGGAAGGGGAGCTTCATGGCACGAACGGTGGCGCTGGTCGGCGCGCTCCACCCGGCGGCGCGGGGCCTGGCCCTCCGGCTCGAGGACGACCCGTCGGTCGAGCGCGTGCTCGGGATCTCGGCCCAGGAGCCGCCCCTGCTCGGCCCCAAGTTCGAGTTCGTCCGGGCGGCGCCGGGCACCGAGCGTTTCGCCGACGCCATCGCCGAGGCCGACACGGTCGTCCTGTTCCCCCAGGTCGAGGAAGGCGAGCGCGACCCGAGCCTGGCGCGGGAGGTCGCCGAGCTGACGCTGCGGGCCGCCACCGGCGCGTCGACCCTGGTGCTGTGGTCCAGCGGGGTGGTGTACGGCGCCCACCCGCACAACCCGGTGCCGATCCAGGAGAGCCAGCCGCCGCGGCCGAACGACGACTTCGCCCCCGCCGGCGTGCTCGCCGACATCGAGCGGGCGGTGCTCGACGGCGGGCAGGACGGCGGGCGCACCGTCACCGTGCTGCGGGCGGGCGCCGTCTGGGCGCCTTCGTGGGGCACCTTCCTCGGCCGGGCGATGCAGGCCCCGGCCTTGGTCGGCGTGCGCGGCTACGACCCGCCGTTGCAGGCGCTCGACCCGGAGGACGCGACCGACGCGCTCGTCCTCGCGATCGGGGGCGGGCTGCCGGGGACCTACAACGTCGCCCCGGCCGACTGGGTGCCGGTGCGCGACGCGGCCCGGTCGGCCGGCAGGCGGCGCCTGCAGCTGCCCGAGCCGCTCGCGTTCACCACCGCCGAGCGCCTCCGGCGTCTGGGGATCTCGCCGGCGACGCCGGGGGAGCTGCACTACCACATGCACCCGTGGGTGCTCGACTCGAGCCGTCTGCGGGCGGCCGGTTGGGCGCCGCGGAGCGGCACGGCCGAGGCGTTCGCCGCCGCGGCCCGGATGCCGTCCGGCGGCGTCGCCGTCGGCGGCGTGCGGGTGCGGCGGAGCGACATCTACAAGGGGGCCGCCGCCGGCGTGGCGATGATCGCCACGCTCGCGCTGGTCCGGCGGCAGGCCCGCCGCGGTTCTCCGCGCTCATAATAGGCGTCCGCAACCGGTCCCCGACCCCCCCGGGAGGCCCCGTGCCACGCCTCACCCACCCCTCCGCCCGAGGCAGGGGCTAGCGGCCGTGGCCCGCGACGTCGCCATCGACCTCGGCACCGCCAACACCCTGGTCTACGTGCGAGGCAAGGGCATCCAGCTCAACGTGCCGACGGTCATCGCGATCAACGAGCGCACCGGCGACATCCTGGCCATGGGCGACGAGGCCTACACCATGATCGGCCGCACGCCCGCCCACGTGGTGGCCGTCCGCCCGCTGCGTGGCGGCGCCATCTCCGACTTCGAGACCACCGCCAGCCTCATCAGGCTGTTGCTGGACCGCGTCGGCGCGGGGCGCATGGGCAAGCCGAGGATGGTCGTGTGCGTGCCGTCGGCGATCACCGGGGTGGAGCGCCGGGCCGTGCACCAGGCCGCCATGCAGGCCGGGGCGAAGGCCGCCTACCTGATCGAGGAGCCCATGGCGGCCGCGATCGGCGCCGGCCTGCCGGTGAACGAGCCGGCCGGAAGCCTGGTGGTCGACGTCGGCGGGGGCACCACCGAGGTCGCGTGCATCTCGCTCGGCGGCATCGTCACCGCCAAGGCCATCCGCGTGGGCGGCTTCGACATGGACGCGGCCATCACCCAGCACGTCCGGCGCGAGCACGCGGTCGCCATCGGCGAGCGCACCGCCGAGGAGCTGAAGCTCGCGATCGGGTCGACCAGCCCCCATCAGAGCGAGGTCGAGGCACAGGTGCGCGGCCGCGAGCTGGCGACCGGGCTGCCCAAGACGGTGACGCTCCTCGGCGGCGAGCTGCGCGACGCGCTCGAGGACCCGGTCTCGCAGATCGTCCAGGCAGTGGTCGAGACCCTCTCCGAGGCGCCACCCGAGCTCGCCAACGACGTGCTCGACAAGGGCATCTTCCTGACCGGCGGGGCCAGCCTGCTGCCCGGCCTCGCCGCCCGCATCGCCCGGGAGACCCAGGTCGGCGTGCACCACACCGAGGCTCCCCTCGAGTGCGTGGTGCTCGGCGCCGGCCACGCCGTCGAAGACATCGACGAGCTGGCGCCGCTGTTCGTGGACGCCGCCGTCAGCCGCTGAACTGGCACGCCAGCGGCCGGGCCGCCACTCGGGCGATAGGATGGAACGAAAGGCCTCCGGTCTCGGAGGGCGGCGCCGCGGGTGGGAGGTTTGGTGCGACAGCGCGTCACCACCGGGATCGGTGCCGTCCTGCTGGTGGGGATCGTCCTCGCGCTCAACTTCTACCGCCTGCCGGTGGTGGCGCTCTCGCCCGGGCCGGCCGAGGACGTCCTCGCCCGGGTCAAGATCACCGGCCGCACCCCCGTGTACGAGTCCAAGGGCGACCTCTACCTCACCTCGGTCGGCATCGACGACGACGTGCGCTTCTACGAGGCCCTGCTCGACCTCGCCAACCGGGACGTGCAGATGCTGCCGCGGTCCGACCTGTACCCCGAGGACGAGAGCCCGCAGGAGATCGACCGCCAGAACACGGTCGACATGGACACCTCCAAGATGAACGCCACCGTGGTCGCGCTGCGCGAGCTCGGCTACGAGATCAAGCCGTCCCGCACCCAGATCCAGGAGGTGGGGCGCGACGCACCGGCCACCGGCAAGCTGCGGGTGGCCGACGAGATCCTGCGCGTCGACGGCCACAAGGTGCACGGCATCGACGAGGTCCGCGAGGCGATCGCCAAGCACCGCCCGGGCGACGAGGTCACCGTCCGCGTCCGCCGGGAGCGGGCCGACCTGGATGTCACCGTCGGCACCCGCGCGGCCGGCGACGAGCCCGACCGTGCCCAGATCGGCGTCGTGCTGCGCGAGCTCTTCGACCACCTCCCGGTCGACGTCAAGATCGACACCGAGGGCATCGGCGGGCCGTCGGCGGGGCTGATGTTCACGTTGTCGATCATCGACAAGCTCACCAAGGAGGACCTCACCGGCGGGCGCCGCATCGCCGGCACCGGGGAGATCTTCCTCGACGGCCGCGTCGGCCGCATCGGCGGCATCGGCGAGAAGCTGGTCGCGGCGAGACGCCAGGGAGCCACCGTGTTCCTCGTGCCCGAGGGCAACTGCGCCGAGGCCCGGCGCGTCGCGCCAGACGGGCTCCGCCTGGTCAAGGTGGCCAACCTGCACGACGCGCTCACCTACCTGCGCCAGCGGTCCGCCTCGGCGGACGGGCCCGGCTGCTGATCAGCGCGAGGACCCTCCGGTCACCGCCAGGGCCAGCGCCGCCAGCAGCAACACCACGGCCAGCATGAGCACGAGCGCCATCAAGGCACCTCCCCCCGGGACCCCCCGGTTCGGTTCGGGAGGCACGAACCTCCAGGCGCGGGAGAGGCCCGAAAGGGTACGGGGTGGGTCCTGTCGCCGACGCCCTCTCGCAGGCACGGACGGCGTGCTAGGGTCTGCTGGTGGTTGCAGCCAGACGCCCTCCTCGCCGCTGGACGCTCGCCGTCCTGCTGTTGGCCTTCGTCCTGCTGGCCGCCATCGGCAGCATCACCCGCTTCTACACCGACCTCCTGTGGTTCCGCGAGGTCGACAAGACCCAGGTGTTCTGGGGGCAGATCACGGCCAAGCTGACCCTCGGCCTGCTCGCCGGTCTCGGCACCGCGATCGTGATCGGGGCGAACCTGTGGCTGGTCGAGCGGCTCTCACCCCGCTACGGCCTGGCCGTCGTCGGCCGCCCCCAGGTGGACCGCTACCGCGCCATCCTCGCCCCGTACCTGCGGCCGCTGCGCATCGGCGTGGCCGCCTTCCTGGGGCTGGTGACCGGCCTGCAGTCCGCCGGCCTGTGGCAGAGCTTCCTGCTGTGGCGCAACTCCGTGCCGTTCCACGAGTCCGACGCCCAGTTCGGTCGCGACATCAGCTTCTACGTCTTCGAGCTGCCCTTCCAGCGGGCGGTGTTCGGCTGGCTGTTCAGCACCCTGGTCCTGGCCGCCCTGCTGTCGGCCGCGGGCCACTACGTGCTCGGCGGCATCCGTCCCCAGGCCACCAGCGACCGGGTCGCCCCCCAGGTCCAGGCCCACCTCTCGATCCTGGTCGGGCTGATCGTGGCCCTCAAGGCCTGGGGCTACTGGCTCGACCAGTTCGAGCTGGTCTACTCCACCAGGGGCTTCGTCGCCGGCGCCTCCTACACCGACGTGCACGCGCAGCTTCCCGCCCTGCGACTGCTGTTCTTCGTGGCGATCATCTGCGCCGGCCTGTTCTTCTGGGGCGCCCGCACCCGCGGGCTGGCGTTCCCGGTCGCCGGGATCGTGCTGCTCGGGCTCACCTCGATCCTGGTCGGCGGCGTCTACCCCGGCATCGTGCAGCGCTTCAGCGTCGAGCCCCAGGAGCTGCGTCGCGAGCGCCCCTACATCGCGCGCAATATCGAGGCCACCCGCAAGGCCTTCGGCCTGGGCACCGTCGCAGGCAAGTCCTTCCCGGCCAGCACCGACCTGAAGGCCAGCGACCTCGACGAGAACAAGGACACCGTCAACAACATCCGCCTCTGGGACCCGGACGTGCTCAAGCCGGCAGTCCGCAACCTGCAGGCGATCGCCCCCTACTACTCGTTCAGCGATGTCGACGTCGACCGCTACCCCGTCGACAAGGAGTTGCGCCAGGTGATGATCTCGACCCGCGAGGTCGACTCGAACCTGATCGCCTCCCAGGCCAAGACCTGGCAGAACCTCCACCTCGGCTACACGCACGGCTACGGGATCGTCGCGACACGCGTGAACACCGCCGTCCAGCAGGGGCAACCCGACTTCATCGTCTCCAACTTCGACATCAGCAACGCGCCCATCCCGGTCAGCCAGCCACGCGTCTACTTCAGCGAGCCGCCCCCGAACTCCGCCGCCTACGTGGTGGTCGACACCAAGCAGCCCGAGATCGACCGCCCCTCGTCGGGCGGTGGCGACACGCCGGCGACCACCACCTACGAGGGCCGCGGCGGCGTCCGCATGTCCAGCTTCCTGCGACGGCTCGCCTTCGCCCTGCGCTTCCGCGAGTTCAACCTGCTCATCTCCGGCAACATCACGCCGCAGTCGCGCCTGATCTTCAACCGCGACATCCGCGACCGGGTGGAGAAGGTCGCGCCGTTCCTGCAGTGGGACGGCGACCCCTACGCGGTGGTGGTCGACGGGCGCATCAAGTTCGTGCGCGACGGCTACACCACCACCGACCGCTACCCGTACTCCCAGCGCATCGCGCTCGACGAGGCCGCGCGGCGCAACTCCGAGGCGGGCAGCGGCGTGGCAGGCGCCGGCAATTACATCCGCAACTCGGTCAAGGCGGTGGTCGACGCCTTCGACGGCACGATCACCCTGTACGCCTTCGACGAGAGCGACCCGCTCCTGCAGGCCTGGCGCAGCGCCTTCCCGGACCTGTTCGCCCCCAAGGACCAGATCCCGCAGTCCCTTGCGGAGCACCTCCGCTTCCCCGAGGACCTGTTCTCGATCCAGACCGAGCGCTTCGCCTCCTATCACGTGACCGACGCGGGCGACTTCTACTCCCGCGAGGACTTCTGGGCACTGCCGGACGACCGCTCCGGTGAGATCCGCCAGGGCGGGAGCAGCCTGATCCCGGGCGAGCAGGCCAAGATGCGGCCCTATTACCTGCTGACCAGGCTGCCCGGAGAGGACAAGCTCGGCTTCCACCTGGTGATGCCGTTCACGCCGAACGGCAAGGAGAACATGATCTCCTACATGGCGGCCAGCTCCGACCCGGGGGACTACGGGCGCGTCACCCTGTTCAACCTCGACCGCAGCAAGACCGTGTTCGGCCCCACCCAGGTGAACGCGCGCATCCTCGCCAACCGGGAGATCTCCTCGCTGGTCTCCCTGCTCAACCGCGAGGGTTCCAAGGTCATCCTCGGCAACCTGCTGGTCGTGCCGATCAAGGACTCGCTGCTGTACGTCCAGCCCCTGTTCGTGCAGGGGTCGGCGGAGAACTCGATCCCGCTGCTGACCAACGTGGCGGTCTTCTACAACAACCGCGTCGGCTTCGCCGACGACCTCGCCGGCGCCCTCAGCGAGGTGATCTCCGGTGCCGGCGAGCAGCACGCTGAGCGGCTTGGAGTGCCCGCAACGCGGGCAGTGCTTCAGCGTCGGCGAGCTGGCGTCGTCGCTGTGCGCGTCCGGGTCCGGCCGGTGGACGCGCGTGTCAACGTGCGTGTCAACGGGACCGGATGGGACGGGCTGGGACGCTGTGGGATGAGTTGCCACCCGTCAGGGGCAGCGTTCCTGGTCAGGTGGTGCCTGGTGGGATGGCGTGGGACCAGCGGAGATGGCCGAAAGGCAGCTCATAACCCAGAGGTCGAGGGTTCAAATCCCTCCCCCGCCACCAAGATTGACCAGCACGTTCGGCGCTTCACCTCCTCTCAATAGGACAGCTGGATGTGGCTGTTGTCAGTTTTTTGTCAGTGGACGGCCCGGGCTTCGGTCCGGGCCTTTCGCTTGGGCCGAAACCGTCGAGGATCAGGCTCGCCACGGCGTTGGCAGCCTGGGCGTCATGCCAGGGATCACGTGGCTGTAGACGTCCAGGGTGATGGCGATATTGGCGTGGCCGAGGCGCTCGCTGACCACGTTGGCCGGAATCCCCGCAGCCAGCGCCGCGGTGGCGTAGCTGTGGCGGACGTCGTGTAGCCGGATCGGCGGGAGGCCGGCGCCGCGGGCCAGTCGCCGGAACCAGTCGGTGATGAGGTCCGGGTGGATGGGGGAGCCGTCCGGCCGGGTGAAGACCAGCCCCGAGTCCATCCAGGCCGCCCCGACCTGGGCGCGTTCCTGCTCCTGTTGAGCCTTCTGCTCCTGTAGGGCAGCCAGCGTGGCGGGGTCGAGCGCTAGTGACCGCTTGCCCATCCGCGTCTTGGGCTCGGATTCGTGGACCGCATAGTTGACGACCACCCTGGGCCGCCGGGGCGAGAGCCGAGCGGCGTTCAGGTCGACGTCAACCCAGCGCAGCGAGTTCGGCGCGTCGCATCCCGGTGGTGGCGACGAGCAGCCACAGGGCGTACAGGCGATCCTGGCGAGCGTGGGCCAGGAAGGCCCGCAGCTGCTCTGGGGTCCAGACCTGCATCTCCGGCGAGGCGCCACGCGGCGGGCTGACCGCGTCGGCCACGTTACGGATCAGGTAGCCGAGGCGGACGGCGTCTCGAAGGGCCCGGTGCAGCATGGAGTGGATGTTGCGCACGGTCTTGGGGGCCAGGCCTTGGCCGTCCCGCCGGGCGTCGGTGAGGAGGGCGCGGTAGAACGCGCTGAGGTTGGAGGGGGTGAGCCGCCCCAGCACCGACACCCTGGCGTGGCGGCGCGGCGCCGCCGGCGAGCGGCGCACCGCGCGCCTGCTCGCTCCCCTGGAGCGTCGCGGCTGGGCGGTCCTGCACGACCTGGCCGTCCTGGCACCCAGGCCAACCTTGATCACTTGGTCATCGGCCCCGGCGGGGTGCTGGTCATCGACTCCAAGTACTACCGGGGACGGCTATGGCTGGACCACGACGGCATGGTCTGGCATGGCCGCCACCTGCTGGTCTCGGCCCTGCGCAAGGTGGTGTGGCAGGCCGACCAGGCTGACGAGGTCCTCGGCATCGCCGACGTCCAGGTCGCCGCGATCGTCGCTGTCCACGGCGCCGGCGTCCCCTGGGGCTTGGTGCGGGCCGAGAGTGTCACCATCGTTCCGGCCCGGCGGGTGCCCGACCTGCTGCAGGCGCTGCCGCCGAGGCTTGGGCCCGAGCGGGTCGCCTGGCTGGCCGACCGAGCCCGGCTGCGGTTCCGTCCCGCCGCCTGACCGCCTGCCACGGGTCGCCCAGGCGTGCCCGAGCCTCATCCTCGAAACCGGGACCGCTCCTGAGCGCCGGCTGCGCGGCGGGGTCGCGGCAGTCGACGACGATCTCGGTGAGCCTGCTCCCCATGACGGCCTCTGACGGCCTCCCGGCTCCAGTCGTGGCGCGCACTGGGAGGAGTCTCCCGGATCAGGCCTCGGTCTCGCTCGGCACCGGTGTGCCGGCGTCCCGCGGCGGGCCGGCCGGCCGGGCTTGGATCACCACCAGGCTGATGACCAGGGCGAGCAGCGCGAACAGGACCGCGAACTCGAACGCGGTGGAGATGCCGTGGGCCAGGATCTGGGCGGAGCTCTGGCCCGGGAGCTGCCCGGTCCGCTGGAACTGTGCCCGCGCGGCCGGCGAGGCGGTGGCTAGGAACTTGCCGACCAGGTTGGTGGCCTCGTTGCGGCTGGCGGTGCCGAACACCGTCACCAGGATCGACAGCCCCAGCGACCCGCCCACCTGCTGCATCGCGTTCAGCAGGCTGGAGGCCGCGCCCGACTCCTGGCGCGAGACCCCCGAGACCGCCGTCAGCGTCAGCGGCACAAACAGGCACCCCATGCCGAGCCCGAATACCAGGATCGGGCCCAGCAGCCCGTCCAGGTAGCCGCTGCTGACCGTGATCCTCGACAGCCACGCCAGCCCGCCGGTGGTCAGCAGCGCGCCGGCGACCATGAACCGCTTGGGCCCGACTACCGGCAACAGCCGCGCGACCAGCTGCGAGGTCACGATGATTACCGCGCTGACCGGCAGGAACGCCAGCCCCGCCTTCAGCGGGCTGTAGCCGAGCACCTCCTGCACGAACAGGGTCAGGAAGAAGAACATCCCAAACAGCGAGGCGGCCAGGCCGAGCATGATCGCGTAGCTGCCCGCGCGGTTGCGGTTGCGGAACATGTGCAGCGGGGTGATCGGCTGGCGTGTCCTGGCCTCGATCGCCAGGAACACCGCCAGCAGCACCACCGCGGCCACGAACGCGGCGATCGTCACCGCGTCGCTCCAGCCCTGCTGGGCAGCGCGGATGAACCCGTAGACCAGCGAGGTCATCCCCGCCGTGGAGGTCAGCGCGCCGGCCACGTCGAAGCGGCCGGGCTGGCGCTCGGACTCGGCGATGTACAGGGGCGCCGCCACGGCGAGCAGGATGCCGATCGGCACGTTGACGAACAGCACCCAGCGCCACGACAGCCACGAGGTCAGCATGCCCCCGAGCAGCAGCCCCACGGCGGCGCCGGAGCCCGAGACGGCCGCGAACACGCCGAATGCTCGGTTGCGGGCGGGGCCTTCGGCGAAGTTGGTGGTGACCAGCGCCAGCGCGGTCGGCGAGGCGATCGCGCCGCCCACCCCTTGCAACGCCCTGGCGGCCAGCAGCCAGCCCGACGAGGTCGCCAGGCCGCCGAGCAGCGACGCCAGGCTGAACAGCAGGATGCCGGTGATGAACACCCGGCGGCGGCCGAGGATGTCGCCGGCGCGGCCACCCAGCAGCAGCAGTCCGCCGAAGGTGAGCGTGTAGGCGTTGAGCACCCACGACAGGCCGGTCGTCGAGAAGTGCAGCGCACTCTGGATGTGGGGCAGGGCGATGTTGACGATGGTGGCGTCCAGCACCACCATCAGCTGCGCGCCCGCGATCACCGCCAGCGCGATCCCCGGGTGGAAGCCGCGCCGCGCCTGCCCCGGGGCACGCTGGGCAGCCGTGCGTGAGGTCGTGGTCATGAATCCCCCCGAAACGCCTTCGTCATCGTCAAGGAACGCCGACCGGTAGACCGCGTCGGTGACCCAGTAGAGGTTCCGCTCGACGCGGCGACGTGGTAGCCCTGGTCGTTGAGGGCGGGGCCGAGCGAGGACCGAGGGATGGGCGCGTAGTCGGGCAGGGCTGGTGATGTCACGGCCTCTCCCTTGCATCTCGGGCACGTCCCCTGGCGGCCGTGCGAGCCTTCGCGACGGGCCCAGGCTGGCCACCAGGCAGGTGAGAGGTCGTCACCGGATCCTGGTGATCCGCAGGACCGGGGCACCGCAGAACGGGATCGATCACGCGGACGGCGCATGCCTTCGCATGACGGTCAGGGGCAAGCGGCGCCCATGACCGCCGGGCACGTGTTGGCGGCGCGTTGATGTTCGCGCGCCGTCGACCGAGCACGTACGCTGGCCTGGTGCCGAGAGGTCCGGCGCTCGGACCGTGTCGCCGAGGACAGGGGCGTCAGGCGTAGACACCAGGGCAGACTATTGAAGGTGGCTCCAGCAACGCCCCGGCTGATCGACCGGGGCGATCTCCTCGCCGCGCTGGATCGCGCGGCGGCGGGGAAGGTGACGATCCTCTCGGCTCCTGCCGGCAGCGGGAAGACGTCGCTGCTGCGCGCGTGGGCCGACCGCCCGGGGCAGCCGCATCGGCTCGCCGTCGTACAGGTGCAGCGCGACCAGCACGACGCCCAGCTGTTCTGGCTTGCCCTGCTGGACGCGGTCCGTCAGGCCACCGGTGCAGACAGCGGCGCGGAACCGTCGGCAGGGACGCCTGACTTCAATGCACCGGCGATGGCCGGCCGGGTGCTAGCGGAGCTCGCCGATGCTCGCGACGGCGTCACGTTGGTTATTGACGATCTCCACGATCTGCACTCGCCAGAGGCGCTCGCCCAGCTCACCCGGCTGCTGACGAACCTTCCCCCCCACGTGCACGCGATGCTGGCCACGCGTCACGACGTGCGGCTACGGCTGCATCAGTTGCGCCTGGCCGGCGAGCTGGCCGAGATCCGCGCGGCGGATCTGCGCTTCAGCGAGCGCGAAACCCGCGAGCTGCTGGAGGCCTCGGGGATCGCGCTGTCGGAGGCTGGGGTGGCGCTGCTGCACCAGCGGACCGAAGGGTGGGCCGCGGGCCTGCGGCTGGCGGCGATCTCACTGGTCGGCCACCCCGACCCGGAGCGTTTCGTGGCGGAGTTCTCCGGCAGCGACCGCATGGTCGCCGAGTACCTACTCGCCGAGATGCTGGACCGCCAGCCCAGCGACGTCCAGGATCTGCTGTTGCGCACCTCCCTGCTCGACCGGGTCAACGGCGAGCTGGCAGACCTGCTGACCGGCCGCCCTGGCTCGGAACAGATCCTGCTGAGTCTCGAAGACGCGAACGCGTTCGTCGAATCGCTCGGCCCCGAGCGGACGGGGTTTCGCTACCACCACCTGTTGGCGGATTTCCTGCGGCTGGAGCTGCGCCGGACGCTGCCCGAAGAAGTACCCGCGCTGCATCGGCGCGCCGCCGGATGGTTCACCGTGCAGGGCCAGGTCGTCAACGCCGTCCGGCACACCCAGGCGGCGGGTGACTGGGCTGATGCGGCTCGGCTGCTCGCCGACCATTCGTTCAGCCTGACCCTCGACGGGCAGGCGCAGACCATGCAGGCGCTGCTGCGGGCCTTCCCGCCGGGCGCGGACCACCCCGAGCTGGCCCTGGTGCGCGCGATGGGCGACCTTGCTCAGGGGCGCCTGGATGAGGCGGCCGCCTACCTGGCGGTCGCCGAGACGTACGCCGAGGCGGCGCCGCCAGGTCGCCAGCGCCGCCTGCGGGTGGCGGTCGCGTCGCTGCAGCTGTCGCTGGCGCGGCGGCGCGGTCACCTGGCCGGCGTCATCGAGCAGGCCAGGTTCCTGGCCTCCCCGGTCACCGGGCAGTCCGACGAAGACATCGCACTCGGCAGCGACCTGCGGGCGGTGGCGCTAATGAATCTGGGGACCGCCGAGGCGTGGACGCTCGGGCTGCCAGAGGCGCCGGACGCCGAACGCCACCTGCGGGAGGGCGCCGACCTGGCCCGGGAGATCGGCCGCCCCTACCTGGAAGTCGGCTGCCTGGCGCAGCTCGGGTTCGCATCGCTGGTCCTCCACTCGTTCGCCACGACCCAGCGGCGCTGCCGCGAGGCGATCGCCCTCGCCGAGCGGCACGGCTGGGGCGCGGAACCGGTGATCGCACCCGCGCTGATAATGCTCGCCGCCACGCTGATCTGGACGGGTGAGTTCGACGAGGGCGAGCGATGGCTGCAACGAACCAGACAGGCCCTGCAAACAGACACCGGGCCGGACATCACGCTCCTGCTGCACCAGACGGCCGGGGTACTGCACGCTGGCCGCGGCCGCCACCATGAAGCACTCGAGGAGTTCGGCGCGGCTGAATACCTGGGATCGCAGCTAGCGGACTCGCAGGCGCTGGCGACCCGGACCACCCGCTGGCTGCCGGCCACCCAGGCCCGCCTCGGGATGACCGGCGAGGCCCGCGCCTTGCTCGCGGCGCTCGATGACGAGCGGGCCAGCTCCGGTGAGATCCGTAACGCCCGCGCGGTGATCTGCCTCGCGGAAGGTAATCCCGCCGCGGCTCTAGCCGCGGTGGCCGATGTTCTGGATGGCACGGCACCGGTCCTCGGGGACGTCACGGTCATGGAGGCTCACCTGCTGGCCGGGCTCGCCCACCGCCAGCTCGGTGACCAGCGCGCGGCCAGCCAGGCGGCGGAACGGGCGCTGGCCCTGGCGGAGCCGGACCGGCTGGTCCTGCCGTTCGCGATGACCGGCTCGCGGGAGCTGCTCGAGGCGCTGCCCCGGCACCAGACCGCGCACGGCGCGCTGCTCGCCGACATCCTCGACGTGCTGCACGGCTCATCCCCGGCGGCCAAAGAGCAGTCCCCATCGCCGCCGACGGAGGAGCTCAGCCCGGGCGAGCTGCGGGTGCTGCGATACCTGCCGACCAACCTCTCCCGGCCCGAGATCGCCAGCGAGCTGTCCGTCTCGCTGAACACCGTCGGCACGCACCTGCGCAGCATCTACGCCAAGCTCCAGGTCCGTGACCGGTCCTCGGCCGTGCAGCGCGCCCGGGAACTGCGGCTGCTGGCGGCCAGCCGCACGCGCTAGCCCCGGCGATCACCGGATCCCGGTGATCCGGGGTCACCTGCCCGCCCGTGATCATGGCGTCATGGACCCGGCACCCACCCTGTACATGATCCGGATCAACGGCCACCTCGGCGCCACCGTGCTGTCCGCGTTCCCGGCGCTGGCGCCGCAACGGCACGGCGCAGACACCGTGCTCACCGGCCTGCTGGACCGGTCGGCACTGTACGGCGTGCTGGCCGAGATCGAGGCGCTCGGCCTGGACCTGCTCGAGCTCCGAAAGCTCACCCCCGACCGCACATCACCAGAACCAGGTCACCACCACTCACCCTAACGGCCACTACCGTCGGGCGCGTCCGTTTCGCTAGAAGGTGAGGCTCCCATGCGCGACCCGCTGGCAGACCATCTCCGTCCGAAGGGGAATCCATGACCACCACCAACCCGCCGGCTGCGCGGGCCGGCTC
>WNGA01006673.1_pt1 | contig 17132 bp, 13 predicted proteins | sample 5400061 | NCBI WGS metagenome assembly WNGA01 (sample SAMN13153366, study PRJNA577476) | soil metagenome | isolation source: 100 cm soil or saprolite under grassland replicate 2 | place: USA:California | collected 2016-06-15 | reverse complement strand
ATTACAGGAAAGAGATTCCTCGCAAAAGGAGTAGTTGTATCCACTCTTGGTTTTCTTTTTACGCTAAAGATCATCGCAATGCTGTTTTTACCGCAGACAGGGCTGGGTATCCGTGCTTTTTCAAGTCAAGAAACTTTGGCTAGCGGCAACTGGGAAAAAAGTTACAGTACCTTTCTTAATCCACTCTACACACAGGTCATTCAGCAGCCATATCTCAGCAACCGCGAATTTCCCATCGAATGGATAAATCACAAGGGTTTCGAACCTGAGCAATTTTGGGTTGCCTTGGAGGTGAATGGGTTCGTCCATTTGAAGGAAAATGAAAGGCTTGTATTCATTGTCGAAGGGGCGAGACAGGCTCAAGTCGAGATGATAGATGTAGTGAATCAGAAAACTACGTCTGCAATCATCTTGGAGAATTACCAAAGAGTAGGTGCAAACCTGTTTCAAGCAGTTCCGAATATGCGGGATTTCAAGCTACAGGGAATTTTAACGTTCAAGAGGTTTGGACAATACCACGTTGAGCCTTTGATTTTATATCCCGATGGCTCTACAAAATCTGCGCTTACCTTATCTAGGATTTGGGTTTCTCCAACCAACATAAACTTCAGTTTTTTTCAATTATTACTCAATTTCATTGGCCTTTCGCTTGCCGGAATATTTGTGATTGGATTGGTCTTTGGTTTGGTTGATCTATATCGCTCAAACAAAATCAGCGCCATTGATGTTTATCTCGCGGTTACGGCTCTTCCTGCGTTTTACATTGCCAATCTAATACAAAAACCTGAAATGAATATTGCGATCATTTATTTGATCAGCGTGCTGGCCGTGGTGAAGATCATTGAGCATTCAGTTTCTCAGCGTGAATATTCATGGAAGGAACTTCTTTTGTCCATTGGTCCTGCGTTTTTGTTGATGCTCCTCGTTCTAGATATTCAAAATCTGCGTGATGTGACCATCTTCCCGCAAAACCAGGATGGACTCGAATATCAGATCTTCGCGCGGAATATATTTGTCCATGGTGATGTATTTCTTGCTGAAACGCCTCCGCGTGCTTATAAAATCCTCTTTCCTTACCTCGTAGGCATTGTGCACACCTTCTTCGGTCAATCCGCTTCGGCGCAACTGTTCTTGAATGCATGGTGTGCCATATTGAGCAGCGCGATCATATTGAACCTGATGAAGCACAATAACATTTCTGCAAGTATCGCGCTCTTGATTTCTCTCGCTTTGCCGTTGATACTCTGCCTGCCAACATCCTACATTTATTATTACCGCTTCGGTTTGATCGAGCCCGTTGCCATCCTGTTTTTACTGCTTACCTGCTATTTTGCGATTAAACAAAAAATCGGCACGATGTTTGTTACAGGCATGTTGACTGTGCTTTTGCGACTCGATTACCTTGGCCTGGTCTTCGCCGCGATCATGCTTACATCTCCGCCCATCCTAGGCTCGACAAGAGCAGCATGGAAACAATTCTCTAGTTGGTTTAAAGTCAATGTAAAACGTATTGCAGCATATGCGCTTGCCATATGTTTTCCTCCCTTGCTTGTCATTTCAGGATATTTCCTTTTGACGCCTCATTACACGTTAAATTTCAGTGATACGTATCAGGTATCTCCTGCCTCGATATCTGAAGGTTTGATGCGCGTGGTTATAGGTGGGAATCTGAATGAACTAAAAACGAAATTCGCTGAAAACTTCCTTGACGCTTCTTTAACCGTTTTTCCACTTATCCTGGGATTCCTGATCGCTCTCGCAACAATATTTTTTCGGAAAGGGATTTTTGAAAAAATTGACCTGCGCTGGGCTTTGCTCATCCCAAGCATTTTGCCTGCTTATTTGGTCGTTCGACCCGCGGCTTATTTCCCGCGTTTTAGTTTTTCCATTCTGCCATTTGATTTGGTGATGATTGGATCATTCTTGTATTACTATCGTGTCATGTATAATGATTTTCGTTCCCAGGATCTCATTGAAGTCAGAGTGAATGAATCCAGATAACAGCATGAAAAACTACTTGCGGATTATGCTCACATCATGGTATGTGATTACTTTACTGATCGTCATAAGCATTGCAGTTATTTATCTCAAGCTGGGCAGAAAGGGCTTTGAGATTTTTATTCAGCAGTGGCCTTTGAGTAATCTAAACATTATGCTTGCATCTACGGCTCTAACATGGTTATGTCTGGGAGCGCTGTTTTATTTGCTTGCTTACGAAAAGATAAAAGCCAATAATGCGCTGACCTTTGCAGGCTTCTTTTTGATTGCATTGACTTACTTAAACATCCTCCGTGAAAGATTTCGGTATGGTGATTACCATTATTATCTTGAGGCTGCAACTAATTTACTCCAGAATAAGCCCTTGCCTGATACATATATCTATCTTCCATTATGGGCAACCATGGTTCAATTCATCGTTCCGCTCGGAGATGAGGGTGTGCTGTTGGTGCTCTGGACTCTCAACATTATCTTTTTGATTGCTTTTTATTTTTTACTTCATCGTCTTTTGGAAGTATACGGGTTTTCGGTTCCACTGGCAGCGCTGATCACGACGTTTTTTATCCTGGTCAACACACCTCTTCACCGGACGTTGGGATATGTGCAAGTCAATCTGCTTGTAATGGTTTTGATTCTGCTTGGTATTTTGTTTTATCCCAAGTGGATGTTTCTTTCAGCATTAACCCTTGCATTAGCTGTTCATTTGAAGACTTCTCCTATTGTTCTTGTACTGGCTTTCCTGCTTGAGCGCAATTGGCGTTGGCTGATTTGGTTCTTACTTAGTTTCCTCGTTATTGGATTGATCCCGGTAGCAATGAATGGCGTTTCTCCCTATTATGATTTTCTAACAAATATCACCATCTTATCGCAAAATAACAACACGATCTTTCATGATACCTCCTTTGATTCATTCCTTCGATTTCTTGACCCATTTCTCCGCATCAATATGTTCTGGACACGTGTCCTAACCTATATGTCCAAACTCTTGCTCGGCATCGCGACAATTTTCGTGATGATGCGAAATGTCCGACATCAAATCTTTATACGCGGGCAGGATAATGGCACTGTCCTATTGAATGCCATTCCGCCGCTTTTTATTTTGATGACGCTTGCTTCGCCAATTGTGTGGGACCACCATGGTATCTTTGTAACAATACCCTTTCTACTAATGCTAAAGTGGTTAAATTCACCTGCTAAGTGGGCATTGTACAGTTTTGCCTATTTCCTCGAGTTCATCTTGCCGTCATTTGATTTTTTCCCCTGGTCGTTTGGCAGACTTTTGGCGCCCCTCATTATTTTGGGTTTAATGTGGGGAATTGAAAAGCAACAAGAACAGTCACGTTTCTTTGCAATAGTGAGCGATTGGCTTTCAAATTTACCTGCATTGAGAGCTTGATCTGGAATCCATGAGACCTCATCTTCCCATCCGCATTTTGATTGCTTTAAATATTCTTCTTGGCATTTTGACTTTCTCCAAATATGGGGAAAGTTGGGATGTCAATAGCTTAACCCATTATGCGGATAGTTCCATTTCGATGTATGGCAAATTGATTGGCAATGGAGATTTTTCACCAGCTTCGATAAAAGATGAGCTCGCGCTTGGATATTATGGTCCTGCTTATGTAATGTTGCTGAGAATGATTGACCGACTCATAAATCCTCACTATGAGGACGGCCTAAGTCCGCTTCAACATTTTGTTTACTTTATGACCTTTCAAGCGGGTGTTATCGCTTTTTATGTTCTGTGTCTTCGTTGGATGAACGAAATTGCGGCGTTTGGCGCAACGCTGCTTTTTTCGACTCAACCAGTTTTGTGGGGACATGCATTTATCAACCCCAAAGACATTCCTTTTCTGGCTTTCTTTCTTCTGACGGTTCTTTTTGGATATAAAATTGGCGAAAATCTAGAGCCGATTCCATTAGACAAGCGGACTATCCTCGCCTCGATCTTCTTTTGGCTGATTCCGTTTCTGGTCATTTTCTTTGGCTCAGGGTTAATCCTTATGTGGATCGAAAAGCTGGTCCGTAACGCAGCCGTGGGTGAGACAAATATCGTTTCATTCATCGCCTCTGATATTACGAAAGCCTCGCCGGAAATCTACATTCATAAATATTCCAGTTTTTATATTCGTATTTCTTTTTTCTATATATTGATTTCAACTCTGGTTTTGTTCTTCTTTTACTATCGGTATTCCCGCCCTGCTTTTTCAGCATTGATTCCTGTTCTAGTGGGCTCCTTACTTCTGGGGTTTACAATTTCCATTCGTAATCTTGGCCTTTTTGCGGGCTTAATCGTTAGTGGTTACATTCTTCGGAAGCATGGACGTAATGCACTCCTCCACTTGCTGTTTTATGGGTTGGTCGCCGCATTCACTGTATATTTGCTTTGGCCTTATTTATGGATTAATCCGGCTGGTCATTTATTTCAAAGCTTTGTTACCATGGCACGCTATCCATGGACAAACACCGTTCTTTTTAATGGCATTGAGTATCCAGCGGCAGACTTGCCTGCATCTTACTTGCCTACTCTGTTGGGCATTCAGCTCACGGAACCTGTTTGGGTTTTGTTCATGGTCGGATTAGTGGTGGCAATTTTCAGCCTAAGAGATAGGCGGGGCCTGCTTGTCCTGACCGTGATTTGGTTTATCCTTCCACTTATCGGATTTATGATCGCGCGCATAGTCTTGTACGATAATTTTCGTCAGATATTGTTTATTCTTCCACCTGTATTTTTCTTATGTGGGATCGCGTTTGAAAGAATTAAGCGGCCGTGGGTACAAGTTCTCGTAATTGGTCTATGTGTGTTACCGGGGATTATTGGAATTGTTAGATTATATCCCTATGAATACACTTACTACAACAGTAGCATCGGCGGCATACACGGCGCGTTTCGAAAATTCGAATTGGATTATTGGGGTACTTCGTATCGTGAAGCCGCGTTGTGGTTGAATGAAAATACTCCTGTCAATACAAATATATGGGCCGAAGGCCCCACACATTTACTTGGTATTTACTTGCGAAAAGATTTGAAATTATATTCTTCAGGTGAAATCGAACGTGCGGATCATTACGATTATGTCGTTGCGCTCTCCCGTTACAATCTCGATCTAACTTCTTATCTCAAAGCGAATGTGGTTTATAAAATCGAACGCGAGAACGCAGTGCTGGCTGTCATTAAAAAGCCATAAAAGGAAGTAAAGATGAATTTACTGGAACGTCTCTCAAATGAAACTATATTAGCGGATGGTGCGATGGGCACGATGCTTCATGCGCATGGTATTGGCTTTGACCAATGCTTCGATGAATTAAATATCAAAAATCCTGCCATAGTGGCGGAAATACATCGCGAGTATATTGAAGCGGGCGCGCAGTTAATCATTACGAATACTTTTGGCGCTAATCGGTTCAAGCTCTCAAAGCATGGATTAGATGAAGAGGTGGTTAGGATTAATCGCGCGGGTGTGGAACTTGCAAAACGCGTGGTAGCCGCGTCATTTAAGGATGTATTGATTGCAGGGGATGTTGGCCCGCTTGGTGTGCGAATCGCGCCGTTTGGACGAGTGAAACCTGAGGAGGCACGCGCCGTGTTTGCAGAGCAGATCAAAGCATTGACCGAAGCAGGCGCGGACTTGATTGTGATCGAAACGATGACTGACCTATATGAAATTCAGGAAGCAATCAAAGCCGCGCAACAAGTTTGTACGCTACCCGTGGTTGCATCCGTGACGTTCACACGTGATGATCGCACTTTGCTTGGTGATGATCCAACCAAAGTTGCCGATACACTAGCGAAAACGGGTGCAGATGTAATCGGTGTCAACTGCTCCGGCGGGCCCTCACAGTTGCTTCGCATTCTTAAACAAATGCGCCATGCAGTGCCAGATGGTAGGTTCTGGGTTAAGCCGAATGCAGGTTGGCCTGAACAAGTTGGCGGGCGCATCATGTATCCTGCGGATGCGGATTATTTTGGCGAATATGCCATCTCATTTCGTGATGCAGGCGCAAAGATTGTCGGTGGATGTTGCGGAACCACACCCCAACATATTGCCGCTATGAGGAAATCATTAGCAGCAGTGCCTCGTTTAAACGGAGACGCTACTTCGATCTTACTTGAAGATGAAATTACCGAAGTTCCTGCTGAACAACCGACTCTGTTCGCACAGAAATTGGCTTCCGGCAAGTTTTGTATATCTGTTGAAATGGATCCACCGCGCGGACTCTCAACTCACAAACTGCTCGCGGGCGCGTCCCTGCTTGCCGAAGCAGGCGCGGATGTGATCAATGTGGCCGACTCTCCCATGGCGCGCATGAGGATGTCTGCCTGGGCGGTTTGTGACGTGGTCCAACGCCTGGTCGGTGTGGAAACTGCGCTTCACTTCCCGACCCGCGGGCGGAACCTGCTTCGAGTACAGGGTGACCTGCTCGCTGCCCATGCGATTGGTCTGCGTAATGTTTTCGTTGTAATGGGTGACCCGACGTCCATTGGCGATTATCCTGAAGCCATGGATAACTATGACCTTGTACCTTCAGGCGTCATAAAATTGATCAAGCAAGGCTTCAACCATGGTGTGGATCATTCCGGTACATCCATTGGCCAACCGACTAACTTCTTTGTTGGTGCAGCATTGAATCTTTGCCCACCCGATCCTGAACAAGAAATAAGGAATTTGCATCGCAAGGTGAAAGCAGGTGCAGATTTCTTACTTACACAACCGGTCTACAGCCCGAACGATGGCTCAATCTTATTGGAAAAATATGAAGCCAAATACGGCAGACTTGATAAACCGATTCTCGCTGGTGTTCTACCTCTGGTCAGTGCAAAACATGCGAACTTCCTGTATAACGAAGTTCCCGGAATTTTTATCCCAGAGGAAACGCTGAAACGGATTGAAGCCGCGGGTGATCGCGGGGTAAATGTTGGGGTGGAACTCGCGGTCGAGTTGATTGACCAACTCAAGGCTTGGGCTGGAGGCGTTTATATCATGCCTCAATTCCATCGTTTTGATATGATTGCCGAAATTATTGACGCGGTAAAATAAAGTTATGCTCCTCACTATCGATGTGGGTAATACCAATATTACACTTGGTCTTTATGAAGGCCAGGAACTTGGCCGGCATTGGCGTCTCGCTACGGATCATGCGCGCATGCCCGATGAGTATGGTCTGCAATTCCTCGGCTTGCTGCAAAACGCGGGGAAGACAATTTCTGATTTAACAGGCGTGTCGCTGGCATCGGTTGTACCTCCTCTTACTATGCGTGTGGTGCAAGCCTGCCGTGAATATCTCAAGCAGGAGCCGCTCCTTGTAGATACAGGCGTCAAAACGGGAATTAAGATCCGTTATGAAGACCCAAAAGCTGTCGGTGCAGACCGTGTTTGCGATGCTGTCGCCGTGATGAAGATGTATGGTGGCCCTGCCTGCATAGTGGATTTTGGTACGGCTACAACATTTAACGCGCTTACAAAAGAAGGAGAATATCTTGGCGGCGCAATTACTGCGGGGATCAATCTTGCCGCAGAAGCATTATTCACACGCGCCGCGAAATTGCCACGCATTGACCTGCAACGCCCGCCTTCTGTCATTGGCCGCAACACTGCCCACGCGATGCAATCAGGCTTGATCTTCGGGTATGTGAGTATGGTCGAGGGAATGGTAGCCCGTTTTCGGTCCGAGTTGGGAAGCGAAATGAAAGTCATTGCCACGGGCGGACTTGCAGAGGTTGTGGCTCAAGAAACAAAAGTCATTGACATACTGGCTCCGTCACTAACTCTAGACGGGCTAAGAATCATTTTTGAACTTAATCGCTAACGTGAAAAGAATCGTGATATTGAGTTTAGGGGTAGCTTTACTGCTGTTGGCTTGTACAGCAATAACTATTGCCGTGCCTGGCCTGGCAAAGACAGCCACGCCTTCCCGAAGCACTCCTTCGAGACGTCCGACCGTACCAGCAACATTGACAATTACCCCAACATTCACTGTTACCCCAACGTCTACACCTTCTCCGATTCCAACTGCCACTTGGGTACACCAAGGACCAGACGCCATCATTGTCCCAATACTCCTTTATCATCATATCGCCGCATCATCACATAACAGTCGTTATTATGTATCGCCCGAAAAATTTGATGCAGAGCTGAAACTACTTCATGATTGGGAGTACACAACGATCACAACCGAAATGCTGGTAAATGCGGTCATGGAGGGTGCGGATCTTCCGCCGCGCCCATTGCTGATCACATTCGATGATGGTAACTCAGACAATTACTTCAATGCCTTTCCGATCATGCAAAAATATGGATTTACAGGTGTGGTGTATATCATAGGTAATTACATGGGCACACCCGGCTATATGAACGCAGATCAGATCAAAGTGATGGCTGCCGCGGGGTGGGAAGTGGGAAGCCACAGCATGAACCATCTCGATCTATCAGAACTTGATCCCCAAAGACAGAGATATGAGATTGTTGAGTCTCGTGAAAAGCTTGAATCCGATCTAGGCTTTCACATCATGACATTTGCCTACCCATTCGGTATCACCAGCACTGAGATCATCGATTACACCGAATTTGCTGGGTATAGTGCAGCGATGGGCCTTGGTTCTTCCGCTGATCAATTTAGATCCAATCTTTATAACCTGCAACGTAGTGACGTAAAAGGGACATTTGATTTCAAGCAATTTATATCCCTCCTGCCTTGGCGTGGCGACCCGATTTATCTTCCCACCAATACACCCACGCCGACACCATAAAATCTTCTTGACTTGAACCATTAGAAAATTTTTGCAGTTGTTTTGTTAAAGTTTTTTCGTCGATCATTTAGTGATTGTTTCGTAAAACGAGGTCGGCAAGTCGGCAATACGATAGATGTGGATATCATAGATTCCCTTAATGTGAATCGTGTGTTCAGGCGCCATACCATTCAAAGCGCTGACGAACAATTGGGTCCTCTCTGTCCGCATACCCAGCGCGTCATTTAAAACAAGATAATCGGCCTGTCTCAGCCGTTCAATCATAGAGGCCATACCTGGTTCTTCCATAAATAATGGATTGAGGATGATCGTTTCCCCGGGGAAAAAATAGGAGAAAGGCCCGCGCCCGCGGAACGAAAGTACTTTAAGCGATTCAGCATCAGGTTTTTGGGTAAGATATGCTGCGGCTTGCTCGAAGCCTTCGCCATAATCATAAGCAGGTGTTTGGCCACTTAACCAAACCATGATCGGATTGTAATAAGTATAGTAATAAGGATAGAAAGCCAGCGCGCTTCCAAGTTGTAGAAGAGCAATCAATGCCACGCCTGCCGCGCGGATTCTTCGACTTCGCTTAAGGTTGACTTCTGATTTGCCTGCCGTTATCGCATCGGTTCCCAGCCGTCCTATCATCATCCCCCACCCCAACGCTGCAATTCCATCCAAGCTGACGTGACTGGACAGAATGTAATGTGCAGAATTCCTGCCCTGTGCGATGCTAAATAACACGACGAACAATATCGCTGTAAGCAATAAATATAGAACAAGTTTTTTTATAATGTCTGCATATTCTCCACGTTGAAAGAGAACTACTGCTGAAAAAATTAAGCCAAGCCATGTAAGAGGTGTACTCCGCCAGAAGAGATCAGCAGCATAATTCTGAATTGTTCCTCCAGCGGAAGCCAGACTAAAAGTGGATGGTTGCAACTCATGTGTGACCTGCAAGCGCGCGCCCTGAAATGCATAACTGAACGCATTGCCATAGACCTCATAGAGCATCTTGCCAGGCGCAACCCACATTCCTGGCCAGACAATCACATAGACAATTACAAGCACAACGAACCAGATGCCAAATATTTTTAAGTGATCAAGCAGCGCATACCCAAAGCCACGTATTTTCTTTTGTTGAAAAAGAGAGACAGCGAGTATAAGTGCAATCACAGGTATCATTGCTAGCGCAGAAGACTTGGTCAATTGTGCCAATGCAGTAGCAGCAGCGGAGATGACAAGATACTGCCATTTACGATCATATTCCAAGTATGTCATCATTCCAAAAATGGATGTCAGCACAAAGAATGCAATCATTCCTTCATGGTTCAGCACTCGAGAATGCCCGAGAAAGAACGGTGCACTGGACACAAACGCGGTAAAGAGGAAGGCCTTTTCATTTCCGATCAAGAGCGATAGTAAATAAAAAATAACCAGAGCTGTTATTGCAATGACCACCAATTGGAACAAGCGACTTAAAAACAATAACTGAAGAGGTGACTTGCCATGTTCGATCAAAAAGGGATCGAACATATTTTTGTCTACGTCGAAATAGCCTTGTCCGAGCGCACGAAATTCAGGGAAATAAATGAGAAAGGCATCCGTGACGAACCACATGGTTGTCACTGCGGGATGGTATTCATAGACAGTGTTTTGAAGTTCACGTTGTCCGAGTGCGTAATAGAAATTCGCACCTACCGAGAGCCAGAACGGTTCGTCAATGGTGACAAAAGATTTCAAGCCCACGATACGGGGAGCAATGACGAGCGCGAGCAATAGGATAATGAGCAATAATTTACGATAGTTCATGCGGGTCTCGTTGATTACTCGCTGTAAAAACTGGACGGCACATCTGAGACGCGATAGATTTGCACGTATTCCCTGCCATTCAATTCGATCACATGCTCTGGCGTCATTTCCTTTAGCAGAGGCAGGCGCTCCTCTAGGCCTGCGTACATCACTAGATAATCCGCCTCACGCAATTTCTCGATCAGTTGTGGTTTGTCACCAAACAGGACTGGCGCAAATAGTAGGGTGTGCCCCGGGAAGTAATAACTGAAACTACGCCCAAAATAGACGAGAGCGGTCAAATCCTGTGCATCCGGTTTTGCCGATAAGTACCCTGCGGCCTGCTCCATCCGCTCACCATAGAAGAACCTGGGCAGGTTAGTTCTATTGGCAGAGACCATAATTGGGTTGAGATAAGTATAGTAATAGGGATTGGTATAAAAAAGCCCCCAAGTCTGCATAAGCAAAATCAATAAGAGCATAGCTACCTGTGTCATCGGATGGCGTGCCCATTCAAATCTTAATGACAGCCAGCGCAATGCATATGCCCATCCGAAAGCTGCTGTGATTTCAAAGCTATAGTATGCGGCCAGTACATAATGTGGCGAGTTGCGGCCTTGAATGATGCCGAACATCGATATACTGGCAAAAGCCTCCAGTAACAAAAATGCAACCAGCCATTTTGCAAGCGGAGGAATAATCTTTCTGTTTCGATTGAAGAGCAGAATGATCGCGAGAATCAGCCCAATCCATGTGATAGGAGTAGTGCGCCAGGCTATGGAAACAAGGAAACTTGTTATACCTTGTCCAGCGGAATCGAGACTGAAACTGGAAGGCTCTAGCTCCTCAGTGATTGAAAGTCTGGCGCCTTGAAAAGCATAGCTGAAAGCATTACCGTATACTTCATAGAGCATCTTTCCCGGCGCAACCCACATCCCCGGCCAGACAATCACGTAAATGATCATCAATGCAAAGAGCCAGATAGACAAGATCTTTATCGCATTCCAAAATACAAGCCACAACTTCGTTTTCATCCGCCATTCCATAACTGCCCAAACCAAAATAATGCAGGAGACGACAGGAACGAGCACGATACTGGAAGACTTCGTGAGATTTGCCAGAGCCGCCGCTGCAGCCGAGAGAAACAGGAACATAAGCTTGCGCCCTCGGAAAAGATACGAAGCCATTGCTAGAATCGTGATTAAAGAGAAGAGACCTACCATGCTCTCATGGTTCAGCATACGCGACTGACCAAACAGATAGGGCGCGAAAGAAGCTAATAATAACGCGTTCAGCGCGATCCATTCACCAAGCAAATATCGCAATAATAGAAAGGCAATGATGAACAACGCTACATTGACCAGCGTTTGGATTAAGCGGCTCCACCACAAAAGAGCAAGTGGATCCTTGCCATGCTTTACCAGGTATGAATCGAAACTGGTCTTCTCCTGTTGGAAATAACCATTCATGATCCCCCGATATTCAGGAAAGTAGATAAGCATTGCAGCAGTGACGATCCACATAGTGGTTACCGCTGGATGATATTCATATACGGTATTCTCAAATTCGCGATGTGTTAATGCATAATAATAATTAGCGCCAACAACCAGCCAGAAGGGCTCATCTGCAGCAGTGAATGTTACAAGGTCAGCCACGCGCGGGATGATCATCGCGGCGATGACCAGCAAAACGATTAGAACACGAGTTGAATTTTTCATGGGCAAATGGATTATACCAATGTGGTTGACTTCTCCAATTTCCTCGATATTCACGCAAAAACTGCATATAGATGCGCTCGTCTCTTTCTCAATCTGAAAACCGCCTCTGTTATTTTAGACCTTGACACCCTTCTGAATTTGCAGATAATTACTCTATTCGTTCTTTTCAAAGGCAGTGACGGAGGAAAGTAGGTTAGCGAAAGCCGACAGGAACGCTAGAGCGTAGACTGAGACTCTAGCCCGGTGGCAACTGACAGAAGTTCCCTCCTGAGCCGTTCAGGTGAACCTGTAGGGCGGGATGATGTCCCGCCTGGCAAAAGTAGTCTGAGCCGTGATCTCAACGTTACAAGAGAGGCCGATGATGGTCGGCGCTAAGCGAATCACACCAGTGATTAATTTGGGTGGTACCGCGGGAATTATCCCTCCCGTCCCATATCGTGGACGGGAGGTTTTTATTTGCGAATTGTCAGTCGAGTCCGAAGTCTTCGCGAAGCACCCCCGTGGGACTCGACTTCGAAGGTTCCAATGTCGGGAGACGTTGGACTCCTGTGCGGATTATTTGGAGGTTGTATGTTAGATAAACTAAATGATTTAGAAAAGGCCGCGTTGGATTCATTGCAATCTGTCAATGACCAGGCTTCACTTGACGCGTGGCGCGTAGAGCACATTGGACGCAGTTCATCGTTAATGCAGGTCTTTGCTGAGTTGGGCAGACTCTCAAAGGAGGAACGACCAGCTGTCGGAGCGGCCGCGAACCATGTGAAGGTGGCGCTTGAGTCTGCGTTGGCTGAGCGTTCTGAGGCGGTGAAAGCTGCGTTGTTGGCTAAATCTCTCGAAGAAGAACAACTCGATGTGACGCTCCCTGGGCGCACTATTCACCGCGGACGGTTGCATCCGTCCACGCAACAATTGCGACGTGTGTTGGATATTCTCGCCGAAATGGGCTTTCAGGTTTATACATCGCGTGAAGTGGAAACGGATGAAATGAATTTCCAATTGCTTAACTTCCCGCCGCATCACCCTGCACGTGAAATGCAGGATACCTTCTTTGTGCAAGCCGGTGAGCGCGGTGATAATCCTATTCTGCTTCGCACGCAAACATCACCAGGACAGATCCGTGCTATGCGTGAATTTGCCGCGATGAACCCCGATAACCCACCTCCAATCCGCATCGCTGTGCCTGGCATGTGTTACCGTTACGAGCAAATCACAGCACGTTCGGAGATTCAATTTAATCAAGTCGAAGGACTCGCGGTTGGCCCAAACATTACGTTCAGTGATCTGAAGGGAACTTTGATCGAGTTTGCACATCGTATGTTTGGACAACATGCGCGCACACGTTTCCGCGCTGCGTACTTTCCGTTCACTGAACCATCTGCTGAAATGGATGTTGAATGTTTTGTTTGCGGTGGCAAGGGATGCCAGGTGTGTAAGAAATCAGGTTGGCTGGAAATTCTTGGATGTGGCATGGTGCATCCCGTTGTGCTGCAAAATGGCGGCTATGACCCTACACGTTATTCGGGTTACGCCTGGGGCATGGGGCCTGAACGTCAACTGATGCTGCGGTATAAGATTGACGACATTCGATATTTCTGGGGAAACGATCTTCGTTTCCTTGAACAATTCTAGCCCTCACCCTGCCCTCTCCCTTTTGGGAGAGGGAAATGGAGATTGATTTATGAAGATACCTCTTTCCTGGCTAAAAGATTTTATTGATTTGGATGGCATATCTATCGAAGATATAGCCCGTAAATTGACTCTCGCCGGTTTGGAAGTGGATGAAATCGTTTATGTGGGTCTGCCTATCAATGGGAATGCTGCACAAGGATCCCCTTCAAGCGAGAGACATGAATTCAAGACCAGCGGCATTTCCTGGGACAAAGATAAAATCGTGGTGGCTGAAATCCGGGAGGTCATGCCGCATCCCAACGCGGACCGTTTGACTCTGCTCGATTTATATGACGGTCAACAAACTCAGGTTGTCCTTACAGGTGCGCCGAATATCTTTCATTTAAAAGGTATGGGCAAACTCGACAAGCCCATCAAGGTCGCTTACGCCAAAGAGGGCGCGACTATCTATGATGGTCATGCGAATGGACTGGTTTTGACCACACTCAAACGTGCCAAGATTCGCGGCATAGAGTCATATTCCATGGTCTGTTCGGAGAAAGAACTTGGTATTACAGAGGAGCACGAAGGCATCATCATCCTCGATGACGACGCGCCCGTGGGCCTGCCGCTTGCGGATTACATGGGAGATGCTGTGTTAGACATTGATATTCTCCCTAACATGGCGCGCAACGCCAATGTGATTGGTGTTGCACGAGAGCTCTCTGCACTCACTGATCGCGAGCTTAAAAAACCGGTCATCAAACTAAAGACCGAAGGCGATTCAGTCCAAGATTTGGTTTCCATCGAAATCACTAACCCAGAACTCAACCCGCGCTTTGTTCTTGGCCTAATACGCGCTGTAGAGCTTAGACCTAGCCCTTATCAAATTCAACGCAGACTAAAACTTGCGGGGATGCGGCCAATCAACAATATTGTAGATGCCACCAACTATGCCATGCTTGAACTCGGTGAACCATTGCATGCATTTGATTATGATGTGCTGGTAGGTCGAGTTGGCAACCCGACCCACAAAATCAAAATCATCACACGCACCGCAAAAGATGGTGAGAAACTAACCACACTCGACGGGGTCGAACGGACTCTATCGTCAATGAACGTACTCGTGTGCGATGAAAATGGTTCGCTTTCTATCGCGGGTGTGATGGGAGGCGCCGAGTCTGAGGTCTCAGAAAAGACGCGCAATATCCTGCTTGAAGGCGCGGCATGGAATTTCATCAACATACGCCGTACCGCGAAACAACATAATCTTCCCTCGGAAGCCTCATTCCGATTCTCACGTGGTGTGCATCCTGCGCTTGCACAAACGGGCGTTAAGCGTGGACTTCAGCTCATGGCGGAGTGGTCAGGCGGCAAGGTCGCGCCCGGACTCGTGGATGAATATCCGCTCAAACCCAAAGATCCAACCGTCACCGTCACGCCGAAGGATGTGAAACGTTTGCTCGGCATTGATCTGAATGCCAAACAAATTGCAGATTTACTCACAAGGCTTGAATTCGAATGCACAGTTGAGCAGGATCAAGTCACAGTCAAAGCGCCACCGCATCGTATGGACATAGGCGAAGGTATCGTTGGTTTAGCAGATGTGCTCGAAGAAGTGGCGCGCTCTTACGGTTACGACAAAATCCCTTCCACGCGTATGGCAGATGAGCTACCGCCTCAAATCGGCAATCCTTTTTACGAGTGGGAAGAGCACTTGCGTGATTTGCTTGTCACGCTCGAATTGCAGGAAATTGTTAGCTATCGCCTGACTTCACCCGAACGTGAAAGCCGTCTTGTTCCACATGACGAGTATGTCACACTTGCTAATCCTATTACGCCTGAACGCCGTGTCATGCGCCGAAGTCTGCTGGCGTCTCTACTCGAGGCTGCTGAGAAAAACGCGCGCGCCGAATCCATTGCAATGTTTGAAGTTGGTTCGATCTTCGAGCCTCGTAAAAATGACTTGCCCGATGAACCGCACAAGCTTGCTTTGGTGATGGCTGGAACACGGATTCCAACAGCATGGGATGTGAAGGACTCCCCGACCTTTGACTTTTACGATTTAAAAGGACGCATCGAGCTTCTTTTGAGCGGCCTCCATTTCACAAGCGTCTCCTACTCTCCAACTGATTCTGTTCAATATATGCACCCAGGCAAAGCCGCTGAAGTAAAAGTCAATGGACAAGTTGTGGGTGTATTCGGTGAACTGCATCCTCTGGTCAAAGATAAGTATGAGCTGGGTGATAAACCTATCCTCATAGGTGAATTTGACTTAGACTTGCTCTACCGTATACCACCGACTTATGGCATTACGCATCGTCGATGAGTCAGTGCCGGCGGATCGCGTCGAAGCATTGATCAGGCAAACGGGCGGAAAGACTGTGACAAACGTCCACTTGTTCGATGTCTATCGAGGCGATCAAGTGGGAGCGGGAAAAAAGTCACTGGCGTATAACCTGACTTATCAATCAGACAAAACCATGACGGATGCCGAAGCCGCCGCGATCCGCAACAAGATTGTAAGACGTCTTGAACAGGAAGTCGGCGCAAAACTGCGAAGTTAGTGCTAATGAGATGCAAGAAAGATTTGCATCCCGTTTTCTTTACCTGTATACTGAAAGAAATGGTTCAACAGGAGAACAGGAAATGAATAACAAAAACACCGGCATCATTGCCACGATCGCATCCGTATTACTCTGTGGTTGTCCTGGATTGTTCCTTTGTCTGTTTGGTGCACTTACTGCTACCGGCAACATGCCGTATTCTACTGAAGTGAATGGCGTAAGCAATACTGGAACTCTATCTCCAATGGTTGGGTTTGTATTACTGTTTCTATCTCTAATATTTATTCTCATTCCGATTGTGGTGGGCTTCGTTACCTTGCGAAAAAGACCTGCGCTATCCACCACCAATGAACCAATCCCCCCGGCTTCATAAATAGAGTTTATACAGAACAAAAGTCCTCCATGTACAAAACAACGGAGGACTTCTTATTTTATATCATGCTCTTGAGAAGGACAAGCCTTCTCAAGAGCTATAAGACTACTTAACTCACAATGATTGTCAAACTCATCGAACATACTGTGTTTCTCCCCTGCCGGATTTGCCATGTTGTTGTATAAGTTCCCGAATTATTCGGAGCTTTCATGGCCACAATGATTTCCACTTGGTCGCCGGGTGCCACAGACGCGGGTAAATCATAAATATCTTGTCTTTGGATTTTATCGCCGCTTGCATAACGGTAATCAGCACTGTTCTCATCCCATGTCTTTGTTCCTTTGTTT
>WNGA01006709.1_pt1 | contig 17136 bp, 20 predicted proteins | sample 5400061 | NCBI WGS metagenome assembly WNGA01 (sample SAMN13153366, study PRJNA577476) | soil metagenome | isolation source: 100 cm soil or saprolite under grassland replicate 2 | place: USA:California | collected 2016-06-15 | reverse complement strand
TTTCTCGATATAATATAGGTGGTATGATAGAGATGAAGCGCACCAAAAACAAGAATTACAAATTAAGAACTGAGCGTCCCGATATTTCCTTATTGTATTTGTTTTTTGATGTTGTTTGATTGTTGACATTTGAATTACCTTAATAGCCGAAACCTTTAGGAATTAAACGACCTTCCTTCTTGATCTGGGTATGAGTATTTATTTGCTTGGTTGAGAAAAATTCTATGAGATTGACATTATTTTGGAAACCATAACAAAGTGTAGTTGAGTTAGTGACAGCTTTATGTATATTGAAAGTTATTTATTCGATATGAAAGATAAGTTGTACAAATCCGTTAGCCTCTTAGGTTAACGGATAGGTAGGTTGATGATGGGATTCTTGTGCAAATGAGTGTTCTTATTGACCTACTTTTGATTAAAATACAGCGTTCGTGAGGCACATCAAAAAATGGATTTAAATAAATCCACGTCTAACTGTTAAGTGAGTAGTCTCACTTATCTGCAAATTAACCGAACTGTAAAATCTCAGTAAAGTGAACCATTATGAATATTATAACAAATTGAAATATTGCTTGAGTAGCAACTACCTTGACGTACGTGCGCATGAGTCTTTGAATTTTGGTCATGTCAGGATCGGGCTTTCTTAATTCATAATAAACACGCAAGTTTGTAGGCAAGAGTATTCCCAGGCCCTGAATTAGCATCGCTGCAACAATAATTAAAACTGCGATAACCCAGTATACTATAGGAGCTTGCATTGTAATCAGACCCATTTTCATCGCAAGGAAGTAACCTGCAGTTGTTGTAATTGATGCGACAGTTGGCATGTAAAAAACCATTTTGGGCGACCGTATTGATATTTTAGGCGGCTGTTGGACTGGATGCTCCAATATTTGAATGTACAAGGCGAGTGGCAGTAGTTAAAGCTATAAGTCTACTGCTTAGATTTTGGCTTTTACAAATATATCAATAATACTATTATCTAAGAGTACATAATTCAAATAAATAATAATACTTTATGTTCTCTATGCCGGATAAGGAGATAAATGTTATTGCCTTTTATTTTCAAAAGGGTAGTGTAACAAATTTTGAAGGACATTTCACTTTAGATTCGAACGACACAGAATTAAAGAAGTTAAAAAAAGAAACGTATGAGGCAAAGAGTGAACTTCCTAAGTATCAATTAATTTTGATGACTGGAGATGGCAGCAGATTTCAAGTTATAGACTGTTGGATAGAAAAATTTGAGTTTGAAAATAATGACCATAAGTATACTAAGTGTTATTTTCTTAGTAACGAAGTACGACCAGGATAACAAGACAAAAATTTAGCTTAATCTGTAGATCTTCGCTACCTACTATGGTCTATTTTGAAATCAGGAAATCTATAGCTTCAAATAAACCTTCGAGCTCTTTGGAGATTTGGTCTGAGAATAACCCAAGAATTTCAAAGTCAGCTGCTTGGAGTCTTTTCGTGCTGAACATTGCGAGAACCCCAACAACGTTATTTCCGTGAGTAAGAGGATAGCCTGCAAATGATTGTAGTTTTTCTCTTTTAGCCCATTCAGGATATCTTATTCTCTTGTCATTAACAACATCATTTGTTATTGTGGGTTTACCTGTGATCACTATTTTCCCAATCTTATTCGAATCTGCAGGGACCTTTGAAAATTCTCCATCAATATTTTTGTACTTTCCCGCGCTAAATTTTAAGACAAGGTTTTTCCCTGCTCTATCGAGTAACCATACTCTAGCAAATTTTGCACCAAAGTGTTTTACTAGGCTTTCAACAATAAACAGGAGCTTGTTATTTAGATTTTCGTATTTCTTTAAGGAATTGAGAATCTTGTAAACACGCCATTTTTGGTCTCTTATCTCATGATCTTCAAATATTGTATATGGTATGACTTTTACCATGCTTGATTCATAAGAACGGAAATCATCTATCAGATCGACAAACCTATTCAAGAAATTACTGCTTTCAAATTCGTATTGCTCAACGGAATCAAAAACAAAGTGACATATCCAGTCAAAATCTCCTGTCATTCTAGCAGAATAAATGCAAAAGTGTGATTCGCCACAATATTTTTCAAGTCGGGAAACCAGAACGGATGTATTAGCTGTAAATTTGAAATTAAGGATAATTGTACGATTAATCTTTTCCGAAATTAATGTTGGATTCAGAAGAAGTGAATATCCTAGTATGACATTTGATTTTTCCAACCTGGTCAATCTATGTCGTACAGTTCTATCAGTAATTTTGTACCCTAAATCATGAAGGTATCTTGCCATTTCATATGAGGAGGTGCGCGAATTCTTTCCGAGCTGTGCCAATAGAACCCTATCAATTTCGTCTACCAACAAAAGAAGTTCCGAGTTCGTGGTTATTATGTATTGCCGGGTAGGAAATTATATTAAAGATATAGCTTTATTATTAATAGCAATTTATTACATGTTGCCTAATTGGCAATCTAGAATAGATTTTTTCTGTATACAAAAGATTCGCACATTTTTAATCGGGTTAATAATTAACTTCTTTAAATGATGTTGTCTATTCGATATGTATAGGATGTTCGGATTTCTGCTCCGTTCTCCGAACACTACTATCGGAAGAGAAAGCCAAACACGGAGCTGGCTACTCTCTTCCATTTATTAATATTACAATATGGTGGAAGTTAGCTCTACTTCCTTATAGTTAGTTTTCCGGGATTTTTGAAAACACCGGCTTGTGGATTCCAATCAATCTGATATTATAATAAGTATAGATGCTTTGTATTATCAGACAGCCTTTCTGAAAACTTTGCACCAAAATCACTGGAGGGACAGAATGTGGCCCATTTATATATTAAAAAGTAAAATTTGAGCTCTTGAAAGAAAAGGGCTCGCTCACTAGGCCACTGATTATTCTCGAGTTTAAATTCGTATCTCGCTGTATCTAAATTCGAAAGGTCTGAATGATACTCTTATTATGTTAGAAAGGTGTGAATGATATATGGTAGAAAGCCTGAATATATGTTCTATCTGTAAAAAAGGAATTTTGGAACTGAAAGCGGAGGTTGGGATCGAGGGAGAAGGAGATCCTGAAAAATTCCAACAACTAGGGCGAAAAAAGATCTATCAATGTGATAACTGCCAACAGAGATTCGTGAAGGTCGGCGACAATGAATACATCAGGATAGAAGAAAGTGTTAAAGCTAATTCAATTCATTGAGTTTCGATTATTGTTCTAGTTGTCTAGTCTCTGATTTAGCCTATGTAATACAATTATGAAACAGTATTCTTCGGAACAAATGAATGATCTTATTTGGTCATATTAATTGTTGTTACTCATATTATGGATAAAAGTCTATGAACCCAAACAAAGTAACTACCACTTGATTAATGTGTTATCAAGACAGATTGGGGCTTTTACCGATAATGTAAAATGAATTCAACATTTTTTCTATCGTCGACAAATATTTGGGAAACGCTCCAACTTCAGCCTTGTAAGTTATGAGGAAGGATCTTGTATCTTCCTTGAACCAGATTTGCATCGCCTTTCTAAGATGATTGGTGTTATCGGTGGCAGTAAAGATTATTTTATGAGCTGGGTGGCTTGCAAATCCTATATCAGAGGTTTCTAATATGCTAATATCGGGATAAAGACTCTTCAAAGTGTTCAACTGTATCTGAGTAATGTGGGACAAAGATAAATTAGCTGCAACCTCCTTAACTATTATTGCTAGACCGGCAGGAAAAATATCAGCCGTGCTATCTCTGGGTGCAATGAATGTAACGGACTTGTCAATACGCTGTGCCAACTGCCAATCAAATGGATATTTTATGCTGAACCCAGTGATCGCATCATCATAGGTAAGAAAATCTGTTTCCAAAATCGGCTTGGGGGTTGGAAGACCTTGAATCGACCCAAAGGCAGAGTCATGCCCAGAGTTACTACATCCCACTACAAGAGCAATCAGAAAGAGATCAACTACTAACAAGCCAATTGAAAATCTGGTTTTAGTGCCTGTCGATGAGGTAAACTTCAAATCTATCTCTTCCTTAAACACATATCATATTTTATAGTTATACATCTATAGCGTTAATGTGTTAGAATAATTGTCACATGCCTATTGTGACTACTTTAGCCAATAGTTGCATGAAAATCTTCTAAACAAGAAAACTTCTAAAGAAAATGCTCCGATAATAGCAGACTATATTCTCTATAAATGCGCAATAATTCAGATGAGCATAATTTCTACGTTAGTCTATTAGGTTAGGAGGAACCGAAGCTCTTTACACTCTCATTGGAAAGAATCATTGATTCGATCCTTCCGCAGTTATCGCACATTGGACACTTTGATATTAACTCATAATCCATACTCATCATAGAGGCACACCAGTAACAAAGTTCGCATAATATGAAATATGTCTTCCCCATAACATTATGATGATTCTTGCCTTTTAACATATGATGATATATTGAAGAAATTGTTCATTTACCTTTATAAATTGCCTTTATGATTACTTAATTAGATGTATGATTTGTTTTAATGATCTGAAGACTATTTTGGTACGTGAAATCGTTTATTATAGATAACAATTTAGTAGGATAAGTTATAATACGTTACTATTAGTTAGTTTTCTTCTATACTAAGCTTGAAGTCATAGTGTGATGAAGTAGATCCATGGCTAGAAGTACAGAAAGGCTGGAGATGAATTGATCGAATTGAGTACCATTAATCTGACATCTACCTATAAATCAACTAATTTAAAAGAAATTTCCAAACCAAAGAAAATCACATCTGAAAGTCGTGAATATCATATTATCATTGGAGTTACGTGCCTTATCTTTGCTGCTGTTTTAGCATTAGGTATAATTGGACCTCTTTTGTACTCGTATTATGGGGGTACGACTTCACTAGGGTTGGACGGAAATGCCACATGCGTACAGAAAATCCACGAGTTCGGACAAAAAGGATACTATACGAACGTGGGACAGATTGAGACAGCAATGTCTTTCTGTTATTAAAAGTAATATCAATTAATAATAGCATTCAATGGCGAACAATATTTTATTCTAATTTAGAACAGTAAACCGTAATATACCAATCTCATCTTATTTTTCGTAACTCCTGATTATAAATTTCATTTCTATTCTTATACTCATTGCCATAGGAGTCTATGTATGAATCAGCATTACGTGGTGCTATTCCTCTTGCAAGCAATACTAAAAGAAGTCTTACATCTGAATCTTGGCTTAATTGTTCGTTAATAATTACTGATAATAGAAGACTAAAGGACTTATTTAGACCAAGGATATGTAAAGAGTGCGCAAGGTATAATCCCGCATCTGTATAATCACCATCCAGTGCTGCTAAACAGAAGTCAAATAGTAAATATTCCACAGGATACGAGCACCCTATTTGACGCAGTTGGTTATAACGTTGCTCAAATATTATTGCTCCTTTCCAGTGTAATGGTGTCTTTAGCAATTCAATATTAATCAGTCTTACAATATCTCTAAAGCTAGCCGATTGTTTTATGTTCTCAATGTAAAACTTTGAATCAATTGTTGCCTTGTCCATAAATCTGCCGTTACTTGGAATATCGCCACTTATAGGAATGTATTCTACTAAATTTAGCAGCTCGTCGATCCGATGTACACTGTTGCCATAGAATGTCATTATTTTCTATATAACTATTGAATTATGCATATTTACGTCCTTTGTTGCGTTCTAACACATTGATTCCAGAGGAAAAAAGGGATAATAATGAAACTACTGAACGAACCGTTAAAAAAGATAACGATAGTTACCGAGTAGGTTAGCTTTGCCGCCGGCCAGGCAACTGGTGTATTGGTGGACTAGAGTTCAATAAAACCCTGTTTATCAGAGGCTATTATTAGTAACCCTGCCACGCTTGCTAGGACCGTTATTGCGAATATCCTCCTCATAATTCTCGACTCCTCAGTAAGAATGGTACATTTTATCTAATAGGACGATTGAGAGGGACAGCGCGCTGACCAACAGACCTATAATCAACGTAACCGATTTTCTCATACTTATACTACGATGGCTAGATAATTAGGGTCTTGTAAAGTAAAGTAATTAAGAGTAAGCAGCAAATTTAACTAGATAAAATTCATACCATGAATAACGGACTTTACATCGTCTGTATTGGAATTTAGAATTCAATAGGAATGAGACACTCCTTATGGCAGTGGAGTAAAATATTGTGAAGTGCGGGATTTGTATTTCCCTGTTTTTCTACTTGTCCCTGTCCCCTGCGCCAGATTAATGACACGCACGAAAAAAGAAAATAATGAATTATTCAAAATAAAATTCGAAAACTGGGGTTCTAAAATAAGTTAGAAAGGAAACTATCATGCTTCCCATTCGAATATTTCTCTGTCTGTATCCGTTTGCAACATCCTTTCCATTTCCTCTTTGTCAAGAGGGACTATTTTCACAGAATGCCACTTCTTGGCTTCTTCTTTACTAAGATTTGGAGGTTCGTTATCTGACACTTTGACACGTAACCATTCGTAACAATTTGGACACTGAAAAGCTACGCCGGCCTCTCTAGTCTTATCAGGATATGGCGTTATCATTAAATTGTGACATAGAGGACAGCGGGTTGTACCAGTAGCAGGTGGACCAGAATAGCGAATAGTAGAAGTCATGTAGAGATAGCTAATACTTTAATAGTGATCCCATGTATGTGTTTCCTTCTTATGCATTAAATCATTCCAGACGTGATTGTATAACTTTACATATTCATATCTGGAGACATGGTATGTACGTTACCGGCCGTAACGTTATTTTCATCGGATAGTTCGGAAGTAATGTTATTCTTACTTGTGTCTTGTAGCATAAGCATACTGCCCCCTGCATCAGTCTGCATATCCTTTCTCATCACCATCGTATTATCGTAAATTGTGATTAACCCTAAACTACTTGCAACTCCTAAAATTATGAGTGCCATTCCAACCGCCCTTGCAATCCATATCCCTCTAATCCACATTTTATTAGTGCAAACAAACCCATCCAAGTTAAGCTCATCCATCCAAGTGCTATCATAATTAGAAAATAAGGCCAGCAGCAACCTAGACAATAAAGTCCGTGATATGCCCCCATTTTGATCGCCCCAAATGTTCCATTATTCCATCTTCTCATAAAGAAACTCAATGGAGATTCACAATAACCAATGCATTTGTTCTTCAAAGATGTAAATTGATATATTCCAGAGGCAATCATAATGCTACCAAATAATATACCAATATGATTATTTTCTAACAACCTAACAAAACTATTCATAGGAACAGACCAGCCTAGCAGCAGACCCAACCCTGTTAGAGCCCAAATTACAAGATACATTCCAATGAAGAGCATGATCTTAAGAGTATGGGTGAATTGTCGTTGTGCAATTACAGTAGACGAATCTGATTGTTTGTTGGTGATGAGCTTATTATACAGAAGAACCATTGGTACTATAGCTGGGAACATCATGGCAGCCATACTTGCTGTCCAGCTTGCAGTGAATAAAGAAATTAATAATGGATTGTACGTAGTCATAAAGCTCATCATATCTGGCTGCATAGAAGATAAAATCCAAGCAGCTCCTGCAGTCGAAATGAGTGAAATGACAATTATTTTTTGCAGATTATTCATATGCATTCATGGTCCAATGAGTTAGACACTAAATTAATTTTAATATATCATACATTAACATGCAGTTAACTACAAATAATATATTATATGTAAGGATGGGACTAGGCACGAGATAATGTTAAGTGGCAAGATTATTTAACTTTAACAAGCCTTAGATATGTGAAAATGCCATTTGACTTAATACAAACTAAGGTGTTGAACCATATTATCAAGAGCTTCTGGCAATTCAGGGTATGCCTCAGTATCACCATAAATCGGAGATCCGTGAAGCTAAAGGTAAATACATAGAATTAACCAGTCTGAGACAGGATAAAATATTATTGTAAAGTCAAATAAATTTAAAAGTTAAATGATTATACATGTTCTAGTATTAAACCCTTGAGCGAACCTACATTTTCTCAGAGAGCTGGGATTAAACCAATAAAGAAACCATTTCAGTTGAGATCAATGGACTATAATCTGAAAACTGGTTTATGGAATGCGGTGTTAAAATATTATCTGTATAAAAGTGGTTATCTTTCTGATGAACCTGAACTAAATCAATTATTCAAAAAGGTTTACGCTGATTTGTTCAATGAACCTGTAGATGAGATGCCAGAAGTATTCCATCTAATGAGGGACGAGATCAAAGCTGACATCTATGAAAGACTCACATGGAATGAAGTCTATGATTTGATCGAATTTCTTCCAAATAACTGTGATGATTCGAATTCGTATTTTGATATTAACAAGCTATTCATCAAATATTGTAACAACGTGCTCACGAGGGAAAACGCAGGATATAGGTTCGTGGAGAAATAACTTCTGATGGAGAAATTAAAGAGATAGAAAAAGCTATAACCTCATCTGTTGATCCTGTTAGAATTCATATTGAAAATGCACTTCAATTAATATCTGATAGAGAAACTCCTGACTATAGAAACTCAATTAAAGAATCAATCAGCGCGGTGGAAGCTATATGCCAAAAAATTACTGGTAATTCAAATGCAACTTTAAGACAGGCTTTAGATTTTATTACTGCACAAAAACAGATCGAAATCCCTGAACCTTTGAAACAAGCCTTCGAAAGAATTTATGGTTATGCTTCATCACATGAAGGTATTCGACATGCACTTCAAAGTGAACCAAACATTACACAAGATGAAGCACGTTTCATGCTAATTTCATGTTCTGCTTTTGTGAATTATTTAATATCAAAGTCAGCTTCAGCAGGTATAAAATTTGATTAACGATGTGGATATGCATTAAGCTAACCGGCTAGTACAGACCCTCTCTCTTGAGTATTCTATATGTTAAATCTAACAATGTGACTCATTTTGATATGACTTTGTTCGCTGAAGACGATATTTTATCAATCGAAATCGAATCTTATCATGAGCCATTGAGTATGCTAGATTATACAGACCTAGCAGAATCAAGAAAGATGAAATAGATACTAGTGAAATTGTAGAGTCCAAACGGAGGATATGGAATGACCTGTATGAGCGATATTTGGTTACTACTAAGAAGGAGAATCATTCCAGTTGCAGAGATAACTAAATAATATTTCAATTTTTGACTCTGAACATTTCTGGATAGTATTATAAAAGCCAAGGCAAAGAAAAACCCGCCGACCTGCTTAGTTGCACCAAGAAAAATCTGCATAATCCACAACCAATTTGGACTATAGACTAAAAGATAATTAAATACGCTTGACCTAATTAAATCTATATTGCCTATGTAATAAATTAATGGAAGACTAGCTAACAACCAAAATTTCCTTTTAGCTATTTTCGGTGAGTAATGGTACATTAGTAAAGATGTTGCAACCCAAGTGATAGTAAATGAAATTACGGATGTTAATTTATAGAAGTTACTAAAAGAGGATATTCTAAGGCTCGTTGAATCCCACGGACTAGCAATGAAAGAAGCTTTCTCTGGTCTGCCTTCTAACTGAAGATTGACTATTAACATAGCACAGATTTCGTTTATTATATAGACTGAAAATGCTATACAATACAATAACATAATGATATTTCTGTTCTTTTTAAACCATGAAAAGAAATTATGAACTAAGATTCCAATATTAATTAAAGAGAAAAAATAATTTGAATATACTACTGCCTTAAGGATATTTGTATCATAAGCTTTTTGATAAATTAGTTGTGAGATAATATATGAGAACAAAATAATATTAATACAGATGGAAAGAATTACTATGATCTGAAAAATACGTGCATACTTTGTTAGCTTTATCTTAAATGAGACGTTTCTTTTTCTTATCGAGTAGAATATTAAAACTTGACCGCCAATACAAATACCAGTGATGGATGAAAAAATATTAAAAATGAATTGAGACTGTCGACCACAATTATTTTTGATTCGTACCACTGTCTAGCCGAGTTTAAGAGGGTTAGCAAGTATGGTCTAACGGCTATGCATAATTCGACTTGACAAACCTTTATTAAAATTAATACTCCTAGTAGCTGTACTTAGTCATTTGAGGGCTCTTCTCAAGATTTTCATGAGGTCTCAAATTTGCTATATTGGTTCAACAACACAACATTTTAGCGAACGAATACTATCACTATTATTAATAATGGTGCCGCTATCTGAATGGAATGATAGTTGGAATACGAAAGTCCGTTCATTTTATTATTATTTCTTCTGTACTTTTCCTTGGCTATGTTAGCACTAACTATGTCAATGCCGCGCTTATTGTGCCCAATACAACTAACTCACCTGACAGCATGGACAAGATGAAAGTACCCCATCTGGGCGTGAACATGAGAGGGTACTATACAAGTATGCCGCAATCAAGGATTGTAAGAAATGTTTTTCCTACTGATTATTATGACAGCAGTTTCAAAATATTATCTAAAGTAGGAGTAGTTGACCACGTTAGGTTCAGGTTCTATTGGGAGTCTTATGTCAAGAATCCAGTCCAGTTTATTAAAGAAATCGAACAGGTGGCAGATACTGCTGACAAGTATGGCATAAAGGTTCTTTACGATAACCATCAGTTTCACACTTCTTCATGGCTAAATATTGATCGTGGCACAGGATTTCCAACGTTCCTTTTTACTAATACGACACTGTACCAACAAGATGCTGGTGGATCTCCCAAGTCTGTCGCTGCAAAAACATGGTGGATAAACTGGTGGAATAACGCTATTAGGATTAACGGTACTGATGGTTGGAGATTACAGTCTGATTTTCTAAAAAAGGTTGTGAGTGCCCTAGATAAACATACAAGCACTCTAGGCTATGAAATATTGAGTGAACCACAAGTTAACAACGTAAATCAGTGGAGTAAGATTGGCAAATATAATACTTTCATGACTAACGAACTTCGAAAGGTTACAAGTAAAACGATTGTTTACAGCATGAATATTCCAATCGATCTGAAGAGTCCAATTAACGTTAATCCAGCAAATCTTGCCAAGATGACTCCAATGAATAAGGAGAATGTTATATTCAAGTTCAGCTTGTACGGCATTCCCTCTGGTGGTTACCAAGCACAGAAACTGGATTTATTCTTGAATACAAGCCGCATTTCAGGAGTACCGCTCTATGTTGGAGAATGGAATAATGTTAAGAGACTGGCTACTACGGATCAGGAAGGTAAAAAGATCTTTGAAATAAGTGCGAATGAAAGTGATATATCACAAACAGATGCAAATATGATAGTTCAAAAGTTTAGGCAGATAGGTATCTGGGGAATGGCTTATTGGAGTTGGAGCTTTGTGCCTGAGAAAATACCTAACTTTAATTTGATAGGTGTGGAGTTTGACAATGCAACTGGGCAAAGAAAGATCCAGACAACATCTTATTTTGATATAATGAAGAATGCATATGAAAGTCTTTACGGTAACCCTGCCGAACGTGTTTTCCCAACAGGATCTAAGCAGTAGTTGTACTATATTCATTTTATATTTTATTGAGCATTATATCGTAGGGTTTGCGAGGCTAGTTGAAGACCATAATTTCATACAATGAACATGAGATTAGGACTGATGGTTCCATTGACGATCTAGGTAACGGGTATAATGTGTGGATAGACCTTGTAGATCCCAACCATGAAGAAATAATGGGCATGGCTAACAAGTTTAGCCTTGATCCAGAAGCTTTAGAGACTTATTTTAACAAATCAAAGAAACCAGAAATTCGTGTATTGGACAATCATACCTTTACCGTTATCTTAGACATGAAAAATAAAGATCCTAAAACGCTCGAAACTGAAGGTATCTACATGTTTCTGGGTAGACATTGGTTATTAACAGCTCATGGTTCAGAAGTTAAGCTTAAAGAAATAGTGGAACGGTTGCTGAAAGTAAAAAATAAAAAGATTAAAGAAGCACAGATTGATGCATTGTATTACAATCTGTTAGCTGAAATAATTGGGAGGTATGAACAACTATTGACTGCTGTGGAACTATCTGTAAACGAGTATCAACGCAGATCATTCGCACGACCTTCTGAGGTTATATTTGATGAAATTGATACATTATCCAGACAGACAATAATTTTAAGAAGACACTTCTGGCGTGTTAGAAATATTATAAATTTCCTAGTTCACAATGAGCATGATAAAGAGGAAATCAAATATATAGAAATGGTGTACGATGATATTTCTCAGTTAATAGATTTTGCAGAGTCGTACGAAGGTACAATTAATTCTATACGTGAACTTTACGTTGCAAAAGTGTCGCTTCAAATTAACGATACTATGAGAGTGCTTACCATCTTTACAGTCATCTTACTTCCCCTAACATTAATTGCTGGAATTTATGGCATGAATGGTGTAGATATTAATAAACTTGAATCGTTACCAATGGGATTTATTCTGGTAACTTTGATGATGGCTATTATAGGAATAGGTCTACTTGCCTTTTTCATAAAAAAGCGATGGCTTTGGGTTAGAGAGAAAAAAGGAAATGAAACGGTACATGAAATAAATGTTAAAGAACAAAAAAATCGAAATGAAGACAAGAAAAGCCACATCACTTACACAGTATTTAAGAAAGATGATTCAGATTGACAACTTTTTTAAGTATCACGTAAGCATTGGTTTACATGAGGCATAATCAAAAGGCGTGCACGATTGTTATTGCAATGGCAATTGCTTCGTTAGTTTTCGCAGCAACTAACAGCTCGTACGCACAAAATGAGAAATATAGAGCAAAGCTAAAAGGGGACAATGAAGTTCCACCTGTGAACTCAACTGCTGAAGGTGTTATAAATTTCAAGACCAAAAATAACACGTTGACGTGGAAAATGAATGTGTCAGGAATAACTGAGGCTACAGGAGCTAATATCAATCTTGGAAAGAAAGGAGAAAATGGTGAAATAATAGTTAATCTTTTACAATCAAGTAAACATGGTCAAAAACCTGCTGGAATGATATTGAGTGGAAGCATTGAGCCGTTCAGTCTAACAGGATCAATGAAGGGAAAATCACTGACAGACCTAAAAACAGCAATGGCTAATGGAGACACATATGTAAATATTCACACAAAGAATCATCCAAATGGTGAGATAAGAGGACAAGTCAAGCTTAAAGGGTTGAATGCAACAGCGCCGGTCAATGCAACTGTATCGACAAATAGTACCAGTTAGGGAGAGCGATGATATTCTCAATCTTGGGATCTATTTAATTTTTCCAAAGAGGATAAAATGGAAACCGACAGGGAAACAATTAACGACCCGATTATATGTGGTAAGTATTTTAAGACCTTTAAGACAAATTCGGAGTATTTAGTACATACTGACAAGGAACACGGATAAAAATACTAACCAGACGGTTAACAAGATCTGTAAAACAGTATCATCTTTTTTCAAAAAAATTCCACACAATTAATAATAATGTGTTGTTGGAGCCCTTGGAACTCATACTGCCATTTTCCATCGAATGCCTTCAATTAGAACTGAAAAGTTGTCCTTAATCGAACCCCTACCATAAATATTGTAAATAATAATATTCCAATCAGAATACCAAACTGCAATACGTTGAAGGTGCGGAGATTCCTCCGTTATCAGAACGTTAGATATTTAGTTCAAGGTAGATGTTTGATAGATGTTGGACTAAAGAATATGTTGGTGGTTTATCCAACCATCGATACTCGCCGAGGCTCGATCATTTTCGTTTGAACAATTTGAGTTAATAAATTGTCAAAGTATTTATCAAAATTAGAATTATGAATAACATCATCAGAATAGATGCCAAACGAGAAAACTTTTCCTTTTAGATAGTCCAGCTCATACGCTGCTACGATAGTTTTCTTTGTACTTGCTTGAGTCTTGTTATTAGGTAAAGTCGACATTTTATAATCGATAAGAATATGATCCTTAGAATTTGTGATAGATTGCTCCTCGTGATGCAAATATTCAAATGGATCGTTTAGGAAGGTGGCTGAACTTGTGCTCAAATAATTGCTTCCAATCCACTGCTTTGTCTCATTCTCCCATCTTTCATTAACGCTTCTCCATGCAGATTTTCCATTAGATGCCCAGCTATGACCCTTAACAAATGTGATTTTGTTAGTATCACTGTCGTACTTTACTTCAGCATAGAAGATGTTGCCATCAAGAAGAATTATAGTTCCACCATTGGCTACAAACTCCCTTAAATTGTCATACTCCTTTTGTGTTACGTATTCCTGATGACCTAATATTATAACATCCATTGCATTCTTACCAGCATCAGTAAAAATGCATCCACCATCCACATCTTGATCTGAAAGCAAATGAAGATTCAGGTTAGGTATAATGGATTCAAGATTCTTAATCATGAATAACATAGAATCTCCTGATGCCGATGGAGAAATCTGATTATTGACTTTGGTAGAAAGTAGATTGAGATCCTGTGTTATATTCTGTCCATGCATAGTATCGATGTATTTTTGATAGAACGTGTAGAAAGCCTTATAGTATGCAGCACCAGTAAATGTTGGAAATACTAATGCGATCCTGTCATGGCTTGTCAAGATATTTCCTATAGCCTTTGATAACTGCGGTCGATCTAGGGAAGGTGTAAAGTCATCCTTAAGATGAATAGAAGAAGATTTACCTGCCAAAGAAGAGAATATTTTTATCCCATTGACGTTTGTTGAAGATTCTAGACATATTTGGGATGATTTATTAGAAGGATTAGGCAATGACAACGGCATTAATTTTGATTTGTCTAAGTACGGACTTCCCATGAATGCCGACATCGATTTTGTACTTGAAGAACTAAGGAGTATAAGTGAGATCAAAAGAATATAAACAAAAATTAAATCAATTTTGCAGAGCCTGAAGAAATTTACATTGATTACCAGTTCTTAGATACCACTTGACCTACATCTAAGTCTAAAGATAAACTCAATAAATGAATATTAATTAACAAAGTTAACTTAGCGTCCAATAATTACAGGGACAGATAAACCATAATTGCTATTTTATAATTAGAGCTGTAAGTGTTTTAAATCATAATACTCATCTCAAAATGACATATTATGAAGCGGGCAAAAGTGTTGTCAATAATTGCATTGTTTGGAGCTGTTATGTCCATCACCGCTCTTGTTGATAGCTCAGTATATGCACAACAATATCAATCAGGAAGCAATCCTAGCTCAAACACACCTAGTTCCACGACTTCGCCAACTCCATCCAGTACGCCAAGCACTAGTAACATGACTAATGCTACGGCGGGTGGGAATGTGACAGGTGCGGGCAATATGAGTAATGCATCAGCTCCAACGATGACTAACAGCTCTTAACTCCCTATCTTTTTTAGTTCTGAAAGTGAATCTAATAGATTACTCATAAGGGTAACTATTTTGGAATAGATGTGGCTAACTCCAAAACAAACTCTATGCCTATGCGTTTAAGCTTGATAATTTGTACGGGTTTTTATACCTTCTAGATCTTCCAAATGAAGGTCTGCGATAGCTAGCGATGGCATTAATTATTGACAACAGGTAAAACCTTTTTTCACAAATATAATAAGCCACTTCATTATAAGGGATAGCTAAGAAGCCGACTAAGAGACTTGTGGTAGATCGACCCTATAAGATTAACATCAAAATGAATTTAGATTTAAAAACCATGCCAATGAAATATAAGAATCATCGGCCCACGTGCTAAATCGCGATAAACATCGAATCATTTCCAGTCTATGCTAAAATATATCTCTATAGGTGTATATCATTTATTGCACAATGGTTGTATCAAATGCAAGGCAGGAGAATAATGTGATCCGAATAAACCAAAACAGCTAAAGAACAGGTTAAAAATTAATACATAATATTAATAGGAGTACATTAGCTTATGATATGAGGAAATTGAATACAAGTGTGAAGGAAAATGTACTCTGGCTAGTTACTATGAGCTTTATCTCACTTACATTGTTGATTACGAATGTTAATATTGTATTTGGTCAAGTATCAGGAAATTTGACCTCTCAAGCTGCTGCAAAAGAATGGATTAAGATAGATACCCCCTCCGATGGAAAGCAGGTTCCAATGGACAGGGATCTATTAATATCAGGCAGCTCGTCTGATGATGCTTCTACAGATTGTGGTGTATCAGTTATTGTGAATAATGTAAAGCCATACCACAGTGCATCTGCCACAGGGTCTGGAGGACTTAATGATTATTCCCAATGGAATTTTACTCTAAGCTCCAATTACACGCAAATTAAGGAGGGACCAAACAGGATCACAGCAAAATTGTCGTGTTCACCTCCAATTACAAAATGGTATAGCGTGAATGTGAATGGATTTCAGTCGAGTCAATCTAATGAAAACATTTCTGTTCCTACCTTGACGCCTTCCGTCCTAAATCCTACCAACGCATCTACTGCTCAGAATACATCATCTAAAGAACTACCTCCACAAACACAAACACAGTCACAGCAACTTTTATCTACCAGCTCTGGAAACACGACCGAATCTTCTTCGGGAAAAAGTAAGGAGTTAAATGTTGTAATAAAAGCTGCTAAAAATCCAGTGCCTAGAGGAGATGATCAAAATATCACAGTAACTGTGACTGATCTATCTTCGAACGAAAATATTGTCGGCGCAGCTATCACAGGAAAATTGTTATATCCCGGAGCTAATTATGTAAAGGACTTTAGTGGTACGACTGATACCAATGGACAGTTTGTAAATTCTTGGACTATAGGTAAACACGGTGACGTTGGCGAGCTAACAATTGAGGTACAAGCATCAGCTCCTGGTTATGAATCAAAATCTGCTACAGGTCAATTTCAAATATCTACAGGATGAAGCTTTTCATCAAATACATTTAGATTTTTATAATCCTAGCTGGTAGTATTTCATTTTCTATGGGACTGAACAATTTATACCGTATTTAGAACTTTTACGTAAGATGTATGTAAAAAGACTTAATTTGTAAGGAGAATATTATTAATGGGATGATTTCGATGATTATTCGCAAAACTTTTATTCCATTGCATCTCCGATGTTGCCATTGGAAGAGTTTATTTTCTTGCATAAAGTCTG
>WNGA01007208.1_pt1 | contig 17139 bp, 19 predicted proteins | sample 5400061 | NCBI WGS metagenome assembly WNGA01 (sample SAMN13153366, study PRJNA577476) | soil metagenome | isolation source: 100 cm soil or saprolite under grassland replicate 2 | place: USA:California | collected 2016-06-15 | reverse complement strand
CGGTTACAATTCCGTTTTGTGCAAGCAGAATCGATTTCTCCACAATACTAGTAGTTGATGAAATGTCGTCAAGGCCTCCGCTACTTCTCGGCAACATAGCCGCGATAATCGTGACCATAGCCGCCTTTCTCCAGGCACTATCATGGCCCATCGCCGGCGTGCTGATACTTCTCTCTCTCGTATTTCCATTGCTGGCCAACCTCAGCCCGCCTAGAGGATCTATGACTTCAGACCCAGCTTCGAAGATTCCAGCGACAAACCGTCACTCACAAATCGAGACCAAGACTTCTCAACATCGGCCCCCTGAGAAACACACGACTCCAAACTATCAATCGTCGACAAAAATCGATCAAAGACCATCACCGAAACCGGAGCCAGTCAGAACACTCGGACCGAAAGCTGGCCCTAAACTAACCGCTTCTACGATCACCGCACCCCAACCTGGGGTACCAAATGTTGAACCCACCCCAAGACCCCCGGCTGTAAAGCTGGGACCTGATTTCAACCCGACAATTGCCAAGAGCGACTATACAGAGTACGAGGTTGAGCTAGACGCAGGAAAAGATTTCACAGGCGAGGCCACGGCGTCAGGCCTCGTCAACGTCTATCTCCTTGATGAAGACAATCTGGACAACCTAGATCAGGGCGAAGAATTCTGGAGCGAGACAGGCGAGGAAGGCGTCGAAAATGTGAAACTGGAATTTACGGCACCCTCGAAGGGAAAATGGTTCTTCGTCGTGGAGAATGCAGACGATCGCGCCGTCTCTGTCACCGTGAAGATTCAGAAGGGAACGGCTTCCCCAGCGCGGCCTAAGTAAGGCATGTCCACCGGCTGAAAGGAGATCGGCTTATTCCGAGGTTTCTATGAACATCCCTCTCTATCCACGGCTGTCGCCGACGCTGATTTCTGGAAAAGTCATAAATCCTGATGCAGAGAGATACGAGAGCCACGGAGGTTTTAGTTTGAAAAAAATGTTGTCGATTGTTCTTCTCGTCTCTCTAGCGATCTTCGTAGTCACGGTCCAAGTAGCTCCCGCGCTTGCCGAACATCAAGGGCTTGAAACGTCAGACGAACACAATGAAGTCCAGCAGGTTACATTCCACATCGATCTTACCGGGAGCCAGCAAGTAGGGCCGGTAACCACTGACGCATTTGGACTAGCGATGGTCAGGCTCATTGACAATGGCACCGCAATATCGTTCCGAGTGATAGTATGCGACATCATCAATGTTACCGCCTCGCACATCCATGTTGGCGCGGCAGGGACGAATGGGCCGGTCATCATTCCCTTCATCCATGGCGTCCTCTTCTCATCGCCACACGGTTGCCAGACCCTCGCTGAAGGAACCCGGACAGCCGCACACCTCAACACCCAAGCCAGCCCATCGATTACCAGCTGGAACGACTTCGTCAAAGCTCTCCTCGCGGGCAACACCTACGTCAACGTCCACACCACAGCGAACCCGGGTGGTGAGATCAGAGGCCAGCTAGTACACGAGCACGAGAGCGAGAACGAGAACGACCAAGGCGACGATTAACCCTGGGACCCACTCCGCCAACTATCCCCTTTTTTGCAGGCCTATTCACTAGCCCTGCGTTCAGCCTAGTTTTTCCTGTCCGTACTTTGTCAGGGTCCACCTGTTTCCCCGTCCAACAGCCGCGGAAGAGACGACTCTTTGCTTGAGAAGAAGTTTCAGATGATGGCTCACGCAGCTCTCAGTGAGACCAGCTTTTTCGCTAATTTCGATGACTCGTGTTTTTCCCTTCTCCATGGCTTCGATAATTTTGGATCTGGACACTAGTCCTCGGTTGACGTTTCTCATTCCGGAAATGTAGGCTCGTGGATGGTAGGGCGGTGTCACGCTTGTCGCCCTTTCTAGGCGAAATCTCCTACCAAGAGCTTTGTCTGCGTCCTGTCCGTCTCAATTGGCCTGAACGTCTCGTCCAGTTCAACTTTGATCAGGTCAAGTCTCTGTCGGTAGTATTCGCCGACATTGTACCGTTTGACCATGTCAAAGGCCACTTGGAGGTATTTCTCGACGCCTGCTTTGAATACGGTAGGTCCCAACTTGCCTCCGCATTTGACGCAGATTCCTTTCAATGGTGCTCGGCGTGGTTTCCAGTTGCACTTTGAGCATCTCGATCTCTGTGACGTGAACGTTCGCAGGTTACCAACCAAATCTCGCAGGATGTGGGTCCCCAGGACTTTCCTTGCAACCTCTTCTCCTTTTACTGCGACAATCTTGTCTGCAAGATCCAGTTGCTCCTTGACTTTATCAAGCATTGTCGGTAATTCCTTGTACGCGCTGATCAGTCGAGCCTGGTCTAGATCTTCTGTTGGGTGTGTAAACCCGATGTTCCAGTTGTCCGACGACGATTCTCGTGCATTGTTGAGAGTCGGGACAAGATCCTCGATCTCCTTGGGGTTCGCTCCCACTAGCGTTTTGTCATAGAAAGAGAGAGGGAATGCAGTGACTGTTTCGATGTTGAATGCTTGCCGTGCCACCTCCGTCGCGTTTAGTAGTGGAGCGAGCAACAGCGGGGCGTCCATCAAACCCCCAATCCTATCTGGAAGGTATTCTCTAGAGAAGTTCAACAGTACATCGAGCAATAGCGATACCGAGTCCTCATCTCCATCGCAGTCTCGCCGTTTTGCTGCGTGGTATAACGGGTGGGCATAACAAACGCTCGCTTTGGTGAATCCGACGATTCTTGCCACTGCGCCGACGGATGTATGGGGCGATAACCCGACGACCAGATGCCCGATTAGGTCTTCTTTTTTCGATGCCTTGTAGAGCTTGTCCATTCCATAGTACGAGGCGAGCAGGTCGTCGAGGAACTTGGTTACTTTCAACAGATACTCGCCGCAAGCTTCCGAGACGACAAGGTCCTGTATCTCCAAAGCGCACAACTGTCTCGGGTCAGAAAGCTCGCGACCATCCATGTCTTTCGTATACCCTATCTCGCGGGCTTTCTCCAGGCTCAGCCCGATTTCCCCTGGTCTGAACTGGGTCAAGACGGCGTTCGACGCGTCAAACCGGAGGGTTCCATCTTTGAACACAGAGACATCTGACTTTGCACGTAACAATGCCTTCTCCACAGGCTCAGGCATTCGGGTCTTGTTGATCAAACCTTTCACTCCTTTCACCGACCCTTCCATTTTTCCCAGCTTGAGCCTCCCAACTGCCTCTTCCAGCATTTCGACCAGGTTTACGTTGACGCTCCGATAGGCGACGAGGGAACCATTGCACGTGGATGACGAATCGTGCGATGTTTGGCCGCACTTGGGACAGTTCGTACTCATCTTCGTCTCTCGTCCGCAGACTGGACACTTGAGTTTCGATTCCCAGCGACCGCATTGTTGACATGATCGATCCACCAGGTCCAATGTTACGACGGATTTCCTCGATGCCTCTATCAAGTCACGACGAGGGCCTCCGGCTTGGCCGGTTGGAAATAGCCCGTGGACCCGTGGGGTCATGATCCTCTCCTTGGCCTTTTCTGGGCGGCCCATGCGTGCCCCGACAAAGATCGGCGCCTTGTTCTTTATTGGAAATCCTGCCAGCAAGCTCAGCGCTTCAAGAGGGCTTTCTCCTTTGACCTCAGTTGCTGGGGCTTCGAGATTCAGAATCGTCCGAAGAACCAGAGCATCATCGTCTCGGAGCTGGATGGCACCGGCCACCATCTTGTGCGGCATTCGAGCCTGTTCCAGAATGTCCTTCAACTTCTCATCGTAGGGCAGAACGCAAGAATCGTCAAGGTAGTGGATGAGTTTCTCGCGGAGATAGTGTACGTCTTGGATCGTCACGAGGCTCCAGAAGGGGGTGTAGGCAGGGTGCAGAGGAATTCCGAGGCTCTGGGATAACCCAATTGCCTCGCTGGCTCGCGGTTTGACCGAGAACGGGTTGTAAGCGAATTCCCGCAATCGTTCCGCTGAGATATTCAGCAATTGCTGTGCTTTGTTTCTGTTTTCCGGTTCGTGGAGCTTCTCCTCCAGCAACTGCGCCCACCACGACTCGACAAACCCCGACGGGACAAGCGCCCGATTGTTCTCGAGAAACTCCCCAAATCCCACCATCAAGTCGCCTAGGAATAATATCTTCTGAATCTTGTCCCGCAGTGCTTTGGCTTCTTGAGGGGAGTCTATCCTCATCACCGACCCGTCGATGAGCTTCACCACCGGGGGCTCGATGCTGTCGACCGCGTTGACGATGCCTGCCTTTCCCGGCCTTTCAAGTCTCATCTGGACGCCTACCGCAAGAAAGCCCCCCAGAATTTCCATGGTAGCCGGGTGAACACCGACCGATGCCATGCCAGTGTTTCGCGAGCGGCCGTATCGTATTCTGAAACCCCCAGCTGCTCCGGGGAAGGCGAATATTGGGCGTCCGCCGACAACGTCCTCCATGAACATGAACTCTTTCGCCTCTTCTCCTTCTGACGACGAGGTCTTCATCATAGCCAGCCATCCCCATCCTTCCAATCCAAGCTTCTCAACGATCTTCAGAACCTTAGTCGATCGTCCGAGCAACCCATCATTTACGACTCGTAGTGCCCCGCCTCGGACTCTGTTAGTCTCGATCCGCATCAGATTCCGGTTGACCGCTACCTCGACGGGGTCTGTTTCCACACCGTTCGGCTCAACGGTTAGACGCATGATCGCGTCTTTGAGGACGCTGTCCGGGTTCCGGTATTGAAAGCGGGCGATCGATCGCTCGTAGAGGCGTAGTTCTTCGACGAATCTCATTGCTTCCTGTTCCGACGCGTGATACGGGGGAATGTTCAGTTGGCGACGGACGTAATCCGCAACGATCATAGTCAAACCCATCTCTGTCCCACCGGCCGACCGCATCGGGCCAGCGAAGTATACGGCCAGGTGCTTTGACCCATCCACGTTTGTTCGAATCTTGACGTCGTGGATTCCTTGTATCGGCGCTACGGTCACCGCCTCATCCAAAACTGCTAGCGCTGTTCGAATTGCTTGTTCAGCGGCATCTTCAGGTTCAAGGCTTCCAAAATGGCCCAGAACGATGTCCTCGCTAATCTTTAGCGCTGTCTCCTCGCGCGAGATCAGCTTACTCAGCTCTCGGATTCTAGCCGCAACCCCGAGCGGTCCAACGGATTTCTCTACACGCTCTGCTAGATCATAGGTTGTCTGCGATTCGACCTTCCAAGAAGGATCGAGTCCTTTCGACCGGGCCTCCGAGGCAATCGCGTATTGCCGGTTGTATTCTTCCTCTATTCTCTTCGCATAAACGTGGTTGGGCCGGTTCTCCAGAACTTGCACGGCGAGCTTCGACTACCCGCTACCGTAATAGGTTAATGGTCAATTTCTTGTTGAGACGACCGAAACTGTTTCTAAGTCAAGCGATCACGCCGATTTGTGAAGAGCGAATCTTAAGAGTCAGATGCGGATAACCTGAGATGCGACACGCGATGAGCGATCGTTCGCGAGTCGGGAACATAGGAAGACGCTCTGCCTGGGATAACAGAACAACGGTACGTCGGCTTCATGGGATCGAATATCGAATGCTCGAGGATTCAGATGACATCCACGATTTCATCAACACCGAGGTACGGAAAGAGCTGGACGCAGATTTCGAGAGCATGGGCGAAGATCCCCGACATGACGCTCTGCTCAACTCGCTGCCGAAGCGTAGATGGAGGTTAGAAATTGTTGGCGTTGACGAGGTTCGGATGAATCCTTTGATCGTGAACTCCGCTGACCTCAAGACTGGTCGAAAGTTCATGGAGCGATTGAGAGAACGTCGATCAGAGCTTCGTAAAGTGTTGGAGACTGGTAGAACGGTTATCTGGCCGATAGTCCTCCTGCGTGAACAGCAGCTGCTTGTCGATGGATATTGTCGCCATTCAACCCTTCAAGAAATGAACATCCCTGAGGCATATGGCTACGTAGGACGAATCGTCGTCAAATGAACCGATCGGTCTGAATAGGATTTGGTCGGCACACTCGAACCCGAATCGTACAACCGTGTATTTACGGTTAGATTTCACGTATCAAGTATTCTACCATGTTGCTCTGAAGCTTATTTGCCAGGAACCTCCATTTTATTGTCGGTGCAAGTCGTGTCCACTGCGTACACCACGGCACTGGTCAAAGGCGCAAAGGGACAGAGGGATATGCAAAGAATCCCAATTGACACCAGTCCTTTCTTCACGATTCTGCCCTCCGAAGTCCTCTTCGAGATAGGGGCATACCCCGGGGACTTGAAAGTAAGGCTCGAACTTGAACGGGGAGATTCTCTGGAAGCCCGGGTCTATTCTGTCGTCGTCGCCGCTCAGGGACGAGAGGATGTGACCCTCTCCGTCACCTTCGAAGGTGCTCAGCCAGTCCTGGGCGCAAAGTTTCTGGAAGATCTTGGCCTGGACGTCGATTCTGAATCTGGCCTGTTGGAGCCATCGAGGCATCATGGCTTCGCTTTCAACTACGAACCTTAGAAAATGTCCTCTAGCACTCGTGCCAGGATCATACTGCACTGCGACCTGGACGCTTTCTATCCCTCGTGCGAGATCCACCGGGACCCTTCACTGAAGGGCAAGCCATTGATCGTGGGCGCGGACCCGAAGAATGGCAAAGGGCGTGGCGTTGTCACGTCTTGCTCATATGAGGCGCGGAAGTTTGGCGTTCGATCGGGAATGCCGATTAGTATGGCCTGGAAGCTCTGTCCCCAAGGGATCTTTGTGCGGCCTGATTTTGAACTCTATGGTGAAACCTCGGAAAGAGTGATGGATATCATGCGTGGCTTCGCGGATATTTTCGAACAGACCAGCATCGACGAGGCCTACATCGACGTCAGCAAGAAATGCAAGACTTACGATGACGCAAAAGTTCTAGCTTCCAATCTGAAAGAGTCTCTGAAGGAGCGAGAGGGTCTCACTGTAAGCGTTGGGATCTCCCCTAGTAAGTCGATTTCGAAGATGGCCTCGGACATGCAGAAACCAGACGGGCTTACCCTTGTTCAACCAGAAGAGGTCGACAAATTTCTCGAACCGTTACCCGTCAATAAGATCAGCGGAGTAGGCAAGAAAACAACCGAATTTCTCCAAAACAAAGGAATCGAGACTATTGGTCAATTGCGCGAAGTAGAGGCGAAAAAGCTCACGGACTGGTTTGGAAAAGGCGGGGTATGGCTCTGGGCAATCGCCAACGGGATCGAAGAGACACCTGTGGAAGAGAGAGGACTACGAAAATCAATTAGTGTGGAACAAACATTCGAGAAGGACATTCAAAACAAGACCATGGTTCGAGACGCTCTCGAGTCTCTGAGTCACGAGGTTCACGACAGACTCTTGGGCGAAGGCTTGTGGTACCGCACGGTCGGGATCAAGGTGCGGTTCGAAGGGTTCGTAACGTTTACTCGCGAAAAAACCCATACCGGGTATGTAGACGACTTGGGAGTCATCCGAGAATATGTCACATTGCTGTTCAGAGAGTTCGAGAAGGACAGGAGGAAGATGAGGCTTGTTGGAGTCAGGCTATCTGATCTCAAGCCGGCTGAGGGGAAACAGGTGAAACTCGCCTAGTGTTAGTTTTCAACTTAGACGAATTAGGAATGAGGCCTCTCGGAAGAGGCCTCGATTGGACCCGAAACGTTCCTTCTACGCGGTGAGGGGTCTCTCTTTGAGTTGCGGCACTTCGAAGAATGGCGCAAGGGTCGCCTTCACAGCCCGTTGTGCCTCAACGCCGAGTTGTTCGAAGCCCTTTCCACAGAACGGGCAGTTCTCGAACTCACCACGGCTAGCCTGCTTGGCGAACCATTCTCCACAGTGCCAACACTTCACTACTGCTGTAACGCACATGCCTTCTACTTCACCTCCCTCAGGACGTGTCCTAGTTCGAGCCTTCTTCCGAGTTGGGATTTAAGGGCGACGATGACCGCAAAGGCTCCAAGAGTTGCCACCGTTCGCTCAAGGAACATCAGGGGTGTAACGCCAATCCAAAAGTCTCCCTTGAGGTTGAGAAGCGATATACTGAAGACGTTCAAGCTTACTTGTTCAGACATTGCCGTGTAGAGGGCGAGTAGCCCTGTCCGATAGGGGTCTTTGGCCCTTAACGCGGCCGGTAGTGAGATTATCACTAAAGTGTATGGCGCCAACCAGAAGAGCGTTCCTCCTTTCGAGAAGATAATGTAGTAAACAGCCCCTGCTAGAACATATGCCCACGGAGCAATTGGTCCCCATTCGTAGTGGAAGGCTATGCTTCCCAGTGCGACGGCGAGTAGTGGGATCAAAAGTCCTGGCAACCCGAAGACGTGAAAGAAACTTGTCTGTATGAACGCTGACCCAAGGCTACCCACGAAGGTAGCGGCCGTCGCAAGAACTGGTCTCAACAGAAAGGCTATGATCGGGAGCATCACGATTTCAAGCGTTATGAATCCAGGACCACCGATGAACGGGGTAAGTGCGAAGAAAGCGGAAACAATGTAGACTGCAGCGAGAGTGGAAGTCAGCGCAAGTTCTATCGTCGTGACGCGAGTCTGACCTAATCTTCTTCGAGTTTCCATTTTTGCCCCCCGACTCCGGGATTTGTTCGAGGCGCAACGGGTGGGAGGCCCCACTCACGCGCCTGTTGATTCCGACGCGTAAGGGTGACGCTGTTTTAAGACTTACGAGAAGTTCCTGGAAATCAGCTCACATAGCCCCAAGTCTTCTAAGACGCTCTAACTACTTCAGGGCTGAAGGCTTTCGTAAGCGTGATCAGTCTATCGTAGGCTATCCTGTGCCGGAGCGTAATCTTTTCCGGTTTTCCTTCCTTCGGTGTAATTACGATACGTCCAGTTCCCAGTAGGCCTGGTTTCTTGAGCTCTATTCGGCTTATCTGGTCCTTTTCTATCTCGAACTCTTTCATCCGTTCGAGACCTGCGATCGTCTTGGCGCTCTCTTCTGAAGAGAGTTTCGGCATCAGCTCGCCATGGATAAAGCCAGCCAAAGTGCCACCCAAGGCTCCACCACCATTCGCGCCGAGGTCTATGCCAATTAGTCTGCTCGTTGTGAAGTAAATTCCATATCCGATGTGCGTCAGGCCTCTTGCGAGGAAACCGCCCGCGAACCCGCCGAGAAACATTTCACTATCCTCCATATCTTAGCCCCTAGAACTTCGTTTGCCGATTCTCGCTGATAAGAAAGTCGTTCCCGGACCAGAGCATTTGTCCGATTAGGTTATGGAGGCGCGGGTTCAGAATCTTCTGGTTGTTAGGATGTGTTGGCAATCGGGTCGCTCGCTGGACGCACGAAATAAAGGAGGAAGTTTCCGACCGCGTCTCTATGCGATTAGGCCTGTATTGTTGCTTCCACGGAGACGGCCCGTGCTAGGGCCTGTTCTGGAGTAAGATCCATGCTATGGGTGTCTTTTGCATGAAGCTGGACATGTTTCACTAGCTCATCGTCAGATGGAGTCCGTAGCATGAAGCCACAGTCGCAGGTTACTTGCTTCGTCAAGTTTGCTCGCCCTGGCTCGTTCGTAGTCGTCCCTAATAAAATGGCCATTATCGGTCTGGATGGGAGTTGTAGCTTTGCGTCAGCGACGTGATCTGATAGAGGGCCAATTGTCGGCAACGATTTCTGTGGGAGTCTCCTTGACCCAGTCTGGGATAATCACGGCTCGGAGAAGTTCTTGCACAGAAATTCCTCGATCTATTGCCGCGCCGGTTAAGACGCGGTAGTTCTCGTCGCGAAGCGACATCATGAACTTTGTCAAAATGATACTGCCTACTATCGCCGCCGCCCCTAATAGAGTCATGTTCCGAGTCCTCTATCCTTGCATCGCCTTCAACCTCGAGAACTCAAGGAGAGGAGAATCGTGATTCTCTGTGAGGAGAGATATCCACATGCTGGCGGGACAGCATTACCATGCGGTCGTCTACTCCAAAGATTCTGATAGGGTAAGTTCCTGGTCGCTCTGGAATAGGCTAATAATCGCGATCTGAACAAGGTAGTTTTCGAATACCCCATGAGGCTGAGCAAGCTATCTTATGTGACCCTTTGGGCAGTTCATTTCGACAAGGTCAAGGCTCTCTACAAGGATACTCTCGATCTTCCGGTTGCCCAAGAGAATGAGAACTTCATTATGTTCGACACTAAGGGGTCGCGGCTCGCGTTCCACCGGCTCACCAAAGCCCCACCGCTCTCCCGCTCAACTGTCGAAGTGCACCTGGAGGTTAACGATGTCGATGAAGTCTACTCGTCTCTCAAGTCTAAAGGCGTGAAGTTCGACGATCCTCCAGCAAACCGGCCTTGGGGAAAACGTTCAGCTGGGTTCAAAGACGCTGAAGGTTATGTCGTAGAGATCGTGGGTCCCTTGAAACCAGGCGAGCCCTCAAAGGGTAACTAGCGCTCTAGCTTTACTCATGCTTATGTTTGGGCTTAGCCCTTTTCTTTTTCTCAGGCGTCAGAACTGGTGCTTGCGGGAAATAGTACGGGGTCGTTTGAGCTGCGGTTGGCGGCGAGCCTTCACGTTCCGGCGGGTGCAATACATGCTTCTCCGGCGGCGTAACCTCTAGGACCCCACTCTGGCTTAGGACTCTGTAGTGGTTAAGGCCTTGATGATGTAGGAACTTGTGCAGTAGTAGTTTGACTTGTTTGGTTTTTGCGCCCTCGATCTGGAGCTGTGTCCCCTTTGTTTTCATTTTGCCCTCGACCTTTGATTTCAGGAACTGGGTTGCTTCGCTCGCTCGGTCATGCAATTCTTTCAGCTCGACTGTCAGCATTATTTTCGGCATGCTAAATCATGGGGTCTTGGCGGTTTAAGACTAGAGCATATTCTATCGCACACAATCCGGGATATTGCCCATTTTAGCCCCTGATCTCGAATCTGGGACCGGGGGTCCATCCCTGGCCATGAATCGTTCGGGAAAAAGGCCTAGATTTCCCTTCTTTTTGCCCTGCCCTCAAAGCTTGGACTGTGCCCTGAATCGCTTGATTCGTCCACTATCGGGGTCTGACAGGAAAATGTTTTCCAAGAAAAGAGGTGGGGATAAGAGCAGAGTACCTCGCGACGCAAAAGCGGTTTCTCAGTTTTTCTGTTTCTTACTATTGTTCCGTGAGAAAGTTGGCTCAGCATTATGGCTGAATCTTCCGTTCTCTATTTTGTGATCGATGCTGTAGTGCTCGCATGCTAAAAACTAGGATAATCGCCTTCCTCGGCCTCGCCCTGACACTCTCGTCTCTCCTGTTAGGTTCCCAGACGCTCGGGTACTCTCGATTCTAAACTTCGTCCTTGTAGAACTTCGCGAGGTCTAGAGATTCTCGCGTCTGCTTCTCTAATTCCTCCATCGTGGGGTAGACCGCTCTGAAGACCTCCAGAACGCCATCCTTCGATCTTACATTTACCAAATATGTCGGATACGCGGCGTGTCGAAACATCCTCTTGCTCTCCCAGGACTCCGTTCTATCGCCATCCGCGTACCGGATGTGAACGTTCGAGAAGTGGACTCTTTCCGCGAGGTCCAAGCGTAACTTTCGAGCAAGTTCCCGGAACAATGGCTCCTGCTTCATACACCCTGAACAGCCATCCCTCGTGATCGCCGTCACGTAAACAACTCCCAACTCTTTCACTAGGGACCCAACAGCACCGCCGTCCGACAACCCTTTCAAGCTCTGAAACTCAACGAGCTCCACATTCTTCTCAGTAGACACTTGGCTTGAAACTATCAATACAGTTCCCCAGAAGACGGGTTGAATCGTCGATATAAGCACGAACTCTTGCATGGGGGATTCCATGCACAAAGGAGCTCGGTCCGATTACGATAGTCTGAATTTGAAAAGAGGCTTGCGAGAGCTATCTTTGCAGGGTTCCGGGTTCGGGTCGGAGTTCTACGATGAGGCCATCGCTCCATTGATACTTCGCCTCCATTAGCTCTGACACCCGCTTAGCCAGTTCTGGCTCATCATCCGGATCGACGATCCGGCCCAGTCCCGCGTACTTGTCGCTGTCCACCTCGAACGATATTCCGGGGTGGTTCTTGATGTTCCGGACCCAGTGAGCGTCGTCACGGTATTGCGAGACGAGATAGAATCGTCCTTGATGTCGGACATACCAGATTTCGATTCTGTGGGGTGCCCTGCTCTTCCAGCCTTCAGTAGTGAGATAGAGAAACTGGCGTTTGCTGTCCTTCAGAAACGACCCTTCTGGAAAATCCCTGCTAATGGTTACTCATTCTGGTTCTCTGGCACATAAGCCATGCCTTGGACCTCTACCTTCATCCCAAAGAGCAGGTCGCCAGCCTGGATGGTCGTCCTCGCAGGCTTGGGATCATGGAAGAAACTGGAGTAGGCCTCGTTCATTCCAGAATACTCTACTAGATCTCTCAGATAGACTGTTGTCTGGAGGACGCAGTCCATATTGGATCCCGCAGCCTCCAAGATCCTCTTGAAGTTCTCCAGAGTAGCTTTCGTCTGGGCTCTAATATCTCCTGGAATGACTTTCCCGTTCATGTCGATTGGCCCCTGTCCTGAGACAAACAATAATCCTCCAAACTTGACTGCAGGGGAAAAGGGAAGACCCAGTGGTGCAGGTCCAGTTTTCACAACTTCCTTCTTCATACCAATCGGGTGGCCATTCTCTGTCTCTCGGTGTTTAAGAGTTGAGAGATGACATGGAGGACTGAATTGTCATGCGGGAAAAGGCAGATTCAAGTTCAGAAATTCCCGGCCCAATACCCCTGAAACTAATCGAACAGGCCAGGGAACGGATCAAAGGCGCAGTTCTACGCACTCCTCTCGTCCGCTTGAACGTTGACGAAGCACCAGCAGAAATCTTTCTGAAACTGGAGAATTTGCAGCCCACCGGCTCCTTCAAGGTTCGAGGCGCGAGCAATGCGATCGCTCTCGCAGGTCCAGATGCCAAGAACCGTGGAGTATACACTTGCAGCGCCGGAAACATGGCCCAGGCACTCGCCTGGCAGGCTCGTCAAAACAAGATTCCGTGCACGGTAATCGTTCCGGATAATGCTCCGGAGACGAAGCTCGAAGCGATCAGAAGGTTCGGGGCAAAGATCATCCAGGCTTCGTTTGATGATGTCTGGAAAGTCGTCGTTACTCATCATTATCCTCCCCTCGATGGCTCGGTGTTCATCCACCCATTTGCAGATATCCGAATGATGGCAGGAAACGGAACCGCCGGGCTAGAGGTCTTGGAAGATTTGCCCGATGTTGACTCGGTTGTGATACCGTTCGGTGGCGGAGGATTATCCGTAGGTATCGCCTCAGCGATCCGTGCGAAAAGGCCCCAGACTCGGGTCTACGCTGTAGAGCCAGAAACTGCGGCGCCATTGTCTGCCTCTTTCGCAGCCAGTTCAGCCCAAGAGATCGAGAGGGTTCCCAGTTTTGTTGATGGTATCGGGGGAAAGAGTGTTCTGCCCGAGATGTGGGAACGCGCTAGGACCCTGCTCGTACCCCTCGTCGTTTCTCTCTCGGAGATCGCTGCAGCCATCAAGCTCTTGATAGAGCGCAACAGGATTGTTGCTGAAGGCGCTGGCGCAGCATCTGTCGCTGCGGCGATTTCGGGCAAGGCGGGGTCGGGAAAAATTGTCTGCATCGTGTCCGGCGGCAATATAGACTCTTCAAAGCTGGGAAAGATTCTCGCGGGTAGCGTTCCGTAGCTGCTATGTCACTAGCTTCAGAACGTAGGACCCGAGGACTTTACTCGCCAGGATTACGAGAATTCCGAGGACTACCATTTTCAGCGCTGACTTTGCCGCTGACTGTTTCAGTGTGACTCCTCGGAATGCTCCAAGCAAGAAGAGCATCATGATTCCGATGATTATGGACGCTGTCACAGCATATGTTTCCGGAAAGAGGACCAAAGGAAACAGCAATACAAGAGAGGCCAGGGCGGAAGTAATAGCCGTGACAATTCCCGACCCTAGGGCCCTTCGATTGATTTTTCCTAGCAATCGATGGATCTTTGGATGCTCGGTTGTAATAGGGACATGTTTTTTCTTGCTGCCATTTGTTTGTCTTGACCGCTGACGATTTGTCCGCGTTATCGCCTCCAGCAACTGCGTCTTCTTCTCATGCGTTTCCGATAGGTAAACTGCTGCAAAAACGGATAACGCGCCTGCCACCGCTCCGCCTACGCCCGTTGCGAAGATCTGGACTGGTATCAGCGCTGCAGAGCCTGCGGCTGATATGATTCCGAGCACTGAGAATAGGCCGTCTATGGAGCCAAAGACGAGTTCGGCGCTTCGACTCCCTGTCTCTTCAACTACTAGCTCTGTGCTCTGTACTGCCAAGTCGCGTCATCCCCGGAGGGGCATGCGACATGACTCTGTTCCCCGGCATGAGCATGCTGTTACTGGACGATAGCCTCGACATAGAGTCGTCGCTTGGCTCTCTAATTGTTCCCTTGGCAGAGCCTACTTTGTCGCGGGGGTCGGTTATGGGCGATTAGTTGCTGCCGGAATAGGCTGGGGTCCCGGATTCTTCTCCGGGCTTTTCCCTGTTTTGGCGTTCTTGGCAGTGACAGCCGCCGCAAGAAGGATCTTGGCCGTGTCCTCTATAGAGCCAAAACTCGTATCGAGGATTAGATGGTAAATCGACCAGTCATCGACGCTGAATCCATAATGCTTCCGATATCTCTCAGCTTGCACGGCTTCCCTGTGCAATGTCTGTCTCCGCGCCTCTTCGAGACTAATGCGGTCTCGCGCCGCAATCCTCTCCAGTCTCACTACTAGAGGAGCGGTCAACAAGATCCTCAGATCGGAAATCTCCTTCAATACCCACCCGGCTAGCTGCCCATCAACCACCACGTCACCTCTCTCCGCTTCCAGCATGGTCCTTTCATCTACTAAGCGGTCAATACTTGGATCGGCGGCAGCCATCTCTTGGAATTTTTCTAGTGAAACCTTTCTCTCCTCAGCTAGCTTTCTGAACAGCATTCCAGCGGACACATGACGGAGAGCAAGTGATCCCGCGAGTCTCGCTGCGTATGTGGACTTGCCTGACCCGTGTGGCCCGCTAACGGTTACAATCAATCCATGGAACCTGACGCGCGAGCAACTCGTCTAATCTCGAACGCCAAACAGTTGCCACACAACACTCCACCAAATGGACGAGAGGGAACGCGCGAGCTCTTTGCCACACCAACTGGTCTCCCTGTCACTACTCCATGCAACTCAGCGCCGCATCTGGAACATTGCGCGGTCCGGTGACCCTTGGCTTCAAAGTGGATAGTTCGAACACCGGACGGCAGCGTAAGCACCTTCTTTCGGCGCCCGCTTGTCCTCTGCGATGGTCGCGTCAACTAGAATCTCCTGTTGTCGGAGTCATCGAGAACGAGGACTGGACTCCAAACAACCTTGACAGTGACGAGCGGCGCGTACGCCACGGGAATCGAGCCAATCGCCGTGACGACGGTGTAGTAGATCAAGAGAAAAGGTATTATCGTAATCGGGTACGTCTTAAACTGCTCGAAGGTTGAGCGAGATTGCATCTTCATCATCGCTGACTGTCGTCTCATTAGCTTTTCCAACTGTTTATCATCACCTTCCTTCTTGGCCTTTCGTACAGCCATCGTCCAAGTCGCATACTCACGTCTCGTGTTTGCGATCATCTTGTAGTTCACAAGGAACCTGTTAGCCGACATTGTAATTAACGAGAGAACGATCGCCGCACCTAGAACGAGGAGGGTCGCAGATGGGGGATGACTATATTGACGAAGGGGCCCCGCTAAACTGTTGAGAATATCGTCGATAAAGCTCATTGCAGGGTCCGCTTCCGGATCAGCGCCAAAAGGTCTTCTGCCGCTCGTCGCTGATGCCCATCAGGATTAAGGACTATCTGGATGGGCGCGCCTGCCAAGACGGCGTTCGCGCTCGCCATGTATCTCGACCATTCAAGGTCTGAACGAGCCTCGTCTACGGTCTTGCTGTCTCTCTCGCGCGTTCGGTCCGCATTCCTCCTCCTAGCAATATCTTCGGGGTCCGCTTCGATCAGAATAATTAGGCCAGGGTCAAGCTCTTCTAGAACCCTTCAAGCTCTTCTAGAACCCTTCGCGGCGTTCCCGGCCAAATTCCATCCTTGGTCCTGACGAACATGTGAGTGTCAACCACGAGGGCTGATTTGCCTCCTGTCTTTCCGATCTCCCGCGCAGCTTGTTCTTGGACCTTAGACTGGAGTTCGAGGTCCTGACGGCGCATGTGGTCACGGTGAACTGTTTTTCCCCGCTTCTTGAAGAGCTCGTTCATCACGTTTCCAAAATTTACGATCTTGAGCGGGATGTTTTTCTCACGCGCAACGGTTTCCAGTTCTTGTAGAACTGTGGTCTTGCCTACCCCGGGTATCCCTGCTACTATGATGGTGCGTGACAATTCCCTGGCTCACTGTCCGAGGAATCCCTTGACCCCAGGGTATATCTCGGTAATCCTCTCTTTCACTAGTATCTCGTAGTACTGTTCGATGATGCCTACCGTCAGCAGAATTCCTGTACCGGTACCGAAAGCGCCGAGGAAGTCTGCCCCGGCTGCGATTGTGCCTATAACGATTCCTCCTATAACAGTGACTGTTGGTATGTAGCGGTCGAGGATTTGGCGTATGGTGGTTCCGGAGCGTCTGAATCCTTCTACTTGCATTCCGGAGTCGATCAGTTGTTTTGCTACTGTTTTAGAGTCCATGCCGCCTACCTCGACCCACGTGATAGCGAAGAAGACGCAGGCTAGTACGAAGATCCCCATGTAGACCGCAGCTCTAATCGGATCCTCAAGGACAACTGTGATGGATCTCGGGGCGAAGGTGTAGTATGCGAGTCCCTTGCTGGGGACGAGCTGTTGGTTAGTTGAGCTCGTAGGTACGAAACAGCCTGGGAATAGGCTTAGCCAGAAGTTTAGTCCCGTGCTAGAGCATGTGGGGTTGTATCTTTGGAAGAGTAGTTGGCCAATGAAGAAGATGTTTCCGAACAGGGCGGCGGCGAAGATGACGGGTATGTTGGATACGTAGAAGAACTTGATGGGGAAGCGTCCTCTGAAGCCTCGGTATCTGGCGTATGAGACTGGGACTTCGACACGCAACCCGTTGAGGTAGATTATGAGGATGAATACGCCTAGTGTTGTGAAGAGTCCGACCATGTCTGGTAGCCCGCTTCCTCCTCGGTAGAGGGCGCTCTGCCATGCAGAGAAGCTTGCCGG
>WNGA01006733.1_pt1 | contig 17139 bp, 14 predicted proteins | sample 5400061 | NCBI WGS metagenome assembly WNGA01 (sample SAMN13153366, study PRJNA577476) | soil metagenome | isolation source: 100 cm soil or saprolite under grassland replicate 2 | place: USA:California | collected 2016-06-15 | reverse complement strand
AAGAACAGAAAAATTCTATAAACAGAAAATGCAATACATACATCAAAATCCTGTAAGAGCAGGATGGGTGAGAAATGAAGAAGTTTATGAGTGGAGCAGTGGCGGATATTTTTATAAAAAACCCACAGCAATAACACTATCATTTTATAATGGTTGATATCAGCAATTTTCTCTTGAATTCCCTTCGCGGAAGGGCTCTTATCAAAATTCCAAATGCTCTTCGAAACATTTGGAATAACCCGTAAAAAACCAGCAATCATTAGGATTGCTGGTAACTTTTGTAGCGTAGTTTACTTCCCGCAATTATTCTGGCATGGTATTAACAATAAGATATAAATTGAACCAATGAAATACAGTGCTTTTTTCCCTTTTATAATTATTTTCTGCAGCTCTTTAATAATTCCATCTTTTACTGAAGCGCAAAAAACACCGGATCATGATACAACCTATTATGTGACCTATCCCGATATTATTGTTGGCCGCTTTTATTTTTCAAAAAAGTATGCATCTTTTATTTTGCCCGCTGCAAACGATGAACAGGACCTTGAGTACAAGCCAAACACTCTTCTAACCATGGGTATTGGCGCAACCTACAATAACCTTACTTTAAATATTTCTTATGGTTTTGGTTTTCTCAATCATGATGATGAAAAAGGCAAAACAAAAAGCATTGATCTTCAGGCTCATTTTTTTCCACGCAAATGGGCTTTGGATCTTCTTGCAATAAGGCATAAAAGATTATACCTGGAGCCAAAAGGTTATGCTGCTGATGACCCGGATAGCTATTATTACCGGCCTGATATACGACAATTATTTGTTGGCTTTTCCGGTTATCGGATGTTGAATTCACAAAGATTTTCTTACAATGCTGCGTTGATGCAAAATGAATGGCAAAAAAAATCTGCAGGCTCATTGATGCTTGGAGGATTGGTTTATTATGGACAAATAAAAGGCGATAGTTCGCTGGTACCAAAGCAGGTTGAAAATTCTTTTCCACAGGCTGCAAGCATTGACAATGTAAATTTTTTTGTTGTGGGTGTTGGCGGAGGTTACGCTTATACTTTAGTAATTGCAAAACACTTTTATATAACCGGCTCGCTGATTGCCAATCTTGACGCTGATTTTTCTACTGTGGAAGATATGAATGGCAAAAAAAATAAAACTGTGGTAAAGCCTTCTGCAATTTATAAAGCAACTATTGGGTATAATAGCGACTCATGGGATATAAGTGCCAATTGGGCTGCAAACGATTTATGGGTAAGAGGAAATTATTTTTCTAATGACTTCTTCGTACCCATAGGAAATTACCGACTTATCTTTTCAAAAAAGATAGCATTAAAGAAACGTTGAGTTTTGAGGTTACTTCCGCTCTTAGTAGTATGTTACAAATAAAAACCAACTTGCCGTTATCCGTATGTCTGCCACTACGGATGCAAATAAAAGCCAGTCTAAGACTGGTAATCGAAGAACCAACGTGCAAGTGAATGACACAACGATGCCTTAAATAGCATTCCAAAAGCTCATTACGATAAAATAAAAAACCAGCAACCATTCAGGATCGCTGGTAGCTTTTGTAGCTTAGTTTACTTCTCGCAAGCGGGACAAGTAGTGCCATTAGCACAAAAATATTGTTGGAAAGCACAAGTACGCCTTACACATTATCAACGCTGCATACTGCGCCAGCATTCAGGTGGCTTTTATTCTCTCTCATTACAACAATACTTCACTGACAGGAGTTTCTGATGTCATCACGGATTTTAAAAGCTTCAATTGTCTAAAGGCATTTTTTATTCCGCTGAGTTGGTATATCAACATATCCCTGAGTCCTGTATAAGGAAAATATTCATTCAAAATACTGCGATAAGCCTTTACAAAATATTCTTCAGTATTACAGCACAGTTCTATTATCTTTTTATCTGTAAAATGTTTGTGTGCAATAGGCTTACTTTTTATTTCCTGACTGTAATTAATTCTATTCAATATTTTTATCACTCTGAGTGTTCTTAGTTCTGAGTTTAACTCTTCCCTGTATTGCTTTGTTTTAATTGCAAAACTTCTTAAACTCATCCTGATATTTTTCTCTTTTATTTGTTTTGCTATGCTCTCAAATTCTTTGCAAGCATGATTGAGGAATGACGATAACTTGCAGAGTTTATCAGCAATCAGATTATTTACTTTTTGCATAAGACAGTTTATTTAAAGGTGATTAAAGAATAACTGGCTCAATATCTATACCATGCAGGCATCACACAGGTTAAATTAAAACGAATTGTGGCTATTAAAATGTGAATGAACATTAGTATAACACTTACCTTTTTCCCCTATCTGCCGCAACTATGCAGCACAGCTTTTGTGTTAGCGTACTTCCCCGTTAGCGGGACAGGGAGTGCCATCGTAAATAAAAATTAAAATGCTGTTGCCTTGACTGGTTGAATTAGTTGAGCCTGCTTTGATGCCCCACTATAACGCCATATAAAATACCACGTAATCAAAATCTGGAAAAGAATAAATGTGGGAAGGAGAAAAGCATGTTCTTTAAAAATAGTAAGTGCATCACCGGAAGCAAGCATTACCGGCAAATCGAGCACATTAAACACAATGATGACAATTAATAACTTTTTACTCCCTTTATAATACCACCAGCAAAATATACCGTACATAAACTCAAGAATAAAATTCAGTATTGGAAAATCAATAATTCCCAACCCCCAGGCAGGAGTATCAGAAAAGGGAGACAGGCGAATGTCCTTTTCATGAAATATTACATCGAGTATAAGATGTGATATTACACCAATAGCAAAAAGAAAAGCGAGGCGCTTGCTTCTAAATACCCAACGAATAAAAACATAAGATAACAATGCAAACAAACCAGCAGAGAACACAGAATGAGAATAAGGAAGAAAATCAAGATGAATTTTTCCGGCTTCAATAGAATAATGTTCAATGCCGGTATAATTAAAAAAGACCCAAAAAACTTCTATAAGTTGGGTAGAGATCAATAAGGGCAATATCGGTATAGATTCTTCTTTCTTTTTAAGTAGCAAACTTGTTGCTGCATGATTAATTGCGTACATAGTATATTTTATTTAGTACGCAAAACTGGAATAGTTGCGAGAAATTATTTTTGATAAAAGTCAAGAAATTATTTTTCTTCTCACACGACTCAATGTTTCAGGTTTTATTCCAAGGAAGGAAGCGATATGAATAAGCTTTGCAACTTTGTAAATCTCAGGATAGGAACAGAGGAACCATTCATACTTTTCTTTTGCAGTCATGTGCATGATCTTTTTTAAACGCAGATCTCTTTCAATACATGATCGTTCCAATATAGTTCTGCCAAAGACATTCATTGCAAAGCTTTGAGCATATAATTTTTGCAAGGAGGCATAACTTAACAAATGCAGCTCACAATCTGTTATAGCCTCGATGAATTCAAAAGCAGGTTGTTGTGTATAGAAGCTGTAGTACGACGTACAAAAGGTATCGGGCAAACTAAATTCAGTTGTTACTTCATCACCATACTCATTTGTGTGATAGGTTCGTAAATAACCTTTTTCCACAAATGCAATATGACGGATCACTTGTTCATAAGAAATAAATAACATTCCTTTCTTTAAATGTTTATGAGCAAGTTCATTTTGAAAAGCTTGCAAATCTTCATTTTGGAGACCGTTCTTTACAAAGAAAGAATCATTCATTTTCCGTGTGTTTAAACCAACTCTCAACAGTTTCAAATATATTATTATTATTCCCACCTGGTCTAAGTATGTCAAATAAAAAACGAAAACATGGCGCGTAAAAAACGAAAACATGGCGCGTATGTAGTCACGCCTTGCAGCGTTGCGTAACCCTATCTGGTCCAAGTATGTAAATAAAAAAGTAAACTTGTGCAAGTATGCAGTAGAGATTTATGTGTGTTAGCGTACTTGTGTAGAATGAAATTTTTTTTGGAAGTACTCTTGCTTCAAAACCGATGCTGCATAACTTGCACCAGCATAATTACAACTATGAAAAATATACCGACTTTATATGAATGGATGGGCGATATGCAAATCTTTGAAAAATTATTCAGCACTTTTTATGAAAAGGTTTTGAAAGATGATTTATTGGGCGATGTATTTAAAAATATGTCTCCTGAACACATCAAACATGTTTCGCACTTCGTTGCTGAGGTTTTTGGAGGTCCCAAATTGTATACGACCGAAGACAACGGAAGCCATGCCACAATGATCAGCAGGCATATCGACAAAATGCTTACTGAAGAAAAACGGCAAAGATGGATGCAGCATTTACTGCACACTGCTGACGAGATTGGATTAAAAAGCGATCCTGAATTTCGCTCGGCTTTTGTCGGTTATTTGGAGTGGGGAACTCGTATTGCGGTTATTAATTCTCAACTAACCGAAAACCCAATGGCTGACACAGAACCAATGCCCAAATGGGGTTGGGGTGAAACAAAAGGTCCTTATTTACCTTAAGAAGCGTACGGAAGCGTATGTCCCCCAACTGGCGCATGAGTATGCAGTAAAGCCTTTGCAGCTTAGAGTACTTGTGCCGTGTTTATTTGTAAACGTCCTTAATCCGCTCTTCGTACTCTATTACAAATAAAAACAACTTGCCGTTATCCGTATGTCTGAGACTACGGATGCAAATAAAAGCCAGTCTCAGACTGGCATTCAAAGAACCAATATTGGGAGAGGTTTTCCTTCTCCGCAAAGTCTCTCCAAAGTTTTTGTGCATAGCCCAGGACTTTGCGGCATCGAAGCACAACAGTTGCAGTGAGTGACACAACGAAGCTTAATAGCATTCCAAAAGCTCATCACAATAAAATAAAAAACCAGCAACCATTCATGGTTAGAGATAACTATTCCACACCCGTATACCGAAGATGGTACGAAGAAAACACGAAGATGGTACGAAAACGAAAGCTTATGAAATATGAGATCGGTAGAAAGAAGAAAAGAAGTGCGACTTGGTATTATGAAAACGTAGTCAACATAAGTTTAAGTCTTTCCCAACTAATCAAGACCTCTTAATTCATTTAAGAATTCCGAAGCAGACATAGTTATACCGAAAGGAGCTGTTAATCCGGCGCAGTATACAAGACACACATCCGGCACATTGGGCGAATTTTCAATTGCCACTATTGTTGATGGATCTATCCATGTTGTCTCACCTTTGTTATTCTTTAGTTCTAAAAAATTTTTCATTATGACGTTTTTGTAAAAATACAAAATGAACAATAATTTAAACACAAACAAAAATCAATATCAAATGAAACTTCGCGTTTCTTTCTCTGCAAAGTTTATCTAAAGGTTTTGTGCATAGCCGGGAACTTTACGCAAGTAAAGCTTCATAATAATTCACCTGCAGGGCACATAAGTTTCAAAATTCAATACTAAATAAATGCTCACTTGCGTAGCAACTTAATCTTCTATCTCATTACTATTGGTTACATTTAAAACAGAATTAGATAACCGATTAATCCCCGCTAACATGAAACATAAATACCTAATCGTTATTTCCCGCTGTAAGCTGCGTGCAGTTATTCTTATCCTTTTTTATTTATGTTTAATTCTATCTATGCACAAAAATTCAGCATAATTACAGGCCTGGCATTTAATGGTAAATCTGCCACCAGTGTTAATATGAATATTTTCCCTCCCGGCAAGGGCGGTAACAAAACGGTGGCAAACATTAATGATCACCTGCTGGCGGGCACAAGAATGGTTATTCCTCCTAATGCTATTGTAAAGCTCCAGTCACCTGGTGGCACACAGGTGATTAAGCCAACCCAGGGGAAACCAATTGAGTACATGGTAGAGTTTACTGCCCAGGGCGAGAATCATGTGGTGAAGGGTTTGGGTGCACAAATAGAAAACACCGTAAAAAAAATAGCGGGTTATAATTACCGGAACACAAACGAAAAGGGGACCACGGCTGCGAGTAAAGGAACGGTATTTACATTCACTGATCTTTCTGATGAAAAAGATGAAAAAGCTACTATTACAACAGCCGAGGGCACCATCAATATTATTGATCAGGTTCCCTGTACTATAAATGGAGAACCTGTAAAAAATAACCGTAAGGGAGGCGTAACTACAAAATCTGTTTCACAAACGCAAACTGCCGGAGACAATGCGTTTACTTCAAGCGACGAACCTCTCGATTATACCAGTTTGGATGCGGCCATTAATTATATTAATAATGAGATTAACGGAGGAGAAACTGATCCTGAAGATATAGCTGATGACCTGATGTGTTTGGGCGATCTGTATATGGATAAGGAACAACCTGAACAGGCCATTAAACCATATAGTAATGCGGCTGATTATTATAAGGAAGAATATGGTGATGATGATTTATCAACAATAGAAGCCAGGTTGTCTTTGGCACAAGCCTATATGGGAGCAAGCAATGCTGCACAGGGATCGCCAATAATTACTGATTGTATAAGTATTTTAGAAGATAATTTAGATTCCGATATGGATGATTTCGATTTTGCAAAACAAAATGATGATACAGAAGCCGTGGATTTTCTTTGTGATGAAATAACTGAAATCTATGATTTTTTAGGCTGGGCTTATGATATCAAAGGCGATAAGTCAAAAAGCGAAGAATATTACAACAAAGCAGAAGCTGGTTGTGAATAACTGAAAAATTATCATGCTGACATTAAAACGTTTAGGAATTTACCTCGCCACTTTTTTAATTGTGGTAAGTTTTGTTATTGGGTTAGTGGATTGGAAATGGCTCGATAAATATCTTGTTAATGAAGCAAACAAAACCAGCAACCAGGATAATTTATTAAATAAAAAAATTGTTGTTGTTAACCTTGAAAAACCGGCAGGCGGCAGCGAAGGGGAATCTTTTAAACTGTTCAGACAGCATATCATATCACTGCTGCATACAATTGCACAGGAAGCCAGAGAAAAGAACGCACCGGAAGGAGTAGTACTGGATATCTGGTTCAGCAACGACACAACTGAACTGGAAAACCTGAAGGCTGCATTAAAACAACTCAAAGATTTAAATGTTCCGGTTTATGCAGTTTACAACATTAACGAAGATCATGAATACAGTAATATAGATAACATAGACTTTGATGACATTGAGGCAAAACATGCGGTGGATCTGTATAATGATTATCTCGCAGGATCGGGTGGAAAATCACCGGGTAGTGGAAGATACCATACCTTTTTCTACCCGGATAAAGATGTAGTTAATTATGAAAATGACATTCAATTATCATCCGGCATTTTCGATTCTGTTTTGATAGAATCATTGGCCAGGAGAGTATATACCGATCTGACGGACTCAAAACCACTACCGAAACGTGAAGGGTCGGTTGTGCCCATTCGTTCTTCAGAAGAAATCAGCAGGAAGACCTATACTTTTATTGCCGACAGTATTCAATCCACACGCGTTTTCCAGCCGGCAGAAGGCGTTAATACGCCTATTGATATTGATAAGAACATATTAATAGTAGGAGATATCAGCAACGACATCGTTGATTTTGGTGATAAAAAAATCCCCGGACCCTATATCGTTACATGGGCATTAAGTGATCTGCTTGGCAACAACAGCAATTTGAAGTTGCCGATAGAAAATCTGTATGTGATCATTGGCCAAATCCTGTTTTTTTCACTTTTTACTGTATTGGTATTTGCCTTATTGTTTAAATACGTGAAAAGCCTGCAAACCAAACCGGCATTTATTGCAGTATTGGCGTTTATGATCAGTATGATCTTCTTTTTTATTTACGGTAAATTAATACTGAGTTTTAATTATGTAATTCCTGCAGGACATACGATTGCAGCAATGATTGTAGCCTCACTTTTATCCTGGCGTTTCGCGCATAAATTCCTTGTAACAGGAGTTGCGGAAGGCTCTCAGAAATATGATGTATTCATCAGTTATTCAAGAAGCCAGGGTGATTGGGTAGATAAAAATGTTTATGAACCCTTAGCGGCTTTTAGAAAACCCAATGGCGATAAGCTCAATATATTTTTCGATAAAAAAAGTATCGGCATTGGTGAAGCTTTTACGGCGAAGTATATGTGGGCAATTGTAGATACAAAAAATTTTATTGCTATACTTTCTGAAGATTATTATATCAAAAACCATTGCAGGAATGAACTGGATTGTGCCGTGAAACGTAAGGTGGAAAAATTATTAAATATTCAGATGATTGCATTTTCTGACAAGGCCGTTCCCGAAGCCTTCAATAGCTTTAATTATTTTGAGAAAACGAGAAACCCTGATTTTATAAAAGTTATCGAAGATACATTATCAGGTCAATAATTTTTGCAGCAAAGTATTTTAGTCCTTCGCCGCTGAGGACTTCCGGAAGCGGAACAGGTTTTGCGCATCGTTGACAAAAACACAATTTCATTTTCTCAATTAGCTTTATTAACCTACTACTGCATCAACTTCATAGGCATGTGAGCTTATATCCAAAGTTTTGTTTCGTTGCAATATCTCCCAGATGGCTTTGTCTGTTAGCCAGGACATTGCGGAATTAGTATTTCAAAAGCTCATTCGTTTTCTCTTAACTTCTGCTTCGCTTACGATGCAATATACTGGCGTATGAGTATGCAGAATAGCTTTTGTGTGTGAGCGTACTTATGTCTTCGCAAAACATAAGCAAAATAACAAAGCACAAGTACCCTTTGCTCATACCTAACACTGCATACTCATGCGCCAGAAATGCAGTAGTATTGAATGATTAGTTAGTGGGGTAATTTAATAGATTGTCATTGGTGATACTTTATGTAATCATAATTTCAGGTAGTGAAATAATTATGATTTTAGCTGCATTTTTCATTATTGCAGTCGTTGATTATCAACACTCATTCAAAGAAAAATTATTATCATTGATTTGTCAATAAATTTTTATTGTCACAGTGAAAACAATATAACCTTCAAGATCATGGACACACCAGATAAACAAACCCGCATAGTTGAAGCACGGATGAAACTGAAAGCGAGGTTTGAAGAAAAAATGAAAATGACTCCTTCAGTTGGTGATGATAAACCAATGGGAAAAGTAAACCTCAACCGGCATGGTATGCCTGTGACACCACCCGGACAAACCATTACAACAAAATGGCCGGTGCTTGATCTCGGTTCTCAACCAGATATTTCATTAAAAGACTGGAGATTGGTATTGGATGGCGAGGTAGAAAATCCTGCAGAACTTTCGTGGGAAGAATTCATGGCTTTGCCGCAAACGGAGGATACTTCGGATTTCCATTGTGTTACCACCTGGTCAAAATTGAACATACACTGGAAAGGTGTTCGCCTGCTCGACCTCGCTGCATTGGTGGTGCCCAAAGAAACAGCCACGCATATCCTGTGTTATGGTGAATATAAATTCGAACCTTTATTTTTATTAAACGAATGAAACGGTTCAAAAATATTTTTGCAATAGCAATACTTCTGCTTATGAGGATAGACCAGGGCATTGCGCAACTTTGCCAGGGAAGTCTTGGTGATGCTGTAGTAAATATTAGTTTTGGTTCAGGATCAAATCCAGGACAGCCTTTGTCAGCAGCAACTACTTCTTATTTTTTTGTATACGGTGATTGCCCTAATGATGGTTCTTACACTGTTGAAAACAAAACATCAGCTTGTTTTTTTGATACATGGCATACCTTATCACAAGACCACACAGGAAACAGCAATGGCTATTTTATGCTGGTAAATGCAACTTATCAACCCGGTGATTTTTATATTGATACTATTCGTGGCTTATGTGCAAATACAACTTTTCAATTTGCAGCATGGATTGTGAATGTTTTAAAACCAAGTGCATGTGACTACAACGGTACAAGACCAAATCTTACTTTTTCTATTGAAACATTGACGGGCACTAAATTGGATTCACTTAATACAGGTGATATACCTGCTGATAACGCACCTGTATGGAAACAATATACACTCTCTTTCAGAACACCGCAGGGAATAAATGATGTAGTGGTACGTATTCGCAACAATGCACCCGGCGGCTGCGGTAATGATATTGCTTTGGATGATATTACTTTTCACCCTTGTGGACCACAAGTGAGTGTTTTTAATTCAAACGATACATTTTCAACTATTGCAAATATTTGCGACTACGATACAAAAACCTATACACTCCAAAGCAAAATATCACAGGGATATACCAATCCTTCTTATTACTGGCAAACAAGTACTGATAATATAAACTGGATAGATATTAACGGCGCAACTACCACATCTTATAAAAGACAGCCAACTTCAACCGGCACTTATTACTACCGGCTTTCAGTGGCAGAAACAGGAAATATAAATTCCCCCAATTGCAGAATTGTATCTAACACAATTACTTTTAATGTAGAAGGAAGACCTGTAACGACTGCAAACAGCAATAGTCCTGTTTGCGAAGGCACAACACTTACTTTCAATGCAAATGGTGGCAATTCTTACAAATGGCAGGGACCAAATAATTATAATGGCTCCGGTTCACCAGCTTCCATTAGCAATGTTGGTCTTGCTGCGGCGGGAAAATATTATGTTACCGTAACTTCTTCTGCAGACTGTGTGCAAAGGGATTCTGTTATTGTTTCCGTTAAACCAAAACCCATTGCCAATGCGGGTACAGATACGGGCATGTGCGATGGCAAGACAGTTGCGCTTAAAGGAAGTGGTGGTAACACTTATTCGTGGCAACCTGCTGCAAGTTTATCTTCCGCAAATATTCCTGATCCTATTGCATCACCGGTTGATAGCACAACTTACATCCTCACGGTAACTGATGCTTCGGGTTGCAGTGATGATGACACAGTGCTTGTAAATGTGTATCAAGAACCTTCAGCCAATGCGGGTTCAGATAAAACAATGATAGAGGGCGATGAAACAATTTTAAATGGAAATGCAGGTGGCTCAGGTATAATTTATTACTGGACACCGAATGCGTTTATTTCAAATGCAAATTCATTACAGCCTATTATAAGTCCGCCACGTGATACAACCTATACACTGCATGTTGAATCAATTGCCGGGTGTGGTATTGCGACAGACAAGGTATTTGTAAAAGTGTTTAAAAAAGTAATTATACCAAATGCATTCTCACCAAACAAAGATGGCATTAATGAAACATGGCGGCTTACTGCAATTGAAGCATATCCCGATGCAGATATTACTGTGTTCAATCGTTATGGTCAGGCAGTATTTACTTCTCATGACTACAATAAACCATGGGATGGAACTTACAACAATAATCCTTTACCCGTCGGAACTTATTATTACGTAATAGATTTAAGGTTTGGTTTACCAAAATTAAAAGGCTGGGTTGTGATATTGAGATGAGTTTATAGTTGGCAGTATTCAGTTGGTGGTTGCTAATTGCCTATTGCTAATTGCCTGTTTTATGCATCAGATGCTGCCTTGTTTATCGTTATAATTTCCTTTTTAGCTTTATTGATTATCAACATGTTTGCAATGAGTTCATTAGTACAAAAGTTTCATATTAGCAATGCAGTTGGGCTCATAAAAAATTTATCAAGAGATCCTGAAACAATCCTGAATCAAGTTCAGGACAGGATGACGTGCTACCTATACCCCTTCGCCTGTAAATGAAATAGCTCTGCATAACGTCCATCATGCTGCAGCAACTCTTCGTGGCTGCCTATTTCTATAAGCTGTCCTTTATCGAGCACGAGAATACGATCTGCCATGCGCACGGTGGAGAAACGGTGAGAGATGAGCACCGCTGTTTTGCCTTTGGTGAGTTCGGCAAAACGCTGGAACACTTCGTACTCGGCACGGGCATCGAGGGAACTGGTGGGTTCATCGAGAATGAGTAGCTGCGCATCTTTCATATAGGCGCGGGCAAGCGCTACCTTCTGCCACTCGCCGCCACTAAGCTCTACGCCATCATTAAAGCGGCGACCCAACGCCTGGTCGTATTGATGCGGCAATTTTTTTGCAAGCAAACTTGCAAGACTTTTTTCTGCAGCAGTTTCAATAAGCGGCCGGTTATCGTGCTCATCAATATTACCAACAGCAATGTTCTGTGCAAAGCTCATTTGGTAGCGCAGGTAATCCTGGAAAATAATGCCGGTGTCTTTTCGCAGCTGAAGTATATCGTATTCTCGCAAATCAATACCATCAAGCAATATGCGACCTTCTGTGGGATCATATAAACGTGCAAGCAATTTTACGAGTGTTGTTTTACCGGCACCATTCTCTCCTACTAACGCAAGTTTTTCTCCTGCATGTAATGTAAAACTGAGATGACGGTTTGCCCAATGATCACTGTTGTGATAACGGAAGCCCACATTCTCAAAAGTGAAACCGTGTTTTATAGGATTTGGAAAAGGTACAGGCTTTTTGCTGACTTTTATTTTTGGTTGTATTTCGAAGAACTCAAAAAAATCGCGCAGGTAAATAGCACCCTGCGATACAGTCGTGAAGCGTGTCAATATTCCTTCAAGCAAACTTCTTAACTGTCTGAAAGAACCTGCAAGAAAAGTAAGCGTGCCAATCGTAAGATCACCTTCTACAGTTTTTACAATCATTACGACATAAGCGGTGTAATATCCAAGACTACCAAGCAATGCAAACACAGTTCCCCATGATGCGCGTTTGATGGAAAGGTTTTTATTATCGTTATAAAATTTATTACTGAGTGTTTTAAAACGGTTGATAAGAAAACCGGAGAGATTAAAAATCTTCACCTCTTTAGCCGTCTCATCGCTTGCACCGATATAACGTATGTAATCGAGTTCACGACGCTCAGGGGTTTGTCCGCGTGTAAGCGCATAGCTGCGGTCGTTAAAATGAGATTCGCCCAAAAATGCAGGCACGATGGCAACAAGCAATAACAATATAAGCCATGGATTGAATGCCATTAATCCTGCAGCAAGAAATGCCATCGTGATAAGGTCCTGCACCTGTGTAAGCACTTGCGATAATAAAATTGTGCGACCAACAGTTTGCTGTCGTGCACGCTCGAGTTTATCATAGAAAGCAGAGTCTTCAAACTGATCAAGATCGAGCGTGACTGCATGCTCCATGATTTTTACAGATGTATGATTGGAGAAAAGATCGCCGAGCAAACTATCTACAAGAGCAATAGCCCTGCTTAATGCATCTGATAAAATAGCTAATGCAAATTCTGCAGCTACCAATTGCCATAAGAATGTGTGATCTGTTGCGTGGTTCCTGCTTAATGCCACCACTTCATCAATGATGAGTTTACCAACATATAAAATAGCAACAGGCAACGCAGATCTTATCAAACGCAACACCGCATTCAGTATGGTGTACCAATGATTGGTTTCCCATACGAGTTTAAAAAATTTGGGAAGGTTTCGAAGCGCTGCAAATTTTTCTTTAAGAGTTGGTTTAGGTATGGTGTTATTGAGTGCCGGTCTTTTTTCACGTGCCATTCGTTGTTTACTCATGCTGCGAAATTAAACAATGAATGTGCTTTGGCAATTGAGGCTATACAATTGATTTTTTCTTCACCGCAATGTCTCCCAAATGGCTTTGTGTGTTGCGTAGGGACATTGCGACAATAGCATTACAAAAGCCCCATGCTGGCGGAAGTATAAGTCGCAAAGCTTTGTGTGTTGCTACTTGTGCCTCGCTCTTCGTAGTATATTATAAATAAAAAGCAATTTATGGCACTATCCGTATATCTGCGGCTACGGATGCAAACGAAAACCAGTCCCTCGCTTCGTAGCTCATCACAAATAAAAAAGGCGGCTTTCCCCAATCTCCGCCCGATATAGCAAGGGCGCAAGGGGGGAACTAACTATTTTAATCCTAAATGGCATACGGGGTACGGTTATTGTTAGTTTAAGTAATGTGCTAAACATTGAATCCGATATTATAATGAAATAACTTAAAGCGCAATTATTAACAGAAGAAGAAAAATATGTAAGGGCAGTTAAATTAAGTAAGGATTATCACACTTTAAGAGCTATAAGAGATGATATTCGTCATATAAAGGGAGTATTAGCAGAATTAGACTCATGGCAAAAAGAATTGAAATATTTGTAACGGATATTTCTTCTTTTCTTCTTTCTTCTTTCTTCTTTCTGACACTTTAAACACTTCTGTAAAAGAAGCACTAACAGCTTATATCTTATACAAACGTTCATTTATATTTTTAGTAATCACTATTCGTTTTACTTTAACAGCAATTACTTTCAATGGTATAAAGATTGTGGCTTTATCTTTTAATCGCCTTAAATAAACTATTTTATGCAAAAAGTAAATAAGCCCGTCGCTAATAAACTATGCAGGTTATCATCATTCCTGCATCACGCCTGCGAACAATTTGAGAATGTTGCTAAAGAAATAAAGGATAAAAAAATCAGGATGAGTGTAAGAAGTGTTGCTATCAAAACAAAGCAGTACATGGGCGAACTGGATTCACAATTACAAATGCTTAGGGTTGCCTGCACTCAACGAAGAATTAAAAATCGTGAGGAAATAAATAGCACGTATGTAAAAAATATCCCTGATAAAAAGATCGTACAATTGTGTTGTGATACAGAAGTATATTTTGAAAAGGCTTACCGCAGTATCTTAAATGAATACTTCCCTTTTAAACCACTTAGGGATATGTTGAGATACCAGATCACTGGAATCTATGATGCTTTTAGACAATTAAAGCTGTTAAATTCCGTTATCACAATACCACACTCCCCCCAGTTGATCTGAGAATGTCCTCCCTTTTCCCTTTAGTAAAGAGTTATCAGAAGTGAATCATACTTTGTGCTGAGCACATAGCAGAGTCCTCGGCTAATACTTTAGCTAATGGAGTAGCTCTGCGAAGACAGGAGATCGGTATTAGTTGTCTTAAATATGTTTTGAATGTCGCTTGCGTTATACACATAAGATAATATTTCTGCGATTTATTCGCACTGTTATTTTCCACACTATCAAAAAAAAGGCTGCCGTTTTGAGACAGCATCTTCTGTTTTATAAAGAGCGTTATACACGTTCATCATCGGTATTATTTAAGTATCACCATTTTTTTAGATGCGAGTTGTTTGCCATTAGCAACCAATGCATAAGTATAAGTTCCTGCTTTTAATTCGCCGGCGTTTATTTGTACCTGCCCCTTTTCGGTTGCACGCATAGTTTTAATCAGTGTACCTGCCGAATTGTAAATATTGATCTGTGCATTTGCGCCTGCAGGAATTTTAAAGCGTATGGTTGTTGTTTGATTGTAAGGATTTGGCTGGTTTTGTTCAAGCACAACGGAAGGTGCATCATAACTCAATTTTGTATTTGATGTAACTGCATTTGACGGGCTTTCAAGTTTAGCAATGCGCTCTTCAAGTGTTGCGATTATTTTTTGTTGTTCCTGCATGCCTTTTATGAGCACCGGAATAATTGCATCATATTGGAGCCCTAATGTTGTTGTTGGCATCTTAATTGTTTTTCCTGTTTTTTCATCGCCTTTATAGCAATAATCTCTTACTACTTCAGGTATTACTCTCTGAACTTCCTGCGCCAACAGGCCAAGTCTTTTTGGTCCATCCTGCCCATCCGGATTCTTGATCCATTTGTAAGAAACCGGGTGTAGTTTCAGGATTTCCTCAAGTCCGTATGGTATATCTTCAATATTTTTTTTCAGTCTTGCATCTGAGCTATTGATGGTTACGTCAGTAGCCCATACATCAAACCATCTGCGGCCATCTTGGCCCAGGCTAGCAGAACCATCGACAACCGGAACAAAATCTTTATTTGTCTGTATTTGATCAAAATCACCATCCTGGAGACCCCCTCCATTTTTAAAAAATACCCCTCTTCCTGCGATATTGAAGAAAAGACTGCCGTTGCTGCCTAAAGTCATTGCATCCGCACCGTTTGTTATGAATAGCATACCGTGGTTACCACCAGGATTATAAATAATAGCTCCTTCAGCATTGTTTGTCGGGTTGCCAAACAAGATACCACTTTCATTAGCGGGTGGGGTAAGCAAGCTTATGTGCGCACTGGTATTATTTTCGATCACGAGCGGAGAATTGCCATTCGCGGAAATAGTACCCGCACTTGCCCTGAATATGTGCAGATTTCCTTCGGGCGCTGTCGTGCCAATCCCAACGTTACCTGATACAAATAAACCATTCGCCGGCGCAATCAAACCACTGCCTACAGACACACCACCTGCATCATCTACAAATAGTTTTCCCGCTTGTATTCATCATCGTTGCCCGCTCAATGCCGTTCGTTTCAAATATTATACGACGGTTCCCATTGCTCCCGAATTGTCCCCCCGCCGTGGGTATACCAGTATTTGGATTGCCACCAATATTCCATGATTGCGCATACAATTTTTTCGTGATGCAAAGCAGAGCACAGCATATCACGATTACTGTTATTCTTTTCATAAGTAAATATTTATGGATTTAAAAAAATAAATTGGTGTAATGTTTTCTTTATAAATAATTATGGCGGGATATTCGTATCCCGCTCGACTGAAAACGTCGTATCCACGATAATGATGTAACCGTGCAATGGTAATGTAAACCGATGCGAAGACATACCCTAAGGTTTACATATTGGGCTTTTAAATTTAAAAAGAGCAGATGATTAAAACCTGCGAAAATTGTTAGCTATTTAGCATTACTGATGTTTAGTTATTGGGTGTCTCATTTAATTTGTTCCTGTGCATGTTTCAGCTGTATGAAAAATAGAAATTTAATTTGGAAAATGCAAGTTTTTTAAAAGCTATTCAAAGTCCTTATCCTTGCGCAAGTACTATCTGCTACATACTTTGCCTATTTAATCAAAGAATGTCAATTGAATAAAGAGGTTAGTACAAGACTGAGGCGCAGCTTATGCAGGGCGTCTTGTGCGGATTAAATAAACGAAAGGCTTAAGATGCCAACACGCAAATCCCAAAGCAACATTCTTATTCAAAAGCAAAAATATTCTTCTTTCTAATAACCGTCACGGCATTTTATACTTAGCCGATGCATCATCGAGTATCAATACCCGATCTTCTCTTTGAGAGGGAACGGCAGATGCAGCAGGCAACCGCGGAGTAAATGTTAACTGTTTATGATTATCAAATGTTCTTTTCTCCGCAAAGTCTCTTCAAAGGCAAGTGCCTGGGCTAAGGACTTTGCGGCATTCAACTCCCCGCTA
>WNGA01006199.1_pt1 | contig 17139 bp, 10 predicted proteins | sample 5400061 | NCBI WGS metagenome assembly WNGA01 (sample SAMN13153366, study PRJNA577476) | soil metagenome | isolation source: 100 cm soil or saprolite under grassland replicate 2 | place: USA:California | collected 2016-06-15 | reverse complement strand
TATCACGAGGAGTTCCTGGGCTACTGGCGCGACCTGGGCGTCAGCTACGACCTGTACACTCGAACAGGCACCGACACGCACCGGCGCGTGGTCCAGGACGAGTTCCTGATCCTGCTGAAGAACGGCTACCTGTTCGAGGAGGCCGTCGAGCAGTTCTACGACCAGAAGGCGAGGCGATTCCTGCCCGACCGCTACGTCGAGGGGACCTGCCCACACTGTGGCTACGAGCGCGCGCGGGGCGACCAGTGCGAGAACTGCGGGCGCCTGCTAGACCCGATCCAGCTCATCAACCCGGCCAGCAAGCTAACCGGCGAGCGGCCGGTCCAGCGCTCCACCACCCATTTCTTCCTCGATCTTCCGAAGCTGAACCAGCGCCTGCTCGACTGGGCGCGCCCGATGAGCCACTGGCGGCCGAACGCCTACCGCTTCACGCTCAACTTCCTCGAGGGCGGCCTCCAGCCGCGAGCCGTGACGCGCGACCTGGACTGGGGTGTGCCCGTTCCCGTCGAGGGCTACGAGGACAAGCGCATCTACGTCTGGATCGAAGCCTGCACCGGCTACCTCTCGGCCAGCGTCGAGTGGGCCGAGAGGCGCGGTGACCCGGCAGGCTGGCAGCCCTGGTGGAAGGACCCCGAAGCACGCCAGTACTACTTCATCGGCAAGGATAACATCCCGTTCCACACGGTCATCTGGCCGGCCATCCTGATGGGAAGAGGTGACACGATCCTGCCCTGGGACGTGCCTTCCAACGAATACATGAACTTCGGCGGGGCCAAGGCGTCCAAGAGCGCCGGCATCGGGACGACCGTGCCCGATCTGTTGAAGACCCTCGACCCGGACCCGATTCGTTATTACCTGACCGCCAACGCGCCCGAGTCGGCCGACACGGACTACTCGTACGACCAGCTTGTGCGCCGCAACAACGACGAGCTGGTGGCCACCTGGGGCAACCTGGTCCACCGCACGTTGACGTTCGTCCAGCGGTATTTCGACGGGCGCGTGCCCGGCGACGGCGCGACCGACCCGCTCGTCGCGGAGCGGATCGATCAGACCTTCACCCAGATCACCTGCCAGCTCGAGGCCGTGCACTTCAAGGAGACGATCCGCGACGTGATGGCGCTGGCCCAGTTCGGCAATCGGTACTTCGACGAGAAGGCGCCCTGGCGACAGGTCAGGGAGGACACCGCACAGGCTGGGGCGACGATCGGCACGCTGCTCAACCTGATCAACGCCCTCAAGGTGCTGTTCGCGCCGTTCCTGCCATTCAGCTCGGCGCGCCTCCACGAGCTGCTGGGCTACTCGGACTCACTCGAGGCGCACGGCTGGGCCTGTTCAGCCGTGCCCTCGGGACAGGCGCTGCCGACCCCGACGCCCCTGTTCGCCAAGATCGAGACGACCTAGGCGAAGGGCCGTCTCCCGGGGTCCTTGCGGGCGTGACAGCTAGCCAGGTTGGCGAGACTTCTTCGAAGCGCCGCTCTACGGTCGGGCCGCTGCTGGCCCTCATCCTGGCTGGCTACCTCGCGCTGGCCATCGGCTATGCCCTGGCCACCCCGCGCTGGAACAACCCTGACGAGCCGGCCCACTTCAACTACGTCCGCGAGTTGGCCGAAACCGGACACCTGCCGGTCCTTCAAGCCGGCGACTGGGACGCCGACCTGCTCGAGCGCCTGAAGGCGAGCCGCTTCCCGGACGACTCGGCGATCGACTCGATCCGCTACGAGGGTCACCAGCCGCCCCTGTACTACCTGATCGCGGCAGCCGCGTACCGGGCCAGCGGCCGTCTCTCTCTGGCGGGGCACGTCCTGGTCCTCAAGGCCCTGTCCATCGTCCTGGGCGCGGGAGTCGTCTGGGCCGCGTTCGCCGTCGGGCGCCAGGTCTGCCCCAACTGGCCGGCTGTGGGACTGCTGACGGCGGCCACGGCCGCGTTCATTCCCATGTACACGGCCATCTCGGCCGCCATCAACAACGACAGTCTGGCCAACGCGCTGGCCGCGCTGACCGTGCTGGCGCTGCTGGCCGGAGCGCGTAACGGCTTTGGCGACCGCGGGGCCCTGGGGCTGGGCCTCTTGCTGGGTCTGCTCGTGCTCACCAAGCTGACGGTCTACATCTATGTGCCGTTGGGCCTAGCGGTCTTGGCAATTGCCGAATACCAGCAGCCCGGCACGGCATGCCCTGCCCCCACAGGGGCGCCTCGCGGCGGGCTGGCGATCCGGCGGGTCGGGCTCGCCGTTGTGGCTGCCCTAGCCGTGTCGAGCTGGTGGCTGGTCCGCAACGCGATGGTGTACGGCTGGACTGATCCGCTGGCCACCGCCCGCCACGCCCAGGTCGTGGTCGGCCAGCCCGAGTGGGCCAGCCTGGACGCCGGCGCAGTCGACTACTTCCTTCGAGTCCTGTTTCGAAGCTTCTGGGGCCAGTTCGGCTGGATGGGGGTCGTGCTGCCGGACTGGGTCTACCTGCTGTACCTGGGGCTGACGCTATTGGGGGTGGTGGGGCTTGCCGTCCCGCCCTCACCCCTCGGCCCTCTCCCTCAAGGGGAGAGGGGTGTGCGCGCCCCCCTTCCCCCCTTGAGGGGGAAGGAACAAGTGCGCTTCGCGGGGTTGGGGGATGAAGGGCGGGCCCAGCTCGCCATCCTGGTCGCCGCCGTGCTCCTGGTTTTCCTCGAGGTCGCCGCCTACAACTTGAGCTTCATCCAGGCCCAGGGCCGCTACCTGTTCCCCGCCCTGGTGCCCATCGGCGTGCTGCTCTCCCTGGGCTGGTGCCGACTCGCTTCAAGATTCCGAGCTGCCGCGATAGCGGCCGCCCTCGGCGTCGGACTCGGCCTGCTCGACCTCGTCGTGCTGTTCCGCTTCGCTGCACCGGCCTTTCGCTAGAGAGCGTGGAGGGCTGTGCTATACTGGCCGACCTGTCAGACCCAGGGCGCGTAGGCCCGAGTGAGCGCTGCCTGTACGCGGCGGAGCAGGTCGATAATGGACGTCGACGTCAAGGTTATCCGAACACAGCTGACCGAGCTCCGCACGCCACTGCTGGTCGTGAACCTGTTCGAGGGGACGGGCCGGCCCGGGGGCGCGACGGCGGGCGTCGACGAGGCGCTCGACGGATTGCTCGGGCGGCTGATCGACGACGGCGAGATCAGCGGCGCACTCGGGGAGATGACGATCGTCCACAATCAGGGCGACCGCTCGCGCCTGGCGGCAGACCGAGTGGCCGTGGTCGGACTCGGCAAGCGGGAGGACTTCGATCTGGAAGCGATTCGGGTCGCCGCGGCTTCGGCCGCGCGTCGCGCCCGCGACCTTCGGCTCACTCGATTCGCGACCATCGTCCACGGGGCCGGGGCTGGCGGCCTGGAGGCTCGGCTGGCGGCGCGGGCCGTCGTCGAAGCCAGCCTGCTGAGCCTCTACGCGTACGATGAATTCAAGAGCCCACCCGAGCGCCCGGCGGGCAAAGTAGAGGAGATCACCCTGGTCGAGCGGGACGAGGACCGCGCCGAAGTGTATGAGACCACCGCGCGCGAGGCGGTGTGCGCGGCCGACGCGGTTGGGCTGGCGCGCGATCTGTCGCAGGGTCCAGGCAACGTAGTGACCCCGACGTACCTGGCCGAAAAGGCGCGGCTGATGGCCGAGTCACGCGGGGTGGCGTGCGAGGTGTGGGGCAAAGAAGAGCTGCGCGAGAAGGGCATGAACGCCATCCTGGCGGTCAACTCGGGCAGCGCCGAAGAGCCACGCTTCGTCGTCCTGCGCTACACCGGCGGCGGACCAGACGCCAAGACGTTGGCGGTGGTGGGCAAGGGGATCACCTTCGACAGCGGTGGCATCTCGATCAAGGGGTCCGAGCACATGGAGAACATGAAGCACGATATGTCCGGTGCCGCGACGGTGGTCGGCTTCGTCCAGCTCGCCGCCGACCTGGCGCTGCCGCTCAACGTGCTCGGCGTCTTCGCCGCCACGGAGAACCTGCCAGGCGGCACCGCTTACAAACCGGGCGACGTTCTCCAGACGTACAGCGGCCGCTTCATCGAGGTGAACAACACAGACGCAGAAGGCCGCGTGATCCTGTCCGACTCGCTAGCCTACGCGGCGGAGCAGGGGCCTGACGCGATCGTCGATCTGGCGACGTTGACCGGAGCGTGCGTCGTGGCGCTCGGTCACCACGCCACCGGCGCGATGGGCAACGACGAGGGGCTGTTGGCCCTGATGCGTGAGGCCGGCGACGTGTCGGGCGAGCGGGTCTGGCCGCTGCCGCTCTGGCGCGAGTACAGCAAGGATATCGAGAGCACCATCGCCGACATCAAGAATTCGGCCGGACGCCCGGGCGGGGCGATCACCGCTGCCGCCTTCCTCCAGAACTTCGTCGACGGCCGACCGTGGGTGCACCTCGACATCGCCGGGACCGCCTACACGGAGGGCCGCCCGCCGGTCCCGCCCTATCTGCCATCCGATGGCGCGACCGGAGTTGGGGTGCGGCTGCTGCTCGAGTTCGCGCGCCGCTGGGGCGCCGCGTAGGGGGCTGCGTACAGACGGCTCGGCGAACGGCGATACCGCTTTGTTTCGCCGCGCTCGCGCTCCTGTTCGTGGGGCGCGGGCTGCTCCCTGGCCAGGCGTTGCTGCCGATCGACGATCTGTTCCTCTATCCACCCTGGCGCGCCCACGCCGCCGAGTACGGGGTCCAGCTGCCCCACAATCCGCTGATCGCGGACGCCATCCTCCAGAACTATTCCTGGAAGCAATTCGCGGCTGGCGCCTACGCCGCCGGCCAGTTCCCGCTTTGGAACCCGTTCATCCTGGGCGGCCAGCCCTTTCTGGCGGCCGCGCAGAACGGCTCGCTGTACCCGTTTGGGGTCCTCTTCTTCGTCCTACCCCTGCCCCAAGCCTACGCCTGGTTCCTGGCGCTTCACCTCTGGCTCGGCGCGCTGTTCGCCTGCTGGCTGACGCGAACGCTGGGCGCCACACGGCTGGGCGGCATGCTAGCCGGCATCACGTTCGGCTTCTGTGGCTATCTGGTCGTCAGCTTCCTGTGGCCCATGGTCGTCAGCACCGCCATCTGGCTGCCGGCCTTGCTGGCCGTCATCGAGCGGTTGATCCAGGGGGGAGGAGGAAGGGGCCAGGAACAAGTGCGCTTCGCGGGGCCAGAGGTCAGGGATCAGGGGCCAGGGGCGGAGGGGACAGCGGCGCGATCCGTAGGGGCGGACCTGAGTGTCCGCCCTAAAGGGCGCACACGCGGGTGCGCCCCTACCGGATGGGTCGCGCTGGGGGCCGCCATTGTCGGGCTGCAATTCCTGGCGGGCCATCTGGAGATGAGCCTGTACTTGCTGCTGACGGCCGGGCTGTACACGGCCGTGCGCCTGCTCGGCGAGATCTGGGCCGGCCGCTGGCCGCGCACGGTTGGGGTCGGACTGGCCGCGCTGACCATGGTCGGCCTGGGCGCGGCGCTGGCCGCCATCCAGCTCGTCCCGTTCGGCGAAGTTATCGGGTCCAACGTGCGGGTCGGGTGGACGAGCTACTCGGAGGCGGCCGGGTACGCGCTGTCCCGCGATCGCCTGATCGGCTTCCTCGTACCGGACTATTTCGGCAACCCATCCCACCACACCTACCTCGACCTGCTCGACGGCCAGGTCAGGTCGGTCGAGCACGTTCGGGCCAACGGGGAGCAGCGCAGCGATACGGAGTGGGGTGGCCAAAACTACGTCGAGGGGACCGCGTACGTGGGGGTCCTGCCCCTGCTTCTCGCGCTGGTCGGGCTCTCGGTACGACCCTCGGCGGGTGCGCGGGCACTGGCGATCGTGGCGGGCGTGTCGCTCCTGCTTGCATTTGGCACGCCCCTGTACGCCGTCCTGTTCTATGGCGTGCCAGGCGTCAACCAGCTCCACACTCCGTTCCGGTGGGTGTACCCATTCAGCCTGTGCGCCGCGGTCCTGGCCGGGCTGGGCGCCGGGACTCTTGGGCCATCGGCCGTCAGGGCGCGCCCGGGGGTACTGGTAGGCGCCGGCGGCGCGGTCCTTGGAGCGGCGCTGGTCGTGGCGCTGCTGGTCGGGCTGCCGTTTCGGGAGGCGATCGTCGGGCAGGCCGCCCGGCTGCTCGCCCGTTCGCCGGACCTTCGGGCCGGGTTCGGCGACGCCCGCGCGCTTTTTTCTTACGAGTACCTGAACCTGCTGGGCTTCGGTCTGCTGCTGGCCGCGAGCGGACTGGCGCTCTGGTTTGCCGCCCGCCAGCGTACGACGATCACCACCGCCGCGGCGGCCGTCTTGCTGGTGGGCGACCTGTTCTCGTTTGGGATCGGGTTCAACTCGGCGGCCGGGACCCGCTCGCTCGAGCTGGTGCCTGACTCGATCCGCGCGATTCAGACCGATCCGGGCCTGTACCGAGTGGTGACCTACGGCGAGGATGACACGCTGCCCTCGAACACGAACATGCTGTTCGGGCTCCAAGACGTGCGCGGCTACGACACGATCATCCTCCGCGACTACGTCGACTACCTCGATCTTATCGAGCCACAGCGCGGAGTCGCTTTCAGCAAGGTGGCCAAGTTGTTCGACCAGCGCTCGCTCGGATCGCCCCTCCTGGACCTGCTGAACGTCAAATATGTCCTGACCAGCAAGCGAGTCGACCTGCTCGGCCATAGCCTGCTGTACGAAGGCGAGGGGGTGCGGGTGTATCGAAACGAGGGAGCTCTGCCGCGCGCCTTCGTCGTCGCGGGTGTGCAGCCCGCTTCGGACCACGCGGCTGCGCTGCGGATGGTAGGCGATCCGGCCTTCGACCCGAGACGGTGGGCGGTTGTAGAGGGCTGGCGCGGCGAGCCTCGCCCGTCGGGCCGCTCGGCAGTAGGGGCCGAGATCGTCGAGTACGGGGGGAACCGCGTCGTCGCTCGGGCGGAGGCGGCAGAGCCCGCGATGCTGGTCCTGGGCGACGTGTTCTTCGAGGGCTGGAGCGCGACGGTCGACGGGGTGGCGACGCCCGTCCTGCGGGCGAACGCGCTGGTTCGCGCCGTTCTCTTGGAGCCGGGGCCGCACGAGGTGGTCTTCGAATACCGCCCAGTCTCCTTCCGGATTGGCGCATTCATCTCGTTCGTCGCGGCGATCGGCCTGGTGGGCCTGGCCGGCCTCGCAGCCTGGGGACGGCTGGGGAAACGCGCGGAGACCGGCAGCGCCATTCAGCGGGTCCTCAAGAACACGGCCTTTCCGATGGCGACCAGCTTCCTGAACAAAGCCGTCGACGTGGCCTTCGCGATCGTGATGTTTCGCATCCTCCAGGCTGAGGGGGTCGGAGCCTACACCTTCGCCGGGGTGCTGGTCGGCTACCTAGACATCCTGATCGGCTTCGGGCTCGGGACGCTGATCACCCGCGAGGTGGCCCGCGATCGGGCTATCGCTGGCCGCTATCTGGGTAACGCCCTGGCGCTGCGGCTCCTGTTCTGGCTCGGCTCAGTCGGGCTGGTGGCGTTGGTCGTCGGCCCCGCCGCCGACGTCATGCGAATCAGCCCGCCGATCGCATTGGCCATCTGGCTGCTCCTGATCGCGGGACTGCCGAGCATCTTGAGCAACGCTCTGAGCGCCCTCTTCCAGGCCCACGAGCTCATGGAGTATCCGGCCGCTGTAACCGTCCTGACGACACTGCTCAAGGTAAGCCTGGGCCTGTTCGCGCTACTCGCCGGCTGGGGCTACGTCGGGCTGGCGGGCGTGGCGGTGGCGACCAACGTGGTGACCGCGTGCGTCTTGCTGGGCCTGTGCATGCGGACCATCGGCTGGCCCGGACTCCGGTTCGACGTGGCCCTGGGGCGCTGGATGGCGAGCGTGTCGCTGCCGCTGATGGTCAACAACCTACTCAATACCCTCTTTTTCAGGATCGACGCGCTGCTGCTCAAGCCGATGGCGGGCGACGTCGTCCTGGGCTGGTACAGCACGGCATATCGGTTCGTCGACGGCCTCCAGATCATCCCGGCCAGCTTCGTGCTGGCCGTCTTCCCGCTCCTGTCGCGCCACGCCGAGGGCGATCGGGCCGCGCTGGCCCGCGCCAGCGCCATCTCGCTCAAAGCGCTGCTGATCGTGGCCTTCCCGATCAGCGTCGGCACCACCCTGCTAGCGGAGCCGATCATCCTCCTGTTCGCTGGTCCCGGCTACCTACCGCACTCGGCCGTGGCGCTCCAGATCTTGATCTGGTTCCTGCCGATCAGCTTCGTCAACGGGCTCACGCAGTACCTGCTGATCGCCGCGAATCGCCAGCGCTGGATTACGGCCAGCTTCCTTGTCGGGGGGACATTCAACCTGGTCGCCAACCTGGCGCTGATCCCGACGTACGGGTATCTGGCGGCGAGCGCGGTGACGGTGGCGTCGGAGCTGGTCCTGCTCGGACCTTTCTGGTACGCGGTCCGCCAGGAGGTGCCAACGATCGGGCTGCTCGGCCTGGCCTGGCGCCCCGCCCTGGCTGCCCTGGTGATGGGCGTCCCGGTCTGGGTAGTCAGGGATTGGAGCGCCTTAGTCGCGGTCCCCGTTGGGGCGAGCGTCTACGGCGCCGCGCTGCTCGCGCTCCGAGCGCTCGATGCGGATGAACGGACTGTTTTGAAGGGCCTGTTTCAGCGGCGACTCTCCCGACCCGGACCCTGAGGTCCGATAATTCACCACCAAGGCCCAAGGCCCCAAGGCACCAAGGCGTCTTGTCATCCCGCGCGAAGCGAGGGATCTCGGCTTCCGGCCTGGGCACCGAGATCCTCCGCTTCTCTCAGACCTTGTGAAGAGATCGTAGGCGGAGGGGCAGTTCCTCTGGTTTGTCATCGAAAGCGCAGCGAGGAATCCTTGCCCGGGCGGCGGATCCTTCGCTTCGCTCAGGACGACAATAAGGGCTCAGGATGACACGACGCTACGGATGGCCTTGGTGCCTTGGTGGTTCAGAGACTCGCGGGCCCGGACGGCTGTGCTCGCCGACCTCGCCGCGCATGACGCCGACCGCGTGGGGTATGGCCGGCATGATGACGTCAAGGCATTCACGCACGCCCCTCGGGCTGCCGGGAAGGTTTACGACCAGGGAGCGACCACGGACGCCCGCCACTGCCCGCGAGGTCATCGCCGCTGGCGTCACCTTGCGGCTTTCGGCGCGCATGGCCTCGGCCAGGCCGGGCACCTGGTAGTCGATGGCAGACAAGGTTGCCTGGGGTGTCACGTCGCGGGGTGAGAGGCCGGTCCCACCGGTCGTGAACACCACGTCTAGCCCCCGCTCGTCGGCCATACCGCGGATCTGTGCAGCGATCTGATCACGTTGGTCGGGCACAAGCGCGTACGCGGCCACGGACGCCCCGGCTGCCACGACGACCTGGCGAATAACCTCACCACTCTCATCCGGTCGTTCGCCTCCCGAGGACTTATCGCTGACCGTGATGATGCCGACGCTGATGGGCTCTCGGCCCTCGGAGCCGGAGTGACGGCCAGCGCTAGCGGCCGCCACCGGGCTCGCCGCCGACGATTTCCTCGGCCCGGCGGTACTCGCCGCTCCTGCCGCCGACTTTATGGACCAATCTGATCCGCTCGATGACCATATCCTTGTCGACCGCCTTGCACATATCGTAGACCGTCAGCGCGGCGACGCTGACGGCGGCGAGGGCCTCCATCTCGACACCTGTCTTGCCGACGACCCGGGCAGTGGCCGTGATCTCGACCGCGGAGGCGGCCTCGTCCGATTCGAGCTGCACGTCTACGGACGTGATCGGGAGCGGATGGCAGAGCGGGATCAGCTCGGCTGTCTTCTTGGCCGCCATGATGCCGGCCACCCGCGCGACACCGAGGACGTCGCCCTTGCTCATCTCGCCACGGCCGATGAGCGCGAGCGTGGCCGGCCGCATCGAGACCCGCCCGCGCGCCGTCGCCACCCGGACCGTCTCGTCCTTGGCGCTTACGTCGACCATCCGAGCGCGACCGCGCTCGTCGAGATGGGTCAACTCAGACATCGGTCATCCCGCTCCACGAGTATAGCGAAGCTGACCCGGAGGCGGCGGCGTCTCGACCCTGGCCCCACCCCAATCCGCTCCCCCAAGCGTGAGGGAGGGGGAACGAGCGACAGCCGTGTATCCTGGTGCACTATGGCGCACTCGTCTTGGAAGCGCACCCTGTGGGTGCTGGTAGCCGGGCAGGGGCTCACGACGATGGGCTTTAGCTTCGTCTTTCCCTTCATGCCGCTCTACATCCAGGAGCTCGGTGTGGCGGACCTGCGCGACGCGACGGTCTGGGCCGGCCTGTTCAACGCGCTCGGCGCGATCTCGATGGGGGTTATGGGCCCGATCTGGGGCACCTTGGGAGACCGCTTTGGGCGCAAGCGAATGCTCATCCGCTCCAACGTGGGCGCCGCGATCTTCACGTGCCTGATGGGATTCGCCCGTTCGCCGGAAGAGCTGGTCGCGCTGCGGATGCTGCAGGACGGCGTATCCGAGGTTGGGTAGGCTATGACTATGAGGGTGCCAGCGCATCCACAAGACCACCGCCACGTCGCGGCGATCAAGGCAGGGAATCATGGTCGACGCCCTTAGGCGTCTCGATCCAGAGGCGCTGGAGGCGCTGCTCGGGATTACGCTCGACCCGTTCCAGCGAGAGGCGATCGAGTCACTGGCCGCCGGCCGCTCGGTGCTTGTCGCCGCTCCAACCGGCACGGGGAAGACCGCGATCGCCGAGTACGCGGTCCTCGATGCGATCGGGCGCGGCGGGCGGGCCCTCTACACCACCCCGATCAAAGCGCTCTCCAACCAGAAATTTCGCGATTTTCAGGTCCTGCTCGAGCGATCAGCAACGCGCGGACTGATCGGCCCAAGCCAGGACGTTGGCTTGCTGACCGGGGACATCGTCGTGAACCCGGATGGTCGGCTCCTGGTCATGACAACGGAGGTCGTGCGGAACATGCTCGTCCAGGGTCGACCGCTACCGGAGCAAGCGGCGGTGCTCGTTTTCGACGAGGTCCATTACATGGGCGATCCGGAGCGCGGCACAGCCTGGGAGGAGGCGATCCTGCTCAGCCCGTCCGGCCTGCCGCTGGTCTGCCTGTCCGCGACGGTCCCGAATGCCGACGAGGTGGCGGCCTGGATCCGATCGACGCATGGTGAGCTGGACTGCGTGCTGTACGGACACCGCGCGGTACCTCTGGAGCACCGTTATTTCCTGGACGGCCGTGCACATCTGGTGCTCGACGCCAACGGCCGGCGACGCGCCGACTTCAAGGGCGTCGGCGGCGAGCTGAGCCGTGCGATCCAGCGGCCTGGTAGCTGGGGCCGCGACGGGCCCACCCGCGAGGCGCCAGACAGCGCCGCGCGGAAGGCGGCCGAGCCGCGCCGCCAGCCGCAGCCCTGGGAGGTGCTGCGGTTGCTAGAGGGCGAGCAGCTGACCCCGGCCATCTACTTCCTGTTCGGTCGGCGCGCGTGTGAGCAGGCGGCCGAGTCATGTCTGGCACTCAAGCCGGTTCGCGCTGCGGAGCAGCTCGTGAACGAGGCCAGGCTCCGCCTATCGGACCTGCCACCCGAGGACCGCGCGCTCAGGCAGGTGGCCTGGCTGTTTCGTCTGCTGCCGCGAGGCGTGGCCGTACATCATGCCGGTCTACTGCCGGTGGTGAAGATGCTGGTGGAGGAGCTTTTCGGGTCGGGCCGGCTGCGCGCCGTGTTCGCCACCGACACCCTCGCTCTGGGGATCAACATGCCAGCCCGCACGGTGGTGGTGGGCGAGATGTCCAAGTGGGACGGCCAGCAGCACCGCCTACTGACGCCGAACGAGTACCGGCAGCTCACGGGACGGGCTGGGCGGCGTGGGATCGACGAGCGTGGGGTGTCGGTGATCCTCTACTCGCCATGGGTCAGCTTCGAGCAGAGCATCGCGGTGGCGACCGGCGATCTGCTCCCACTCGAGAGCGCGTTCAGTCCCAATTACAGCACCGCCCTCAACCTGTGGCGGCAGCCTGGCGACCAGAAGCGGCTCGCCGACCTTTACGCGCGCAGCTTTCGCCGCTTCCAGCAGCAGGCCCGACTGGCCAACCTGGCGGACGAGCACGCGGAGCTGAAAGAGCGTTTTGAGGAGATCACGGACGAAGGCGCGGCCGACCCGAACACGTGGCAGCTGGCTCGGGAACTGGCCGACAGCGAGCGAACGCTGGCCGGGGCGGATCGCCAGGCGACCCTCGAAGCGTATGCAATGGTAGAGGGCCTGGGCCGGGTCCTCGAGCGATTCGGCTATCTCTCCGTCGAGCAACCAACGCACAAGGCGAGTGTGCTGCGCAGGATCTTCGACACCAACGCGCTGACCCTGGCCGAGCTGCTCACCAGCCGCCGTCTCGAGGCTCTCGACGCGGCAGAGATCGCCGAGGTCTGCTCCTGGTTCGCATTCGACCGCGACACCCCGATCCGCGGCCTTTCGCTGACGACGCGCCTGTACCGCCTGCACGAGGAGGTTCTCGGCCTCCATTTCAGAGTCTTGGAGGAGGAGCGGCGGGCCGGCGTCACGGTCTCGCGGCCGCTCTCAGAGGACCTGCGCGGCGTGGCGCTAGCGTGGGCGCAAGGCCGGACACTGGGCGAGATCGCTCGTCTCAGCCGGCTTGCCGAGGGCGACCTGGTTGGCCTGCTCCAGAAGACGATCGACATCTTGAGTCAGTTACGGGCCGGGTTGGAGCGCGCCGACGTGCCGCCACGTCGTGCCGACCGGCTCGACGTGGGCGGGCTGGTTCCGCGGTTCGCCGAGGCCGACAGACTCGTTCGACGTGGAGTGATCGAGACCTCATACCGCTGGGCGCTGAGCGGTCCGCCGCCGGCCGACGCGGCGGCGGCCGACTGGCCGATCCCGACGGTCGAGGATGCTTCGCCACCCCGTCGTTCGAGACGCGATTTGCCGCATAGGAGATTGTCGCGGCAGAGGCGGAGAGGACCGTAGAGCCCGCGGACAGGCAACCCTCTCCAGCTCCCATCTCCGCTTCGTGTACCATACGCCCCACACGTAAGTGGCGGGAAACCGATGGGGCAGCTCGTGCGCGCAAGTGAGCAGATGCGCCAGGGATTCGGCCTGGACAGCATGGAGCCGCCGCACGAGGTCAGGGCGTGGTTCGAGGGACTCTTTGCGCGGCGCCCATTCACGGCGGAGGCCAGGCGCTTCTTCGGCACGCTGCGGCTCGAGGCCGGCGACCTGTCGGCCGAATGGGGGGGTGGCTTCTGGTGGGCCGAGCAGCGTTTGGTGCAGGTGCGCGGCGCGCAGGATGAGGCGGCCGTGCACGAGCTGGCGCACGCGTTCTGGCACGACGCGCGCGAGCGGGGATCGAACGCTCGCGATCTGATCGAGGCTGTTGTCCGCCTTTCAGAGGAGTCCGATCCGCGTTACGGCCAGGCCCAACGGCTGGCGTACGACTACGTGCACGGTATCCCATCCCAGCCCGATCCCTCGAGCCCGACGGGCTACTGGCGCGGGATGCTGGTGGACGAGAATGACTGGGAGATGTTCGCCGGCCTGGCGAGCGGAACCATGGGTGACATGAGTCTTCTGCCGCCTTACGTGCGGCGCTTCTACGCGGGCCTGTTCCAGGCCGCCGAGGAGACAGATTGAGCGGCCCGTCAGTCGCGCCAGTCAGTATGATCCTGGGTCGCCATCGCGAGCGTCTCGCGGTCGTGGCAGGCGGGCTGCTTGTGGTCGCGGCCGGCGTGCTACTCTTCCTGTACATTCAGCCCCAGGTCGCGCGCGGCCGAATTCAGGTCTTCGCCCACCGTGGCGCCTCAGCCTACGCCCCCGAAAACACCCTCGCGGCATTCAAGAAGGCGATCGAGCTGCGGGCCGATTGGCTCGAGATGGACGTTCAGCAGACGAGCGATGGCCGCCTGGTCGTGTTCCATGACCTGCGGCTCGAGCGGACCACCAACGGCCATGGGGCGCTGCGTGACCTTAGCCTCGACGAGGTCCGACAACTGGACGCGGGGGCCTGGTTCGGCGCCGAATTCAAGGGCGAGCCGGTCCCGACCTTCGAGGAGGCGGTGGCGCTGGCTCGCCAGGCAGGCATCCGGATCTTTCCCGAGGTCAAGGACCCGCGCTTCTACCCGGGCATCGAAGAGCGCATGGCCGCTACTCTGCACGCCTATGAGTTCGAGGACAATACGATCGTTCAATCGTTCGACGCCGGCTCGCTCGAACGGCTTCGCCAGGTCAACCCACGCCTTCGCTTGGCAGCGCTGTATACGGCCACGAACCCGCTCAAGGGCGATCCGCCGGCGCGAGCCGACGTCATCGGGCCGGCCTGGGAGCTGGTCGCCAGCGACCGCGGTCTGGTGCGCGACGCCCACGCGGCCGGCCGTCAGGTGGTGGTCTGGACCGTCGACGCGCCCGCGGCCACCAAGCAGATGATCGAGGCGCGGGTCGACGGCATAATCACTAACCGCCCGGACGTCGTGCGCTCGATCCTCGAGGAGCGCTAGCGAGCAGGGCGCTCATCCTTCACTTGACACGGCTGCTATCCTGGGGTGTGCTACCTCTCGCAGTCCGACTCGGTGTGGGCATCACAGCACTGGCCTGGCTCGTGCTCCGGCCCCTCACGGCAGCTGGCGGCGGCGATACCGAGCCGTTCAATCCAGCCGATTGGCCGTCGCACGATTGGCGCTCGCCGGGCTTCGTCGCCGTCGTCGATGGCCAGATCTACGACCCGGACTGCTGGCCGCTCCAATCCGTCGGGGCGAATGTGCCCAACATGATGCATCGCGAGTCGATCGTCCAAAACCTGGAATGGATGCGCAAGAACAAGGTCCGCTGGATCCGCGTGTTCGTGACCGGGCACCTCCAGAACTTCGATCTGACGCCTGACCTGGTCGAGCAGCGGCTGCGGGAGCTGACGCGGCTGGTCGACTCGTATAACGCGGCGGTCGGTAGAGCCGAGTCGATCTACCTGATGGTCGTCCTGACTGATTACTACGGCCAGGGCGTGCCCGGCGACCCGTACGTCAAGGACAACCCGGACGGGTGTGAGTTTGTGGTCCTGCCGGCTCCCTGGTATCGGCGCGGAGCGCAGCGGTTCAATTTCCAGGCGGAGTGCGGCGACAGCGCCATTTATGACGCACCCAATTACGAGGTCAACTTCCTTCCCTGGGTCCGACGTCTGGCGGCGGCCGCGGCCGACAGCCCGTCAATCATGGGCTGGCAGCTGGGCAACGAGCTCAAGGCCCGAAACAGCGCCCGCAACGGGATCGAGTACGCGTATGACTGGTACCTGGACTTCGTAGTCGACACAGTCGACGCGATCCGTGCCGTCGACCCTAACCACCTGATATTCATGGGCGCACAATACTTTGCCGAGCTGACCGACATCCCCTATCGACCGGGCAGCGGCGGTATCGACTACTACCTGAGAGACAAATACCTCCAGGCCGTCGACAAGGCGGCTCGCGCCTGCGGTTACGGGTGTTGGAACGTGTGGAATCTAACCTACTACGACTTCAACCCATACCCGGCCGACGACGCGATGGCGTTGGCGAGAGGCCATGTTGGGAGCGTCGCTACCGAGTACGGTTTCACCCTCGGCACACCATACGAGGACGAGGCCCGCTTTGGGCGTGATCGCGCGGCCGCCCTGCGCTCGGGCCTCAGGCGGCCCTGGCAAGACGTGTGGGGCGAGTGGCACGAGGCCCAGTGGAGCCTCGGCGAGACGCTGCGTGCGCTTCGGTTGGTAGGGATCGCGTCCTGGGGCTCGCCGAATCCCGATCCCGAAACCGATCCCGGCAGCGACCTGGACCGCCGGCGCGGCATCAGCAGCGCTCCGGAGGGGAGGGCGCTGTGGGACCACTGGGCGTATGTTGCCCAGGAATTAGAGTATGCCAATGGCCGGGCTGGCCAAGCGGCTGGCTGCCTGGCACTCAACTCTTCTGGACGGGCCAACAGCTCCGCGCCGGCCGCGCGCCGCCCGACGCCGGTGCCGCCGATTCTGTCACGGCCGATCGGCTCGCCAACCCCAGCCCTCGACCTAGTCGGGGTGGTGGTTGGAATCAGCACCGATCCGGAGGACCCGACGCTGGTGGTCAAGACGGACCGCGGCGAGATGTCGGTCCGCATGCCCAAGACGCAGGTGGTCAAAACGTTCAACATGGGCGACACCGTTCGAGTGCGGGGTTGGCCACTCAGCGACGACGTCATGCTGGCGAGCAGCGTGGAGATCGTTCCTCCGAGACGGCCGTGAAAAGTGAGCGGCGAAGGGCGTGCCTTTCACGCTGCACTTTTTCCTCTTTCACTCTTCACTTCGCGTAGGTGGCGGCCAGACGAATCGCCGCCAGATGGTCCTCGACCAGACGGTCGCGGCGTGGGATCGGGTAGATGATCGGATACACGCCCGCGTCGAGCATCCCTCGCAGCTTCTGGGCGCAGACGTCCGGCCTGCCAGTCAGGGTGAACTTCTCAAGCATCGCGTCGGGCACCAGTCGGCTTGCAGCTGCCAGATCGCCGCTCTCCCAGATCTCTCTGACTCGTCCTGCTTCGGCGCCCAGGCCGCTGACCTCGGCGATGTGGTGATAGTGGGCGGAAGCACAATAGAAGGCCACCCCGCGTCGCATCGCGTCGACCGAGCTCTCGGCACTCGGCTCAGCGCACGTCATCATTAGGGTGAAGATCTTCACTTCGCTGGGGTCGCGCCCGGCCGCCTCGGCCTCTGTGCTGACGATCGACCGCAGCTCCTCGAGTGACTCGTCCGACGGCCAGTTACTGATGAACCCGTCCGCCACACGAGCCGCCAGGGCGACCATCTTCGGGTTGAGCGCCGACAAATAAAGCGGGAGCGAGCCCTCGATCGGCCCCTCGCGCAGGCGATAGTCGCGCACCTTGAACCACTCGCCGTCGTAGGAGAAGCGGTGGCCGCTGAGGAGGCCCCGAATCACGTCAAGCGTCTCGCGCGCGCGCCTCAGCGGCCGCTCGATCTTGAGACCATGTCCGCGCTCGGTAAAGCCCACCCCGCCCGTCCCAAGCCCGAGCGCGAAGCGCCCGCCGCTCAGGCGATAGATCGTGCTGGCGCCCATCGCCAGCAGGGTCGGGGTTCGCGAGTAGAAGTTGAGGATGCCGGTCGCCAACCGGATGCGGCTGGTCGCCTGGGCGAGCAATGCTAGGAGCGCGAACGCCTCTTTGCCGGACTCCTCGGTCAGCCAGAACCCCTCGTACCCGAGGGACTCGGCCTCTTGCGC
>WNGA01007949.1_pt1 | contig 17141 bp, 15 predicted proteins | sample 5400061 | NCBI WGS metagenome assembly WNGA01 (sample SAMN13153366, study PRJNA577476) | soil metagenome | isolation source: 100 cm soil or saprolite under grassland replicate 2 | place: USA:California | collected 2016-06-15 | reverse complement strand
TCGACCCGGGGCCGCCGATGATCTGAAGACGTCGGTGATATAGACGCCGCACGTCCAGGGTCACCTGGCCTCCACCATGCGCCCCGGCGGTTACCAGTCGGCCGCGAAACGCCAGGCTGTTGAAGGCCCCAGGCCAGAGCGTCGGATCGGCGATGCATGATCAGGACCCACTCGCCTGGCTCGAGCTTGGCCATGCTGAGCAGCAGATGGAACGCGGTCGGAAAATGGCGCGTGATGACCGTCGCCTCCGCGAACGACAGCTCGTCTGGAATCGGGATGACGTTGCTGGCTGGAACGCAGACGTATTCAGCATAGCCACCCCAGCGATGGACCCCGACGTGGAGGTTAGTGCGGCAGGTCTCCTCGTTGCCGGCTCGACAGAACTCACACTGGCCGCAGCGAATAGGGGAGATGACGGCGATACGATCGCCGACCTTCGGGCGCTCGACGCCCGGGCCAGTCGCCTCGACGAGACCGGACGGGTCGACCCCGAGGACGAGTGGGAAACTCACCTGGGCGTCGTAGGTGCCCGCTCGGACCATCAGATCCAGGCTGCGATTGACCGATACAGCGTGGACCCGCACGAGCACGTCGCCCGGGCCAGGCGTTGGGGTGGGGACCTGTTCGAAGCGGAGCGCCTCGGGACCGCCGTGGCCGTGGAGGACGATGGCTTTCATGAACGCAGGGCTATGACTGACCCAGCTCACGGGATGTGAATGGTCCGACGCCGAGCACCTGATGGACGTCCCACTCGATCAGGTCGAACGTGCAGAAGCCGGCCTCCGTGTAGGGGTCACCGGCGGCGATACTCTCGGCCTCGTCGCGCGACTGGGCGCGAATCACGTAAATCCCGAGCTTGCGGTCCGGCGTCGGGCCTGAGAAGAGGATCCTGCCGGCCTGGTGTTGCTGCTTCATCCAGGCCAGGTGCTGGTCCAGCGTGACGGTCCACTCCTCGCGCGGCTTCAGGGCGCGGCGCTGAATCAGATACCACATCGACGACCTCCGAGACTTGGTAGGAACGCGCCCCCGATTCATCCGGGCCTCCCAAGGTTACTTGCTCTGCACGGTGGGCACAACGCAGGCAAGCTTGGCGTCCGCGAGCGGCGGGCGATAGACTTTGGCCCCTGGCCCCTGGCCCCTGGCCCCTGGCCCCTGGCCCCTGGCCCCTGGCCCCTGATCCCTGGCCCTGGCCCTGGCCCTGGAGGTTCCATGCTCGGCTGGCGTGGCCGGTTCGGTTTCGTGTCGCCGTCCACCATTCGGCTGCCCTGGGAGCTACAGGACATGCTGCCGGAAGGGGTCGGCGTGATCGCGACTAGTCTCGGCGTCCGCGCTCACCAGGACGCCGACTTCGAGCGCGCCCAGGAAGGGATCGAGGCCGCCCTTCAAGTCCTGGTCGGCGAGGGCGCTCAGGCGGTGTATCAGAGTGGGGTACCGCTGGCCGTTCGGCTCGGATTGCGAGGTGAGCAGGAGGCCCACCGCGCCTGGGCCGAGCGGGCCGGCGTGCCGGTCACGTCGGGCATGGCGGCTATGGTAGCCGGCCTGGCCCATCTCGGCGTCCGGCGGCCGGTCGTGGCGACCGCGTATGTGGACTCGATCAACCGCCAGATCTGAGCTATCTGAGCGAGGCCGGGTTCGGGGTGGCCGGCATCGAGGGGTTGAGCGTCCAAAGCCCAGCGGAGGCGGCTCGCACGGAACGCTCAGTTTACTATGAGTTGGCTAAAAAGCTCGTCGCCGAGCATCCTGAGGCGGATGGCGTGCTCCTGGGAGCGCGCGGCAACCTGCAGGAGGCTGCGGTGCCCCTGGAGCAGGACCTCGGCATGCCCGTCGTGCACGGCCTCCAGGCCTGCCTGTGGTGGGCCCTGCGCCAGCTGCGCGTCAGCCAGCCACGCACCGACCTCGGGCGCCTGCTCGGTTCGTAACCGGCCGCGCGCCTGGCTTCGGTACCGCGACCGTAAGGGAGCGGGCCGGACTGCGGCGAGCCGCAGCAGGGCGGGGGACAAGCCCCGCGAAGCGCACTTGTTCCCACGCTACGTCGCTGGTGCTCTGCGCCCTCCCTCGCCTATCGTCCGTAGATGAGCTTGGCCGGGTTTGCTGCGTAGGTCGCGTACTCGCCCGGCACGGTGATGCCGGGGACCTGGGGCACCCAGGCCTCCCTGAGCAGCTCGTCCGGGTCGCCATACCGTTCGGCGAGCATTCTGATCTCGGGGTCGTCCATGGCGCTGAGTCGGCCGTCTCGGATCAGGGTGAATCGCTCGCCCGAGCGCGTGGTCAGCTCATAGGTGGGAAACAGCAAATGGACGTGCAGGTGCGGGTACACCAGGCCGCGCTCGGCGGCCCACTCCTCCTCGGCGCCGCGCCAGAAAGTCCCGAAGCCGAGGTGGATCACCCCGGTGCGGCGCCGTTCCCATTCGAAGCCGCCAGAGCTCCAGTACTCGATGTTCTTCGGGCGGTTGATCTTGGGATGTCCACCGATCGCTGCCTCCCATAGGTAAAACAGGCCGGGACGCGGGAAGCAGGCCTCTCCAGCAGGTCGACCCGAGCGCCACGCTCGCGCGAGGCCGCGACGACCGCTCGAACGACGTCCGGGTCGTAATGGCGGTCGACGGCGACCAGGACCCGATCGCCCTCCCGCGTGCCGCCGTACCCGATCGAGCCAACGTGCGCCGAGCGTTTCTCGGGCAGGCTGCACAGGTGGCGGGCCAATGCCAGAAGCTGGTCCTCGCTGGTGAGCCTGACTCGTCCCAGCCCAGGGCCTGTCGGCGCTACGATGCCGGTGTCAGCTCCGGATCCGCACACGCGCTCCTCCTGCCTTCGCCCGACGCATCTTGCGAGTATAGATCGCCCCTCGCTCGCGGGCGCTATGCGACAGTGGTCGCGGCTTCGCTCGACGGGGAATACCTTCGTCGGGCGCCGTGTTCAAGGGAGTGCAGCGCTAAGACACTGCGGCGTTGTCGTCCCGAGACTCTCTCGTCATCCTGAAGCTTCATTGTCATTCTGAGCGAAGCGAAGAATCTCATGCTTCTCACATGAGATTCTTCGTTTCGCTCAGAATGACAAATAGGCTCGGCAACCGGTAAGGATGACAACGAGGCGCAAGCGCTCAGCGCTCAGGATGACAAGCAGGGTCATAACGGAGGCTAGCGGAGAGCGTGGCAACGATAGACGAACGTAGGACCTCCCTGCTGGCGGCGCTGGCGGCGCGGGCTGGCGTCCACTACGGCTGGCTAGTCATCGGGGTGACGTTCTGCGTGGTGCTCGCCGCGGCCGGAATCAGGGCGCTGCCCGGCGTGGTGATCAAGCCGCTCGAGGCGGAGTTCGGCTGGGACCGCGCGACGATCTCGCTGGCCGTCGCGCTCAGCCTGGTCGCGTACGGGCTGGCTGGCCCGCTCTCTGGTCGCCTGATCGACCAGGCTGGGCCACGCACGATCATGCTCGGCGCGCTCCTGCTGACGGCGCTCGGCGCGCTAGCAATGACCGTCATGAGCAGCCTGCTCGAGCTCAGCCTCTGGTGGGGGCTGCTGGTGGGCCTGGGCACCGGGTCGCTGGCGATGGTGATGGGGGCGACCGTCGCGAGTCGCTGGTTCGTCGAGAAGCGCGGGCTGGCCATTGGGATCGTGGGGGCCGGCTCGTCGGCGGGCCAGCTCGTGTTCATCCCACTGATGATGGGCGTGACGCTGATGTCCGGCTGGCGAGTGGCGGTTGGGTTGGGCGCGGTGATTCTGCTGGTCGTCTTGCTGCCGCTGGTATTCCTGGTCATGCGCAACCAGCCGGCCGAACTGGGTCTCACGCCCTACGGCTCCCGTCCCGACACCGTGGTTGGCGCCCCACTGAGTGGACCGCTCACCTCGATCGTGGAAGCGCTCCGAACGGCTGACTTCTGGCTGCTGGCAGGCAGCTTCTTCGTGTGCGGGTTCACGAGCAACGGCTTGATTGGCACACACCTGATCCCGCACGCCATCGAGCATGGCTTCACCGAGAACACCGCTGCCTGGATACTCGGCCTGCTCGGAGCCATGAACGTGGTCGGCACGACGATCTCCGGCTACCTGACCGACCGCTTCAACGCGCGCCGTCTGCTGGCGGCTTACTATGCGTTCAGGGCGGCGTCACTGGTGATGCTGCCGTCGGTGACGGACGTGGGCGGGCTGACCCTGTTCGCGATCGTGTTCGGACTCGACTACATCGCGACCGTGCCGCCAACGGTGGCCCTGACCGCGGACCGCTTCGGCCGCCGGTCGGTGGGCTCGATCTTCGGCTGGATCTTCCTGAGCCACCAGGTGGGAGCCGGAGCCGCGTCCTTCTTCGGCGGGGTCGTGCGGGTCTGGCTGGGCGACTACAACGTCGCGTTCCTGGCGGCCGGCGCGCTCGGTTTCGTGGCCGCGGCGCTCAGCCTGCGAATCGCCACCCGCCCGCTGCCGGCGCCCGCCCCGGCGACCGCCTGATATCATCGTCGGACGTCGGACCTCGGACGTCGATGCGGAGGGGACTGTGAGCGACATCATCATCGTGGGCGGGCGTGTCTTTGACGGGATCGGGTCGGTGCCTCGGCAGGCGGCGATCCGGATCAGTCGGGGCAGGATCGCGGCTGTCGGCGCGCGCGAGGAAGTAGGCGGCGGACCGGACACGAGGGTGATCGACGTGGCGGGGAAGTTCGTCATGCCGGGCATGATCGACTGCCACGTTCACCTCACCAGCCACGCCGGGCCGGACTCCGAGATGCGGCGGCTGAAGGACCTGGTGCCGCTTCAAGCGTTGCGGGGAGCGGCGAACGCAGCGGCCATCTTGCGGGCCGGGTTCACCACCGTCCGAGACCTGAGCGCGCCGGGCTACGCCAACATCGCCATTCGCGACGCGATCGACCAGGGCCTGGCCGTCGGTCCGCGGGTGCTGGCGGCGGGCATGTCGCTTACCGTCCCCGGCGGGCACGGCGATAACTACTATCGGCCGGAGGTGACCGTCTTGCGCGAGAACCTGATCAATGGGGCCGAATCGGCCAGGCTAGCGGTCCGCCAGACGGTCAAGATGCACGCCGACCTCATCAAGCTGCTCGTGACGGGCGGGGTGATGACCGATGGCTCCGACGTCGGCGCGCTCCAATGGACGCCGGACGAGCTGAGCGCGGCGATCGAGCAGGCCCACCAGCTGGGCCGTCGCGTGGCCGGCCATTGCCATGGTGCGATCGGCGTCAAGGAGGGCGTCAAGGCCGGGCTCGACACAGTCGAACATGGGACGATGCTGGACGAGGAGGCGATCGACCTGCTCGGGGAGCGCGGCGTGTATCTGATCCCAACGCTGGTCGCCGGCCACAACATCGTCTCGAACGGTGCGGCGGCCGGGATCGCTCCGCACGTGGTCCGCAAGGCGGAGCAAATCGGCGACTGGCACCGCCGCAGCGTGCGGATGGCCCACGAGGGCGGGGTCAAGATCGCGTTCGGCACCGACTGCGGGACGCCGTTCAATCGAGCTGGCGAGAACGCGGCCGAGCTCGAGCTGATGGTCCAGCAGGGCATCGCGCCGTCCGAGGCGCTCGAGTCCGTCACACGGGTGGCGGCCGAGGCGCTGGGCCTGGCGGATGAGCTCGGGACGCTCGAGGCCGGCAAGGCCGCCGACCTGGTGGTGATCGACGGCGATCCGCTCGCGAACATCGCGCTGATGCGTGATCCGGAGCGGATCGTCTGGGTCTTCAAGGGCGGCGAGGCCGTCAAGCAGCCCGAGGCGGCTCCTGTCGCCGTGGCCGCCCGATAACCTAACAACGATTCACCACACAGGCTGCCGAGGACGCCCGGGTCCGAACGATTTCCAGGAAAACCCCCTCGTCTCGTCTGTCTGCCCGGACTATGCCCTCTGTGGTGATACTCGTCCATGACGCTTGACTGGGTCGCGCCGCTGCCCGACTTCTCACGGCCATCCGTCTCCGCACGGATCCGGATCGGCCCGCACGCGTTCCGGCTGCTGGTATCCGAGGTGAACCCGCACCCGCCCGGCGAGCTGGATACCGACCTCGTCCAGCTCACGGTGGTCCTCAAAGGTCGCCCGCTCACGCTGCACGACCTGGGCGCCGCGACGGCACGCTGCTCGATGCTATGGACGTATCTGTGTACTCGGCTGACCGAATTGACGGTGGATTTCTATGACCCGCGCCCGAGACCGGATGGCGCGCTCAACCCTCGACTGGGCTGCTGGGGAACGCGCCCTGATCTGCGAGCCGCCGGCCGCGAAGACGACTGCACGCTCGCCGTGGTCGCCGGCATCTCGATCTGGCGGCCGGGCTCCCGCCCACGGGGCAGCGCGCACGACTACGCGCGGGAGCTGGGCGAGACGCTGGCCGAAGTCCTGGCCTACTGGGTGCTGACGGTCGAGCGGGACAAGCGAGCCTAAGCCCGCGTGAGGCGGCGTTCGTAGTGCGCACTTCAGTGCGCCCAGGCGCTAAAGCGCCCACTCCAAACCGTACGCGCTCGTAGTGCGCATTTCAGTGCGCCCAGGCGCTAAAGCGCCCGGTGCAGATCCATGGCACGCCCTCTGCGGTTGTGATGGCGGACAAGGGGGCGCGTCGATGCCCAGATCCCCCAAGACACGCGCCGCGATCGGACGGAGAGCGGGCTCAACCCTGATTCTGGCGCTCTCAGCGGCACTCGTCCTGGCTACCCCTGCAGCGAGCGCGTGGGCGGATGGACCAGCCGACTGTTCGTTGGCTCAAACGGCTGAACCACCATTCGTTGGCGAGCGGGCGCCCGCCGCCGACTTGGGGCCGCCGTTCGGCTTCACGCCCTGGACCGGCGATCGGCAGGAATTGCTCCGGCGGGTGGTCGAGGTCGTAGCTCAGCAGGCTGCGGAGCTTGGCGCCCCGAGCTGCTTTCAACGCAAGCCGGAGGCCCTGGCGGCCCGGGTTGACTTCTTGAGCCCATTCGACTTCCTCGTGCTGACTTACTACGACTCCGAGCCCGCCACGCGAGACGCGCTGCTCCAGGCATACGGTCGCGATCCGCGCCAGGCGATTCGTGACCTGAGCCCGATCTACCCCTCGCCCCGAGCGGACATGATCTTGGCGACGGTCGCCTACTACGACCTGGACAGCGACCGGATCCGGGTCAACCGCGGAAAGCTCAGTGAGGCCGACGCGCCACGGGTCCTGGTCCACGAGTTCTGGCACGCTATGCCGCTTACGCGCGTGTGGACCCAGCCGGACGGCACGATCTATCGGGCGAGCGGGTTCTGGACTCAGCAGCGGCGAGGCGACGGGCGCATCTGGCAGGCCGTCGATGGGCCGACCGGCCTGCCCTTCCCGCCCTATCTCTTTGATGAGGCGATGGCGACCATGATGGAGGTCCGATTCGCCGGCCCCCTGCCGTACGCCCGACGGGACCTGGACCAGGCCGTCGTTTTCATGACCCGACTCACCGACCTGGCGGCGCCCGGCGAGATCATCCAGCTCTACCTCGAGTCTCGCCCGCTCGACTTCTACAACCTGCTGGCCAGCCACCGCGACGAGCTTTCGTAGGAAGGCCGCTTCATTACGCATCTCCCACCTTCCACTATGATTTGGTGGAAGGAGTGGACGACGTGGTTCGGGCGCAGATTGTCGGGGCGACCGGATATGGGGGCGCGGGCATGGTGGAGCTGCTGCTTCGTCATCCCGAGATCGAGATCGCCTCGCTGCTGGCCAAGAGCGACGTGGGTAAGCCGCTCAGCGCCTTCTATCCCCATCTGCGAGGGTTCTGCGACCAGGTCGTCGAGGACACGGCTGAGGACCGAGTTGGTCGTGACGTCGAGTTAGTTATCTTCTCGACCCCGGACGGGGTAGGGATGACTCATGCCGCCCGGCTTATCGAGAGCGGCCAGCGGGTCATCGACTACAGCGGTGATTTTCGCTTTTCGACGACCGAGCTTTACGAGGGCTATGCGAAGGCCCACCCGAGCGTCGCCGGCCGGCCGCACGCCTCGCCCGAGCTGCTGCGGGAATCGGTGTACGGGATGCCGGAGCTGAACCGCGATCGGCTTCGCGGCGCGACGCTGGTCGGCAATCCTGGCTGCTTCGCGGTGGCCATGATCCTGGCGCTGGCGCCAGCCGTCAAGGCGCGGCTCATCGATCCGCGCTCGATCGTCGCCGACGGCAAGACCGGCATCTCCGGGGCGGGGAAAAAGCCGACCGCCACCAATCATTTCCCCGAGCGGAACGAGAGCGTCACCCCGTATCGCATCGCCAGCCACCAGCACGTCTTCGAGACGGTCATGGCGCTGGAATCGCTCGGCGGCGAGCAGATCGGCCTTACGTTCGTCCCCCACCTGGTGCCGACGACCCGCGGGATCATCTGCACGTGCTACGCCGCCCTGCGCGAGGACCTGGCGCTGGAACGCGCGCAGACGATCTACGTGGACTTCTTCGCCGGCGAGCCCTTCGTGCGGGTCCTGCCGATGGGAGTCGCGCCCGGGCCCAAGGGTGTGCTGGGGAGTAACCTGTGCGACGTGTCCGTCGCGCTGGATCGTCCCAACGGTCGCCTCGTGGCGATCGGTTCGATCGACAACTTGCTCAAGGGCCAGGCCGGGGTCGCCCTTCAGAATATCAACCTGATGCTGGGCTTCCCGGAAACGCTCGGCCTCGAGCGGGTGCCGATCTATCCGTAACGAGCCTCTGGTCTCTAGTCTGTGGTCTTAGAGACCAGGGACCAGAGAGTACAGACTGGAGACGAACTCGGCCAGGCGGTCGTACCAGGCGATCTGGTCCTGCAGCTTGAAGTGGGCGTTGGCGGGGCTCGGGTTGGGGACTACGAACAGGCCCGTGCCCCCAACGGAGAGCGGCTGGGGGCCTAGCGTCCAGTTGCCCTTCGGCTCGCTCAGCCCGAACTGGACGAACGCCCGATAGGCCGTCAGGCCGTGGAAGCACGCCACCGGTGGCCGGAACCTCTCCAGACGGGCGAGTAGTCGCGGCGCCCATTCCCTGTAGTGGGCCGGCTTGACGTCGGCGGCGCCTCGACTGGGCCGTTTGACCACGTCCGTGAAGCCGATGCCGAACTCGAGCAGCGCGCTGTCATCCTCTGGCCCCAGCGCCTCGCGCCCGAGCCCGGCCCGCACGGCGGCGCTCAGCCGCGAGCGCGAGAAGGCCGGCCAGAAGCGGCTGGTCGTGCGGGCGAAGTAGTGGCCGCGCTCAACCGAGTAGAGGCCCGGGTTGATGCCGACGAAGACCAGCTCTAGATCCGGCCCCAGGTAATCTGGCAGGGTGGGGAACGGATATCTCTCCTGGCCGGCACTGGCCACAGACAGGCCTCCGTATCGACGATGGCTCACCGCACTATATCGCGCTGGTCCGCCTGGCTTGACGCCTCGCGTCGAGGGGCGCATCATACCGGAACGGGACGTACCACCGGCTCTGGGAGGCAGGCGCGTGAAACGGGTGAGCATCAAGGATGTCTCGGGTGGCCAGTCCTCGGCACGCCTCGAGAAGCTCCAGGCGGACGGCGGGTACGAGGCGGTGGTGCTGTCGGTGCGCGGAGGCGAGGTCTGCGCGGTAGTGCCGACCGGCACGCCCGACGAGCGCGTCGAGCAGGTCGTCGCCCTTCTGCGCGGCGCGCTGCGGCTGGAGAACGAGCGAGTGCTGACCTTTGAGGTCCAGCCGGGGGTCGCCTCCTTCGAGGACCTGTCCACCCGGCTCCATCCCCATCGGGCTGAAGCAGTGGCGGCGGCGCCCACGCCGGCGCGCACGGAGGCGTCGCTAACAGCTGCCGACATCATGGCTCGGAACGTGGTGACCATTGGCGCCGACATGCTGGTGGAGGATGCCGCCAAGCTGCTGGCGTTTCACAACATCAGCGGCATGCCGGTCGAGGACTGGGACGGCAAAGTGGTCGGCATCATCAGCGAGGCGGACGTCATCGGCAAGATCGGCGAGACCGTGGCCGACGTGATGTCGACCGAAGTGATTAGCATGCCCGAGGACACCTCGATCGAGCGAATCGCGGCCCTGATGTCCGAGCGGCGCATCAAGCGCGTGCCCGTCATGTCCGGCGAGTCGCTGCTCGGCATGGTGAGCCGGGCGGACATCGTGCGGGCCTTGGCAGCGAGGGCCTGACCCCGCTCACCTTCGCGCTTCGTACACCGCCTGGGCGGGCCGACCGTCGGGGTAGGGGATCGCCAGGAGCGGTGCCTGGGTCGGGAAGAGGGTCGCGGCCTCGTCCGCGGGCAGCCAGACGAGGTGGCGGCCGGGCCTGTCGAGCAGCTCGGGCAGGCGCCCAAATCGGTAGGCGCCGATCTCGCCGCGCGAGCGGACGTTGGGCTGGCGGACGTGGATTGGCGCGCGCTGATAGCTGGCCGGATCGACCGGCGCGTAGAACAGCACGTAAACGTGAGGCGTGTCCAGGCGGTCGCTGACGAGCACGTCGTCGTACGCCGAGCGGCGCTCCTCCAGGAGGCGGACCGCCTGCCCGGCGCCGTACTCCCAGTCGGCGGCGGCGTACACCGGGTAATCCCGGTACAGCGCGCGAGCGGCCAGCAGGGCGGTCAGCGCGCCTGCCGTGACGATGACTCCAAGGAGGGCAACAGTGGCAGTCCGGCCACGGCTCCGCGCGAGGCAGACGAGCCGCGAGCCGCCGAGGGCCGCGAATAGCTGCCAGCTTGGGATCGCGCCCAGCAGGAGCACCGCGCTCGGGCTCTCGCGATGGAGGGCGCTGGCGGCCGGCGCCGCCACCAGCCACCACAGCCAGAAAAGCCGGGCGCGATCTCGAAGGCGGACCGCATCGGCGAGCCCGACCGCCACGAGCGGGACCATCAACGGCAGAACGGGCCCGAAGCCTTCCAGGTTGTGGTGGTAGGTGGGTTCGATACCCCACGCGAGGAAGGGCGGCCAGAAGTAAGACAGATAGTTTCCGAACATGTAGCCGAACAGATCGCCGGCGCCGAGTCGACCAAGCGGCGCGACTGCCCGCAGGCGAGCCTGGCCTGCCTCGGTGATCGAAAAAGCGAGGACGGGAGCGGCTAGCAAGGCGGACGCCAGCGCCCCGAGCGCGGCGAACCGCCACCTGGCCCGCAGCTCGCGTTGCCAGCCGACGGTGAAGCCGAGCACCAGGAGAGGCAGCAGCAGGCGCGCGAAGGCGTAGCTGTACATCCCGAGCCCAAGGACCACCCCCGCGACCAACAGCCATCGGTCCCTGCCGCTCGGCCGCCGTCCGTCGTCTGTCTCCCCTCGTCCGCCGTCTCTCGTCCGTAGTCCGTCGTCCGCCATCCCGCGCAAGGCCAGCCACGTGCCGAGCATGGTGAACGCGGGCAGCAGGACCCACTCGGCCCCGGTCCGGCTGGGCAGGATGTGCCAGGGCGAGATGGCCAGCAGCGCGGCCGTGCCCAGGCCGACCCAGCTATCGAAAAACGCGCTCGCGACCAGGTAGGCCAGCCCGACCGAGGCGACACCCAGGATGGCGGCCGGCAAGCGGACCGCGAGCTCGGTCGGACCTACCAGCGCCACGAACGGAGTGGCCAGGTATGTGAACAGGGCCGGCGTGTAATCGTCCAGTCCCTCGGCGAAGAGCGGCCAGCCCACCCCATACTGGTCGGCGCCTGTCTTTGCCAGGGCGTAAGCATCGTAGCCGCGCGACGCCTCGTCCAGGAGCAGGCCGTTCGGGACGCGCTCGAGCAGCGGCAGGCGAAGCAGCGCGGCGACCACCAGGATGATCCAGAGCAGCGCCCATTGTAAACGGCTCACGGCTGAACGAGCAGGTGCCCGAGCCAGGTCTCGGCGAGCGGCCGCCCGCGCGGCGTGATCGCGAAGCTGCTCCCCGGGGCCAAGCCGGCCCAGGCCCGCTCACCGCCGAATACCCGCAGCCACACCTCGTACTCGCCCGGCGGCAGGTCCGCCGGCGCCTCGAGTCGGAGCTGCTGTCGGAAGACGTCCGCGGCCTGCCAGGCGGGTGGCGGGTTGAACCAGTTTCCGACCGTGTGTGGCTCGGACGAGGTCTCCGCCCGGCCGCCGCGCAGCTGGACCACGGCCACGAGCTCCTGCCCGGCGGGACCTCCCACTCGCCACTCCAGGCCCACGTCGAGAAGCTCGCCCCGCCCGAGGCTCGCCCGCCCGACGACGCCCTGCGCCCGCAGCTCGTAGCTGAGCAGCTCGAGCCCCTCGATAAGGCCCTGATTCGAAATGACGGCGAAGGAGCGCGGCGGCTCCGCCGGCCTCGGAACCGGGAGCGACACCTCGCCCAGTGGGATCGAAGCCAGCGGAGAGGCGAGCCCGGACTCGCGCGGCTCGACTCGCAGCGAGATCCGAGCGGCGCCCGCCGGGAAGCCCATTGGCAGTCGGAGGTCCGTCTCGGTCTCTACCAGCTCCCCGCGCTCCCAGCTCCGCATCAACGGCGAGTAGGCCCACTGCGCTTCGTGCGCCGAGCCATCGGCAGCAGCCTCGGCCCTTAGCACGACGTCGTACGAGTCGCGTGGGCTGGTCAGGGCCAGCCAGGCGAGCCTGACCGTCAGCGGGCCGTCGGCCGAGAGCCGCGCAGCGTCGAGCCGAGAGCCAACCAGCGCGAGCTGGCCGTTGATCTCGGAGGAGCGCCCCTCATATGTCTGCGCCGAGCTGGGCGGGGCCTGCCACGTTACCCCCAGCAGGCCGGCTGTTGCCGCGAGCAGGACAAGGCTCGCGGGGACGAGTGCCGACCGGTGCCGAAGGATCGGCCCGCGGCGGACGACAAGGCCAACCAGCCCGAGGACGGCGAGCAGGCTCAACGCCAGGCCGGCGAGTCGCAACGGCGTCCAGCCGATGCTCAGCTCGAGCACGTGGCTGCCCGGCGAGACCGCGACGGCGAGGATGCCGAACCGGCCGCCAGGCTGGAGCCCGACCGAGCTGCCATCGAGCTGGGCTGTCCAGCCCGGGAAGTAGAACTGGTGAATGGAGAGCCGGTCGGCCTGCTCGGCTGAGAGGTTCAGGCGCAGGCGGGTCGGTGCCCAATCGACCAGCTCGACGCGGTATGGGAGCGGGATCTCAGGCCGAGTACGCTCGCGCTGGGTATCGTTGCCGCGCAGCTCCTTCCAGAGATGGGTCGAGTTTCGCTGGCCGGTCGAGACGGGGAGGTACTCGCCGCCGTGGGTGGATCCGAGGCCAAAGTCGGCCAGGTCTGCCCGCACGAGCGTCTCGGCCGTCAGGAATCGGTCCTCCGGATACTCGTATGAGGGGACCAGAGCGGCCAGGGCCGCCCAGATCGACGGTCCGACGACGAGCCCGGCCATGAGGAGTCGGCGGCCGCGACGCCCAGGGACCACCTGTACCGCGCCCGCCGCGAGGAGCGCCGTACCGAGCCCGATCAGGGTCAGCAGACGCCAGGGAAACTGGATGAACGTCGCCAGTGGCAGCAGCTCGAAAAGTCGCTCGGCGACAGCCAGCTGTAGCGCCCAGCAGGCCAGGACGAGCCCAATGGCCCACAACAGGACTCGCCGCCGCGGGCCATTCGTTCGCAGCAAGGCCGCCGCCCCGGCCAGGATCACGGCCAGCTGGACCAGCCCGACCTGAGGCCAGTAGATCGGCGAGCCAGAGGCGGTGCTGGTTGGGTGCTGGTAGTCGTAGGCCGGATTCACCTGGAAGGGCGGCCAGGCGTAGAAGAAGAAGCTCTCGAACAGCTCCGGCTCGATCGCGGCGCCGAGCTGGACCAGGTTGCGCTCGAAGATCGCCGGCAGCCAGAACCAGGCTGCCAGCCCTAGCCCAAGTCCTAAAGCCAGACTGACTCGAGCCACGTACTCCCCCCGCCTGGCCGCTGGCAGGCAGACCGCCAGGACAGCCATTGCTGGGAGTCCGAACAGTGCCGTCACGTTGTGAGTCAGGACTAGCCCCGCCGTCGCGAGCGCAACGCCTCCACTCGAGCGTGCGCCGCCCGCCTCAGACGGGTCGGCCATACGAATCAGGCCCCAGCAGAGGATGGGAAGCCAGGCAAACGCGGCCGTCTCGGCCAGTGCCCCCCTGACATACAGGTTGACCATCTGGTATGGCAGGTAGGCGTAGACTAGCCCCGCGGTCAGCGCGGCGAGCGGTCCAAACATTGAGCGGGCCAGCACAAACATGGTCAGGCCGGATGCGGCGAGGCCGAAAGCCTGGGCCAGTTTGAGGCTGTCCACATAGCTGGTGCCGAGCTGGCGCGCGATCTCGGCCGGGAGGTAGGCAAGGGGGGCGTAGTAGTTGAAGAGGGGCAGGCCGTAGCCGTAGGCCAGGTCAGGCAGCCAGCGGCTGAACGGTGCCCCCGCGCGGGCCATCTGGTCGAGCTCGAAGATGCGCTGGAGATGAAGGTGGCCATCGTGGGTAGCTGGCATGCCGGGCGCCGCGAGCGGGCCGAGCGCTGGAAGCAGGGCCACCAACAGGACGAGTGGAATGCTCAGCGGGCCGCTCGCGGCCGAGCGCGCGAATCGCACCAGTGACGAGTGGGCAGTGAGCAGTGGGCAGCAGACCAAGCTCCTGCCCACTGCCCACTGTCCACTGCTCACTCGACTGCCCCCTCCCCCAAACTTGGGGGAGGGGGAAAGGGGGTGAGGGACCGCCAGAGCTGGTGTAAGGCCACTGCGTAGATGGCGAGCAAGGCGAAAAGCTGGACGTTGCCCATGCCGCGGGGCACCAGATCATTGCGGGGCACGCACAGGACTAGCACCGCGATGACGAGCGCGGCCAGCAGCGCCCACGCCCGGACGTCGATCAGACGAGCGGCGAGGATCGCCAGCGGTGCCAGCAACACGACGTAATAGTGCGGCCAAATGATCGGCGTGACCAGGAGCAGGGCGGCGCCGACAGCCGCGAACTCCAGATCGAGGCGGCTGTGCAAGGGGGCGCGGCGGCCCAATGCCGCGCACAGCAGGCCGACGAGCACGACCCATGACACCAGTGTCAGGGCGGACGCGAGACCGGGCGTCGGGAACGAAGGTCGTTTCCAGGGGTCAGGCCCAAACAGGCGGGTGAAGAATCCCTCCGGCGAGGCGTTGTCAGGGTAGCCGGGCCACAGGTCGGCGTGGGTCGGATAAGCGGTCGACACGTAGTCTCGGACCCCGTCCGGGCCAGCCAGAATGGCGCCCAGCAGGCCGAACAGCGCCAGGCCCGCGGCCGCGAACAGGAGCAATCGCCACTCCCGACGCCAGGCTGCGTACAGGACGAACAGGCCCGCGATCGGCTTCAGCGCGACCGCTGCCGCCAACGCGAGTCCGGCCTTCCCGGCTCGGCGATCCCGGAGCCAGTACCAGTAGGCGACGAGCCCGGTCGCGACCGGTATGTTGATCTGGCCCTCGACGAAGTTCTCTCGCAGCGGCCAGACGGCCACCAGCCCGAGCGCGACGGCCAAGCTCGGCAGCGGCTCCAGCGGCCTGGCGAGGCAGCGGGCGGTCAGATAGACGATCGCCCACAGCGACGCCAGGTTCACCAGGTCCCAGGCCACGAACGCGGCCGGATAGGGCAGAGCGGCCAGCGGCAAGAAGAAGACGAGCGTGGTGGGTGGGTGGAAGCTGTAAGCGGGTCCCTTTGGGGCCGCGATGTTGAACAACTCGGCGATCTGGGCGTTCTGGGGCAGATAGGGGTTCCGGCCCCCCAGCGCCTCACGGATCGCGACGTGGTCCTGGGTGAAGTCGTGCCAGACCCAGGGGCTCTGGCTGAGGATCCACCAGAGCTGCGTCGCGCCCAACAAAGCCAGCGCCGCCAGGGCCAGTCGCCACAGCCAGGTCGGAGTGTGGAGCGCCGTCCACGCGCGGGCCGGCGGGTGGACGCGGTCGTCCGCGATCATCCCGCCGCTCGCGGGCGTGCGCCAGCCAGGGTGGCGTTCGCCAGGCTCGAGGCCGCAGCTTGTGAGTCGGCCATGGTTGGAGCCATGCTGGGCTGGGCTCGCGCGACTCGCCAGGCGGTCAGGCCGAGAACGAGCAGCGCGCCGAGCGTCTTGTAGGAAAGCAGCAGCCGGGACAATGGAGTCGGAAACTGACGCTGCAGGGCGAGGTTCGCTGCGTCGGCGCGACTCCTGAGCCAGAGCGCCCGGTCGAGGTCGTCGCCGATGATCATGGCGGGGTTCGGCAGGGCCAGCAGGACGAATCCAACCCCCAGCACGAGCCAGCCGAGATACTCTCTTCGGTGGTGGCGAGACTGGTCCAGGGTGAGCAGGGTGAGTGGCAGCAGCAGGATGGTCTGGTAGTGCGACCAGGCGACTGGGACCACGAGTACCGACAGCGCCACCAGCAGTGCCAGCTGCAGCGCTCGGTCGAAGCCATCGTCGGCCGGCGCGCGCCAGATGATCCAGGTAGCAGCCGCGGTGGCCAGGACCGCGACGAGCCTGATGGCCAGGTCCACGCCCGGGGCCTGGAGCGGAAACGGCTTCAGGTCGCTGCTCACCAGCCGCGCGATGGCGCCGCCGAGCGCCTGATTATCGGGATAGGCCGTGGTGGCGCCGCTGGCCGGCAGGACCTGGGTCACGAAAACCGACGTCTCCTCGAAGCCCACGGCCACAGCGCCCAGCAACAGCAGGGCGCTCAGTCCCGCGATGGTCAAGGCCAATCCAGACCAGTACCGTCGGCCGACGAAGAAGAGCGCAGCAGCGATCGGGTAGAGCTTGATGCTGGCCGCCAGCCCCAGCGGCAGACCCGCCAAGGCCGGCCGTGTCGATTGGACGCCGACGGCCGCCGCGGCGAGCAGGAGCAGGAAGAACGGGTCCCATTGCCCCTCGCCGACGCTGATCTGGGCGGGCGCGAAGAGGCACCAGGCGGCCAGTAGCGCGCTCCACGTCCACGACAGAAAGCGTACGCCGAAGTTCTGGCAGAGCAGGCCGAACGCTGCCAGATAGCTGATCACAAGCCCCGCGCGCCAGGCCAGGCGGCCTTGCTGCTCGGTTCCGAGCGAGAACGGCGCCAGGAGCAGGGCGGCGGTGGGTGGAAGCTTGAAGACCTGCCCAAACGGATTGTCGGCCAGTTCTTTCGCGTCGTAGAGCGGGATCCCGGGATGGGTAATGGCGAAGCCGGCCGAATAGAAGGACTTGAAGTCGGCCGCGTGTGGGTCCGAGCTGCCCGCCACGAAGTACCAGATCAGGCCGAGCGCAACGAGCGCGCGCGCCGTCTGGGCGATCATCGCCAGACGCGAGATCGGTACCGCAGGCCCGTCGGGGCGGGCCGCTGCGCGGCCGCGCCCATTGGCGTACGGTCCAGGAACAGGTCCAGCGCGCCTC
>WNGA01006197.1_pt1 | contig 17141 bp, 10 predicted proteins | sample 5400061 | NCBI WGS metagenome assembly WNGA01 (sample SAMN13153366, study PRJNA577476) | soil metagenome | isolation source: 100 cm soil or saprolite under grassland replicate 2 | place: USA:California | collected 2016-06-15 | reverse complement strand
ATTTTGGGGATATAAAGGGGGCACGCCCCCTTTATATCCCCAAAATCCGAGTCTGCAGAAAAACGCTTCCCTCTCGGGAAGCGTTTTCAGCAGCCTGCCAACCACGCGCTCCAAAGCAAAACGGCGGCACCGCGTCGATGCCGCCGTCCGCATGCCGCCGGCCCAGTCTCCTATTTTTGATCGACCCTCTCGCGCAGTTCCTTGCCCGCCTTGAAATGCGGCACGAACTTCTCCGGCACGTGCACCCTCTCCCCCGATTTCGGATTGCGGCCGACGCGCGCCGGCCGGTGGTTCAGCCCGAAGCTCCCGAAGCCGCGGATCTCGATGCGCTGCCCCTTCACCAGGCTCTGCGTCATCGCGTCCAAGATCATCTTGACGGTGAATTCGGCATCCTTGGCGACGAGCTGCGAATAACGCGTCGCGAGCCTCGCAATAAGTTCGGACTTGGTCATGCCGGTCTGGGATTATTGTTGAGCGTTCTTGTTGTCCAATTTCGCCTTCAGGAGCGCGCCCAGGTTGGTGCTTCCCGTGCTGGCGGCGCTTTCGCTCTGGAGCTTGGCCATCGCTTCGTTCTCCTCGGCAAATTCCTTCTGCTTGACCGAAAGATTGATGGTCCGGTTCTTGCGGTCGACGTTGATGATCATCGCCGTGACGCTGTCGCCTTCCTTCAGATGGGTGCGGGCGTCCTCGACGCGATCGCGGGAGATCTCGGAGGCGCGCAGGTAGCCCTCGAGGTCGTCGCCCATCGCGATGACCGCCCCCTTGGCGTCGACCGACTTGACGGTGCCCGAGATGAGCTTGCCCTTTTCGTGGCTCGCGACGAAGTTGTTGAAAGGATCGCCTTCCAGCTGCTTGATCCCGAGCGAAATCCGCTCGCGCTCGACATCGATCGACAGGACCTGCGCCTCGGTCTCCTCGCCTTTCTTGAAATTGCGCACCGCCTCCTCGCCGGGCAGCGTCCAGGACAGGTCCGAGAGGTGCACTAGGCCGTCGATTCCGCCCTGAAGCCCGATGAAGATGCCGAAGTCGGTGATCGACTTGATCTGGCCCTTGACCTTGTCGCCCTTCTTGAAGTTCATCGAGAACTCTTCCCAGGGATTGGGAAGGCACTGCTTCATCCCGAGGGAGATGCGGCGCCGCTCCTCGTCGATCTCGAGGATCATGACCTCGACCTCGTCGCCGAGCGCGACCACCTTCGACGGATGCACGTTCTTGTTGGTCCAGTCCATCTCCGACACGTGCACCAGGCCTTCGATGCCCTGCTCCACCTCGACGAAGGCGCCGTAGTCGGTCAGGTTGGTCACCTTGCCGAACAGGCGCGTTCCGGTCGGATAGCGGCGCGAGAGACCCACCCAGGGGTCTTCGCCCAGCTGCTTCAAGCCGAGGGAAACGCGGTTCTTCTCGGTGTCGAACTTCAGCACCTTCGCGGTGACCTCGTCGCCCACATTGAGCACTTCGGAGGGGTGCTTCACGCGGCGCCAGGCGAGATCGGTGATATGCAGCAGGCCGTCGATGCCGCCCAGATCGACGAACGCGCCGTAATCGGTGATGTTCTTGACGATGCCTTTGACGACCGAGCCTTCCTGCAGGTTTGCCAGCAGCGCCTGGCGCTCGGCGCCCTGCGAGGCTTCGAGCACCGCGCGGCGGGACACGACCACGTTGTTCCTCTTGCGGTCGAGCTTGATGACCTTGAACTCCATCTCCTTGCCCTCGTAGGGCATGGTGTCCTTGACGGGCCGGATATCGACGAGCGACCCGGGCAGGAAGGCGCGGATGCCGTTGGTCATGACGGTGAGGCCGCCCTTCACCTTGCCCGAAACCATCCCCTTCACCAGCGTGCCGGCTTCCAGCGCCTTTTCCAGATCGAGCCAGGCCGCGAGGCGCTTCGCCTTGTCGCGCGACAGGCGCGTCTCGCCGTAGCCGTCCTCGAGCGCTTCGATGGCGACGCTCGTGAAATCGCCGGGCTTGACTTCGACTTCGCCCTTGTCGTTCTTGAATTCCTCGAGGGCGATGAAGGATTCGGACTTGAGGCCGGCGTTGACGACGACGTAGTTCATGTCCACGCGGACGACTTCGGCGGTGATCACTTCGCCGGTGCGCATTTCCTTGCGCGTGAGGCTTTCCTCGAAAAGGGCGGCGAAACTTTCCTGCGGATCCTGGGGAGCTACTGCGGGAGCGGCATTCGACATAGACACCTTGCATCTGCCCGTCGCTTGAGGACGGGGTTCGTTGATCCACGACAAAAAAGCCAAGCCATTGCGCTGCTTGGCTTTGTGTCACCTGTTCCCCCCGCGGTACCAGTCCACTATCTGGGCCGCCGCCTGTTCGGCGTTCATCGACGTTGTGTCGAGCGGCCGCGCTCCGGGGCTTTGCCTGAGAGGCGCCGCGCTGCGCGTCGCATCGCGTGCGTCGCGCTCGCGCAAATCCTGCAAAAGGGCGGCCAGTGTAGCAGCGATTCCTTTCTCTTTCAACTGTTTATACCGACGTTCGGCGCGCGCCTCCAGGCTCGCCGTGAGGAACACTTTGAGGCTGGCATCGGGGAACACGATCGAGCCCATGTCGCGCCCCTCGGCGACCAGCCCCGGGGGCTCGCGAGCCGACCGCTGCCTGTCAAGGAGAGCCCGGCGCACCGCGGGCAAGGCCGCCACCCGCGAGGCCGCGAACGAGTTTTCCTCGGTGCGGATGGCGTCGGTCACGCGCTCGGCTTCGAGAAAGATCTCCTCCCCCTCGAAGCGGACCGGGAGCCGGGCCGCGATCGCGGCGAGCTTCGCTTCGTCGCCGGCATCGATTCCCTCTCGCGCGGCTGCAAGCGCCACCAGCCGGTAAAGGGCGCCGCTGTCGAGGCGGTGAAAGCCGAGAGTTTGCGCGACCCGCTGCGCGACCGTGCCCTTGCCCGATGCCGACGGGCCGTCGATCGCGATGACCGGCACCGCGCTCACGCCGCAACCCGCTGCGAAATACTCGCGAGCACATCGAAGTACTCCGGGAACGTCTTGCCGACGCACGCCGGATCGTTGATGCGCACTCTGATTCCGCCGAGCGCCGCAAGCGAAAAGGACATCGCCATCCGGTGATCGTCGTAGGTGTCGATGGTGGCCGGCTTGAGCGCCGCGGGCGGCGTGATCCGGAGAGCGTCGGCCCCCTCCTCCACGGCGGCGCCGAGCTTGCGCAATTCGGCCGCCATCGCGGCGATGCGGTCGGTCTCCTTGACGCGCCAGCTGGCGATATTCCGAATGGTGCTCGGAGCGTCGGCGAAGAGCGCCGCAACCGCTGCGGTCATCGCGGCGTCGGGAATGTGGTTCAAGTCCGCGTCGATCGCTTTCAGTTTTCCCCGGGCCGGTGCGCCGGATTCGATCCAGTCGTCGCCCATCGAGATGCTCGCCCCCATCTTCTCCAGCACCTCGGTGAAGCGGATATCGCCCTGGATGCTCGAACGCCCCACGCCTTCCACCCGTACCGGGCCCTCGCCGATCGCGCCCGCCGCGAGGAAATACGAGGCCGAGGAGGCGTCTCCCTCGACGCGGATCTCCCCGGGGCTCGAGTAGCGCTTGCCCGGAACCATGAACGACCTCCAGCCCTCGCGCCGCACCTCGACGCCGAAGCGTCGCATGAGGTTCAGGGTGATCTCGACGTAGGGTTTCGAGATCAGCTCGCCCTCGACTTCGATCCGCGTTTCCGATCCCGCCAGCGGTGCCGCCATCAGCAGCGCCGAGAGATACTGCGAGGACACATCCCCGCGCACGCGAACCGACGCCCCCCGCCGGATCGTGCCGGGGTGCAAGGCAAGCGGCGGAAAGCCTTCTTTGCCGAGATATTCGATCCGCGCGCCGAGCGCTCGCAGGGCGTCGACCAGGTCGCCGATCGGCCGCTCGTGCATCCGGGGCGCGCCCGAGAGCCGGTACTCGCCCCCGGCGAGCGCGAGGACGGCGGTAAGCGGCCGGAAGGCCGTGCCGGCGTTGCCCAGGCGAAGATCGGCGGACTTGTTCGGGAACGCTCCGCCGCGCACCGTGGCCGAATCGCGCTCGATGCGGACCCCCAGAAGCTCGAGGGCATTCAGCATCACGCCGGTGTCGTCGGAATCCAGCAGGTTCTCGAGGCGCGTCTTGCCGTCCGCCAGCGCGGCGAGCAGGAGCACGCGGTTGGAAATGCTCTTCGAGCCCGGCATCCTCACCGTGCCCGCCACGCGCGCGATCGGGTCGAGATCGAGGAATTTCACGTGTCCTTCAGCCAGCGGTCGCGCGCCTCGCGCGCCCCCGAGAAAAGCGCATGGAGCGCCCTCGCGTCGCCGCGCTCGAGCATCCTCTTCACGCGCTCGAGTTTCCCGCCGTAGCGGACGAGCTCGGCGAGCAGCGCCTTCTTGTTCGCGAGGCAGATGTCGCGCCACATCTCGGGGTGGCTGGCGGCGATGCGCGTGAAATCGCGGAATCCCCCCGCCGCGTAGGAAAACAGCTGCTGCGCGTTCTTGTGGCGCGCGACCTGATCGACGAGCGCGTAGGCGAGCACGTGCGGCAAATGGCTGACGCTCGCCATCACCGCATCGTGTTCCCTCGGCCGCAGCTCGAAGACGCCCGCCCCGCACCGCTCCCACGCGGCGCGCACCAGGGCGAGCGCTTCCGGCTCGGTTGCCTCGAGCGGCGTCAGCACCACCCTGCGCCCGCGATACAGTCCGGCGAACGCCGCATCGGCGCCGCTTTTTTCGGTGCCTGCGACCGGGTGCCCCGGCACGAAACGGGACAGCGCGCCTTTCAGCGCGCGCCGGGCGAGCGCGACCACGCCCTCCTTGGTGCTGCCGGCGTCGGTGACGACGGTCTTTGCACCGAGGTGCGGCGCGATCGAGCGCATCACCGCCCGCATCTGCCCGAGCGGCACCGCGAGCAGCACCAGATCGGCGTCCGCGAACGTGGCCTCATCGAGCGCACCGCCGGCGTCGATAATTTTCAGCTCGAGCGCGCGCCGGATATTCCGGGCGCCCCGGCCGACGCCGATCACGCGGCCGACCGCGCCCGCCCCTTTGAGCGCGAGCGCGAACGAGCCGCCGACGAGGCCGACGCCCACGACCACCAGCTTTTCGATGCGCTCCATCAAGCGTCGAGCGCCGCTGTCAGCGCCTTGAGGAACTTCTCGTTTTCCTTGGGTGTGCCCACCGTGACGCGCAGATGCTCGGGCATGTCGTAACCCGCCAGCGGCCTGACGATGACGCCCTGGCGCAGCAGCTTGTCGTACACCGTTCCCGCCCGGGACACGCGGAAGGTGAGGAAATTGGCGCACGACGGGATGGTCTCGAGCCCGAGCGCCTTCAGGCCGCGCTCGAGGCGCTCCAGCCCCAAGCGGTTCATCTTGGTGCTTTTCGCCACGAATTTCCTGTCCTCGAGCGCCGCCGCCGCGGCCGCGAGCGCAAGGCTGTTGACGTTGAAGGGCTGGCGCACGCGGTTCAAGAGATCCGCGACGTCCGGGTGCATGAGCCCGTATCCGACGCGCAGCCCCGCCAGGCCGTAGACCTTCGAGAAGGTGCGCGTGACGATGAAGTTCGGGTATTTCCTGAGCAGGGCGACGCTGTCGTAGCGCAGGTTCGGAGGCAAGTATTCGGAGTAGGCCTCGTCCACCACGACGGCCACGTCGCGCCGCACGTTCGCCATGAAATTGCCGAGCTCGCCGCCCGTCGCGAAGGTCCCCGTGGGATTGTTCGGGTTGGCGATGAACACCAGGCGCGTCTCCGGAGTGATCGCGGCGAGCATCGCCTCGAGGTCGTGGGCGTAGTCTTTCGCCGGCACGACGATGCCCTCGGCGCCGCGCGCCTGGGTCGCGAGCGGATAGACCGCAAAGGCGTGCTGCGAATACACCGCCGCCCGTCCCGGGGCGAGAAAGGCGCCGGCCGCGAGCTCGAGCAGGTCGTTCGAGCCGTTGCCGACGACGATGCACTCCTGCGGAACGGCATAGCGGCGCGCGAGCGCGGCCTTGAGCTCGAAGGCGTTCCCGTCCGGATAGCGCGCGAGCTCCGCGAGCTCTCTCTTGATCGCTGCCTTCGCCTTGGGCGAGACGCCGAAGGGGTTCTCGTTCGAGGCGAGCTTGACGATCTTTTTTTCGTCCAGCCCCATCTCGCGGGCGAGTTCCGAGATCGGCTTGCCCGGCTGGTAGGGCGCGATGGCGCGGACATACGAGAGAGACTGCTCGCACAGGCTCATGGAGCGGCCCTAGAGAACGGCGGCCGGATAGCTGCCGAAGACCTTCACGAACGGCGCCTTGTCGCGCAGCTCGGCGAGCGCCTTGGCCACCTTTGCATCCTGCTGGTGGCCTTCGATGTCGACGTAGAAGTAGTACTCCCACTGGCCGGTGCGCGCGGGCCGGGATTCCAGGCGCGACATGTTGACGCCGGAGGTGGAGAAAGCGGCGATGAGATCGTGCAGGGAGCCGGGCCGGTTGTGCGTGGTCATCACGAGCGAAGTGCGGTCCTTGCCCGAGGGCCCCGCGTCGTGGGACGCGAGCACGAGGAAGCGCGTGCGGTTCTTGGGATCGTCCTCGATGGCGCGCGCGAGGAGCTTGAGCCGGTAGCGCTCGGCGGCGATCTCGGGGCCTATCGCAGCGGCGCTTTTCTCCTTCGCCGCCATGCGCGCCGCTTCCGCGTTGCTCGCGAGCGGCACGCGCTGGACGCGCGGAAGATGCTGTGCGAGCCAGCCGTGGCACTGCGCGAGCGACTGCGGGTGCGAATACACCTTGCGTATCGCCTTTATCGACGCGCCCTTCGCCATCAGGTTCTGCTGCACGCGCAGCACCACCTCGGCGCAGATCTTGAGCGGCGTCGCGAGCAGGAGGTCGAGCGTGCGGCCGATCGCGCCGTCGGTCGAGTTTTCCACCGGCACGACCGCGTATTGCGCGGCACCGGTCTCGGCGGCGCGGAACACCTCGTCGATCGAGCCGCAGGGCTGCGCCGCCACGCTCGCGCCGAACTGCTTGGCGAGCGCCATTTCGCTGAAGGTCCCTTGAGGTCCGAGATAGGCGACCGAGAGCGGCTGCTCGAGCGCGCGGCAGGCCGAGATGATCTCGGTGAACAGGTGCGCGAGCGCTTCGCTCGCGAGCGGCCCGCGGTTGGCGAGCGCGATCCTGCGCAGCACCTCGGCCTCGCGCTCGGGGCGGTAGGCGCCGCCGTCCGCCTTCAGTTTGCCGATGGCGGCGGCGTGGTTCGCACGCTCGTTCAGCAGCGCGGCGATTTTTTCGTCGAGCGCGTCGATCGCGGCGCGGTGCTGGGCGATGTCGTCGGCCATGGCGTTCAGGACGAAGGCAGATAGCGCACCGCGAGCACGCCTTTGATGCGCGCGAGGTCCTCGACGAGTCCCTTGTTCACCGGGCTGTCCACGTCGACCAGCGTGTAGGCCATCTCGCCCTTGGAGCGGTTCACCATGTTGTGGATGTTCAAGCCCGCCTTGGCCATGGCGCTCGAGATCTGGCCCACCATGTTGGGAACGTTGGCGTTGGCGATGGCGACGCGGTACGGCGACTCGCGCCCCATCAGGACGTCGGGAAAGTTGACGGCGTTCTGGATGTTGCCGTTCTCGAGGTGGTCGCGCACCTGGTCCACGACCATGACGGCGCTGTTTTCCTCGGCCTCGCGGGTGGAAGCGCCCAGGTGCGGCAGCGCGATCACGGCGGGGTTCTCGCACAGCGGCTGCGCCGGGAAGTCGGTCACGTAGTATTTGAGCTTCCTCGAGGCGAGCGCCGCAGCGACCGCCCTGGCGTCGACGATTTCCTCGCGCGAGAAGTTGAGAAGGATCGAGCCTGCGTGCATCAGCTCGAGGTTTTTCGCGCTGATGAGGTGCTTCGTCACCGGGAGGAGCGGAACGTGCAGCGTGACGAACTGGCTCGCCTTCAGGATTTCTTCGATCGAATGCGCCTTCTTCACCTGCGCGGGCAGGCTCCACGCGGCGTCGACCGTGATCTCGGGGTCGTAGCCGAGAACGTTCATGCCGAGCTTGATCGCCGCGTCGGCGACCAGGCTGCCGATCTTGCCGAGGCCGATGACACCTAAGGTCTGCTGCGGCAGCTCGGTCCCGGCGAACTGCTTCTTCTCCGCCTCGACGCGCTTGGAGAGCGTGTCGTCGTCGCAGTTGAGCGAGTGTACGAACCGGACCGCCGGAACCAGATTGCGGGCGGCCATCAACATCCCGGCGAGCACCAGCTCCTTCACCGCGTTGGCGTTCGCGCCGGGCGCGTTGAAAACGGGCACGCCGCGCCCGCTCATGTCTTTCACGGGAATGTTGTTCGTGCCGGCGCCGGCGCGGCCGATCGCGCGCACAGTGTCGGCGATCTTCATCGCGTTCATGTCGTGCGAGCGCACCAGGATCGCGTCGGGGTGCGAAGCGTCCTTGGAGACCCTGTACCCCTTCTCCGGGAAGCGCTTCAGCCCGACCTGCGAGATCTGATTGAGGACGAGGATTTCGAATTTTTTTGCCGGCATTGCGAAATCATAAACTACAGGAGCTTGTCGCGCGATTGTTCGCTCATCGAGGAGCTTCTCGATGGATGCCATACGAGCCCAGGACCTGCCCGCGGTTGACCCGGTGCACCGCGCGGCGGCATGATCCGGCGTAGCGCCCGCAAGAGACAATCCGCATCAGGAGGGAACCGTGCGATCCATCATAACAGCGATCACCATTGCGACTTCGCTCGGGCTTGGCGGCACCGCGGTTTACGCCCAACCTGGCAGATGCCGCCGGACAGCCAACGGTGTCCGTCCAGATGGGGCGCGGGCGATCAGCGCGGCTCGGGCAACATGATCGGTATTATGGCCAGAAGGGTCGCCAGCAGGATGGAACGAGGACCAATCGAGCCCGTGTCGTCGATGCAACCGGAAACAAGCGCGGCTAGAGTTAAGTACGCACGAGCCGTATCTGCTTGAGCAGAAAGACCAGCGCAATGACGATGGTAAGAACGCTCAGGATCCGGCTCGGTGTCCAAAGGTATTGATACATTCCGAATTGCAAGGACATCAACAAGGTCCAAAGTACGCCGAACACGCACTGTCTCACCAAGACGTCGCCAAACGATCTATTGTGCGCCTTCAGCCAGATGATCAAAGCAATGAACGCCGCAGTACCGGTCGCCATGACAAGACATAGCACGCCCAGAATCGGACGGGGATCATACCGAACGAAGTATGCGAAAAAAACGACTACCGAGTACACCAAGCAAGCACCGGCCAATCCAACTCCAAAGCGCTTGATCTTCCCGGAGTCACTCACGCGTTGTTGCGTCCATCATTTCTGCCCACCTCTGCAAAGACATTCGCGCAGGCGGCCGAGATCAGTTGGGAAAGGAAGTAGAGAATCAAGGCCATGCACAGGAAGAAGGCTATATCGATGATCGGGTTCACGAATAGCACCACACCCGTAAGGACGACTATGTAGGCTACCGCGACAAGGATCAAAAGGCACGCCACTATCGTGATGATACAGTCAAACAACGTGAATTCGTTGGGCGTCTGAGCATTCGAGGACGTAGTGCCTGCATCTGCGCCGAACGCCGGCCCTACGCCGAGCGACAACAACGCATCCAGCGCTCCGGCCGCCAGAGCCATTAGATTTGCCAAAGTGGACGCCAAGCTGCCGCCATTGATGCCCCCGCTGATCTTGTATGCGCCTGCGCCTGTGTCAGGATCGATGATCACGTATCCAACGCCAGTCCATCCTCCTATAGTCACGTTTCCTTCCGAAACGATTGCTACCTTGCCAGCTCCAACCGCGTCGCTTATTTCCTGCTTCACTGCCGCGTCAATGGTCAAGCGCGGCAGATTGAGCGGCGCATTGGCGCCGTCTATCGAATATATTCGTTGACCTTGTCCGAGCGCGGCGGCCATGCTTCTGGTGGCCGAAACGCCTTGATCGTTGTGTCGGACGTTATTGAAAAGGTGCTCAGGTATGGCCGCTTCATTTTCCGACAAGGACTGGCCGATCAAATGTTGAAACGCGATGGCGGTCCTGGGATCGCCATCCTTTGCAGCGGCCTGGAATGAAATTCGGTCCATATCCATTACCAAGCCAGGGAACGATATCGCGCGCACGACCCCGAACGAAAATACCGGACGAGCTGCTACAAGGTAGTTTCCGAATGATGGCTGGAAGAACTGCAATGCACCAAGCATTCGCCCGATTGCCGATGCTCGGAAGCTGGCGTCGGCAAAATATACGATAGCAGCGCAGTAAAGGAGATCCGCCGTGAATTCCTCCTTTGAAACCGCCTGGGCCGAGGTCGACGTAAGCCTTGCTGCAGTGTCCGAGAGCTTTGATCTGATTGTGCTGAGCAGATTTTCAGGAATTCCTTGTTGGCTAACGACGGTTGCGACATATTCGCCCACTACGAGGCGATTGACCGCCGAAGCCTGCCAGCCCCTTGCTGGATCGTAGATAGCAGCCTCTTGCAGGATCTCGTCTCCCATAGTGAATGCCGGCCCCGTCGCAACGATCTGCCCCTCTATCCGGAGCTCCGGTATCAGGCGAATCAGATAGCCAGGCAGGCTTCGAGAAAATTCGGTGAATTGAACGGGCGAACCATCCGCATGACGCTGAGGCATGAAACTGGCGATCGTGGCTTGGTCCGAGGGCGTGGCAGGCGCAAACGACAGCGTGATCTTCTTTGTTCCGACCGACGGCATTAAACGCTCAAGGGCGGTGAACGGGCTGTCGAGCGCCCGATCGGTATCATTCGCGTACAGGCTATAGCGGAACTTCCAGCGCAGATTGTCCGGGATCGCTTGCATCTTCGCCCCGATAGCGATTCTTCTATACGGCAGGGTCCCCAGGAAGATGGGGAGATCTGCCTGAACAATGGTCTGCGTGCCCAACACCTCCGATACAGTCGCGTTCGATTTCTGTACGTTGACGTAGCTCCTGACCTGCATCTGGTAGCTCGCGAGCGTCTGCTGGACGAGCGTTTGGTTGACGTTCTGCAGCGTAGCATCGGCTGTATTGACGACCGTGGCCTGTTGAATCTGGGTGACGAAGGACTGAGCATCGAATGGGACATTCGTCCTGACATCCATCCCTTGAGTGAACTGATATTGCTTGAAGCTTGCATCCAGGGGCACCCAGGTGTTGGGATTCCTGTTCACCGCTCCGCGGCTCGGAACGTAGTCGACGAAGGCCTCCACCCACACATGCTCGAGGCGGACCCAGTTGACCTGACCGCCCAGCGTGACACCCATCGCGGGAATTCCGCCCTGTCCCATGATATCGATGGCGGCTCTCGCGGCGGTGACTCCGCCGACCCAGTTCATCGCTTTGTCCGCGGGCACTTCGATCGTGCCGTAGACGTAGCGCGACGGAATGTTGGCCGCTCTCAGCAGCGCGATCAGCAGGCTCGCGGTGTCGAACGAATTGCCGCGCTTGGTCTGCAACGTCATGTCCGAGCCCTGGATACTTCCGTAGCTCGGGACAAACTGGATGTTGTTTCTCACCCAGTTGTGGATCTTCACCGGGTTGTTGCCGAGGCTCGTCGCGAGGTCGCGGATCGCTTGCGTGATCTGCACGTCCTCGGTCGGCGCCGTGTCCGCAGGCATAGGCGTGGTCGGGAGCACGGTGCTGGGGAGACTGATCCCCGAGAGACTTCCCGCCTGCGCCACCTTCACCGTCTCGCCGAAGAGACGACTCGTCTTGAACTGCGCCGGACTCGTATAAGGCGCGCGGGTGACGGGCTTCGGTGAACCCCACGGCAGGTTGTTCGGGTCGGTGGGCGTGTGGGTCTTCTCGTTCGGATACTTCGCCATGAAATCGCCCAAGCTCGCGAGTGCTCCCTGCAAGGAGCCCGCTTGTGGCGAGCCTGCCTGCGCATCGGCGGCCGTCTCCACTGCCTGCATCAGCGTGTTGAACTCCGCCTTGCGCCGCTCGTATTCCGCCACCGCGGCTTCGTGCCGCGCGAGGATCTCCGCCGGAAGGTTCTTGTCCCGGATGTGTTTTTCCGTTTCCTTGAAGCCTTTGGTCACCTCGGATTCGAGGCTCTTCAGCTCCTTGTATTTCCCTCGCAGGGTTTTCACCTTCGCCGTCACGTCGACCCCGGGCAGCGGCTTCGCGCGCTCGGACTCCAGGCGCATCTTCGGCCCCACCGCCTGCAGCACCTTCTCCCCGGGCTTGCCGGCGGTGGTCGGCTCGGTAGCCCTGGGCCTGTGCGGCATCGCCGCCTGGGGCACGACTTCCTTCAGGATCTCGTGGATCTCGTTGAGCGTCCGCGAGAAGCGCTCCTCGCCTGTCGTGGAGCTTGCCTGCGTGCGCTTCGGCGCCGACGGCAGCTGCGCCGCGGCGGTCAGCGGCTGCAGCGTGAGCGCGGTGAAAGTAACCAGAACGACACCGGCTATCGGTCGCAGCGCCTTCGATCTGAACACGGTCTCTCCTCTTCCTCTAGGGCTGCGCGATGACCCAGCGCGCTTCGGCTTCCTGCAGCATCCGCCCGACCTCGACACGTTGCGCGCTCACGTCCGCGCTCGTGATCTTCAGGAGGTGCTCGGCGGCGTCGATGAGCTGCCCGATCGCCTGCTCGTACGCGCCCGAGGTCATCGAGGCTTGCGCCGCCCGGATGCTCGAGACCGCGTGGTCGCGATCGGACTTGTCGTTCGAGGAGACGGCGAGCGCCGAGAGCTCGCCCGCCACGCGCGGCGCTACGGTATCGGCCGATTCCACCGCCAGCGTCACGAAGCTTGTGAAGGGCGAGGGCAGACCGGTGCTCAAGTCGACTGAAAGACTCGCGCTAAAGCTCCCCGTGACGGCCGGCAGGCGCAAGCCCACGTCCAGATTCTTCGTCGCGCCCGAGTCGAGCGTGAAGGTCCACACCGGACGGTCGCTCTCGTCCTTCTTCGCCTCGGGCGCCGTGGCGAGCACCGTTGCCCCGGCCGGCGGCGTGAACGTCGCTTTCAGCTCCGCGGGCATGATGCCCACGTTGGTGACCTGGGCGCGCAGCACCGTGTAGCTGCTCGCCTCGGAAACGGCGGCGGGCGCAGGCGCCACCCAACCGATCGCCGCCGAAACGAGACCGTCGAGAGCGCTGGAGGGTTGCGTCATCAGCGTGGCCACGAGGTTGTATGCGAACAGAATTCCGCGGCCCAGCCCGTATTGGTTGGTGACGATGGCCGGCCGGGTGGGCGCAGCCGCGAACACGGCCTGCGCCACGCCCGTGGTGAGGTCGAGTTGCAGCGGACGGCCGAAGCTGCCGAGCGTTCCCGGGGCGAAGATGGATCCGTTCACGCTGATCGCCTGGCTCGACACTCCCAGCTTGCCGTGCACGTCGGTCCCTGCAACCGTATCCAGGCCGTGGTTGCGCTCGTCGTGCACCGCATCGAGGATCAGCGCGTCGCCGCGGAACACCGCCTCGCGCACTTCCTCGGTGAGGCTGTTGTCGAGCTTCAAGCCCCCGCCCGTGATCCAGTAGGTGTTGTACTGGCCGCTGCGGAAGGCGCGCGTGAAATCGTCGTCCGTGGTCGCGATGCGGTAGTTGACGCCCAGGCCCGTCAGGTAGGACGCGAGGAAGGCGCTCTTTTGCGTGACGCAAGCCTGCTTCGCCGGATCGTCCTGTTCGGCGTCGTGGTCTCCGTCCGCGTCGTCGTCTCCGTACTTGCACGACAGCAGGACGAGTACCCGCGCCTGCTTCAGACTCGCGAGCGCCACGTCGAGCTGCACCGGCGGCGCGATGATGGAGAAGCTGTCCTGGGCGAGCGTCTTCGCGACTCCGCCGATCGTGGCGCGCAGCGTCGCCGTGTAGCCCGTTCCCACCGCTCCGGTCGCCGGCCAGCTGAACGCTCTCTGGTACGTACCCGAGAGCGCGATGTTGGCGCTGTCGGTGAACTGTGCCGCCACCTGCTGCGTGGCCGTATTGACTATCGACACCGAGAGCGGGAGGCCCGCAACGGCACCAAAGCCCACGTTGGTCACGGCGAGGCTGAGGGTGACAGGGTTCCCCTGCGATACCTGTTTCGGGAGCGCCGCGAGCGTGCCGGTGACGCGCGTCACCGGCGGCGCGATCACGAAGGCCTCCTGCGCCAGGGTGAGGGTCGCCGTGCCGACCGTCGCCGCGAGCACCGCCACGTACGTTCCGCCTGCCGCAGCGCCGGCGGGCCAGCCGAAAGAGAGCGGCGCCGTCTGCGCTCGCGCAATGGCGAGCGTCGACGGGAATTCAGCCAGCACCTGCTGCGCCGCAGGATCGACGACCATGATTTTCACCTGCAGCGCCGGGATGTCGGCGTTACCGAGGTTATTGACCGCGGCGCTGAAGGCGATCGGATCGCCGAAGGGAACGGGTTTGGGCGTGGCGCTCAAGGTGCCGGTGAGACCGCTGCCCGTCGCCGCACTGGAGAGCACCGTGAAGCTCGTGCTGCTTGTTGCGAGCACCGTCCCGCCCGCATCGCGTACGCTCAAGGCTCCTGCATAGCTGCCCGCCAGGGCAAACCCGAGCGGCAGCGGGTAGCTGTAGTCCCTGAGGGTCGCTTGCGGGAGCTGCGCGATCTGCTCTGAGCGCGTAAAGCGCACGCTGCCGTCCGGACTGGTGACCGTGGTCACTACCGTCAGGTTGTCCAGCGGCTGGTTCTGCGTGAGATTGCTCACCCGGCTCGCCACCAGCACCGTCTCGGACGGCAGGTAGGAGAGCTTGTCCGCGCTGATGTGGCCGGAAACCAGGTTCGCCGTGTCGGAAACGATGTTGAAGTTCGAGCGCGCGGTTCCGACGAATGCGCTCGCGGAGTCATACAGCGTCGCGAGCACGTAATAGCCGGCACCCGCCAGCGTGCCGCCGGTGTTCCAGACAGGGGTCAGGTTGGCCGAGGCACCTGCCGCGACGGTGGAGAACGGTAACGTGCCGACCGTGGCGACAAGGTTGTAGTCGGCGGCGAAAATCTGGAACTCCACCGAACCGCCCAAAAGACCTCCATCCGTGTTCGTGACCTGGCCCGTGATATTGACGGGCGCGCCGGCGCCGTAGGTCGTCCTGTCCGTCGCAAGGCCCAGCGCGAGGAACGCCGAGGCGGTCACGCGGGGGACGTTGATCGGCGCGTCGACGTTGCCGCCGGTGAAGCTGTTCTTGAACGTGAGGTGCGCGTCGGTGGACACCGCGCGCACTTCGTTGACCGCCATGTCGGCAAGCGACAAGTCGTAGTTGATCTCCTGCCCGGAGGAGGTCACGCCCGTGAGCTTCCAGATGTGCGTGCGCGTGCCGTCCGGATTGATCGTGGAGGTCGCCGGCGCCTTGTCCGGGTTGCTCATCGTGACGTTGGAGGCGAACGTCGCCGAGACATCCGTATCGATGCCGCCCAGGCGATCGAGCACGATCGGCAGCCAGATCGACACCCAGGTTGTCGCCGCAAGATGCGTGGTCAGGATGTTGTTTTCGCTGAACCAAGTCCCGTCCGCCTGCTGGCGGCTCAACAACAATTTCACCGCGTTCTGCACGATCGGATCCGACGGCGAGGGATTCAGGTAGTCGAGCGCGACACCGACCTGGGCCGTGACCAGGGAATCACTGCCGTAACCAGTAAACCAGCCCCACCCGCCGTCGGCTCTAACGCGCGAGCGCAACAGCGTGGCGACCGTGTTCATCTTGGCTTGCAAGGTGTCGGCGGCCGGCTGGCCCTCGTAATAGCCTCGGGCCGCGCCCAATCCGATCAAGCGCTGCGCAAGGCTCAGGTTGTTGTTCGAGTCGGTATTGCCGTCCTGCAGCAGCCAATTCACGCCTCGGACAATCGAAGCGTCCATGGCGGTAAGGGCAGCGGCGCTGTTGATCGGCGTCTTGGTGACGCGGTAGAGCGTGCCGTTCCCGTCTCCCAGCACGATTCGGCCATCAGGCGTAACCGCCAGGCCCGGCAAGGAAGTATAGGTCAGACGCTCGCCCTGCCATTCGCTGTTGTAGGCGTAGAGACCCATCGTGGTTGTCAAGAACCAACCGCCGCCGCTGTTTGCTTGCAATCGGGTCGGGTTCCCTCCCGTCCATCCCACGACGATGTCGTAGCTCTTGTCGGGGTGATAGCAGATGATATTGAAGCCGTTGTAGTTGCCTACGACCAAGTCGCCCGCGGGCGTGGCCACGATCGACCAGGGGTTGACCAGCGCTCCGCCGACGATATAGTCGGTCACGGCTCCGGCTGGTGTGATCCGGGAGATCTTGTTGTCCCAATAGGAGGCCATGTACAGATTGCCGTCCTGCCCCATGGCCAGCCCGGTCCCGGAGCGCGCGGTGATGAGGGTTTTCGAGCCGTCCGGCTCACGCCGGTACAGTCCCCCGAAGGAGGCGATGTAGGGCGTGCCGTCGGGGGCGAAGAATACGGCCGTGGGATTGGTGAACCCGGTCGCCCAGAGCTGCGCCGAACCGTCCGGCCGGACCCGAAAGACCTGTCCGCCGAAGTAGCTGGAAACGTAAATGTTTCCGGCCGCATCGCTCGCCAAATCGTAGGTGTTGCCGATGCCGCTCACGGCCCACGGTGTCGCGACATAATTCACCGCGCTGCCCGCGGGCGCCTGGCTCAGCGTATCGTGAATCTCGATCAGGCTCTTGACGTTGAACGCGGTGTTGGCGACCTGGGTGCTCCACCAACCGGAAACGTGGTCGGCACTCCAGGCGCCGGCGGGGCTCTGTATGCTCGTCAGGTACTGCGCGCCCTTAACCAGCGTCGAGACGATTTCGTTCTTCTTGTGCCAGGCGTTCAGCGCCCACATCCCCAGCATGCTCTGGGTCATCTGGTAACCGCCGAAGCCGTCGATCGCGCCGTTGCTCTGCTGGTATTCGATGATGGCGTTGAAGATGGTGTTGCGGTTGTTGGCGTCGTACGTGGTGAGCTTGCGGGTCAGCTCGCCGCCGACCAGCGCCTGCGATTGCACGTGGCAGCGCAGGCAACGGCTCTCGATGGTTTCCGACGCGGCGACGGCATCGTTGTACGTGACCGCCTTCTGGACCGCGGCCTTGATGAGCGGCACCAGCGGATCGCTGATCGTGCCGCTGGTCACGTCCTGACCGGTGATGGTGATATTGGCGCGCACCGTCTGCGTCCCGGCCGGGACCACCAGCTTGTTGGTGGTGTATTGGGCCGAGCCGGCATCGCCTACGTACAGCGATGCGGTGATCTTGCCTTCGGCGGGGTTCGGCGACGCGAGCTCGATTCGGAAATTGCCGCCCGCGGCGGGGGC
>WNGA01008966.1_pt1 | contig 17143 bp, 16 predicted proteins | sample 5400061 | NCBI WGS metagenome assembly WNGA01 (sample SAMN13153366, study PRJNA577476) | soil metagenome | isolation source: 100 cm soil or saprolite under grassland replicate 2 | place: USA:California | collected 2016-06-15 | reverse complement strand
AAGCGCTGGCTACGGCGCGGCGATTTATCGACGCCGGCGCCCAAGCGGTAAAGCTCGAAGGCGGCATGAGTCATGTCGCGCAGATCGAAGCGATCACACAAGCAGGCATTCCGTTTATGGCTCACATCGGAATGCTGCCCCAAAGTGTGAAGCAGGAAGGCGGCTATAGAATCAAGGGCCGCACCCAATCCGAGGCCGAAGCGCTGCTGGCTGACGCGCGTGCGGTACAAGAAGCCGGCGCATTTTGTGTCGTACTGGAGATTGTGCTCGCTGACGTCGCGAAGCAGATCACAAATGCAATCAGCATTCCAACCATTGGCATCGGTTCAGGCGAGCATTGCGACGGACAAATTCTCGTCACGCACGACTTGATCGGACTGTTTCCCTGGTTTACGCCGAAGTTTGTGTCACCCGAGGCGCGCGTGGCAGAAGAAATCCGGCGCGCTGCCCGAGCTTTCATCGAGCGAACACGGAATGGCGGCGCGGGAAGATAGACTGGCAGCCTCTCCCAGCAAATCTTCGTCATTCCGTCGCTGCCATCTTGAAATGTGATATGTTGCAAGCCGCATGAGGGTCTCCGGGTTCGAGGACATTGATAAGTTCGAGACTGAAGGTTTGCTCGCGGGTAGCAAGGAACGGAGCTGGATCTGGTTCGGGTTGATTGTGTCCTTGGCAATTCATTTCGCGCTATGCGCTTACTTTTACCGGACGCGTTTCGCGCCTGCGGAAGCCGCGTTCGTCCCGAGCGAGCAGACGCCCACATTCAAGGTCAGGAGCATTACCGAATCGAACGTCGACAAGAGCAGTGCCGATCAAACAAATCCGGCCGCCAAACCGAACCCGGATAACACCGACGTGCAATTGCCGGATGAAAAGAAGTCATTCGACAAATTATTGCAGGACATTCAGGCGAGCGCGGCGCTGCCGGACGATATGCGGGACGTTTTGCCGGACCAACCGAAAGTGGACCAACCGGAGGTGAATTCCGTGCTGAACGAGATCGAACGCTCCACGGCACAGACTCTCTCAAACGACCCAAACGCGCTGCACGAACAATCTTTGCTCAACAATAGCTCGACATCAGGCCGTCCGCAGCCCGCTCTGAGCGGAACCGAGCTTGCCACGAGTACGGCGATTAAGCGGCCAAACACGTTCACGAGTAAACTGCCCGGCGATAGCGCTGGGCCTAATAAAGGGCGCGCTCCCGGGTTTAGCGATTTGGACCAGTTGCTGGCACAAAAAGGTCCGCTCGGGTCAGGCACAAAATTACGCCTGCCGGACGATCAGCTTTTCGAGTACGACAGCGACATGTTGCAATCCAGCGCCGCTGGTCAACTGCAAAAGCTGGGCACTCTCATCCAACGCAATCCTAAAGCGACATTTACCGTGGAAGGCTATACGGATTCGTTCGGCACGTTCGAATACAATCTCGATCTGAGCCAGCGCCGGGCCGAGAGCGTGAAGCGATACCTTGTCGAGGTCATGCGCATTAACCCGGCGCAAATTGAAACGCATGGTTACGGCGCAACGAAATTCCGAGCATCACCAAGCGGCTCAATTGAAGAGCAAAGCGGCAATCGGCGTGTGGAAGTCGTGGTTCACACGAGCGAAGGGTAAAGGGAATTGCGGATTGTGGATTGCGGATAATTGCTCTGTAGCGGGACTCTGTCGTAATTAGCGCCCTACCAGTTTTTAATCCACTGATTTGGGTCAATGGAGTTCCCAGTGCTCCACAAATCAAAGGTCGGATTGTAGCCCTTGGGCGTTGCAGGGTCGGCCTGATTGGCGGTCGAATAGCCATAGCTGTTGCCGAATGGATCACGAATGAAAGCTATGGGCTGAGCCTGATCGCTTGGACTAAGCTGATTCGGCTTAAAAGTGAAATAGGATCGTGCTCCCGCATTCGGAGTGCGACTTCCGTTTGTCGCCCCAAACAGCACGTTATACAGATAGAGACTGGCATTCTGATACACCGCCTGAGTGGCATCGAAGTTCTGCCGCGCATCCAAGTTATCTGTGGTGTTATCCCGTGGATAAATTCCGTTGTCTGCCCTGTAACTTTCGCAAGCTGCGGACATGGCGGCGATTTCGGTTTCGGCGCGGGCGCGGGCGCCCTTCTTCTGCGCGTAGCCAACTGTGCTGAGAACTAATCCCGTCAGGATAACGATAACAGTGATGACGACGATCAGTTCGATGAGCGTAAACGCGCAGTTGAATCTATTCGTCAGGCGTTTGGCACAAACGCCTCTACAAGCTCTGGGGGGAGATTTCATTCGTCATCAGTGCATCGTCATTTCGCAGAAGGCGGTCATGTTTGCTGTTGCAAGCCGGTGATAATGCTGATCAAGGGCGTGAAGAGAGCGAGCACAATCGTGCCAACAATTACTGCGAGGAATACAATCATGATTGGCTCAAGCATCGAGGTCAGAGCCGCCACGGCGTTATCGACTTCATCATCGTAAACGTCGGCGATCTTTAAAAGCATTTCCGGGAGTTTACCGGTTTCCTCGCCCACGTCGATCATACTGACCACCATCGGCGGAAACGCGCGGCTGGCTTCCAACGGTTGCACGATCGATTCGCCTTCTTTCACGCTGTCGTGCACCTGCGAGATGGCGGCTGCAATGGCCGCATTACCTGCAGTTTCGCGAGTAATATTTAATGCCTGCAAAATCGGAACACCGCTTGTGACCAGCGTCCCGAGCGTGCGCGCGAAACGGGAGATCGCGGTTTTGCGATTCAAATTGCCAAAAAGCGGCATGCGCAGTTTGAAGCTATCAATGAGGAATCGCCCGCGACGCGTGCGGCCAATGAATTTGTAAGTGGTTACCGCAGCCACCACGACCCCGAGCACAACAAGGCCATGGTCCTTCACCAAGCCACTCGCTCCGATAACAAACCGAGTGACGGGCGGCAGCGGTTTGTCGCCGAGCATCTCGTGGAAAATCGATTCGAACTTCGGTACAATGAAGACGAGAAGAAAACACAGGATGCCCACGGCCATTGTCATCACGATTATCGGATAGACCATGGCCGATATAATTTTGTTTTTGATCTTGGTGGCCTTCTCCTGAAATTCGGACAGCCGGTTGAGCACAAGTTCAAGCACGCCGCCGACCTCACCAGCCTTGACCATGTTGACGTATAAGTCGTTAAACACCCGCGGGTGCAGGGCCAGCGCGTCAGAAAATGTGCTTCCGCTTTGCACAGAGTCCGCGACTTTGTTGATCGTCTTTTTCAACAACTTGTCCCGCTCCTGTCTCGCCAGAACGTTCAGGCTTCTTAGCAACGGCAATCCGGAATCAATCAGCGTCGCCAGTTGACGAGTAAAGATCATTAAAATCTTCGACTTAATTTTTTTGCGCTCGAAAAGAACAATACCCTTTTTCGCGCGCGTTTTCGTCGTGCCCGCCATTTTCGCAGCGCGATGACGAGCTTCCGCGCCATCGGGACTGCTTATTGCCTCTTCGATAACGCTCGTCGGGAAATAGCCGGCCTGGCGCAATTGAGTGATTGCTGCATTCGTAGATGCGGCCTCCATGAGGGGGGTATTAGCGAGGTAAGGATTTATGCGATTTAGCGGGAAAAGCAACCTGCCTCTTCAACCGCCGCCAGCTTTGCGACAGATGCTGCCCTGTACTCAGGCCCGATATTGTTTACAGTTCCGTCCTTATAGTGATAGCGAAATGCGAGGACGCGAGATCCGTGCGCTACCAAAAGATGCGAATGCGCTACGTGTATCTCAGCACTTCTTCAATGGTGGTGTCGCCAGCGAAGATGCTGCGCAAGCCATCCTGGCGCAGCGTGACCATTCCAAGCCCGATGGCTTTTTGTTTCAGGGTGACCGTTGGTGAGCGCTCATTGATCAATTCACGAAGCGGATCGGTAATTTTCAGAAGCTCGTAAATCCCTTTGCGTCCTTTGTAGCCGGTGTTGTTGCAGGCGTCGCAGCCTTTCCCGTAGAAGAATTGTTTGTCGCCGATACCCGCGCGAGAAATCCCCAGCTCGGCGAGGAATGAATCGCTCGGCTGATAAGCGGCGCGGCATTGCCGACAGATGCTGCGGAGCAACCGCTGGCCGAGCACGGCCTCCAGGGTTGAGGAAATCAGGAACGGCTCCACGCCCATGTCGATCAAACGCGTGATCGCGCCAGGCGCGTCGTTGGTGTGCAAGGTCGTGAAAACCAGGTGACCGGTAAGAGATGCCTGAATGGCAATCTGCGCGGTCTCAAGGTCGCGTGTCTCGCCTACCATGATCCGGTCCGGGTCCTGGCGCAGGAACGACCGCAAGGCTCTCGCAAACGTCAGACCGATGCCGTCGTTCACCGGGACTTGTACGATGCCTTCCAAATCATATTCGACGGGCTCTTCTGCGGTAATCAGCTTCGAATCAATTGTGTTGATCTTGCGCAAGCAGGAGTAAAGCGTGGTTGTTTTTCCGGAGCCGGTTGGTCCAGTGGCGATAAATATCCCGTTCGGCCGCTCGATCATTTCGAGCAGAAAATTGTAAATGTAATCAGGCATCCCGAGCGCTTCGAGGTCGAGATTGACGATGCTGCGATCAAGCACGCGCAGCACGAGGCTCTCGCCAAATTGGGTTGGCAACGTTGAAACGCGAAGATCGACGTTGCGCCCGGCGATGTGCTTCTGAATGCGGCCATCCTGCGGAAGTCGTCTTTCCGCGATATTCATATTGGCCATCACTTTCACCCGCGAAATCACTGGCAGGGCAAGGTGACGCGGCGGCGGTGACATTTCGTAAAGCGCACCGTCGACGCGGTAGCGGATTTTGAATTCGTTTTCGAACGGCTCGAAGTGAATGTCGCTCGCGCGGTCCTGAATTGCCTGGTAAAGAATTAGGTCCACGAAGCGAATGATGGGTGTGGTGTTCGCTTCCGCTTCAACTGCAGCTTCGCCGTCCTGTTCGCGCAGTTGCAGAAGCTCACCAGCTTCGCCGAGCTGCTTGAGAACGTCCTCCATGCTCGTCGTATCGGTGCCGTAATACTGCTTGATCAGTTCTTCGATTTGATCGGGCGGCGAAACGACGACTTGAATGTCTTTACCGAGCGCAAAACGAAGGTCCTCTGCGGTGTGGAGATCAAACGGATCGGTCAGCGCAATTCGCAACGCGTTTCCACTCAGCTCAACTGGAAGAGCGCCGTGTAACCGGGCCAGCCCACTCGGAATCAAGCGCAAAATTTCCGGCTCAATCTCGCGTTCGCTCAGTTCGACGAAGTCGGTGCCAAGGCCGTTGGCAATCGTCTGATAAAAGCCGGGTTCGTCGATGAAGCCACCATCCAACATCGCCTGCGCGACCGTTTTTCCGTTCAACTCTACTTCGCTCAGTACGTCTTCTGCCTGTGAAGGCTGGAGTACGCGCTGCTCGACAAAAAATTCGGCGAGCTGTTTTTCGGTCATGGATTCATTGAAACGTTAAATTTGTTAAATCGACTAGCTCACGTCTCCCACCGTGATGGAGATGACTTCCTCCGCAGAAGTGAGCCCGGAGAGCACCTTGCGCACGCCGTCTTCGCGCAACGTTCGCATACCCAGTTCGCGGGCTCGCTGCCGCAGGACAAAGGTTGAGGTGCGTTTGTTGATCATGTGGCGCACCTCATCATCAATTACGAAATTTTCGAATATGCCCATTCGTCCTTTGTAGCCAATTTGACGGCACTCTTCGCATCCGACTGGCTTCATTACCTGCGCGTCAGACACCTGGCCGGGCTCAATTCGGAGCGCGCGCAACTCGGTGTCGGTGAGTTCGCCCGGTTGTTTGCAGTTGTTACATAGGCGCCGGATGAGCCTTTGCGCCATGACCGCGCGCACCGAGGATGCAACCAGAAACGGCTGTACGCCGAGATCGATCAAACGCGCCACGGCAGAGGGCGCGTCATTGGTGTGCAGTGTGCTAAAAACAAGGTGCCCAGTCAGGCTGGCATTCGTGGCGATACTCGCAGTCTCGAGATCGCGGATTTCACCGATCATGATGATGTTCGGTGCCTGGCGCAGGATGGAACGCAAGGCAGCCGGAAACGTCATACCGATTTCCGTGTTTACCTGCACCTGGTTGATGCCGGTCATCTGATATTCAATCGGTTCCTCCACGGTAATGATCTTGCGGTCCGGTTTGTTGATATAATTGAGACAGGCGTAAAGCGTGGTCGTCTTGCCGGATCCGGTAGGCCCGGTAACCAGGAGAATGCCATCGGGCAGTTTGAGCAGGCGCTCGAAAGTTTCCTGGTCGTCAGAAAGAAATCCAAGCTCCGGCAGACCGAGCTTTAAGCTGGATTTATCCAGTATGCGCATGACGACGCTCTCGCCGTGATTGGTGGGCATGGTCGAGACGCGAAGATCGATCGGCTTCTTTTTGATTTTTACCTGGATGCGACCGTCCTGTGGCAGGCGTTTCTCTGCGATACTCATCGAGCCGGTCATGATCTTGAGCCGGCTGACAATGGCTGATTGCAGACGCTTCGGTGGCGCTTGCATTTCCTGCAGTACGCCATCAATCCGAAATCTGACGCGAAATTTTTTATCCAGCGGCTCGAGATGAATATCACTCGCACCTGCACGGTGCGCCTCGATCAGCAACATGGAAACGAGCCTGACAATCGGCGCATCTGCTTCATCGACTCCGGTCGCTTCCGCGCCATCGCCAAATTCCAAACCTAGATCGATATCTTCTCCAATTTTTTTCTGCAGGACGTCCGCCGCTTCATCGGCTGTGCCGTAGTATTTGATCAATGCTTCGCGAATTTTCTTTGGACTGGTGCAAACCAATTCCAGTTCGCGTTGCAGCAGGAAACCCAGGCTGTCTATTGTGTCGATGTCCAACGGGTTGCCCACTGCGACTACGAGCCCGGTTTCGCCGAAAGCGACGGGGATTACTTTGAACCGGCGCGCATCTTCTCCGCGGATCTGGTTGATGACGTGCGGCGGAATCACCATGGAAGAGATGTCAATCCAATCCATCTGCGCTTGCGCGGCGAGTGTGCGTGAGACTTCCGCGTCGGAAACGGTTCCGTCGTTGACCAGAACGTCGATTACGCCAGGCTCACCGTTTAGGCGCGAACGGGCACCGTCGATTTGGTGGCGTGTGACGAGTCCTCCTTCTTCGAGGACTCTGAGGACGTACTCTTCGTTGTGTTGCACCGGGGAGAGGATGACCGAGCTCCCAGTTTACTGCAAATCGCTGCTATTTCCACCCGATAGCCGAAATGTGGGGAGCGCGCGTGTCTCCCGTGCTGGTTTCGGCGTCGCGCCGAAACAATTTCTCCTTTGTGTTCCGGCCGAAGTTAACAGAACCGAGCCGAAAAAAAGTTCGCGATCGCGAAGACGCGCTCGCCCATCACGCGGGACGTGTGCGCTCCCCAGACTAGATCATTCGACGGTTACGCTTTTGGCGAGGTTGCGTGGTTTATCGACGTCGCGTCCCAGTTCGACGGCTAGATGATATGCGAGAAGCTGAAGTGGGACGACATTCAGAATAGGCATCACGTAGTCGGGCGCTTCCGGCAGCACGATAATTTCGTTGGCAATCCCTTTGAGATGTTTCGCGCAATTTCCGCTTGTCAGCGCGATGATGGGGCCCTTGCGAGCTTTGACTTGCTCGATGTTGTTCACGTTTTTTGAAAACACTGAGTCATCCGGCGCGATAAACACAGAGGGTAAATCAGAACGAATCAGCGCGATGACACCGTGCTTGAGTTCAGCGCTCGGGTGCCCCTCGGCAAATAGATACGTAATCTCCTTCATTTTCAGAGCGCCTTCGAGAGCGATGGGAAAGTTGAACTGCCTCCCGAAGAACAAAAAGCCATTTGCACTGGCATATCTTTTGGCAATTGCCTTGATTTGATCGTTCAGATCCAGAACCGCGTCGATCTGTCCGGGCAATGCTTCCAGAGCTTCGATAACGCGACTTCCTTCAGCCGTGGAAAGATTGCGCATGCGCCCGAACAGCAGCCCGAGCAGCGCGAGAATAACAAGCTGCGACGTGAACGATTTTGTGGCCGCTACACCGATCTCCGGTCCAGCGTGCATGTATACTCCGCCGTCGCTTTCGCGCGCGATCGTGCTGGCGACGTTGTTGCAAATTCCGAGGGTGCGAAAGCCTTTGCGTCGGCTTTCACGTAGCGCACCCAACGTATCCGCAGTTTCGCCGCTCTGGCTGATGGCAAACACCAACGTCTCCGGAGTCATCGGCGTATTCCGATGACGGAACTCGCTCGCGTAATCGACTTCGGTCGGGATGTTCGCCACTCGCTCAATCAAGTATTCGCCGACTCTGCCGGCATGCAGGGCCGTGCCGCAGCCGGTGAGAACGATGCGTCCTACATCGCGCAGTTCAGGCGGTGCCATGTTCAAGCCACCGAGTTTTGCTGTGCATTCCTCAGCGTTGAGACGGCCGCGCATCGCATCACGCACCGTGTTTGGTTGCTCAAAGATTTCCTTGAGCATGTAGTGGGGATAATCACCCTTCTTAATGTCCTCGGCTGTGAACTCGACTTTGCTGACGGGATGCTCGGTGCTGTCTCCGGCAAGCGAAGTGATCTCGAACTTCTCCGGCCCCGCTGCCACCACATCGAAGTCGTTCAAGTAAACCGCGTCGCGGGTGTAAGCGACAATTGCGCTCACATCGCTGGCCAGAAAATTTTCGCCGTTGCCAACGCCGAGCACGAGGGGACTTCCACGGCGCGCGCCGATCATGAAATCCGGCACATCAGCATGGACCAGCGCGATGCCGTATGTGCCGATCACTTGTCGAAGCGCCGTACGAACAGCGTCAAAAAGGCGGGCCTTTTTTCCGGGAGCGTCTACGGTGCTGGCGCACGAGTCGTCGTAGATTTTCCCAATCAAATGCGCGAGCACTTCGGTGTCGGTCTCGGAACGAAAGCTCGTATCGCCGTTGCGAACGAGCTCATCTTTTAGTGTCTGATAATTTTCGATTACCCCGTTATGGACCAAGGCCAGCTTGCCACTGGCATCGAAATGCGGATGCGCGTTTTCGTCGTTCACCTTGCCGTGCGTGGCCCAACGCGTGTGGCTGACGCCCAGCGAGCCTGATACCGGTTGCTTCCGCACTAATTTTTCAAGCGCCGCAATGCGGCCCGCACATTTGCGCGTCTCCAGACGTCCTTTCTCAACGATAGCGAGGCCCGCTGAATCGTAGCCTCGGTATTCAAGGCGACGCAGCCCATCCAATAAGATTGGTGTCGCCTTAGCCCGCCCAACGTAGCCAACAATTCCACACATGTTTCAGAACTGTAGCGGCGGGCGTGCCGCCCGCAACGATTACAAAAGCTCGGCTTAGTTCTTGCTTGGACTACTCTCTAACGGCGGCTGCATGACGCAAAAAAAGTTGCCGCAAACTGTGGCCGCCAGATTATTGATTGATAACGATGCAGCCGCAGCGCGATTCAGTTCCGAAAAATTCAATCCCGAAAGTGGACGGGGCACTGCCACCCGGCACACTGCAGCGAACTCTTGCGATCATTATGGGCGGCGGCGCTGGCACCCGTTTGTTTCCGTTGACGAAGGATCGCGCCAAACCGGCCGTTCCTCTCGGAGGCAAATATCGCATCGTCGATATTCCGATCAGCAATTGCCTCAACTCCGGGCTGCGCTCGATCTATGTGTTGACCCAGTTCAACAGCATGTCGCTACATCGGCACATTCAGGCCAGCTACAAGTTCGATAATTTTTCGCGCAGCTTTGTGGACATTCTCGCCGCTCAACAAACGCCTGCTGGCTCGCAATGGTATCAGGGGACTGCCGACGCGGTACGGCAAAACATGCGCTACTTCCTCGAACGGCCGTATGATTATTATCTCATCCTAAGCGGCGACCAACTTTACCGGATGGATTTCCGGGCGCTGCTGCATCAGCACATTCGATCGGGCGCGGATATTACACTGGCAACCAAACCAGTAGCGCGGCGTTACGTTTCTGAGTTTGGGATCATGCAAAGCGACGTCGATCGCCGGATCACCGGCTTCATTGAGAAACCCGCCGATGAATCGGCATTGCAGGAAATGAAGATGAGCCGCGAATTGCTCCGCGCCATCGGTTCCAATGAAGAAGAGGAATTGTTTCAGGCGTCGATGGGCATTTACGTTTTTAATCGAAACGTACTGATCGAATCGTTAACGAACGATCTGTTCGATTTCGGAAAACACATCATCCCGGCGTCGATCAAAGATCGGCATGTCAGCGCCTTTATCTTTAAGGGGTATTGGGAAGACATTGGAACGATCCGTGCGTTTTATGAAGCGAATCTGGACCTCACTGATGTCGTGCCAGAATACAGCTTCTTTGAACCGGAGTCTCCAATCTATACGCATCCGCGTTTTTTGCCGGGCAGCAAAATTAACGGCGCTACACTGCGGCAGGCGATCATTTCAGATGGCTGCATCATCTCGGACGCGCATCTGGAGCGATGCGTGGTGGGGATACGCAGTGTCATTCAAAGCGGCGCGACCATCCGGAACAGTATCGTGATGGGCGCGGACTATTTTGAACTGGAACAAACCGATTCATCGGGACCGCCCATGGGCGTTGGACGGAACTGCGTGATCGATCGCGCTATCATCGACAAAAACGCGCGCATTGCCGATGGCGTGGTGATCACGCCCGAAGGTAAACCCCAAAACTTCGACGCAGACAACTACTTCATTCGCGACGGCATCGCCGTGATACCAAAAAACGCCATTATCCCAGCCGGTTTCTGGATTTGATCGCGGCTACAGCTTTGTGCTGTTATCGTCTGTCGGTCATCGCTTGGAACTGCCCGCCTGTTTCCCAAGCCTCCTGCTTGTTCCATGGCATCGTTGATTCGTAATGAGCGTCGGGATCTTTGACGAGGGCAGTATCGTGCTGCGTCGCGCATGAAGTCATGGTTATGACTAACGCACACAGCAGAACAGGGACGACGATTGCTCGAAGGTTATGGACTTGTGCCAGCATAAATCACATTGTCTCCGGGTTGTACTTGGACGCCACGCGCCAAACTGTTGGTGATGATATCGCCGATGGCGGTCGCCGGTTCAACTGAAGAAATACGAATTTTTCCAATCAGCGTGCCATCCCGCAGGACGAGCATTTCGGAGTTCGTCTCGACCCCGTTGCGAGCACCCAGATTCAGTACCACGAAATTGTAGGCCTGATTGTACGCCAGCACGGTGCCGTGCACACCGGCGCGATGGGGACTGACAGTTTCTCGCTGGAGGCCGCCGGTTTCACGCCGTTTTTTCGTTTCCTTCGGCTGTGATGTACGTTCTTGCGTCTCGTGAATTTTTTCGGCGAGGAGAGCTTTTTCTTTTTCCGCGCTGTCGAGCTGACGGCGGAGATCATCGACTTGCGACTGCAACTCGGTGGTCTGCGCCCCCTCGGTAGGCGAACTGCCAGCAACTGGAGGATTAGCGTTCTTACTCGCTTCTACTGCGGCTTTTTGCAGAGAAGCAATCTCTTGCTGATTGGCATCCAACTTCGCTTGCAGATCGGCTTTCTCTTTTTGAACTTGCGCCAGGTCTGCTTCGGCTTTTGCCGCGCGATTTTCTGCTTCAGCGACTTTGCTCTGCTGTTCTGCTCCGGCTGTGTCACCCGTTTGCGCATTCAGTGCCTGCTGCGCATGACGGCGCTCAGCTGCATCGCGCGCGACCTGCGCATTCGTGGCATTCGTGCGGAGCGCTTTCACTTTTTGGATATTCAAAAATCCAAAAAGCGCCGCGAGAACTAGGAAAACAATGGTAAGTCCGCTCACGGTCCTCTGCGTTGCCGTGGAAAACACCCACTCCCGGTTCGCCATCGGCGTCCTTTTTAACAACCAATGGTTCGTGAATGCAATTGCAATTTCGCCCTGACGGCCGGAGGAACCATTGAACCTGAATTGCGTTTCTCGATGTTTCAATCGATAGACACTACGTGGGACAACAGCATCGTATACGAGCCAAGCGCAAGCGACGACGAGCTTATTTACAGCGCAAGACGGTAGCGCTGCGAGCCAGCGCGACGCGACCGGCGCCGAGTAAGCAGCCGACAAAAAAGGAGTCCGCGCCAACGGAGTAGTTTTGATTCACTGATTGTGTAACGCCGGCTGAGGATTCTCAGACTCTCGAAATGCCGGAAAGCACTCGTTATCTGATCGTCGACGGGCACAGCATTATTTTTGCGTGGCCAGAGTTGCGCAAGCTTCACGCGCGCCGTTCCTCGCTGGCACGCGAAGCGTTACTCAAACAGTTGCGCAATTACCAGGATTGGACTGGCGTGGCGGTGGTGATCGTTTTCGATGGAAAAGGTCAACAAATCGACGCAAGTTCTGAGCCAGGCGACGTGCAAATTTTCTATTCCCGGAGCGGCCAACCAGCCGATTCGATCATCGAGCGATTGGCGAGCAAATACGCAAAGCGGTTCGAGCTGATGGTAGCCACCTCCGATATGATGGAAGCGCAGACCGTGCAGGCATGCGGCGCAGAGTGGATCTCCCCCGAAGGGCTGCGGGCGCTTCTAGGCAGTAATCGTAAACCGCTGTAGGCAGGACTGACGCCTGAAAAAATTAGATTGTTGCAGCCCACACAGTGGTCTGCCGAGATTAGAGGCCCAATTTTTTCTCGATCTCTTTTACGTGCGCGAAGAGTTTTCCGAGTCTGTGGATCCAGGCGATTTGTTGCTTCGCCTCTCCAAGCGGAACCGCAGGAGACCCGAACCAAACGCCTCCCGGAAGGCTCTTCGAGACGCCGCTTTGCGCGCCAATCGCCGTGCCGTCGCCAATTTCGAGATGGCCCACAATGCCAACCTGGCCTCCCATCATGACACGTTCGCCCACGCGCGTACTCCCTGAGATTCCGGTCTGCGCCACGATCACGGAATTTTTTCCGATCACGACGTTGTGCGCGATTTGTACAAGATTGTCGATCTTTACGCCTTCCTGGATCCACGTCCGGCCAAAGCGCGCGCGGTCGACGGTGGTATTCGCGCCGATCTCGACATCATCATCGATCTGAACGATCCCGAGTTGTTGAATCTTTTCCTGTCGGCCATCCACCATTTCAAAACCGAAACCATCCGCACCGATCACCGCGCCGCTGTGAATGATGACCCGTGAACCAATGCGGCTTCGCTCCCGAATGGTTACTCGGGGATAAATCAGACACCCGGGTCCGATCACCGTCTCATGTCCAATGTAACTTCCCGCGCCGATGATTGTGTCATCGCCAATTCTCGCGCCGGCCTCGATGACCGCGTGTGGTTGGATTGACACACCCTCTCCGAGCTGAGCGCTGGCATCAACGACGGCGGTTGAGTGAATCTCAGGCGTAAATGCAATTGCCTTGGGTGCGAATTTGAGCACGACTTGCTCGAAAGCCTTGGTTGGATTTGCGACGCGAATCTGAGCAGGAGTAATCGCCTCAGCGAAATCGGCTGGAACAAAAACTGCCGACGCGTGCGTTCTGCGCAGTAGGCCAATGTATTTCCGGTTCGCGAAGAAGCTGATTTCTCCAGGAGTCGCTTCGCCCAGTGATGCCGCGCCTTTGATTTGCAGTGATGGATCGCCCACCAGCTCGCCACCGGACGTCGTCGCCAGTTGTTGCAAAGTGAAAGTCATGTACGGAGGTTAACATCCTACCGACTGCGCAAGTCAAATTACCAGCGTGATTCTAGTAATTAGCGTCTAGCCGGATTTCACCTCTCCCTTCGCAAAGGGAGAGGGTAGGGTGAGGGTTTTCCGACTGTTGAGCGAGTGGCGACGATTGAAGACCCCCTCACCTCATTCCTCTCCCCGTCGGAAGGGGAGAGGCGAACTTAGCCTTAAGCTGTTTGCCGGACGAAGGGAAATCACGCTCACCGCATTGACGGCCTTTTAGCGCGAATCGACATTTTTGTTCCAGCGCGGCGGACGCTTTTCGACGAAGGCCTGCACGCCCTCGAGCGCTGCTTCATCCATCATGTTGCAGGCCATGGTCTGACTCGCTGCTTCATACGCCGCCTCGATGCCCAGTTCGGCTTGCCTGTAAAAAAATTCCTTTCCCATTGCGACGGCGATGCGTGGTTTGCTGACGATGGCAGCGACTAGTCTCTCAAGTTCCGCGTCGAGTTGCTCGGGTTGCGCAATGCGATTGATCAAGCCACGCGCCTTCGCTTCTTCGGCACTGATGAATTCTCCTGTAACCAGCATCTCGAATGCGACTTTACGCAAAACGTTGCGCGACAGCGCCACACCCGGCGCGGAGCAAAAGAGACCGAGGTTCACACCGCTCACGGCGAATTTTGCTGTGCTCGCCGCGACAGCGAGGTCGCACATCGCCACCAGCTGGCATCCCGCCGCAGTTGCGATTCCCTGGACGCGCGCAATCACGGGCACCGGTAATCGTTGGATCGCAAGCATCATGTCGGAGCATTGCGCAAAGAGCTGTTCGTAGTACTCCAGTGATGGTGCTGCGCGCATTTCCTTCAAATCGTGGCCGGCGCAGAAAGCTTTGCCCTCGGCAGCAAGGATCACGACGCGGACCGATTCATCCGGAGCGATCGTGTTCAGCTCACGTTGCAATGTTGTGAGCATCGCTTCAGACAAAGCATTGAAGGCGTGCGGCCGGTTAAGCGTTAACGTGACCACGCCGCGAGCGTCCTGGCTGCGCAAGAGTAACGGGTCCTCGCCGCCAGGCGCTGTCAGAGCCGGTGCTGGTTCAATTGTTACTGACGAAGCATTCACAATTTGAAACGGTGAATGCTACGGCTGAAATTCCAAATCCGAAATTCGAAAAATTTAGTTTTCGTTTAGTGCGCGCGGCAACATCATCTGGCAAATCCCGGCGACCTTGGACAATGCGCAGCCCCGAAAATGAAAATCGTCGCGATCGCTAACCAGAAAGGCGGTGTCGGCAAAACGACCACGGCCGTGAACCTTGGCGCTGCGCTCGCGGAGTTGGGCCATCGCATCTTACTTGTCGATCTTGATCCGCAGGCGAATGCAACCAGCTCGTTCGGTTTACAGGGAGTCGAGCAAATCAGTCTCTACGACCCGTTGCTAGGTGAGGCCTCGATTACCGAAAAAATCTTTCCCACGCGCCGCGATGGGCTGTTTATCGTGCCGGCCGATCTTGATTTGGCTGGCGCCGAAGTCGAAATCGCGCGCATGCCGAATCACCTCACCCGTCTGGCGGAAACGCTCAAGCCTCTCCATTCCGACGAGGCATTCGATTTCGTTCTCCTGGATTGTCCGCCGTCACTTGGAATTCTGATGAGCAATGCGCTCGCCGCCGCCGACGAACTATTAACGCCGATCCAGTGTGAATATTTTGCGCTTGAAGGTCTGGTGAAAATCGTGCGGCTGATCGAGCAGGTAATCGATTCAGGCGCAAACAAGCGTCTCGAGCTGGGTGGGATTGTTATGACAATGTTCGACGCGCGAACCAACCTTAGTCAGCAGGTAGTTGCCGATGTGCGGAAGCACTTCGGCGAACGTGTTTACGAAACCGTAATCCCGCGCAGCGTGCGCTTGAGCGAAGCGCCGAGTTTTGGGAAGTCGATCCTGGAATACGCTTCCACTGGCGCTGCCGCCCAAGCCTATCGCGCTCTCGCTCGTGAGTTCATCCAGCGCCACGCTTCGCCAGCCACTCCTGGCGAGTTATCGCGTACATCAGTGTCGGAAAACCTCGAAACGTAATTTCCTTCTCTACGTTCATCTCATTTTTCTCCGCCACGCGACGTGATGGAATGTTTTCTGGGTGAATGAGTGAGATCACGCGTGACAGATTGCAATCGCGAAAGCCGTAATCGCGGACGACGCGTGCCGCTTCAGTGATCAGGCCGCGGTTCCAGTAATCCGGATGAAGTCGATAGCCGATCTCGATGTCTTCGATGCCATGCTCGGGATGGTAAAAGAAACCACAATACCCGATGACCGTGTCCTTGCCGCGCGGGACGACGGCAAACTGCGACGGGATGCCGGCACGGTCCCAGCTCATGACTTTCTCGATGAAAGCGACAGTCTGTTTGCGTTCGGTGAAAACGCCGAGTGAGAAGCGCATGAAATCCGGATTGGCGAACAAGTGCGCCATACGATCGATATCTTCCTGATGGAAGGAGCGCAGAATTAGTCGCTCAGTTTCGAGAGTCGGCACTGGAAGTAATGAACACGAATCGCACGCGAGTTGCGATTCATAATCGGAACATGCGAACGGATGCTGAAGAGTTCGCCCGGCCGGCACAGCCGCCCGATACGACGAGCTGGTCGGCGCTGCGCGAGGCGGCGAAAGATTGCGAGGCGTGCCATCTTTACAAGGGCGCCACGCAAACGGTCTTTGGCGAAGGCCCGAAGGGTGCAACGATGATGCTCGTCGGAGAGCAGCCGGGAGATTACGAAGATGTCGCCGGTAAGCCGTTCGTTGGACCGGCTGGAAAAATCATGGATCAAGCGCTCGAAGAAGCCGGAATCGATCGCACAAAGGTCTATGTCACGAATGCGGTGAAACATTTCAAATGGGAGCCGCGCGGCAAACGCCGGATTCATCAGAAGCCAAATTCACGCGAGATTGCAGCCTGCCGGCCGTGGCTCGAAGCGGAGCTGCGAATCGTTAAGCCAAAGCTGGTCGTGGCAATGGGCGCGACGGCGGCGCAGACGATTTTCGGCCCAGCATTTCGGGTCACGCGCGAACGCGGCAAAGTGTTGTCATCAAAGCTTGCGCCGAGGGTCCTCGCGACCGTTCATCCATCGTCTCTCCTTCGGCAGCCCGACGAAGCATCGCGAGAGCGCGAATACAAGCGCTTCGTCAGCGATCTTCGTGCTGCGTTGCACGCAACTGGCGAAGAATAAAAGGATCTCGTTTGCCTTGTTTATGCGACCGTTGTTGCGTCTCGCGCTTTGTATTCCGCGACGAACGCCCTGCGAAACTTATCGAACGATTGGCGTTCTATTTCAGTGCGCGCTCGATTCATTAAATTCAGATAAAAATGCAAATTGTGCAGGGTGATCAGGCGAAGCCCGAGAATTTCCTCCGCTTTGATGAGGTGACGGATATAGCCGCGCGAAAATTCCCGGCATGCAGGACACGTGCAGTTTTCCTCTATTGGTCTCTTGTCCCGGGCAACCTCTGCATTCTTTAAATTGATCGTGCCTGTCGCGGTGAACGCCGTTCCATTTCGCGCCA
>WNGA01006190.1_pt1 | contig 17147 bp, 18 predicted proteins | sample 5400061 | NCBI WGS metagenome assembly WNGA01 (sample SAMN13153366, study PRJNA577476) | soil metagenome | isolation source: 100 cm soil or saprolite under grassland replicate 2 | place: USA:California | collected 2016-06-15 | reverse complement strand
CGTCGAGATCGCGAACGAGCGCGGGCTGGACGCGCCGGTCCGGTGGTACCGCGCGGAACGCGTCCACTACGACTACTGGTTCGGCCGGTGGGACGACGCCGTACAAGGCGCCGACGAGTTCATCGCGGAGGTCGGGGCCGGCGCCAGCCACTACATGGAGTCGTTCTGCCGGTTCCTGCGGGCGGCGATCCGTCTCGCCCGCGGGGACCGGACGGGTGCCCTCGCCGACGCGGCCCGGGCCAGTGAGGTCGCGCGCGGCGCGAAGGACCCGCAGGTCCTGCACCCGACCCTGGCCTTCGAGGCCCGGGCCCGGGTGCTGTGTGACGACCGGGCCGGGGCGGAGGCGGTCGCGGACGAGTTGCTGGCGGCGTGGAGCAAGGCCGGGGTGTGGGCTCAGTCGGAGTCCGTCAACGGCGCCTGGGCGTTCCAGGCGCTGGGCCGCGGCGACGAGTTCGTGGCCGCTCTTGAGCGGGCCCGGGTCCAGACGCCCTGGCACCTGGCGGCCCGGCTCGTGATCGAGGGCGATCCGGCCGGAGCGGCCGACATCTACGCCCGGATCGGCACCGTGCCGGACGAGGCGTACGCGCGGATGCGCGCCGCGGGCCTACTGGTGACGTCCGGCCGCCGGGCGGACGCGGACGCCCAGTTGCAGCTGGCACTCCCGGTCTTCGCGCGGCTCGGCGCGACGGCCTACACCGCGCAGGCCAAGTCGCTGCTGGCGGCGTCCGCGTAGGGGTGAAGCCCCCGGGCGCGCGCCCGGGGGCCTCCGTGGTTCAGCGCCGGAGCCACCAGAAGGTGAACCCGCTCAGAGCGAGCGCGAGGGCGAGGTAGACCGCGGTCTCGAGCCACTGGAGGGCCCAGAACCGGCTGGCGGGCTGGTAGGTCAACTGCTGCTGGTAGCCGGCCTGCGCGAGCCGGTCGAAGCATGCCTGCTGACTCGTGCCGGACGCCGACTTGCCCGGCGGCACCATGCAGTCGCTCACCCACGTGGGCAAGTCCAGCACCCTCTGGCCGGCCGAGTCGACCGTGTAGCTCGACAGCAGCCAGCTCCCCGGTTCGGTCGAGTCGACCATCACGCGGATCGGGCCGTTGGGGCCGCCGGTCCTCTGCAGGCCGTGCATGTTGTCCGCGGTGATCGCGATCGTCGCCGTCGTCGGCGGGATGAGGTGCGGCCGGACCCACTGCGGCACCGCGAGCTGGACCGCGGCGAAGACCACGAGCGTGACGGCCATCGCGGGCACGGTGCGGCGGATCACGGCGCCCGCTGTGACGCCGGCCGCGAACGCGAACGCCGCGTACCCGAGCGGGACGACACCGCGCGCGTCGAACATCACCGGTGTCAACCGGGCCGCCCCGAAACCGTTGGAGCCGCTGTTGATGGCGCTGTCGACCGGGTCCGACCACCAGGTCACCGCGAGGCTCAGGAGGCCCGTGGCGGCGATCGCGGCCAGGCCGGTGAGCCCGATCTTGACGAGCAGCCAGCGGTTCCGGGTGACGCCCTGGCTCCAGGCCAGCCGGTGCGTGCCGGTCTCCAGCTCGCGGGCGATCAGCGGCGCGCCCCAGAAGGCGCCGATCACGGCCGGCAGCAGGATCAGCACGACCACGCCGGTGAAGTACAGCGAGCGGTCGGCGCGCTCGACGGCCACGAGCTCCAAGAAGCTGCTTCCGCTGGTCTTACGCAGGTCGGCCAGTCCCGGCCCGGTGACCGCCAGGACGAGGGCGAAGGCGGCCGCGGCGCCGAGCACGACAGCGGCCTGGGCGCGTAGCTGGCGCCAGGTCAGCCAGATCATCGGAGCACCTCCAGGGCGGGTTGCGGAGTGTGGCCGGCCGGGCGCATGTACGCCAGCACCAGGTCTTCCAGGTTGAGCCGCTCGATCGACCAGGCGGGATCGAGGATCGGTTCCTCGGTGCGGACCAGCAGCGTGGACTGCCGGTCGGTGTGGCTGGCCGAGACCACGTGCTGGTTCGCCGGCAGCGAGCCGGTGTCGCGGCGTGGGCCGGTGAGCCTGAAGTGCGTGGCCAGCAGCGTGTCGATCTCACCGGCCACCTGCACCCGGGACTCGACCAGCACGATCAGGTAGTCGCACGCCCGCTCCAGGTCCGAGACCAGGTGCGAGGACAGCACGACGCTCAGCTCGTGCTCGGCGACGGCCGCCATCAGGTCCTGCAGGAACTCGCGACGCGCGAGCGGATCGAGCGGCCCGACCGGTTCGTCGAGAATCAGCAGCTCGGGCCGCTTGGCAACCCCGAGGGTGAGTGCGAGCTGCGCCCGCTGGCCGCCGGACAGCTTCCCGGCCCGCTGCCCGGGATCGAGCCCGAGGCCGGCGATCCGGTCCTGCGCGACCGCGTCGTCCCAGCCCGGGTTCAGGTGGGCGCCGAGTCGCAGGTGGTCGGCGACGGTCAGCCGCGCGTACGTCGGGGTCTCCTGCGCGACGAAACCGACCTTGGCCAGCTGACTCACCCCGCTGGCCGGGCGGCCGCCGCACACCTCGATCGAGCCGGTCGTCGGGCGCAGCAGGCCCGCGGCCATGTTCAGCAGCGTGGTCTTGCCGGCGCCGTTCGGGCCGACCAGCCCGACGACATGCCCGGCCGGGACGTCCAGCGTGCACTTCGACAGTGCCCAGCGCTGCCGGTACCTCTTGCCCAGTCCCTGGGCTCGCAGGATCGCCGTCATGCTATTTCCTCTCCGGCAGCGGTCCGAAAGGTCGTCATGAACAACGCCTCGATGCTCTCGTCGTCGAGGCCCGCGTGCCGCGCCTTGGTCAGCCAGCCCCGCAGCTCCTGACGCAGCGGGCCGTGCGCGGCGAGCGAGGACCCGGCCAGCGTCCGGGTCACGAACGTCCCGACCCCCGGCCGCGCGGCCACCAGCCCGTCGTGCTCCAGCTCCCGGTACGCCTTCAGCACCGTGTTCGGGTTGATCGCCAGCCCGGCCACCACGTCCTTGACCGTCGGCAACTGATCCCCCTCCCGCAGCAGCCCGAGCCGCAGCGCCCGCTTCACCTGCTGCACCAGCTGCAGGTACGGCGACACCCCCGACCTGCCGTCCAGGTGGAACTCGATCATCCGTTCCTCCATTTATCTAGTTGCCTAGTACTTTAGCTCTGCGGGCGAGTCGCGTGTCAACCCCAATCTGGGCACGACGTGCCGCCGCGCACGTCTCGATGGCCGGGCGGCATGAGCCTGTCCGCGACCGGGTCGAGCGCGGCGCGGGCTGAGAACACGATCTCGGGGACACGTTCTGGCTGCGTTGAACAGGTAATTGCCTGTTCAACGCCCCGTCAGGGTCTGTGCTGCCCCGAGATGGGGGTCACGGGTTGGGGGTGTAGCGGGTCTGGCTGTAGGGGTTCTTGCTGAACGCGAGGATCTTCGTCGGGGCGACGGCGAAGACGAGGGCAGGGTGGTCGCCGGCCTCGGTGTCGAGGAAGACGCCGTCGCCGACGACGAAGGTCCAGTCGAGCTTGGCCCGCCAGAGGTCGGCGAGGCGGGTGAGCGTGGCCTGGTCGGTGACGCGCTCGGCGGCGCCCTCGACGACGATGTCGAGGCCCGAGCGGTACTCGGGCGTGCCGGTGGTGAGCGCGCAGCGCGAGTCGGCCTCGAGATTCTTCGCCTTCTGCTCGTGCGCGCCGGTGCAGAAGTGCAGCCTGCCGTCGAGCCACATCGCGGGCAGCGGTGCGACATGCGGCCGGCCGTCACGTCGTACCGTCGAGAGCCAGAACATCTCGGACCGCTCCAGCACCGTGACGACCTGGTCCCACGGTGTCGCTCCGGCAGCCGGTTCGCTGAACTCCTGGACGAACTCGGTTTCCACGTGTCCTCCTCCGCGCCGGCACTGAACTCCATCGTGCCTCCAGGCCGGGCCGATGTCGCGTGGCTAAGGGGTCGCGTCAGGGGAGTCCCGTACGCCTCCGGCGGTAGCGCAAGTGCAGCCCCGCAGCCGACGCGCGGACGGCCTGCGCCGAGCACCCTCGAAGTAGTCCGCAATTGCCTTTGGAGACTGCATCTACAGGAGGAAGGCCGTGACTACCAACCAGAACGACCCGAACGGAAGCATCCGGATCGGCGACGCCGAGCGCAACGAGGCCGTCAACCGGCTCGGCGCTCACTACGAGGCCGGCCGCCTGAGCGCGGACGAGCACTCCGAGAGGGTGGACCAGGCGCTGCGCGCCACCACCCGCAACGACCTCGACGCGCTGTTCACCGACCTGCCGGGCGAAGGTGCCGGGCAGCAGTGGCCGGGAGCGCAGTCCGAGGGCGCCGGCTGGCAGGGCCCGCCGTGGGCGCGGCACTGGTTCGGCCCGCAAGGCACGCCGCAGGACCAACCGCAGGACGGGCCGCGCGGTGGCGCGTACCACTCCGGCGCGCCGTTCGGCGGTCCGCCCTGGGCGCGCGGTGGCTGGCGCGGACCGCGGGTGCTCGGCCTGCCGGTGCCGCTGGTCGCGATCCTGGCGTTCCTGACGATCGCCGGCCTGGCCTGCAGCGTGCTCGGCGGCCACCCGCCGGTGCTGCTGTTCGTCGCCGCGGCCATCGCGACCGTCGCGGTCCTCAAGCGCCGCCGCTTCGGCCAGTACCGGGCCTGACGACCCTGTCAGGCGGTTCTCGCGCCCCGGCGCGAAAGCCGTCTGACAAGTCGGGGTGGTTGCGGCAGCATGTCCGCCATGGCTCAGGATCCGCCGCGACTCCCGGTCGGTGACATGAGGACACTGGACACCGGGGAGCTGCGGCGGCGACCGCGCGAATGTTGTCACTTCTCGCACCTTCTGGTCCCTTCTCGACGTGCATGCGCCTGCGGAAGGGACAACGCGGTGCGAGAAGGGACAACGTCGGCCGAGCCGCACGGGCCGCGGATCAGGTGCGCGGCCTACGAAGCCGCTGACTGGAGGGACGACTGCTCGCTGACGCGGGCGAGGTGCTCGTCCAGCTGCGGGTCGTGGGCCAGGCGGTCGAGGAGGTGGCAGGCGGCGTCGACGGCGGCGGGCTGGGAGCAGAAGTAGCCGTACCAGAACGGGTCGTCGGGCTGCTGGTCGTCCAGGTCGTCGATGTCGACGTACCAGTCGAGGCCCGGCGGGCCCTCGCAGTGGAACACCCGCGCGTGCAGGTGGACGCTGGGTCTGGTCGCCACTCTGACTGCTGTGAAGACGCTCATCGCCGGTCCCGTTGGGTGAGATCTGAAGCCCTCTCAACCACCATCATGGAACCCGCCACCGACAGTTTTCGGCGACCGACACACCCACTTGAGCAGTCAGGCGTCCAGGACCACCACGGTCAGCCGCTGGGCCGAGTTGTTGGCGAATCCGCCCCGGTTCCAGGCGGCGTCCAGCGGCTGCGCCCGCCCGTCGGAGTCCACCGCCCGCGCGGTCAGGGCATACGAACCGGGTACGGCGTCCCAGGTGCGGCTGAACCCCCGCCACGCCCACCGGTTCACCTCCGGTTCCAGATGAGCCGGCAGCCACGTCGTACCGCCGTCGGTGCTGACGTCGACAGAGGCGACCGGCGCCCAGCCGGACCAGCAGCGGCCGCGCAGCGTGACCGGGCCGGGGTGCAGGAACCGGGTCCGCGACATGAAGTCCGGGAAGCCGGGCGGCTCCAGCAGCGCCCGCGGCTCGATCCGGGAGACCGGTGTCCCCGGCTCGTCGGGCGACGTCCGCATCCGGTAGGCGACCGCGTTCTGGAAACCGTCGAACTCGTGGTCGAGCAGCTCGATCGAGGTCAGCCACTTGACGTGAGCCATCCCGTACCAGCCGGGCACCACGAGGCGGACCGGGAAGCCGTGCTGCGGCGGCAGCGGGTGCCCGTTCATCGCGTAGGCCACGAGCACGTCACCGGCCAGCGCGTCATCGAGGGACAGCGCGCGCTGGTAGTCCTGCTCAACGCCGCGCTCGACACCGTGGTCGGCGCCGGTGAACACCACGTCCACCGCCTCCGGCCGGACCCGGACCAGGTGCAGCAGGTCCGCGAGCGGCACGCCCGTCCAGTCGGCGGTGCCGACCGCCTCGACAAGCCAGGGCTGGCTGACCGGCCGCGGCTCGTACCGCGCGCGGCCGTTGCCGGCGCACTCCATGGTCACCCGGACCGTCCGCTCGGGCAGCGCCCGGAGCTCGTCCAGGTCCATGGTCACCGGTTGCTCCAGGCAACCATCGATGTGCAGCCGCCACTCGTGCGGGTCGACGAGCGGGATGTCATAGTGCACCAGCACGTAGTGCAACCCGGGCGGCGTCACGTCGTACCGGAGGGCCTCCAGCGGCAGGCCATGGTTGCGGGCGGCGAGCTGGAGCTCATCCGCGCCGATGCCCTCGCCGGCCTCGGCCACGCGCGCCGGCGAGCTGTACGAGTCGATCGCCATGCTTCACCGTACGGCGCTGCGCGGTGCTACAACCAGCCGTGCTGCGCGGCTAGAGGGTCTGGTGCGGCAGGTAGGCGGTGTGCATGCCCCACAGGCAGAACAGTGCGACGGCGACGTACCCGGTCGCGATCAGCGCGCGGATCCGTGGCGGCACGCTGTAGTAGTCGCCGGCCTGGCCCGCCCGGTGCGCCCGCCAGCGGCGGAGCGCCTCCAGTCCGCCGATCACGAGCACGAACACGAGGACCGGCGACGGGTGCGACAGCAGGAACAGCACCGCGGCGGCCATACCGGCCACCCAGATCGCCGGGTGCAGCGCGCCGGCCACCCGGCCGCCGTCGAGCGGCAGCGCGGGCAGCAGGTTGAACAGGTTGAGGAAGAAGCCCGTGTAGGCCAGCGCCTGCAGCAACTGTGAGCCGGTGGCGTGACTGATCTGCAGCACGGCGTACGAGCCCGCGGCGCCGATCGCGGGGCCGGCCAGGGCGGAGGCGGCCTCGTCGGCCACCGACCGCTGCGGCGACCGCACCGACACGAACGCGCCCAGGAACGGGATGAACATCGGCGCGCTGGCCTGCACACCCTGCGCGCGCAGCACGATCACGTGACCGATCTCGTGCACCGCCAGCAGCAGGACGAACCCGACGGCGAACCGCCAGCCCCAGAACAGCGCGTACGCCCCGATCGAGACGATCATCGACAGCGCGAACTTGAACTTGGCCAGGACCGCCAGGCCCTTCAGCGCCAGCAGCAGCTTGACCAGCAGTCCGCTCTTCGCGGCAGCCGCGCCTCCGGCCGCCACCGCGCCGCCACCGGCACGGCCCGCCCAGCGGCGCCGCTGCGGCTGGTCCTGCGGTTGTGCGGGCCACCGCGGCTGGTCCTGCGGTTGTGCGGGCCACCGCGGCTCTCGGGGCCGCCAGTCCTCGGGCTCCTCAGGCGTCACTCCGCCTCCTTGCTTCCCGGCCAGCCTACCGACGGCCTGGGAAGCGAAGTCCGCGAACTCGTCAGGCGAGTGTGGCGAGGCGGTGGCAGGCGGCGTCGAGCGCGTCGGACTGGGTCTCGTAGTACGAGTGCCAGTACGGCTGGTCGGGCTGCGGGTAGGCCGGGTCATCGATGTCGGCGTACCACGGCGCCGGCGCCCCGTCGGCCTGGCACCGGAAGATCCGGGCCCGCAGCTGGACCTGTGTGCTGTGCATGGTCTTTCCCGTTGTGGACATGATGTCCCCCCGTTGATATTGCCTTCCCCCTACCTATCGGAGTTTGCCTACGCAGCGTTACTACTGTCAATGGGGTATCACTGAACGCATTGACAACGTCACCCCTCAGAGGTCCAGCTGCTCGGCTCCGCGGGACCGGGTGACGGCGATCGAAGCGGCCACCACGCACGCCATCCCGGCGATCTGCAGCACCGCGAGCCGCTGGTCCAGCACCAGGAACCCGGCCAGCGCGCCGACCGCCGGCTCCAGGCTCATCAGCACGCCGAACACGACGGGCCGCATCCGCCGCAGCGCCAGCAGCTCCAGCGAGTACGGCAGCACCGACGACAGCACCGCCACCGCGGCGCCGACCAGCAGCACGTGCCCGCCGCGCAGCTCGCCGCCCGCCGACGCGATCCCGTACGGCGCCACCAGCACGGTGGCGACCACCATCGCCAGCGCCAGCCCGTCCAGCTGGGCGAATCGCCGGCCGGTCTCCGCGCTCAGCAGCACGTACCCCGCCCAGCACAGGCCGGCCAGCAGCCCGAAGCCGACCCCGGCCCAGTTCACCGCATGGACGTCACGCCCGTTGACCAGGACGACGCCGGCCGCCGCGACCAGCACCGCGACCAGGTCGCGACGCCGCCGGGACAGCACCGCCGCCAGCCCGAGCGGCCCGATGAACTCGATCGTCACCGCGACCCCCAGCGGCAGCCGCGCCAACGCCAGGTAGAACGACAGGTTCATCAACCCGAGCACGGCTCCGAACGCCAGCACCGCGCGCCAGTCCCGCAGCGCCCGGCCGCGCACCCGCGGCCGGGCGACCGCCAGCAGCAGTACGACGCCCAGCCCGAGCCGCAGCGTCACCGTGCCGGCGGCGCCGATCCGGGGGATCAGCGTCGCTGCCAGGGCGCCGCCGAACTGCACGGACACGACGCCGCCGAGCACCAGCAGGGGAGCAGGAGCCGAGATCGAGCGCATCGCCCCGATCAGATCACATGCTCACCAGGGATACCGGCGCTCGATCTCCGAGTAGTCGTAGCTGGTGGGGTAGGGCACGTGGTCGTACGACCACGTCGACACGCTCATCACCGAGTCGTTCCGGCTGGTGTGTGCGAGCCCGATGGCGTGCCCGATTTCGTGCGACAGCACGTGCGCGCGCCGGGTGCCGGACGACAGGCAGCTCGAGTAGTGCGTGTTGAGCTGCACCCGCGCGTACCGCACCCGCTTGTACTCGTCCATCCACACGGTCGTCACCCCGCAGCGCCCGTCGTCGGAGGAGTACCGGGACACCCAGATCTTCTGGCTGTACGACGAGCAGTCGCCGGCGGACACCACGTGCAGGTCGGCGGCCTTGTCGTACCGGTAGATCACCGTGGCGACGGGCCAGTAGGAGGAGTAGGTGTTGTTGACGACGCAGATCGTGCTGCCCGACCAGCGCCAGCCTTCCAAGGATGCGTTCGCGGAAGCCGCGGGAAGCGCAAGTGAGCCGGCGACAGCCGCCAAGGCAAGCAGTCGCCGGGATCCCCGTTTCCCCGTTCCGCCCAGTCTGAGACTCGGCATGCGCCCATCGTTCCCGAGCTAAGCCGAAAGTATTCCTGTCAGTAATCGAATGGTTACTTGACGTGCTTCACGCCCAAGACTCGCCCTCGCGGACGCTGCGCAGGCCGATCCAGAACACATTCATCAGGGCATTGGCCACCTGCTCGGGCGGCGGGCCGCCGCCGTTCCTGCTGCGCCAGACGGCCAGCCGCTCGGTGGCGCCGGAGATCGCCTGCGCGACGATGTCGACCTCGTCGTCCGTCGTCTCCCGCTCGGCGGGCAGGTTGAGCCGGACCATACTCGCGATCAGCTCGACGAAGTCGGCGCGGACCTGGTCCGCCTCCTCCGCGGCCGGTCCCGCGGTCAGCATGCCCTCGTCGACCATCACGCCCCACGCGCGCGGATGCTCGTCGAGGAAGCGGAACCACTGCGCGAGTCCGTCGTACATGGCTCTCTCGGCGTCGGGCGCCCGCAGCACGACCTCGGCGACGGACTCGACGAGCTGGGCGCGCAGGCGGGAGAGGCAGGCGACGAACAGGCCGTCCTTGGAGCCGTAGTACTGGTACACGAGCGGCTTCGAGACGCCGGCGCGGGCGGCGATGTCGTCCATCGAGGCGGCCGCGTAGCCGCGCTCGCCGAAGATCTCCTCCGCCGCCTCGATGATCTCGAGCTCGCGCGCGGCGCGGTCCCGGCGGCGCGGTGGTGTGTCCGTGGTCACTTGCCAAGGGTATCTTACTCCGGGTAACTTACCCGAAGTAAGTTCAGACTCGGCCCCGCGGAGGACCCGATGGACAGCACTCACAGCCGGATTTTGATCATCGGCACCGGCTTCGCCGGCATCGGCATGGCGGTGCGGCTGAAGGAGTCCGGCCGTGACGACTTCGTCGTACTGGAGCGGGCGAGCGCGGTCGGCGGCACCTGGCGGGACAACACGTACCCGGGCTGCCGGTGTGACGTGCCGTCGCACCTGTATTCGTTCTCGTTCGCGCCGAACCCGGAGTGGTCCTCGACGTTCTCGCCGCAACCGGAGATCGAGGCGTACCTGAACAAGGTCACCGACGACATCGGCGTCCGCCCGCACATCCGCTTCGACCACACCGTCGAGGACGCCGCCTGGGACGAGGGCGCCGGGATCTGGCGCGTGCGGACGAACGCCGGTGAGCTGACGGCGGACATCGTGATCTCCGGCCAGGGCCCGCTGGCCGAGCCGTCATACCCGAAGCTGCCGGGGATCAACACCTTCGAGGGCAGGGTCTTCCACTCCGCGCGCTGGGACCACGAGTACGACCTGACGGACCGGAAGGTGGCCGTGATCGGCACCGGCGCGTCCGCGATCCAGTTCGTGCCGGCGATCCAGCCGGAGGTGGAGGAACTGCACCTGTTCCAGCGCACGCCGCCGTGGGTGATGCCGCGCCCGGACCGCCGGATCACCCGGGCCGAGAAGGCCGTGTACCGGCGGTTTCCCCTTGCGCAGAAGGCGGTCCGGGCCTCGATCTACTGGGGGCGCGAGTTCTACGTACTCGGTTTTGCGAAGGCGCCGCGGATCATCGCGCAGGCGCAGAAGCTCGCCGAGCGGCACCTCGCGAAGCAGGTCCGCGACCCCGAACTGCGGGCGAAGCTGACGCCGGACTACACGATGGGCTGCAAGCGGATCCTGATCTCCGACGACTACTACCCGGCGCTGGCGCAGCCGAACGTCTCCGTGGTCACCGAGGGGGTCCGCGAGGTGACACCGCACGGGATCGTCACCGAGGACGGCGTGAAGCACGAGGTCGACACGATCATCTACGGCACCGGCTTCCGGGTCACCGACCTGCCGGTGATGGACATGGTCCGCGGCCGCGGCGGCGTCTCGTTGCGGGAGGCGTGGAACGACGGCATGGAGGCACACCTGGGCACCGCGGTCGCCGGGTTCCCGAACTTCTTCCTGCTGATCGGCCCGAACACGGGCCTCGGGCACAGCTCGATGGTTTTCATGATCGAGTCGCAGATCGCCTACCTGATGGACGCGCTGCGCACGATGGACGCGGCCGGCATCGCCCGGGTCGAGGTCAGGCCGGAGGCGCAGCGCCGGTTCGTCGACGGCGTCCGCTCGAAGATGAGGAACACCGTCTGGACGACGGGCGGTTGCGTCAGCTGGTACCTCGACGCTCAGGGCCGCAACACCACGCTGTGGCCGTCCTTCACCTGGCGTTTCCGCCAGCTGACCCGCCGCTTCGACCCGACCTCGTACGACGTGACGCCGGCCCGCCCGCGGCTGGTCGACCGATCCGCCGTCTAATTCCTATGTGACATCAGGCGTGTTACATTCTCCGGGTCACATCGATCGGGAGGACGTCGGATGCTTTCCATGCTGGTCGCCCTGCACATGGGCGGCATCCCGGAACTCGCGATGGTCCTCGGCCCCGTGATCCCCATCGCCGTCTTCGTCCTGATCGCCCGCCGCGACCTCTGCAACGAAGCCCTCCAAGGTGACGCCGTCGACCCGCCCGCCACGCAAGACCCACCGGCGACCCCGTCGTCCACCAAGGCCTAACGCACTTACCTTGCCGGCGCGCCGTACAAGGCCCACTTGCCTTGCGGGCACGCCGTGTCGAGGGCGCCGGAGCGGCGTGCCTGCAAGTTGACTTCTCCGATGTCCGGCGTGTCGGCAAGGAAAGTGGCGGGGTGTCGCGGGCGCGTACTTACCTTGCGGGCACGCCGCATCGGGTGCGCCGGGGCGGCGTACCTGCAAGTTGACTTCTCGGATGACCGGCGTGTCGGCAAGGTAAGTGGGCCGAGAACCGCGAGTTGCCCGTCATGGGCGTGCCGGGCGGGGTCAAGCGAGGTTGAGCTGGGTGGCGAGGGTTAGGGCCTCGTGGTGCCAGTCGGTGAGGAGGATGAAGACGAGGCCGGTGGTGCGGTAACGGGCTTCGGCGTCTACCGGGCGGAAGTAGGCCTGGTGCTCGGCGCTGCCGGCGCGCTGGAGGAGCCAGGGGAGGAGCCAGGTGTACTTGACGCAAGAGGCCGTGATGCCCAGGCGGACGGCGGCGGGATCGCCGCGCCATCCGGCGGCGCCGAGGGCTTCGACGTACGACGTGGTCATGGCGGTGTCGAGCTCGCGGACTCCGGAGGCTGGGTAGAACAGGTCGAAGCAGGCGTCGGGGATGGCGTTGCCGACGTCCTCGCCGATCGCGCCGTCGCCGGCGAAGGCCCAGTCGAGCAGGGTGATCCGATCGGCGGCGATCACGTTCGACGCCCAGACGTCCAGGTGGCACAGGGTGCGGGGGAGCGCGGTCATGATGTGGTGCAGCCGGTCGCGGTCGGCTACCAGCGCGGTCCAGCGTGAGCGCAGTCCCGACGGCCACAGGTCGGCGACCAGTGGTTGCCGCCAGGCCTCGTCGTCGTCCAGCAGGGCGAGGGCACCGGCGGAGTCCGCGTCCCGCAGGTGTGCCGACTCGTAGGCACGCAGGTAGCCGCTGCTGGCCCAGGACCGCTGCCGCGGCCCGGCGGCCTGCCAGTGGCCGAGACCCGTCGTGAGCGCGCGGTAGTCGTCCAGGCCCAGCTCGCTGGTCGTCCGGCCCTCGACCCACTCCAGCCACAGCGTGGCGCCGTCCGGCGACTCCTCGACGGTTGCCTGCGGCAACGACAGTCCGGCGGTCTCGAGCTCGGATCGCAGCGCCGGGTCGGCGTAGACCTCGGCCTCGCGCCGCCACCACTGGTACGACGCCGGGTCGTCGCTCGCCGACCACCGCGACGGCGAAGCGGTGTCCACCGGGCGGCGGAGGCGTTTGCGGACCAGGGTGCGGCCGTCGGCGGTGGTGACCTTGTCGATCGAGCCGGTGACCTGGTTGCGGGTGTTGTGGCGGAGCGGGACCTCGTCGACGACCGGGTCGGGCAACTCAGCCGGCCGAGCGGAGGTTGGTCGGGTCGACGTCCAGCTCCTCGCCGACGGCGACCTCGATCTCGCGGCCCATCGCCTCGCGGAAGCTGGCGATCAGCGCCTGCCCGGCGAGCGGGATGATGTGGTCGATGCTGCGCTGGATCTCCGGCCAGCCGTCGGCGGGCATGCCGGCGTCGGCGAACCGGCGCCAGACGGTGTCGCGGAACAGGTCGACGTACAGCTTCGAGATCGCCTCGACCTCGGCGAACAGCTTCGGCAGCAGCTCGAGGATCGCCTCGACCGGTACGCCGAGGCTGATCACGTCGAGACCGGCGCGGAGCAGGTCCGGGTTCGGGATCTCGAGCATGCCCTCGTCGCCGACGCGCTTCACGACCTTCAGCTGGACCAGGGCGTCGACAGTGGCCGGGTCGTGCGCGATACCGGCCCGCCGGGCGAGGTCGAGCTCGTGCATCCGCTCCGGCTCGGTCGGGGTCCAGGGGCTGACCAGGCTCTCGAACAGGCTCAGCCCGAGCGGTCCGTCCGGCAGCTCCACGAGCATCCGCTCGACGGCGGCCAGCGTGTAACCGGTGTCGAGCAGCTCACGGACCAGCGTGAGCCGGGCCACGTGGTCGGGTCCGTAGTACCCGGTCCGGCCGACCAGGCGCGGTGGCGGGAGCAGGCCGCGACCGGCGTAGGCGCGCACGTTCCGCACCGTCATGCCGACCTTGGCTGCGAGCTCGTCGACTGTGAGCTCGTCGTTCCCCGGCATCGACCCTCCCGATCTTGACAGGATCACACTCTACACGTTTCATGGCATATGTAACATCCGTGATGACGCATTGGATCTGTCGTGTTAAGGGCGACCGACCCGCTGCGGAACCAATTCAGTGAGGAGAGCCGATGTTCGACTCGCAGGCGGCTTCGACCGGCACGGCGTCGTTCGACCAGATAGCCATCGTGACCGGCTTCGTGTCCGTGGTCTACGCCGGGCTGGCGCTCGTCCTGTGGCGTGAGCGGACCGGTCACGAGACCGTCGTCGGTCGGCTGGCCGGATTCACCGGGCGGCTGACCGGCGTGCCGCGCTGGGCCGCGCTCACGCCGTACCTGCATGTGGCCTCGCTGCTCGCGGCGGCGTTCGGGGTCTGGTGGGACATCGCGATCCACATCGACGAGGGCCGGGACGCAGGCCCGTTCGGGACGGCCGCGCACTATCCGATCTTCTTCGGCATCCTCGGGATCATCGCGTCCGGGGTGCTGCCGATGGCGCTGGCGGGCGACCCGCTGCCCGCTGGAACGTTCCGGCTGATGAAGGGCTGGCGGATCCCGGCCAGCTCGGTGCTGGTCGCGTTCTGCGGCACCTTCTCGCTGGTCGGGTTCCCGATGGACGACCTGTGGCACCGGCTGTTCGGCGAGGACGTCACGCTGTGGGGGCCGACGCACCTGCTGATGATCGGCGGCGCGGTGTTCTCGATCTTCGCCGCCATGCTCGGCCTGGCCGAGGTGGAGCAGTTGGTCGGGATGAATGCGCTGCGCCGCGGGCAGGAGGTCGTCTGGGCCGGCGCGCTGCTGATCGCGTGGGACCTGTTCAGTACCGAGTTCAACTACGGCGTGCCGCAGTTCCCGCTGGTGCTGCACCCGATCCTGATTGTGTTCGGCGCGGCGATGGCGCTGGTGCTGATCCGGGCCCGCCGCGGCGCGGGCGCGACGGTGGCGCCGCTGGTGGTGTACCTGGTGGTGCGCGCGGTGATCGCTTACCTGGTCGACAGGCCGCTCGGCGAGATCTACAGCTACTTCCCGCTGCTGGTCGCCGAGGCGCTGCTGGTCGAGGGCACGGCGCTTGCCCTCGGCAACAAGAACCGCTTCCGGCTCGGGGCTGTCGCCGGCGCTCTGGTCGGCGCGATCGGCCTGGTGAGCGAGTACTGGTGGAGTCACCGGTTCATGCCGATCGCCTGGCCGCGCGAGATGCTGCCGTCCGCGCTCGGCTTCGGGCTGGTCACCGGGATCGGCGCCGGCCTGGTCGGCGCCTGGCTGGCCGCCCGGCTGGCCGAGACCGCCGGCGAGATCCGGACCACCCCGGCGGTACGACGTACCCATCGGATCGGCGCGGCCGGTCTCGCGCTCGTGGTGGCGACGCTGTTCTTCTGCGTGCCGCGCACCGCGACTCCCGGCGTGAGCGGCACGATGACGCTCGAGGACGCCGGCACCGGCCCGGACCGGTCCGCGTACGTGACGGTCCGGCTCGACCCGGCCGGTGCGGTCGACGGCGCGCGGTGGTTCGAGGCGCTCGCCTGGCAGGGCGGCGGGCGGGTGCTCGCGCCGATGGAGAAGGTGTCCGACGGCGTCTACCGCAGCACCCAGCCGCTGCCGCTGTACGGCGAGTGGAAGTCCTTGGTCCGGCTGCACAGGGGACAGCGGGACCTGGTCGCGATGTGGGTCTACGCCCCGGCGGACCCGCAGATCGGCGAGCCGGAGATGTCCGCGGTGAGCGGCGTGCGGCGCGACTTCATCGAGGAGCAGAAGGTGCTGCGCCGCGAGGAGCGCGACGACGTGCCGGGCTGGATGTGGAACGCGGGGTACGGGCTGCTGGCCGTCGTCGGCGGCCTCGAGGTCGCCGGTATCGGCTGGCTGATGGCCCGCGCGGCGCGCGGCAGCCGGTCCCGGACGGCACCCGTCGCGCTGCGACGCGGCACTGTGAAGGAGAAGGTATGAGCGTGACGACCCAGGCGATCGCGACCGAGGTGGTCACCGGTGACGGCGTGCGGCTGCACGTCGAGACCGCCGGCCCGGCCGACGCGCCCGTGACCGTGCTGCTGGCGCACGGCTGGACCTGCTCGACCCGCAGCTGGCACCACCAGCTCGGCGCGCTGCCCGGGCTGCTCGGCTCCGGGGCCCGGGTGGTCGCCTATGACCAGCGCGGCCACGGCCGGTCCGGCTCCGCCGGCAGCTGTACGACGATGGCGCACCTGGCCCGGGACCTGGTCGACGTGATCGGGGCGGTCGCGCCGGAGGGCCCGATCGTGTACGCCGGGCACTCGATGGGCGGCATGGCGCTGATGGAGCTGACCGCGCTGCGGCCGGACATCGTCCGGGACCGGTTCGCCGGTGTCACCTTCGTGAGCACGTCCGCCGGGCAGCTCGCCAGCCGGCCCTTCGGTCTGGCGGCCCGGTTCGACCGGGCCGCGAGCCTGATCGCGCCGCGCGCGGTCGGCGCCGCGGGCCGGCGGGCGGACCGCCGCGCGCTGCGGCACCCGTCGACCCGCGCCGGGCAGGCCGGCCGGCCGCTCACGGTGTCCCGCGTCCAGCGCCCGGCGATCCGGCTGGCCGCGTTCGGCCGGCACGTGGACCCGGCCGAGGTGGACATCCTGACCGCGGACGTCGCCCGCACCCCGGGCACCTCGCTGGCCGGGTTCTTCACCGCGATCACCGAGCACGACCGCACCGACGCCCTGGCGGCGCTCGACGGCATCCCCGTCGAGGTCATGCACGGCACCCGCGACCGCCTGCTGCCCCCGCGGCACGCCAACCGGCTGGCCGGTCTGGTCCCGGGCGCGCGGCTGTGGATGTACCCGGGCGCCGGCCACATGCTGCCCCAGGAGCGCCCGCGCGACGTGACCTCGCGGATCGCGGCCCAGGCGCGCCGGGCACTCGCGTAGTCACAACGGAGCACTCAGTCGGCGTTGTAGAAGTTGCGTTCCCAGCGGTGACGCTTGACGGTCGCGCGCTGCTCGGCGGTCAACTGCCGGCCGTCGCTGGTGGCGGCGTTGCGCTCGACGTTGCGGACGGTGCGCATACCCGCGATCACCGTCGAGACGGCAGGCTCGTCCAACACGTACCGGAGCGCGATGTCCGGCAGTTGGTCGACGTCGATGCGGAGGTCGGCGACGAGCGCGTTCACCCGCCGCTCGACCTGCGCCGGACGGTCGCCGCGGAAGAACGCGTTCCGGAAGTCGCCCGCGGGGAACGTCGTACCGGCGGTGATCCGGCCGGTCAGCCCGCCCTCGTCCAGTGCGACCCGGACGATTACGCCGACACCGTGCTCCCGGCACGACGGCAGCAGCTTCTCCTCTGGCCGCTGGGAGAACGCGTTGTAGATCACCTGAACGGTGTCCACCTCACCGGTCTCGATCAGGCGGATCGCGTTCTCCGGCTGGTAGTCGTTGATCGAAACGCCGAAGAAGCGGATCTTGCCCTCCTTCTTCAACGCGGCGACGGT
>WNGA01006184.1_pt1 | contig 17151 bp, 13 predicted proteins | sample 5400061 | NCBI WGS metagenome assembly WNGA01 (sample SAMN13153366, study PRJNA577476) | soil metagenome | isolation source: 100 cm soil or saprolite under grassland replicate 2 | place: USA:California | collected 2016-06-15 | reverse complement strand
TATCTTGCGCCCAGTGACAAGGGATGGGAGCTCGCCGAGGACAAGTTGTTCGTGCAGCCTCCAACAGGCGGCGCAGCGACCGTCGTCTCCGCCGGATTCAACGGCGACATCGGCGAGTACTACTGGCACCCGTCCGACAGGACCATCGTGATGAGCACCATGCTGCGCGGTCGTCAAGGCGTCTCTGAGCTCGATGTTGCCACCGGGCGCGCGCGCACGATCGTCAGCGGCGACCTCAGCGTCGTGCTCTCGTCGATCTCCGCCGATGCAGCGAAGGCGGCCGCTACCCGGAGCACGCCGGCCGAGCCCGGCGAGATTGCGATTGTGGATCTCGCGGGTGGTCAGGTGTCAGCCGTGACCGATGCAAACCCGTGGTTCAAGCAAGTAGAGACGGCGCAGATGCGGCCGATGACGTGGAAAAGCAAGGATGGCCTCGACGTTGAAGGCCTGCTTTGGCTGCCTGCATCCTACAAAGGCGGTCAGAAGCTGCCCTTCATCCTGAGCATTCACGGCGGACCTGCGGGCGTCTGGAGCACGTCGTTCCGCGGCATCAATCACGTGTATGCGTCGCTGGGCTGGGCGGTGCTCGAGCCGAACGTTCGAGGCAGCACGTCGTACGGCGACACGGTACTCCGCGGCAACATGAAAGATATCGGCGGCGGCGATTACTACGACGCGATTACAGGCGTCGACGTCGCCATCAACCAGGGCATCGCCGATCCCAGCCAGCTCGCGCTGCGGGGCTGGAGCTACGGTGGCATTCTCGGCGGCTGGGCGATCACGCAGACACCGCGATTCAAAGCGGCATCGCTCGGCGCCATGGTCAGCGATTGGACGTCGGAGTACGCGATGGGTTTCAACCACGACGTGAAGCTCTGGTACATCAACGGCACGCCGTGGGACAACACCGAAGCGTACCGGCGCCAGTCTTCGTTCACTCACATCGCGAAAGTCACGACGCCGACGCTGCTGCTGCACGGCGAAGCAGACGAGACCGACACCATCGGGCAGACGATGATCTTCTATCAGGGATTGAAGGATCGCGGCGTGCCGACGCGCTTCATCCGCTTCCCGCGGGAGCCGCACGGCTTCCGTGAGCCGCATCACATTCGCGTGCGCGACGCCGAAGAAATCAGCTGGCTGATGAAGCACACGCGTGGCATCGACTGGAAGGCGCCGGAGCGAAAAGACGAAAAGGATGACAAGAAGCCTACGACGACCGCCCAGTGAGCTCGCGACGGTACAGGTTGGCAATTCCAAACAAGCGTCGCGTGGCGGAAGCATCGTCGAGCTGACCGGCAATCTGTTGCAGATCGGTGGCGAGATCTCTTAGAAGAGGCGCCAAGGCATCGGCGTTTGTTGCCAGTACGCTCTCCCACACGGACGCTTCGCTCGCGGCAAGTCGCGTCATGTCACGCAGGCCGGTGCCGGCGTGATTGAGCCCGTCGCGCCCCACTTGCTCGCCGACACGGGACATCAGCGCGGTGGCAACCACTTGCGGCAGGTGGCTCACCGCGGCCATCAGCCGATCGTGCTCGGTGCCATCGTCATGCATGAAGACAGGCGTGGCGCCGAGCTGCTGAACGAATCCTCCCGCGGCGGCCGTCTGCGCGCGGTCGCCGATGAGAAACCAGGGACGCGCGTCGAACAGATCGGCGCGCGCCGCGTCAGGTCCGCGTTGCTCTGAGCCGGCCATGGGATGTCCGCCGACAAATCGCGAAAGACCGGCCGCGTGCGCAGCTCCAATAACCGCGCGCTTCGTGCTTCCGGTGTCGATGACGAGCGCATCAGGCGCGAGCTGCTCGATCGACGGCAGCAGCTCGAGGATGGCCCGCACCGGGGTGGCGAGAATCACCAATTCGCAATCACCGATAACTGCCAGCTCGGTTGACGCGATGCTCAAGCTCTCGACAATCCGAGGGTGACGGATGACATCGTCGCGATCGACGCCGACGAGGTCGATCTCAGCGTCCCCGCGCTTGACTGACAGCGCGATCGACGTGCCAATCAACCCCAGGCCAACGATGCCAATGCGACTTGGTGCTGCAGAACCTTTTAACGTGCCCATCCCCGACGCGCGACCGGCTCGAGACAGATGCTGCGGCCGATGGCCGGCGCGATGATTCTGAGCTCCGCCATCAAACGATCGAATTGTGCGGGAAACATCGACTGCGCGCCGTCGCTGAGCGCGTGGTCCGGATCGCAGTGCACCTCGATGATGAGGCCATCCGCACCCGCGGCCACCGCCGCGCGCGCCATCGCCGCGACCTTGTCTCGCCGTCCCGTGCCGTGGCTGGGATCGACGAACACGGGCAGATGACTGAGCTGCTTCACCACGGGAATCGCGGAGATATCGAGTGTGTTGCGCGTGGCGTTCTCGAACGTGCGGATGCCGCGCTCACAAAGGATGACGTTGGTGTTGCCGCCCGACAGAATGTACTCCGCCGAGAGGAGCCATTCTTCAATCGTTGCCGAGATGCCTCGTTTGAGCATCGTCGGCTTTCGCGTGCGCCCGAGCTCGCGCAGGAGCGTAAAGTTCTGCATGTTGCGCGCACCGACCTGGAAGAAGTCTGTGTACTTGTCAATCAACTCGATTTGACTGACGTCCATCACCTCGGTGATCAGCTTCAAATCCTGGGCGTTGGCGGCCGATCGAAGGAGCCGCAGGCCTTCCTCTCCCAGACCCTGAAAGCTGTACGGCGAGCTGCGCGGCTTGAAGGCGCCTCCACGCAGAACCTTTGCTCCGGCGCGCTTCACCGCTGCGGCGGCGGCATTCACCTGGCTCTCGTCTTCCGCCGAGCACGGTCCTGCCATGACAACCACTTCGTCACCGCCAATGCGGACTTCGCCGAGTGAAAACACCGTGTCTTCCGGCTTGAAGGTGCGGCTCGCCAATTTATACGGCTCGCTGATGCGGAGCACTTCGTGCACGCCGTCGAGCATTTCAATCAGCCGCGGGTCGACTTTGCCGCTGCCGACGACGCCCAGGACGGTGCGCGACGCGCCGCTCGAGCGGTGAACGTCCATGCCGAGATTCACGAGGTGCGCGATCACCTTCTCGACCTGCTCGTCGCTCGCGCGTTCTTTCATCACGACTACCATTGCAATCCTCGATTCGCGCCGGCGGGGCTAAAGCCCCGCCACTCCATTCGTTGAGCCGCCTCGATTCGCGCCGGCAGGGCTAAAGCCCCGCCACTCCATTCGTTCAGCCGCCTCGATTCGCGCCGGAGGGGCTAAAGTCCCGCCACCACATTCGTGCTACATCCGGTGCGTAGTGGCGGGGCTTCAGCCCCGCCGAAGTCATTCCCGTTCAATCAAATCATCAGGCGTCGGCTCGGGCTCGGGATCGTGCTTCGCTTCGATCCGTTGTATCCGCCGCGCCTCGTCCATGATGCGCTCGTACAGCCGCCCAATTGCGCCTTCGTCGAGCGGCCCCCCGAGCATGGCATTCACCTGCTTGATGTGCGCCATGACCGCGGCCTCACGCTGCGGCTCATAAATGGTCGCTCCCTGCTCTTTCTTCAGCCGGCCGATCGAGTAGGCGCAGCGCGCCCGGCGATCGAGAAGGCGCACGATCACCTCATCAATCTTGTCTATCTCCTCGCGCAGCGCTTCGAGGCTCAGCTCCGCAGCCATCTCACGTACCGGTCGACTTCGTTGAGCAGCGCCGGCGAGCGTCCGTGCTCGGCGATGACGTTGACGAGAGCGCTGCCGACGACGGCCGCGTCCGCGCACTGCGCGATCTCGCGGACGTGCTCGGGCGTAGATAGACCGAATCCAAGCGCCAATGGCATCGACGTCTCTCCCCGAACCCGCGCGGCGAGCACCCGCGCGGATTCGGCCACGCTGTCGCGCATACCGGTGACCCCGACGCGCGAGATGCCGTACAAAAAACCGCTGCCCAAGGCCGCCGCGCGACGGATCCGCTCGAGAGACGTGGTCGGGCTCAGCAGAAAAATTGTATCAATGCCTTCGCGCGTCAAGGCTTCGCGAAACTGCTCGGACTCCTCGGGCGGCACGTCAAGCGTCAACACGCCGTCGACGCCGGCCGCGCGTGCGCGATTCACGAACGCCTCGAGCCCGAGCTTCAACACCGGATTCGCATAGGTGAAGATCACGATCGGCGCCGCAATCCGCGCGCGAAGACTCTCGACCAGGTCGAGGACGCGCGGCAGCGTCGCGCCGGAACGAATGGCGCGCTCCGTCGCGCGCTGGATCACGGGCCCATCGGCGAGCGGATCCGAAAAGGGAATGCCGACTTCGAGAACATCCGCGCCGGCGCGGTCGAGCGTCAGCAGTATTTCACCGGAGCGATCGAGATCGGGATCGCCCGCCGTCACATACGTCACCAGACCGGTTCGGTGCGCTCGACGCAGATCGCGAAAACGCGACTCAATGCGCGACACAATTCGCCTCGTTCAGCTTCTGCTCAACGGTCTGCACGTCCTTGTCGCCGCGGCCTGAGAGATTGACGAGCAGAAGCGCATCGGCTCCGAACTCCGGTGCCGCTTTCAGCAGGTACGCAATCGCGTGGGACGATTCGAGCGCCGGCAGAATGCCTTCGAGACGCGCGAGTGCCTGAAATGCGTCAAGCGCCTCCGCGTCGGACACGTAGTGGTAATCAGCACGGCCGCGCTCGTGCAACCACGCGTGTTCGGGACCGACTGCCGCATAGTCCAAACCGGCCGAGACCGAGTGGGTGAGCTCGATGTTGCCGGCTTCGTCCTGAAGGACGAACGTGCGCGTGCCTTGCAGCACACCGGCGCTGCCGCCGGCAAAACGGGCCGCATGGCGTCCCGGACGAATGCCTTCCCCACCCGCTTCCACACCGATCAACCGAACGCTCTCATCGTCGATGAACGCGTCGAAAATGCCGATGGCGTTGCTTCCACCGCCGACGCACGCGATGACGGCAGTCGGCGCTGCGCCCGTCAGCTCGCGAAACTGGGCTTTGGCCTCGCGGCCAATGACCGATTGGAACTCACGGACCATCAGCGGATAGGGATGCGGCCCGAGCGCCGATCCCAGCAGGTAGTGTGTGTCCTCGGGACGAGCCACCCAGTCACGCATCGCTTCGTTGATGGCGTCTTTCAACGTACGGCTGCCGGCGTCGACTCTTCGCACCTCGGCGCCGAGAAGACGCATCCGAAAGACGTTGAGCGCCTGGCGCGCCATGTCCTCGGAGCCCATGTAGACAACGCACTCGAGATCAAGCAGCGCGCACGCCGTAGCGGTCGCGACACCGTGCTGCCCGGCGCCGGTTTCAGCAACGATGCGCTTCTTGCCCATCCGGACAGCGAGCAACGCCTGACCGAGCGCGTTGTTGATCTTGTGTGCGCCGGTATGCGTGAGATCCTCGCGCTTCAGGAAGATGCGTCCTCCGCCGCACGCTGCGGCCAGCCGCCGCGCCTCCCACAAAGGCGTCGGCCGTCCCGCGTAGTGCGTCAGCAGGCGCTCGAGCTCCGCGGCAAATGACGGGTCGGCGCGCGCGCGCAGGTACTCCGCTTCGAGAGCTTCAATAGGGGCCACGAGCGTCTCGGGGACAAATCGTCCACCGTAGTGACCGAAGTAGCCGCGATCGTCGGGGTCGCGACGTCCAAACCATGGTTCGCGTTTCGTGAACATCGTTGGTCTGTCAGCCGGCGCTTGCTTCAAGGTGCGTTACGCACCGCGTCGACGAAATCTTTCATCAACTGCGCGATCTTCACTCCCGGCCGGTCCTCGATGCCGGACGCGACGTCAACGCCGTACGGTCGCGTGTGAGAAATGGCTTGGGCGACGTTCCCGGGCGTCAATCCACCGGCCAGCATCACCCGCCGCGTCGCCGCTATACGTCCCGCATCCTCCCAGTTGATCATCTGGCCGGTACCCCCGTGCCGTTTGGGATCGTGTGCGTCGAGCAAAACCGTCAGACCTGACGGCACCAAGTCCAGCGAACCGTTCAGGGATGCGGCGACCCACAGGTCGCACGGTAGCCGGGCCAGCGGCGAGAAATCCTTGACGTCATGCACCTGCGCCACGCGGATCCCGATGCTGTCAATGGCGTCGACGATTTCGTCGCGCGTGGGCCGCACAAAGACCCCGACCGGCGTGACGCTGGCCGGCAGCCTTGCGATGAGACGCGCCGCGTCTGGCGCGGCAATCGCCCGCGGACTCGATGGCCACAACACGAACCCAACGGCGTCGACCCCGAGACTGCACGCGACGTCAACATCGCGTTCACGCGTCATGCCGCAGAATTTGATGTACGTACAATCTCCTGTAAGGCCGCGCCAGGATCGGCAGCCATCATCAGCCACTCACCAATCAAGAATGCGTCATATCCGAGTGTGCGCAGGCGATCCAGATCCGCAGGCGTCTTGAGACCGCTTTCGCTGACAGCGATGACGCCGTCAGGAAGGCGCTCGGCAATCGCTTCCGACGCTCGTGTGTCGACTTCGAGCGTCCGCAGATTACGATTGTTCACACCGACGATGCCGGCGCCGGCATCGAGGGCACGATGGAGCTCGTGTGTGTCGTGCACCTCCACAACGGCTGCGAGTCCCATCGCTCGCGCGCGTACCTGCAATGTCACGAGGCTCTCATCGTCAAGCGCGGCCGCGATGAGAAGCACGGCGTCGGCGCCCGCGGCGCTCGCCTCGAGCAGCTGGTATTCGTCGATCGTGAAATCCTTGCGGAGAATTGGAACGCTCACCGCGGCACGAACGGCCGCGAGATGATCGAGTGAGCCATCAAAGAACGTCGGTTCGGTCAACACCGAGATGGCCGCGGCGCCCGCCCGCTCGTATCCAGTCGCAAGAGCCACAGGGTCGTAGTTTTTCCGCAAGACGCCACGCGACGGCGATCGCCGTTTGCACTCCGCGATCACGTTGATCCGATCCGGCCGCTGAAGCGCGTCACGAAATGCGCTGCCGCGCGGTGCGCGTGCAGCGGCACGTGTCTCGAGCTCGGTCAGCGGCTCGAGCCGGCGACGCGTCTCGACGATCTTTCGTGTCGCGCAGACGATGGTGTCGAGCAGATCCGGAGCGCCCGTGTGCGTCATGCGGGCGCTCCCGCACTCGATTGCGAGACAGCAACGAGCTCGGAGAGAAGCGATTTCGCCCGACCCGAATCGATTCCCTCAGAAGCCATCGCAATGCCGTCACGCACCGAATCGACCTGCGCCGCGACAAACAGCGCGGCACCGGCATTCAGCAGCACGATATCCCGCGGCGGTCCGGAATCGCCGTCGAGAACGCGTCGAACAATAGCGGCATTCGCCTGAGCATCGCCGCCGCGCAGCGAGTCGAGGCTTGCTTTCGCCAACCCGTACTCCGCGGGATGAACATAGAAGGTCTGAACCGTCCCCGCACGGCACTCGGAAATCTTCGTGTATCCCGTGGTCGAAAGCTCGTCGAGGCCGTCGGCGCCGTGCACCACCCACGCGCGCTCTGCACCCAGCAGCAGAAGGGCGCGCGCAATGAGCTCCGTCAGCTCCGGACGGGGAACGCCGACGATCTGACGCGCAGGCGACGCGGGGTTCGTCAACGGCCCGAGAAGGTTGAAGGCCGTTCGGACGCCGAGGTCCCGCCGCGCCTGCGCCGCGTGGCGCATGGCGGGATGAAAAGTCGGCGCAAAGAAAAAAGCCAGGCCCGTGTCACGGAGGCACCGTTCGACAACCGAAGGGGGCGCGGTGATCTGCACGCCGAGCGCCTCCAGCACATCGGCGCTGCCGCACTTGCTCGACACGGATCGATTGCCGTGCTTGGCGACGCGCACGCCACAGGCTGCAAGAACGATGGCCGCGGCGGTCGAGACATTGAAGCTGCCCGATCGATCTCCGCCTGTTCCACACGTGTCAAACACGTCACCCGCCGGACGCGAGAGGGGCACGGCCTCCGCGCGCATCGTCCGGGCAAATCCGAGGAGCTCGGCCGGACGCTCGCCTTTCATCGAAAGGCCGATGAGAACTCCCGCAATTTGAGCCGGCGCTGCCTCGCCGCGCATGATGACCGCCATCGCCGCGGCGGCTTCCTCCGTCGTGAGGTCCTCGTGACGTCCGAGCTTTTCGATGAGCGCCGCGAACATCACGACAACTCCAGAAAATTACGGAGAATGCGCCGGCCCTCGTGGGTGAGGATCGACTCGGGATGAAACTGCACGCCGTGCAACGGCCATTCGCGATGACGAAGCGCCATCACCAATCCGTCTTCTTTCGATCGCGCACAAATCTCGAGTGCGGATGGCCAGTCCTTCTCGCTGACGACCAGCGAGTGGTACCGGGAGGCCTGGAATGACGCCGTGATTCCAGAAAAGACGCCTTTGGCGTCGTGCTCGACTGTGCATGTCTTGCCGTGCACCGGAACAGGAGCTCGCACGATCTCGCCGCCAAAAGCGAGGCCCATGGCTTGATGTCCCAGGCACACACCCAACACAGGGAGCGTTGCGCCAAACCTGCGAATCACGTCGACCGTTATGCCGGCGTCCTCAGGTCGTCCGGGTCCTGGCGAGATCAGAATCCGGTCCGGAGCGAGGGCGTCGATGTCATCCAGCGTGGCCTCGTCGTTCCGGCGCACCGTTACCTCTGCCCCGAGCTCGCCCAGGTACTGCACGAGGTTGTAAGTAAACGAGTCGTAATTATCGATTACAAGGACCATGGCAGTCACGTAGTGGCGGGCCTTCAGGGCCCGCCGTCGCTGGGCGGGGCTAAAGCCCCGCCACTACAAACCTCCTAACGCGAGCTCGAGGGCGCGGACCATCGCGCGCGCCTTGTCGCGCGTCTCTTCGTACTCCGCCGTTGGATTTGAATCCGCCACGATTCCCGCCCCCGCCTGCAACGACGCACGTCCGCCTTCGAGCACAATCGTGCGAATCGCAATGCAGAAATCGAGATTGCCTGCGAAATCGAGATAACCCACTGCGCCCGCATAGATGCCGCGTCGAGGCGGCTCGAGCTCCGCGATGATCTGCATGGCACGCACTTTCGGGGCGCCCGACACGGTGCCGGCAGGGAAACACGCGACGAGGGCGTCCAGTCGATCGTGCTCGTCGCTCAGTTGCCCTTCGACAACCGAGACAAGGTGCATCACGTGGGAATACCGCTCGAGTGTCATGAACGTCGGCACTCGCACGCTGCCGTATTCGCACACGCGCCCAAGATCGTTGCGTCCGAGGTCGACGAGCATCACGTGCTCGGCGCGCTCCTTTTCGTTGCGCTTCAACTCCTCCGCCAGCCGTTGATCCTCTTCGTCGTTGCGGCCGCGCGGTCTGGTGCCTGCAATCGGGTGCGTCACGGCGTGCCGTCCTTCGACACGCACCAGCATCTCTGGCGACGATCCGACGATCGACCGCTGGCCCATTCGGACGAAGAACATATACGGCGACGGGTTGATATGCCTCAGCGCGCGATACACGGTGAAGGGATCGACGCCGGCATCCGCGCTGAACCGTTGCGACAGCACGACCTGGTAAATGTCGCCGGCGGCGATGTGCTCCTTCGCCTTTCGCACAATCGACTCAAAGGCCGGCTGTGTGAAGTTGGATTGCAAATCGAGTTGTGTGGCGCCGCTCGACTTGGGAAGCGACAGCGCCCGTTCCAGCTCGCGTTCGAGAAATTCGATCTTGGCGCAGGCAAACTGATACAGCGCCCGGAGGTCGTCGTCGCCTGACACGCGCGCATTGGCAATCAGCAGAATGCGGTGCTGGACGTGATCGAACGCCAGCACCGTATCGAACAGCATGAAGCCGCTTTCGTCGCAGGGCGAGCCGGCGGGTTCGGTGCGCCGGACGGCGGGCTCAAACCACTCGGCCGCATCGTAGGCGAGATATCCCACCGCACCGCCCGTGAACCGTGGCAAGCCAGGAACGAACGGGGATTGAAACTTGTTCATCAACTCCCGCAGCGTGTCGATGAACGGCTTCTCCGCTGTCGTCGTGCGGCCGGCACGCTCGATCAACGTTTCGTCTCGGCGGCCGCGAAGAATCAGAAACGGATCCTTGCCGAGAAACGAATACCGGCCGACGTGCTCGCCGCCTTCGACGCTTTCCAACAAGAACGCGTAGTCGGAGTGCTCCGCGATTTTGAGGAATGCCGACACGGGCGTCAGCAGATCGGCGACGATTTCTTTGCAAACGGGCACAAACGTGCCGCGCTTCGCCAGTTCCACGAATTCGTCGAACGTGGTCAGTCTCATACGTGTCCGCGTCGCTCCGTGCCGGGCGCAGCCCGTTCTCTCGGTTCTCGCACGCCGTGAAGAGTTTCACCACGGCCTCCCAGTGCTGCCATGGCGGCTTGGCGCATCAGTCGAGACGAGACGCGCAGGCCCGTCCACCACTCGAACTGCCGCTGTGCCTGCGCGATCAACATCTCGAGCCCGCCGATCGTCCTGCAGCCGGCCGCCTGTGCGTCGCGCAAAAGACGCGTCTCCGGCGGGTTGTACACAAGGTCGTAGACAAGACTTCCGGTGAACGGTCCGTCCGGCAGCGGCGACTCGTCGTCACGGGGCCTCATGCCGATGGGCGTTGTGTTGACGAGAATGTCCCAGCTTCCCGCTGGCGGTGGACAACGGCCGATCTCCGCTCCGGTGGCACGAGCAACTTGCTCGGCCTGCTCGAGCCGTCGTGCGCAGATGGTCAATTTCGCGCCGACGGATCCAAGCGCTTCGGCCACGGCGCGTGCGGCGCCGCCCGCGCCGAGCACAGTGACTCGCGCATCGCGGAGCGGAGTGGCAGATTGAAGCGGCGCAAGAACGCCCGCGACGTCCGTGTTGCAGCCGACCCACGCGCCGGCGCGACGCTTCAACGTGTTGACGGCGTTGATGCGCCGGCTCACGGCGTCGGCTTCGACCGCAGACTCAAATGCATCGAGTTTGAACGGCGCGGTGACACTCGCACCCTGGATGCACATCGCATCGGCAAACGCCAGGAAATCCTCGAAGTCGGCGGCGGCGAGCGGCAGATAGACGGCGTCGATTCCAGACGCCCGAAACGCCGCGTTATGGAGCGCCGGCGAAATGGAATGCGCAATCGGGCGGCCCACCACACCATACAGCGTGGTGCGATGGCCGATGCTCCTGAAGGAATACCGATCGCACAGCTCGGACGCAGGAATCTGCCCCGGCGCAATTCCGTCACCCGCATAGGTCCAACACGATCCAAAGCGGCCCGCCAAGACACGGCTCGGCGACCCGGCGGCGCCCATCGCAAGCACGACAGTCGGCACCGTTTGGTCCTTCACGAGCGGTTTGAGCGCCAGACAGTCGGTCAGGCGGTTCGCCATGACCGCCACCTTGACGACCTCTGCACCGGTCGCCCGCATCGCCCGCGTCCGGCACGCCAGGTCCGAAGGGACTCCGTCGAAGTGATGCGTTGACAGGACGATGCCGCGGCCACCAGAGGAGGAAATCAGATCATCGAAACCAGCGCGCATTTCGATGTCGATGTAATCGGCACCGAGCTGCTGCGCGTCTTGAAGCAGCCGCTTCCGTTCTTCTTCCGACCCTGTGAATTGGCCGCCTTCCCACGTGGGACGACACGTGAAGATCACCGGCAGCCGGCGGCCCGCGAGGGCGCCAGCGGCATTGGCGTCACGAACTCCATCAATCCGCAGCTCCACCAGATCGGCCTCGACGACGCGGTCGCGCCGTTCGCGGAGCTCGGCCAACGTGTCGGCCGTGACGGTGACGCAGAGTTTCGGTGCTCGCATAAAGAAAAAGCGCCTCTTCAGGCTTTCCTGAAGAGGCGCTTGGTCGAGTGCTCGTGATATGCCGTCTACTCGGTGCTATGCCCCTTCAGATACGTGGGAATACCACAAACAGTACGCAAACGAGCCGTTCACGCGTCGCGGGCAGCGACCAAAACTGTGATCGAGAGCGCATTGACAACGACCGCGCATAAAGTAGCCTGCAACACTATCAAGGCCACTTCACAAGTGTCAATCGTCTAAATAGTGGCGGGGTTGAACCCGCCACGACGAGATAGGCAAGGTTAAAGCCGCCATTACGGACCGCGCCAAGTCGGTTGGACTGGTACAGAATGCGCAACCGGCCTCTTCGCCGCGAAATCTTGCTTATATCGGGCGATCCTCGTAATCTTAACTAAGTGTCAATTTTTGCAATCAATTGCAGATGAAAACATCCACGCTGGCCCTGGTCCTCATCGGTTTGAGTCTGCTTGCCGCAGCCCCGTCGGCACAACCGGCGTTCATGTCCCTCGACGACATCCGGCCTGGCATGGTCGGCATCGGCCAGACCGTGTTTCAGGGCAGCACGCTCGAAGAGTTCAAGGTCCACATTCTCGGCGTTCTCAAGGACGTCGTCGGTCCTCGCCGAAATCTCATCCTGGCGCGCCTCGAAGGTGGCCCGCTCGCGAAAACGGGCGTAATCGCGGGCATGAGCGGGAGCCCGGTTTACATCGACGGAAAACTCGTCGGCGCTGTCTCGTACGCGCTGGGTCAGTTCGCGACTGAACCGATCGCCGGCATTACACCCATTGCAGAAATGACCGATGCGGCGAGCCTGGCGCCAATCGAGGCAGGCACTCGGCCGGTGGCCATTAGCTGGCCTCCAACGCCTCAAGCTCTCACCGCCATCTGGAGCCGCGATCTCGGACAGACACGGCCGTTTCTCGATGATCCCTCGCACGGGATGCTCATAGGCGCGACGGATCAAGGACTCAGTCCTCGCGTTGCGAGCCTGCTGCAGCCAATCGCGGTCCCGCTCGTGACAGCGGGATTCGCGCCCGACGTGCTCGCGCCTCTTACCTCCGCGCTGACGAACCGTGGATTTTTGCCGGTGTCAGCGGGCGTTCAGTCGGCGCAGACGCCGCGAAGCGATGCCGCGCCTCCGAGAAAGCTTCGGCCCGGCGATGCAATGGGTGTGGCGTTGATGTCGGGCGACTTCATGCTTGGCGCGACGGGTACCGTCACCTACGTCGACGGTGACAAGATCTACGGCTTTGGACATCCGCTCTACAACCTCGGACCAACCGAGTTTCCGCTTACCGAAGCGGATGTGCAGGTGGTCCTTCCCAGCCTGCTGCAGTCCACCAAGATCGCCAGCTTTGGCCCGGTGATCGGCACGCTTCAGCAGGATCGGGCCACGGCAGTCTCAGGCCGGCTGGGCAAAGGTCCGACGATGATTCCCGTGGCGCTCACGTTGAATTCGGATCGCGCCGGCCGGCGCGTCTTCAATTTCAGCGTCGTGAAGGATGTCACGTTCACACCGCTTCTCACGTATCTCGCTATTGCGAACGTGCTCACCTCTTACGAGCGGGCCGCCGGGCCATCGTCTTTTACCGTCCGCGGTACAGCGACGATTCGCGAGCACGGAGACATCGCGTTCGAGGACATCTTCACGGGCGATCAACCGGCCGGCGGTGCCGCGGCGTACGTCGCCGGACCGCTCACATTTTTATTGAAGAACGCATCCGAGCCCGTCGACGTCGAGAAGCTGTCGCTGACGATCGACGCGACGGAACAATCGCGGACCGCGCGAATCGAACGCGTGTGGCTGGATACCGATCGTCCGCGGTCAGGTCGCCAGGCCACCGTGAAGGTGCTGCTTCGCGCCTCCAACGGTACGGAAATCGTGAAGTCGCTCGCGATCCAGCTGCCGGCAAACGCGACCGGCTCGCTGCAACTGCTGGTGGCCGACGCGACTCGCCTGTCGGCGGAGGATCGTCGCGAAACGCGCGGTGCGGAATCACAGCGCGTGTCGCAGTTGATTCGTACGTTCAACAAGGCGCGGCGCGGTAACCGTCTTTACGTGCGGCTCTCCGGGCCGGATGAGGGCGCTATCGTCAACGGCGAGCCGCTGGCGTCGCTTCCTCCGTCTGTCCTCGCGGTGCTCGAGTCCGACCGCAACAGCGGCACGTTCAACGCGCTCCGCAGCGCGACGCGCGGCGAATGGGAAATTCCGGTGGAACTCGCGGTCACCGGCTCCCGGCTCCTCACTATTTCGCTCGATCAATAAATCCTGATGATTCGTTCATTGGCACGAGGCGGGCTTTGCGCGTGCGGCCTCGTTTTGCTGAGCTCGTTTGTTCTTTACGCGACGCCCGGGTTCTGGGAGGCCGCAACGCAGGCCGACTTTCTCCGTGGCGAAGTTGAGCACCTTTCCATCGACGAGCATGGACGTCTGATGCTCGGACCCGATGTGCAGCGCGTGAGTGATCCAAGCGTGCCGTTCGTCTGGGCGCTGCTGCCGGCAGCCGACGGTGGGTATCTCCTCGGCAGCGGTAATGACGGAAAAGTGCTTCGCGTCGACAAAGCCGGTGCCACGTCGACGTACTTCGACAGCGCCGAAATGGAAGTCCACGCGCTCGCGCCGGCGCCAAACGGCGGCGCGTACGTGGGCACGTCTCCGGACGGCCGCATCTACAAAGTCGATTCGCACGGGCAGGCCTCGCCCTTTTTCGATCCCGAAGACAAATACATTTGGGCGCTGACAGTCGATCAGAAGGGGGTCGTCTACGCGGCGACGGGCGACAAGGGCAATGTCTATCGAATCACTCCCGACGGCAAGGGAGATCGGTTCTTCTCGACGAAAACAACACACGCGATCTCGTTGGCAATCGACCCGAACGGACAACTGCTCGTCGGCACAGGTTCTCCAGGGCGCGTGTTTCGAGTGGATGCGTCCGGCAAGGGCTTTCTGCTGCTCGATACGACCTTTCAAGAGATTCGCGCCCTCCGGATGAATCCGAAGGGCGTGTTGTTCGTCGCTGCGCAGAACGCCAAGCCGCCGAGCGAAGATCGGTCCGAAACGCCGACAACGGAGCCTCCGCGTCCTCCCGCGGTCCCAAACGTCTCGACAGAGATCACTTCCTTTGCAATCATCGACGTCCCCGTGACGCCGCAGCCGGCAGGCCAGGCGTCCACGAGCGGCGATCGTCGCGGACCAACCGGCGCGATTTATCGCGTGCTGCCCGATGGACTCTGGGACCCGCTGTGGGAGTCGCGCGACGATGCGCCGTACGACGTGGCGTTCGACGGCGATGGCACGTTGCTGGTTGCGACGGGGCCAAAGGGAAAGATTTTCCGGCTCGCCGGCGAGCCCATGCGCGCTACGCTTCTCACGCGCGTCCCGGCGCAGCAGGCAATCACGTTCCATCGCGCCGGCGATCGCACCGTGCTGGCCACGGCAAATCCAGGTCTTCTCGTCTCGCTCTCCTCCACGCGTGCCGAACGCGGCAGCTACGAATCCGAAGTCAAGGACGCGCGGATGGTCGCCACGTGGGGCACGCTGTCATGGCGCGCGACGGCGCCGGCCGGAACGCGCGTGGAGCTCTCGACTCGTTCAGGCAATACGCGCACGCCCGACGAAGCGTGGAGCGACTGGTCGAACGCCTATTCGGATCCGAACGGCTCCTCTATTACGAGCCCGAAAGCACGATATCTGCAGTGGCGCGCGGTGCTCACAGGGAAGAACGAGTCGCCCCTGCTGACGTCGGTGACCGCGGCGTATCAACAGCGCAACGTGCGGCCAGAAGTGGAATCGGTCACCGTGCATCCGCCGGGCGTGGTGTTTCAGAAGCCGTTTTCAACGGGCGAGACGGAAATTGCCGGTTTCGATGACGAGCCGGTCGAGCGCCGGATGGCGGCGAGTAACACATCCGGGAGCGGCGGCGGCAACCCAGGCAATCCGTCGTTGGGCCGGCGCACGTATCAGAAGGGCCTGCAGACATTCGTCTGGAAGGCGGACGATCAAAACGGCGACGAGTTGACCTTCGACGTGCTTTACCGCCGCGAGGGCGAGACGAGCTGGAAGCTGTTGAAGGGCGGTCTTGCCGATCCGATTTTCGTGTGGGACACCGCGTCGGCGCCAAACGGCTCTTATGTGTTGAAGATTGTCGCATCGGACGCGAAATCGAATCCGCCCGAGATGGCGCTCAAAGGCGAGCGCGAAAGCGCGAGCTTCGACATCGATAACACGCCGCCGTCCGTCATTCCCGGCACGCCGCGACGGGACGGCACCGCGATCGTCGTTCCCTTCGAAGTGCGCGACTCCGACTCGGCGCTCAGTCGTGTCGAATATTCGCTCGACGCGCAGCGCTGGCAAAGCGCGTTTCCACAAGACGGAATTCTCGACGCGCGGCAGGAACAGTTTACGCTGCGGCTGGATGGGTCCGCGGCGGGCCGCACGCTGGTGATTCGTGCGACCGATGCCATGAACAACGTGGGATCAGGCGAGCTCGTGCTTCGGTAGGAGAGTCAATCGCCTGCGGTCGCGTCGATGTCTCCAGTAGGGGCCACCTTGACCGGAGCGGTTGCCGGAATCGGACGCGGTTTCGGCGCAGACGGTCCCGAGAGCGCGCCGGTCCAGCGAGGCGGGCGCAGCAAATACAAATCGTAATCCCGCTGACCCTTCACGGTCGTCGTTGACAGCAGCCACACCATACTGACCGCCACCGGCGAGCCGCCGGCTTTGGCCGGCTCGAATCGCGCGCTCGCAGCGGCATTCAACATGGCGAGAAGCAGCTGCGGCTTCACGCGCAAGCTGTGCGCCTGCTCGTCGACGACCTCGAGGTTCTGGACACGTCCTTCGCGGGTGACAACCGCAGCGACGGCGAGCTCCGCATCTTCGGTCGAGACCGGCATGGAAGTGTCGAACGGCAAACGCGGCACCGACATATAGTCGTCCAGCCGCACCGGGTTCTCATTCGATCCAGGGTTGGCGAGATAGTCGATGAGGCCGGCAAGCGAATCCGGTCGCTCGCGGCTGGCTGCGTGCAGCACGCCGGCTGACGCAAACACGCAGATGACCATGGCGAGCGTTGCGCCCAGCCCGGCCCACACAAAATGCATGTCGGCGAAGAGGCTGCGAAGTTGGACGCCGAACGAGAGCTGCTTTTCGAGCCGCACGCGCTCCAGAACGATGCTCGTCAGTCGGCCCGTTTCGAGCGCGTCCACCGCCGCGTTCGACGGCGCCGCCCGGAGCGCGCGGCCGATTTCGGAGAGCTCCGACACCTCGAGCCCGCACGCGACGCATTCTTTCAAATGGTTTTCGATACTCACCTGCGCGTCGAGGCTCAGCTCGCCATCGACAAACGCTTCGAGCTCCTCGCGCACACGGTGACACGGCAAGACGTGCATCATGTGTGCATCCCCCGCAGCTCTCGCCGCAACGTTTGTCGGGCACGCGTCAGGCGCGACTTCACCGTGCCGATCGCGAC